>Ga0326728_10011413_pt1 | contig 20298 bp, 23 predicted proteins | sample MB3enrmetagenome_FD_207602 | JGI IMG/M metagenome (GOLD analysis project Ga0326728, IMG submission 207602) | Lab enriched peat soil microbial communities from McLean, Ithaca, NY, United States - MB31MN | ecosystem: Environmental > Terrestrial > Soil > Wetlands > Peat | place: USA: New York... | reverse complement strand
CGACGAAACTGACACATTCGGCCCTTTAATCCAACGGTTGAAACCGTTGGATTTCCCGGGCCTAAGCAATTAAACCTGTTTTCAATCATATAATCCGCATGGCCAAGCCCATAATCTATATAGTTAAATACTCTTTCTAACACCATATGCAGGAGATTCATATGCACAAAACCAAGGAATATCGTCCGGCACACGAAACTGCGCGCAAGATGCACGCTAAAACCAGAAAACCGCTGGTGGACGTCACGACGGGTTGCATGGCCAAGCACATCCTTTTCGACATAGACGACACGCTCTTCCCCACGAGCGAGTTCGCCGAGCTCGCCCGCCGCAACGCCATCAGGGCCATGATAGAGATGGGCATGCGGAGGAGCGAGAAGGAGCTCCATACGATGCTGATGAGCATAATAGCGGAGAAGGGCTCGAATTACCAGAACCATTTCAACGTGCTCTGCTCCAGGCTCAAGGAGAGGAAACCAGCCAGGTACATCGCGGCCGCGGTGGGCGCGTACCACAATACCAAGACGACCATCCAGCCCTATCCAGCGGTCCCCGGCACGCTCCTCTCGCTGCGGGAGGACGGCCACAAGATATACGTGGCGACCAACGGGGGAGCGATCAAGCAGTGGGACAAGCTCATACGGCTCCAGATAGCGCTGTTCTTCGAGGACGTGTTCGTATCCGAGGAGCTGGGCAAGGAGAAGAGCCCGTCCTTCTTCAGGCACGTTGTCAAAAAACTGGGAGTCGAGCCAAGGGACTGCGTCATGGTCGGCGACAGGGAGGATGCCGACATATTGCCGGCCAAGGCTGTTGGCATGCACACCATAAGGATGAGGACCGGCAAGCGCGCGGCGATCGAATCGTCCGCGGAATTCCAGACCGACGACTTCCTCGACATCCCGAAGATCGTGAAGCGGCTCTGAGCGGCGCGCACCATTTAAAAAGTGTAAGCGCCAAACCGCATCCAGGTGCTCCAATGTCCAGGAACGTAACCATCATGCTGCTCGGCTCTTTGGCGATGTTCATCATACTCTCGGGCTGCCTCGGGGGCGGCGTGAGCTGCTCCGGAGACGCCCAGTGCGCGCAATGGCAGTACTGCAACCAGACCGCCAAGATATGCGAGACCGGGGCGGGCTATTGCGCATCGGACCTGGATTGCAACGCCACGCTCATGCAGTGCGACCTCAACATCACGCACACCTGCGTCTTCAAGGAGGGGAAATGCCTCACGGACGTGAACTGCCAGACCTGGCAGGTCTGCGCGTCGGACCAGAACTGCGAGCCCGCACCAGGATACTGCGGCGACAACACCCAGTGCGACCAGACCACGCAATACTGCAATCCGGCTAACCACCTCTGCTCCCCCCAGCCGGGCTTCTGCAACACGGACACGGACTGCAACGCGTGGGAGAAGTGCGATGTCACGAGCAAGAAGTGCGAATTGATCCCGGGATACTGCAATGTGGACAGCGACTGCCAGAGCTGGCAGGCCTGCAACGCGAAGACCTACCAGTGCCAGGCCAAGCAGGGCTTCTGCGACAACGACGCGGACTGCCCCGACTGGGCCAGGTGCGACATGACCTCCCAGAAATGCACGGCGAGGCAGGGATACTGCAATGCGGACAACGATTGCAACTGGTGGGAATACTGCGACCCGACCAGCCATTTGTGCCAGGCCAACAGGGATTACTGCAGCACGGACAACGACTGCTCGACCTGGGAGGAATGCCAGGGCTCGACCCACAAGTGCATCGCCAGGCTGGGCTATTGCGACTCGGACACCGACTGCGCCTCTGGCCAGGTCTGCAACCAGGCCACCCATTACTGCCAGTAGCCCCAGGACGCTTTTTATCTTTTGCTTTCTTATTCTCCACATGACACGCCGCGAAGGCATCCGGTTCGGGCCTGCGGGCATCCCCATAGGGTGCAGCGTGGGATCCACGGCAGAGGGCATACGCTGCTGCAAGGAGCTCGGGCTCAGGGCCATGGAGATCGAGTTCGTGCGCGGGGTCCGGATGGGCGCCAAGGCCGCGGAGGAGGCGGGCGCGGCGGCCAGGGAGCTGGATGTCAGGATCTCGTCCCACGCGCCTTATTACATAAATTTCTGCTCCGGGGAGAAACCGAAGATCGCGAACAGCAGGAGGCACCTCCTCGAGTCGGCCAAAGCCACGCACCTGGCCGGCGGCAGGATCACTGTGTTCCATCCGGGCTTCTACCAGAAGCTATCTCCTGCGGAAGCCTATTCGGTGGCGAAGAAGGAACTCTCCTCCGTCGCAGAGGAGCTCGCCCAGCAGGGCATAAGGACCGTGCTCGGGGCCGAGACCGTGGGCAGGAAATCGGCGTTCGGCTCGCTGCTGGAGAACATACGCCTCGCCCAGGACGTGGAGCATGTGGAGCCGGTGCTGGATTTCGCGCACCTGCTCGCAAGGGGCGACTTCCCATGCAGCAGCGCGGACGACTACCGCAGGCTGCTCGCGATGGTGGAGAAGGAGCTGCCCGGCTGGCAGAAGCACATGCACTGCCATTTCTCCGAGATAAACTACGGTGACAAGGGGGAGCTCAACCACCTGCCTTTGGGCACCAGGGACGCGCCGCCTTTCAAGCCGCTGATGAAGGTGCTCGCGGAGAACGGTTACTCAGGCACGGTGATATGCGAATCCCCGAAGCTGGAGATGGACGCGCTGCTCATGCAGAAGCAGTACGAGAGGGGCGGCTAGATGCTCATAGACGAGCTGGAGGAGAGGGCCTCTGCGCTGAAGCAGAAGAAAGACGGGCTCAGAGACCTGCATAGGCAGTACCGGCAGTTCTACTCGAAGGACATCAGGGACGAGATAGCGGTGAGGAAGGCCGAGATCGCGAAGATGCGCTCCGAGGCCTCGGAGCTCGTGTGGGAGGGCCTCGAGGAGCTGCTCCTGATAAAGAGGTACTTCCCGGACCTCTATTCCATGCTGCTCGACGACCCCGGGATAGGCGACGTGATACGGCGCAGGGACTGGCTCGTGGACCGCAAGGAGGAGGACGTGGGGCCCGCGGAGAAGCGGCTCAAGGGGATAAAGCGGAGCAGGCACGAGCTCAGGGAGGCCAGGGAGTTCGTGGACAAATGGCCGGGCAAGGACCTGGACGAGAGGTCCCTGGTCGCCACATGGCCCGCGCTCAAGGGGACGATAAAGGGGGATGTGCACAAGTCGGACGCCATCGCAGCCATAGACAGGAGGCAGAAGGAGCTTGTGCGGGAAGGCTGGAAGGTGCTGCTCAACGCCTCCATGATAGCCGCGCCCCTCAGGAGGTTCCTTGCCAAAGCCCAAGGATTGAAATCGGAGGAGCTCGCGAAGCGTGTGGAGATGAACGATGCGAAGGGCAAGGGCTCGGTCAAGGAGTACGAGGCCAAGAAGGCATACGAGAATGCGAAGGCGGCGCGGGAGCGCATGGAGCGCATCTGCAGGCACCTCCTGCTGGCCAGTCCGCTGTTCCTGGACGCCATGAAGAAGGAGCTCAAAGCCGGCAAGAGGGACAAGGGCGAGCTGGAGCGGATAGTCGCGTCCACCTCGCCGAGGAGGATCAACGAGCAGGAGTGGCTCAAAGAGATGAGGAAGAAGACCAACGGCGCATAGCGCCAGTTCAGTTCGTCTTTATCCTGTCTATGCGCCTGGCCAGGTCCTCCTTGAGCGCCTTGCTCACCAGCGGGTCCTTCCTGAAGAACATGACGTAGAAGTTCCTGAGCATGGACTTGGTGCGCTCCTTGTCCAGCGCGAACGCCCTCTTCAGGTAGACGGCGCTCTTCGGGTCGTCCATGAACATGTAGCACACCGCCACGTAGAAGTTGGAGAGCAGGTCGGCCCCGTCCAGCCTGAGCGCCTCGCTGAAGTCTTTCAGTGCGCGCTCGAGCTCGAAGCGCTCAAGGCGCGCTATGCCCTCCATCCGGTAATAGAGCGGGGTGCGCTTTATCGAGAGCGCGTGCTCGAAGGCCTCGAGCGCGTCGTCGTAGTTCCTGAGCTTGAGAGAGACCAGCCCGCGGAGGTACCATAGTTCGTCCGTCTCGCGCTCCTGGAGGAGCCGGGCGAGCGCCTTCCCGGCCTCCCGGTACTTCTCGGCTGCGATCAGCGCCTTGGCTCCGCTTACGTCTGCCATGATTGGATATCGGATGATTCCTTTATAAATGGTTTTGGACAAAAGTAAATGGGGTAAAAAATGGAAATTAGCAGGGAAAAACCGGTTGTCGGAAACGTTGCCGGGAACGAAGAGCTCCGGGCGGTCCCGAAAAGGGCGCTTTCAGCGATAACGCCGGTCGCACGCGAGGTCGGCCATGCTCCGGAGGAGATCCACGAGAGGCTGGCGAGGAACTACCAGTGCGCTTCGGAGACGACTTCAAGGCTCTGCAGCGCGGCGGACCTCAACCTGGAGATCGCTAAGAACATGGACCGCTACAATGTCAAGAACGGCACGCCGCTGCACGAGAGATTCGCGGCCCTCGTCGCATCCGTCTGATCATTCCAGCTCTATGGTCCCGGGCGGCTTGTTCGTGATGTCATAGGTGACCCGCCCGACATCGCGTATCTCATTGGTGATCCTGGTGGATATCTTCTGCAGCACTTCGAAAGGGACGTGCGAGAAGTTGGCCGTCATGCCGTCGAGCGAACGCACCGCGCGGACCACGACCGTGTACTGGTACGCCCTCTCGTCGCCCCGCACGCCCACGGTCTTGGACGGGAGCAGGGCCGCGAAGTACTGCCACGGGATCTCCATCCTCTTCTCAGCCGCCGCCTTCTCGAGCTCCTCCTCGACTATGGCGCAGGCGTCCTGCACTATGCGCACCTTGTCCTCGCTCACCTCGCCCACTATGCGCACCGCGAGCGCCGGGCCCGGGAACGGCTGGCGGTCGCAGATCGCCGCGGGCAGGCCGAGCGCCCTGCCGACCATGCGCACCTCGTGCTTGTAGAGCTCGCGCAGCGGCTCGCAGAGCTTGAGGTCCATCTTCTCCGGCAATCCGCCGACGTTATGGTGGGACTTTATAGTGTCCCTCCCCAGGCCGCCGGATTCTATCCAGTCCGGGGCGATCGTGCCCTGTATCAGGAACTTGGCGCCGGATCTCCCGGCTTCCCTCTCGAATATCCGTATGAACAATTCGCCTATGGCCTTCCTTTTTTTCTCAGGCTCCGTGATGCCCGCGAGCGCGCCCAGGAACTCCTTCTTCGCGTCCACCACGAGAAGCTTTATGCCGGCGGACTCCGCTGCGGCCTTCACCCGCCCGGTCTCGCCCTTCCTCATGAGGCCGTTGTCCACGTAGACCGTGACCAGCTGGCCCGGGACCGCCCTGGACGCTATCGTGGCGGCGACGAACGAGTCCACCCCTCCAGATACGGCGGTGATGGCGATGGATTTCCCCACCGTAGCCTTGACATAGCCCTCTGCGCGTGTTATGAATGTCTCCGGATTGAAAGGCAAGATGCTCACCCTGTCGAATTCGTGGCGTTGATGACCGCCGTGGAGCTGTTCGCGCCGATGTGGATGGCGCCCAGGTTCGGCAGGCCCGTGGCGTTCATGCTCAGAAGCGTGGTGTTCATGCCGGACATGCCGAATGTGGCCGTGAAGTTAGGCCCGAGGCCGTAGTTCGTGACCACCAGCTGGAGCAGCAGGTAGGCGAGCAGCGTGCACAGGAAGACCAGGAGCGAGATCGCCAGGGACGGGACGAACTTGGCATTGTGCACCGCCATGAGGATCTTGGCCTGGACGAATACCCCCAGGTATATCACCATCACCAGGTAGACGAGCCCGAAGAACAGGAGCACGCAGGGCAGGAATATGCCGGCCACGAGCGCAACGGGTATCATCAGCGAGGATACGCCCAGCGCTAGCGCGATGTAGGATGACATGAAGTACTGCTGCGCGTAGGTCCCCTTGCCGCGCACCAGCCTCATCAGGAAGAGCATCACCCCCTGTTGTATGAAAGACCCGATGAACAGGAATGGGAGCGTTATGAGGCCGAAATACACGAGCGAGCTCACGATGAAGCCCGTGGTTATGGCCGGCTTGGCGCTGATTACGAGCGACGCCGCCGAAGTCGCGTCGTAGACGAGCATGAGGTACACGACTGAAAGCGCCGCGAGGGCGAATGACGAGACCAGGAAGATGAGGATGCCCACGAGGAAGTTGCGCACGCCCGCCACCAGGTTCGCCCTGGAAAGCTCGCTCTTCAACGTGGCGTCCACGGTCATGAAGTCGAAAAGCGATGTCAATACCCCCCAAACGCGCTTGACACTCATTATATCACAGTGATAGGTAAGAACAACCGTCTTAAATAAATTTGTGTCGCTCATCTCCCCATGCGCATCGTTGCGGACCTCCATGTCCACTCCAAATACGCGAGAGCCACCAGCCCTAACAACGACCTGGACGGGCTCGCGCGCGGAGCCAGGCTCAAGGGCATCGACGTCATCGCCACCGGCGATTTCACCCACCCGGCTTATTTCAACGAGATAAAGATGATGCTCGCCGGAAAAGACGAGGGCACCGGCCTCTACTCCCATGGTGGCGCCCGCTTCATCCTCTCCACGGAGATAAGCCTCATCTACTCCTCGAAGCTCGGGTCCAAGCGCATGCACCACCTCGTGCTCGCTCCCTCGCTGGACATCGCTGCGCAGATAAACGACGCGCTCGGCAAGCGCGGCAACCTCTCTAGCGACGGCAGGCCCATACTCGGGCTCTCGTCCCCTGAGTTCGCGGACGTGCTGTTCGGCATCTCTCCCGACGTGATGATAATACCGGCCCATGCCTGGACGCCCTGGTTCTCGGTGTTCGGCTCCATGTCGGGGGTGGACACCATGGAGGAGGCGTTCGAGAGCAACGCGAAGAAGATATTCGCCATCGAGACCGGGCTCTCTTCGGACCCTGCCATGAACTGGATGCTCAGCAAACTCGATAAGTACTCGCTCGTCTCGAACTCAGACGCGCATTCGCTGGACAAGCTGGGACGGGAGGCGAACGTCTTCGAGCTAAAGGAGCCGTCCTACGCCGCGGTCCGCGACGCGATAAAGACGCGGAAGGGGTTCGTGAAGACCTACGAGTTCTACCCCGAGGAGGGCAAGTACCACTACGACGGCCACAGGGACTGCAATGTCCGCTGGAGCCCTTCCGAGACCAAGAGCCATAACGGCATCTGCCCGGTGTGCAGGAAGCCGGTGACGGTCGGTGTCCTCAACCGCGTAGAAGCGCTCGCGGACAGGAAGCTCGGCTTCAGGCCCGAGGGCGCGGTCCCGTTCCAGTACATAGTGCCGCTGCGCACCATAATCTCGGGCGTGTTGGGCAAAGGCGAGGCGACCAACGCCGTGGCCCTGGAGCACGACCGGATGGTGCGCTATTTCGGAAGCGAGTTCGCGGTGTTCGAGAGCGACGAGAACCGCATACGCCTCGCGGCCACGCCGGAGATCGCGGACGCGGTGATGAAGGTGAAGAACGGGAACGTCCGCTGGCTGCCGGGCTATGACGGCGTCTTCGGCGAGCTGGTCCTGGACGACAAGGACATAACGAAGGGGGTCTCCGACAAGAAGCAGACCAGCCTGGGCGACTTCTGATTATAAATTCTCTATAGTCTCGTAGCTTATCACGGTGCGAGCGGCGCCGATGGTCTTCTGTCTCCTGAGATCCCCGGCGAGCATGCCGTTCAGCTCCTCCATGGACGCTACCCGCGCCTTGAAGATGATGTCGAAATCGCCGGCCACCATCGAGGCCTCGCATATGTTCGGCATGGCGGCTATCCGCCCGAGCAGCTTCCTCTGGTCTATTCCCGGCACGGCTTTCACGAGCACGTAGGCCACCAGGGGCCTGCCGAGCTTGGCGTAGTCCACGGAGATGGTATAACTTCTTATCACGCCAAGCCCGCGCAGTTTCCCCAGGCGGTTGTGCACGGTGGTCATGGGTATGCCGGTCTTCCCTGCCAGTCTCTGCTCGGACAACTTGGAGTCCTTTTGGAGCTCCCCCAGCAGCATGAGGTCCTTCTTGTCGAGTGTTTGATTGGCTTTATTGACCATTAGTGGAGCATTTACTCACAAAGATTTAAAAATATGATTTAAATATTCCAAGACCGGGTCGCGCTGGATCCCGCGCGCGGGCTACGCAAATATTATTATAGCTGAATGGAATCGTATTCTACGTGGCAAAAGGAAGGCTGAAGAAGACGATCTCGCTTCTGGACGCGACATCCATAGGCATCGGCGCCATAGTGGGGGCCGGGATATTCGTAGTGCTGGGCGTGGCGACCGGGCTGGCGGGATCGGGCGTCATATTCTCGATCATCCTGGCTGGTGCTGTCGCCGCGCTCACCGCATCGAGCTTCGTGCGCCTGAGCATGGCGACACAGAAGGAGGGCGGGGCGTACGAGTTCGCGTACGAGTTCCTCTCTCCGTTCCTGGCTTTCCTCACCGGCTTCCTCTGGATCGCGTCCAATGTGGTCGTGGGGGCGACAGTCGCGCTCGGCTTCTCGCTCTACCTCTCCTCCCTATTGCCCATCCTGCCCGTGGTCCCTATGGCGGTCGTCGCCTGCCTCGTGGTGACGTTCTTGAACTACTCCAGCGTGAGGAGCTCGGTTTCCACGAACAACGCGCTCGTGGCGGTCAAGCTGCTGACCCTCCTGTTCTTCGCGCTCGTGGGCTTCCTGTTCTTCAAGGCGGGCAGCTTCTCGGGCATAGGCAACGCACCGCTCGGCGGCGTGCTTTCGGGCGCTGCGATAATCTTCTTCGCATACGGGGGTTTCGCAAGGGTGACCGTCGTCTCGGAGGAAGTCAGGAACGCGAAACAGAACGTTTACAAGGCGATAATACTGGCTCTTGCGGCATCCACCGCGATATACCTCGTCGTCACGGTCGCAGCGATCGGGCTCGGAGGCGCCGGCAAGTCTTCCGCGTCCGGAGCTTTCCTTTCTTCCCTGATGGGCTCCACCGGAGTGCCGTACGCGGTGCTGATCGTCTCCCTGGGCGCGCTGGCTGCGACAGGGAGCGTGCTCCTCACCGACGTGCTGGGCGTGTCACGCGTTTTATTCTCCATGGCCCGCAACGAAGACGCGCCAAGGACGTTCTCCGTAGTGGATCCTGCGAGCGGGGTGCCGAAGAACGCAGTTCTGGCGGCAGGGATCGCATCCGCGGCCCTCGCGCTCATCGGGAACCTGGCGCTGGTGGCATCGGTCAGCAGCTTCGCCCTTCTCGCCTATTACGCGGTAACCAATTACGCCGCTATGAAAGTGAAAGCGAGAACTTATGAGAGGGCCATCTCCGCGGCAGGGCTCTTGTCGTGTTTCGGCCTCATGGCCTTCCTTTCACACGAATCGCTCATCGTCGGGATATTCCTGGTCCTCTGCGGCGTGGCTTACTACCATTGGGGAAAAGAGAGAGCGCCTGGATGATATCGAACCGCGCCTCAGCCGAACATCTGGTTCAGGATCGGGATTATGTAGAACGAAGCGACGAATCCCGCGAGCCCCCCGGTGAGGAGTCGTATCAGGTTCGTGCTCTCGTAAGGGAAGCCGAGCAGGTTGAGGCCCACGTCCGAGAGCAGCTGCACCGTGCCGTCGATCCCTATGGGGATCAGGGCCGCTATGAGTATGGAGGCGGGGAGCATCTTCTTCTCTCCCAGCTTGAAAAACAGCGGGTAGGCGAGGGCGCCTAGCAGCATGGCGAGGTAGATGCCGATGTCCCTGGCGCACACCGGGAACTTGAAGCCCGTCACCCCGTTGCGGACCTCGGAGAGTATCACCCCGTCGTTGGGCACGAAGGTCCCGTTCTGCGGCGTGCAGTCCCCTATGGAGAGGCCGGTGCCCTCGAAAAGGCAGAGCGAGCGCGAGATCTTCTGGTGGCATGTGAACGAGAATCCGCCATAGAGCGATTTCGCAAGAGGCAGGTTTGAGAAGGCCAAAAACGGCGTGATCGCTATCAGAGCGAGGAAGACCAGCAGCAGCCCTACGTATATACCGTATATTATCTTCGGCCTCTCCATCGTATAGCCTCACTCTCCGAAGGTTTTAAATAAGATTCGGAAAATAAGGGACTATAGTCATGTATACGACCAGGTGATAGAATGACGACGAAACTTTCCAGGATGTATGGAATGGACATCTTTTCGGACTCGGGCAAATTCCTCGGCAACGCGCAGGACTTCATAGTCGATGTCGAGAGCGGAGAGGTCTCCAGGATACTCATCGAGCAGCTTCCGGCCTCGAAGGACGAGGCTAAGAAGGCGCTGAGGGACAAATCGATCCTCTATGCCAATGTCAAGTCCGTCGAGGACGTGATCGTGGTCACGAAGGGCATGTCCGCTTCAGCAAAGGCAGCCGAAGCCCCCTCCCTGGAATAGGTTCCACGGAAGGTCTGAGGAATGGCAGGCACCCTGATAAAGATAATCGTGGGCATAGGCTCGCTGGCTATCGGCATCGGAGTGACTTATTTTTATTCAATGAACTGCTTGAAGCCTGTGTGCCCGCTGCCCACAGACCAGGGGACCCTGATCCTGATAGGCGTGATCATGACGGTATTCGCATACATAGCGCTCTATTTCATGACCAAAGGCGCAAGCAGCGGCTAGGAACGCGAGCTTCTATAAGGAAAGCATTCCGGACAGCTTTTCCTTCATTTTCGCATCCGGCAGCACGAGCACCATGCCCTTCTGCGGCTGACCGTAGACTATCGCGTCGTCCTTTCCTGCTGCCAGTACGAACGCGAGCGCGGTGAGGTCCTCCTCCCCGATTATGAGCACCCCGCCCCCTTTGGCGAGCAGCATCGGGGCGTCCGCGATTATGCTCTCTGAAAGCGTGCCCGGCGGATTCTCGTACGTCTCCGGATGCGGATATTCCGAGCGCAGGAGCGCCAGGTCGTCCGGGGCGATATCATGCCTGAGGGACCTGAAATCGAAAACCGCGAGATGCGGCCTCGCCCCGGCGCGCAGCAGCGCGAGCGTGCATGCGTCCCCGACGCACACCAGCCTCCGGCCGGAGGCAGCCTGGAGAAGCTCCTTCACGCTGCTACATAACCTGCCCAGCGGGGTCCTGAGCGCGTCCCTCATGCTGTCGGATATAATCATACATGATGCTTAGCCTGATGCAAATTAAAACAGTTGGTCTTGGTTAAACGATCATGAAACCTGGCATGGGAACCAACGCGAAGATACTGGGAGCCACGGGCTTCCTGGCGAACGCGTCCACGGAGATGCTAATCCCGCTGCTGCCGCTCTTCCTCACGAAGGTGCTGCTCGCGCCCGTGCTCGTGGTGGGCCTTATGGAGAGCCTTGACGGCTTCGTGACCGGGATCCGGAGTCTCTTGGCCAGGTTACGCCCGAGCGGGGGAAAAAGGACCGTGGTCGCGGGCTACACCCTCTCGGCCATCGTGAAAAGCCTGCTGGTCTCGGCTTCGGCATGGCCGCAGGTGGCAGCCATAAGGGTGCTCGCCGGCTTCGGGGACGGTATCGCGGAGCGGCCCCAGGAGGCGATGTTATCGCAAGAGAGCGGCGCAGAGGAAGCCTCGGGTTTCCGCAGGATGCTCGGCAACATGGGCGCGATCGTGGGACCCCTCGTCGCTGCGCTGATACTCGTGCTCGTGTCCACCAAGGCGCGGGCATACGGGACTGTTTTCCTGCTCGCCGCGGTCTTGGCGATCCTCGCTGTGCCGGCGCTCTTCTTCCTGCGGGAGAAACCGTCGCAGCAGCCCAAGACGGTGACGGACAAACCCGCACGGATGTCGCTGCCGTTCTTGGCTTTCACCGCGATACTCGCGCTGGGCCAGTTCAGCGTGATGTTCTTCATACTCCGCGCGGCGGACTTCCTGCCTTTAGTACTGATACCGATCGCATATCTAGCCTACAACGTCTTCTGCGTGATATTCTCCATGCCCGCCGGGATATTGGCGGACAGGCTGGGGTTCAGGGCCGCGATGCTGCTCGGCATGCTCTCGCTCCTGCTCGCATTGGCAGGCGCGGCGTTCTTCCCCTCGCTCATCGTCCTGCTCGTCGCGTTCGCGCTCCTGGGCGTGTCCGTGGCAGCCCTCAAGACCGTCCCGCAGGCGTTCCTGTCCAGAACCGTCCGCAAGGAGTGCTACGCTTCCGCCATGGGCTCCTACAAGGGACTGACCGGAATCATGGGCCTTCCGGCGAATCTCCTGGCGGGCCTGTTGTGGACCGTACCGTTGTTCGGCGCCCCTGCCCCTTTCGTCTTCTCCATCGCCACCACGATAGCGGCGGTGTTGTTGCTGCTTGTGGTGAAAGATTAAAAACCCTTCCCAGCCATATAAAGCCCGGGGGAGTTCCATGAACAAGAACAAGATACTCAGCTGCCTTTTCGTGATATTAGGCCTTGTAGTGATCATAGGGAGCATATTCGTGCTGGTCAGCTACGCCAGCGACATACTTAGCGCGGTGGTGAATTTCGTGAGCACCAACGACCTACCGAAGCTCGCCCAGTGCGGAGCCGTGATCCCGCCGGAGTTCGCGAATATAAGGGCCGACTTCACCACGCTCCTATTGCCGATGCTTTACTACGGGGTACCGGTGCTGCTGCTCGTGGTCTCGGTCCTCATGTTCCTCTCAGGCTATTTCTACAACAAGGGCAAGCAGGAGGACGAGGCGCGCAAGAAAGACGAGATCGAACGCGAGATGATAAGGAAGGCCGCGGAGCGGGTCGTCAGGCAGAAGGCCAAGCAGGCCGAGGATGCCGCCGCCAAGGCCATGGAGGAGGAGCTCGAGAAGCCCCAGGCCCCTGAGGCGCAGGAATCCGTGCCTCCGGCTGAACCAGAGATGATAGTGAGGAAGAGGAAGAAATGATCAGAGGATACGGCTTCCGGTCTCGCTTCCCACGATTATCTTGTCGAACTTGGTGAATATCCCGTTCTCCACTATGCCGGGGATGGATGTCAGCCACGCCTCGGTCTTCTTCGGGTCTTCCACCCTCATGTCCATGTCCACGATGTAGCAACCGTTGTCCGATATCACCGGGCCGAGCTTCCTGTGGGCGATGCGTATCCTGGGCTTGTACCCCTTGAGCTCCCGGAGGACGAAGGGCGCCGCGAACGGCAGGACCTCGAGCGCCACATTGCCCTCGAGCCTCCTGCAGACCTTGGTCTCGTCTACGATGACTATGAACCTCTTGGCGTTGTAGTCTATTATCTTCTCCCTTGTGAGCGCTCCGCCGCCTCCCTTGAGCAGCGCGTCCTTCGTGACGGTGTCCGCACCGTCAACGGCCAGGTCTATATTGGATATCGTGTCGGGCTCCACCACCCAGAGCTTGTTCTCTATGGCGAGCATCCTGGTGTCCAAAGAGGTCGTGACGCAGCATAGGTTGAGCTTCTCGTCCTTGAGCTTGGCCACCAGCAATTTCAGGAATTCGCGGGCCGTAGAGCCGCTGCCCAGGCCTATGCACATGCCGTCCTTCACGTATCCTAGCGCTGCTTCCGCGGCGTTGATCTTTGGGTCGGTCATGACAATCTCGCTTGGGTGTTCCTGTTTATGACGATCTGGCTGCCTTCCTGCCGGACGTCCTCGATGGCATTGCCCTGGCGGTCTGCCAGGGATACGACCATCGCCTTGTCGCCTATCCCGATAGTGAGTATCACGGGCTTCCCCTTCAGGGTTATCTCGACGGAGTATATCGTTTCAGGGGTGGTGCCCTTGTTGACGCTGACCTTCTCGATGTTTTTCGGATTGGACGCGTCCTGGAGCGCCGTGCGGACCGGATCGTTCTTGGGCAGCTTCACGGACACCGCCTCCAGGGCGATCTGCGATATGTGGGCGGCGTCGATGAATGAGTGCGACACCGGTTTTATCATGCTGGGCAGAGCCTTGTGCATCAGTTCCTCTTGTACTTTACGGGATTCGTCTTCCGGCTTGACCATAGGTTGTTCTCTTGCCATGACCATGGGCACCATCTCCTTACTGTAATAAATGCACTTCGTCCCTTAAAAACCATGTGGTTCCATGATGAAAACGCTCTATCTCGACGACAGTTACATGAGGGAATGCGACGCGGTCGTACTTGAGGTTATGGATAACGGCGTGGTCCTCGACCAGACGATCTTCTATCCACGCGGAGGAGGGCAGCCTTGCGACACCGGAAAGGTGGTCGCCCCGGACCGGGAACTTCGCGTCCTGAGCGTCATGAAAAAAGACGGCAAAATCATCCATGAGCTGGAGTCCGGCGGGCTCAAGGCCGATGATCGCGTCCATCTCGTCCTGGACTGGGAGCGCAGGTACAGGTTCATGCGCATGCACACCGCGGCGCACGTGCTTGCTGCGACCATGCACACGGACATGGCCGCGCTCATCACCGGCAACGAGCTGGGCCAGGACAAGACGAGGTTCGATTTCAACACCGAGAGCTTCGACCGCGCGCTCTTCGACGCGATCGTGAAGAAGGTGAACGGGTTATTGGCGCAGGACGTCGAACTCAGGACATATTCGCTCCCGCGGGAGGAGGCGATGAAGATCCCTGGCGTGGTCAAGCTCGCAAATGCGCTTCCCCCTAGCATCACCGTACTGCGAATCGTGGAGATTCCTGGGATAGACGTCCAGGCGGACGGCGGGACGCACGTGAGGAACCTGAAGGAAGTGGGCCAGATCGAGCTGCTGAAGCTGGAGAACAAGGGGAAAACGAACAGAAGGATATACTTCGCCCTGAGGCCCTAGCGTCAGATGTGCTTGAGCAGTATGTTGAAGTAGGCGACAGACGCCACGAACGCGATAATGCCGCCCACGCACACCACCAGCAGGCCGGTTCCGAGCGCGCTAAGCGCGAACGCGACCGCGCCTCCGAGCACAAGGCCGCCAAGGCCGATTATCGCCATGCGGATCACGTCCGGGGGTTCTGCCACTGGCATCTGCTCAGGGCTTATTGGGAGAGGCGGTGGTTGCGGCGCAGCTACGGGTTGCGGAGCTACGGGTTGCGGTAGCGGTTTGGGTTCAGGTGCGAGCACTGGTTTCGGTTGCGGCGCGGGTTCAGGCTTCGGCTCGGGCTGCGGAGGAGCCACGGGCAGAGGCTCGGGCTCCTTTTCCTCCGGCTTCTCCTCGGCTTTCTCCTCTTCGGCCTCCTCTTTCTTCGGGATGAAATCCGGTTCAACGAAATGCCGCATCCTTCTTAGCTCTTCCTCCTCTTCAGGAGTCTTCTCGGGCGGTGCCGGGGCTGCCTCTTCTTCTTGCGGTTCCTCCTCTGTTTCCGGCTTCTCCTCGGCTTCCGCTTCGGGTTTCTCTTCGGCTTCCGGCTTCTCTTCCGGCTCTTCCTCGGGTTTAGGCTGCTCCTCTTCCGGGGCTTCCTCTTCGGTCTTTTCAGGAGCCTCTTCCTTCTCCGGCTCTTCTTTTTTCTCGGGTTCCTCCTCGAACTCGGGAACAATCTCCATCTGAGGCTGAGGCGCTTCTTTCTTTTTCTCTTCTTCCTCTTCCGGCTTTTCTTCTTCCTCTTCGGGTTTCTCTTCTTCCGGCGCTTCTTTCTCTTCTCCAGGTTCCGGCGGCTTGGCTTTGGCCGGCTTCTTCTCCTCTTCCTTGAAGCTTTTGAGTATCCTCTGGGTCTCGGACTCGTATTCCTCGCCAACAGGCGCCTTTTTCTCGGCCTCCTTGGCCGCTTTCCGTTCGCGCATCCTTGCGACGAACTCGTTCATCCCGATCTCCTTTGGAGCGAGCTTGGACGGCGGTGGAGGTGCCGGGGCTGAGGGCATCTTACGTATTGGAGCGGGCGGTGCCTTCCGTGCCTGGGGTGGCGCGGCCTTCCGTGCCGGTGCCATTTTCCGCACTGGAGCCGCTTTCTTCGGCTTGGCTGCAGTCGTCTTCACCGGCTTTTTCACGGCAGCGGCTTTTTTCGCCGGCTTCCCCTTGGTCGGTGCTTTCTTCCCGGAGCTTTTCTTGGGCGCCATGAGCGGTATTGGAAAGAAACATCAATAAATGCTATCGGTTGGACGGCTTTCACATTCTTTTTTGACCATCGTAAGTAACCTTATAAACAGTTCCCAGCAGATACAAATCATGGCGAAGACAAAACTATTGCTGGCTTTCGGAGCTCATGGCAATCTTAAATCAGCAGGGGAAAGGGGATTCTTCAGGGATACTATCGTCCCTTTCCTAGATGAGCACGTGGTCAGGGAGAAAAAGAAAGCGGCGCTGATATACGAAACGGTCCTAGAGATACCGATGAGATATGATACGACCCAACCCGAGCCCTTCCGGACAATCAGTGCTCTGGACACGCTGAAGGAAAAGCGGGAATCCATCCTTAAAGGCTTAGATACGCTACTCGCGCATGCATCCGGCAAAATCGCCGCGCTTTTCAGTAACAGTTTCGACAAGGGCATTACACCTTACGCCTTCGCCACGGAAAGCTGGGAGTTAGCGTTTCTGGGAAGCCTCGAATTGTGGGGCTTCGCGCAGGATGCCATCCGGCTCAATGGGGCGATGCCGGATAGCATCCGGTTCTTCCTAGAACCGCAGAATTCTGAGGTCGTTTATTTGGGTGAGAACCAAAAATTTCTGATACGGCTTCTACAACAGGGTAAATTGCGGGATCTGGAACTCATGACAGAATACATGGGACTCGGAATCAGGGAGATGCTGCTCAGGGACAGCGGCGTGGTCGCCCTTGCAGATAAATTGGCAGCCGAGAATCCAGATGGGGCTATTATAATACCGCGAGGCGTTGCCCATGCCCCAATCGAGCACTTCTTCGACAAGGATAGGTATGATGTCACTACGCATGTAAGCGGCATGGGCATCGTGCCTTTCTCATCTAATGCGTTAGTGAAAGCCTATCGCGGTGCGCTAGACGAGCGCGAACTTAGGCTTTACGCCAAGCTGGAGATGGAGCTATTAAAATACTTCGAATCCCTCGGTTTTGATGTTGTGAATGGTCCTGATGAACGTATGCTTAAATTCATACGGCAAGGAGAGTCAGCAGTAGAAGCGTTTAGCAGGATAACCCGGGATGCGAGGGCGTACGTCATCATGAACAATCCCGAGACGGCACGTGAGCTGGGCATAGAGAAATAGAGAAATGCTTGGAGTTTTTAAAAAAGATAGCGGGGAGTGGATTTGAACCACCGGTCTCTGGGTTATGAGCTTCGCCTTCCGGACAAACGCATTTGTCCGAAATCCAGCGGGTACTCCAAGCTACCCCACCCCGCTATCGTTTATTCCAGACCGTAGAGGCTAGGAACGAGATGTATTAGATAAGATGGCTTTATATTTGTACAGGCGAACGGCCCGTCATTCCTGAAAGAGTATACTGGCGTAGGACATGCTAATCCGCCGTTGCTACGGAAGAATAACAGAAGCGGCTTGGTTGATCCTCTTGAAGTCATCGCCTTCGAGCAAAGAAGGCTCGTAAATACCTCTTATCCTCATCGCCGCGAGTTAATTACACAGAAGAAGGATTAAAACACAGCAGGAGAAATCCCGTCATGAACGAATCCGGGACTATAAGGAGAATCTTGAGGGAATCCAAGGTCATCGCGGTCGTCGGGCTCAGCGACAAGCCGGACCGGCCCAGCTACGGCGTCGCGGAGTACCTGGCGGAGAACGGATACCGCATAATCCCCGTCAACCCGAACATCAAGGAATGGAAGGGCATAGGGGCGTACCCGGATCTCACGTCGATTCCCCTGAAGGTCGATGTTGTGGACATTTTCCGAAGGAGCGAGTTCGTCCCTGATGTGGTCGACGGGGCGATTGCGATAAAGGCCAAGGCGGTCTGGATGCAATTGGGGGTTCTAAACTCCGAGGCCGCAGAGAAAGCGGAGAAGGCAGGGCTTCTCGTGGTGATGGACCGCTGCATGAAGATAGAGCACTCGAGGATGAGATGAAGTTTGGACTTGGGGGGACTCGCACCCCCGGCCTCCCGCGTGCAAGGCGGACGCTCTGCTGCTGAGCTACAAGCCCGTCTGGGTATCCTTTCTATATTCGGATTCTTATATATTTCGTTGTCCTGGAGGATTAGAAATAGAAAAGTATGGGGAAGAAAAAAAGATTAATTGCTGCACCCGCCCCAACCACAGGAGAAACAGGTCTTGCACCCCTCCTGGAAGATCAATGACGAGTCGCAAACAGGACAAATTCCCTTGTTTATTTTCTCTTTTTCCGTCATCCTGATCCCATGATTGAGAACAAGATTAAATATTAAATAAGATTCTTTTCACGTCGATATTTTTCTTCCACGATTGTTGACAAACCTAGTCAGGATTCGCATCGCCACGGATAAGGAAAAACATTTTCGCGCGTTTGCGCGCTGCGATTCCTATCCGTAGAACCGTTTCTTTTCGTAGATGCGAATCGACGTGCGGAAAAAATAAAAACACCCGAAATATGAAAATTGCCGGAGGGGGAATTTCCGTTCTCGTTCCCGGTTTCTGCTTCCGGAAGCGGGATTTCGAATCCCCGGCCTCTCGATTTCTCGGTGCTACAGGTATGTCATCGGATTTCTCCTCAGCACTCATCGGTTTTACCTATGAGTCGAGCACTCTAAGCCAACTGAGCTACTCCGGCAAAAAAAGCGAAGTTATTGTCTTTTATTAGGTATTGTTTAAAATCGTTCCAGAACTGATTCTGGCGGGTTTTTGCGTGGATGAAAGATACTTCGACGGACTGAAGGCCGGGCTGGACCGCGCCTACACGACCGCCAGCGAAGCCCGCAAGAAGGGTTTCGACCCCGAAGACGAGGTCGAGGTGCGCATCGCCCAGGACGTGGCGGCCCGTGTGGAGGGGATTGTGGGCCCGCGGGGCATAGCGAAGATAATCCGAGAGCTCATCGAATCCGGCCTGACGAGGGAGGACGCCGCCTTCGAGATAACCAGGAAGATTGCGGCCGGGGAGGTCTTTCCGGCGCCCAAGGAGCGGCTAATCGAACAGGCGGTGAGGACCGGAGTCGGCATACTCACGGAAGGGGTGCTGGTCGCGCCGACCGAAGGCATAGCCAAGGTCAGGATAAGGAAGAATCCCGACGGCTCGGATTACGTCGCGGTCTATTATTCCGGCCCCATAAGGTCCGCAGGAGGCACCGCGGCTGCATTGAGCCTCGTGCTCGCAGACATAGCGCGCAAGGTTTGCGACGTCGGGGATTACCGCGCCACGGACACCCAGGTGGAAAGGTACGTGGAGGAAGTCAACACCTACGAGGCCAGGGTGAACCATCTGCAGTACAAGCCTCCGGACGAAGACGTGCGGCAGGTGGCGAGGAACTGCCCCATCTGTATAGACGGCGACCCGACCGAGGATATCGAGGTGTCGGCCTACAGGGGCGTGCCAGGGGTGGAGACCAACAGGATAAGGGGCGGGATGCCCCTGGTGCTCTGCGAGGGAGTCGCGCAGAAGGCCGCCAAGCTCGCCAAATACACGAAAAAGCTCAATCTGGGCTGGGACTGGCTGGAGAAGATAATCAAGATAAAGCGCAAGGCGGACAAGATAGAGATAAAGCCGGATGATACTTATTTGGAAGGACTGGTCGCTGGAAGGCCGGTGTTCGCCCATCCCTCGACCAAAGGAGGATTCAGGCTGCGCTACGGGAGGTCCAAGACCAACGGCATAATGGGCAAGAACATCCATCCAGCCACTATGGTGCTGCTGGACGGATTTCCTGCCTATGGCACGCACCTCAAGATAGAGCGGCCGGGCAAGGGCTGCGTGATAGCAGGCCACGAGGGGCTCGAGCCACCCGTGGTCATGCTCGAGAACGGCAATGTGCTCAAGGTGCGGAGCATAGAAGAGGCGAACGGGCTCAAAGGCTATGTGAAGAGCATACTGTTCCTTGGCGACATGCTCATCACCTACGGGGATTTCCTGAAATCGAACCATCCCCTGCTTCCGTCCGGCTGGTGCGAGGAATGGTGGGCCAAGGAGCTGGAAGCCAAGGGGATTGCGGTGCCAGGGAAGCCCGGCGCGATGGAGGCGTTCAGCTTCAGCAGGACCCACGGAGTGCCTCTATATCCGGAGTTCACATTCCATTGGCATGACATAAGCGTGGAGCAGCTGAAGATATTGGCGCGATGGCTGAAAGGCGCAGAGCCGCGCTGGGACGGGGACAGGCTCTCCGAACTCCTCATCCCGAACGGAGAAGGCAAGGTTGTGCTCGAGGAACTGCTCGTGCCCCACCGCGTTCTCGGAGAGAGGATCGCCCTGAGCGGGGACGATGGCTATTCGCTGCTCTCCTCGCTGGGGGCCTTGGACGGGACGCGAATCGACCTGGCGAAAGCGGAGACGTCGTTGGATCCTGCCAAGGACGTGCTTGCCAACGTGTGCGCGCTCTCCGGCGTGGAGATAAAAGCCAAGGCGCCGACTTACATCGGTGCCAGGATGGGAAGGCCG
>Ga0326728_10011412_pt1 | contig 20300 bp, 13 predicted proteins | sample MB3enrmetagenome_FD_207602 | JGI IMG/M metagenome (GOLD analysis project Ga0326728, IMG submission 207602) | Lab enriched peat soil microbial communities from McLean, Ithaca, NY, United States - MB31MN | ecosystem: Environmental > Terrestrial > Soil > Wetlands > Peat | place: USA: New York... | reverse complement strand
GAAGGGGCGTCGCGCGAGATCCAGAAGCGCATCGAGGAGTACGCCGTGGAGTGCTCCATCCTGAAGGTGTGGGGCTCGGAGATGCTGGATATGACGGTGGACCACGCCATGCAGATCTTCGCGGGCTACGGCTACGTGGAGGAGTATCCGGCCGAGAGGGCCTATCGCGATTCGCGCATCAACCGGATCTTCGAGGGGACCAACGAGATCAACCGCCTGATCATTACCGGATGGCTCATGAAGCGGGCCGCGGCGGGACAGCTTCCGTTGATGGGCGCCATCAAGCAGCTCATGGACGAAGTGATGTCCGGCCCGGTGGCTGCCGAGGAGCTTGAGGGGCCGCTGGCCGAGGAGCGCCAGTTGCTCGCCGCTGCGCGCAAAATGGCTCTGTTCGCGGCCGGGGCGGCCATGCAGAAGCACATGCAGGCCCTGGCCGACGAGCAGGAGATCGTGGGCGCGCTGGCCGATTGCGTGATGGAAGTCTACGCGCTTGAATCCGCCATTCTGCGCGCCGAGAAGCTGGCCGCGGCGAAAGGCGAGGCGGCTGCCCGGCAGGCCATCGCCATGACCCGGTATTATGCGGCAAAGGCCTTCCAGACGGTCGAGCTGGCCGCGCGCAAGGTGATCGCCGCGGTGGCCGAAGGAGACATGCTGCGGACGCAACTCGCCATTCTGCGGCGGCTGGCCAAGCACGACCCGGCCGATACCATCGCGGCGGGTCGCCAGATCGCGCGGCACGTGGTGGCGGCGGGACGCTATTCGCTGTAGAGGGCGCGTGTCTTCCAATCCCGCTCTTCATCCCGATCTAAGCGGCCGGGTGGCCGTGGTCACGGGGGCCAGCCGCGGCATCGGCAGAGCGCTGGCCCTGCGCCTGGCGCGCGAGGGTGCCAGCGTGGTGGCGGCCGCCAAGACCGAGCACTCCACCGAACGCCTGCCCGGCAGCGTACACGAGACCGCCGAAGCCATCCGGAACGAGGGCGGCCGGGCCCTCGCCGTGCCCACGGATGTGCGCGACGAAGACGCCATCCGTAACCTGGTGGAGCGCACCGTGGCGGAGTTCGGCCGCCTGGATATCCTGATCAATAACGCCGGCGCCATCTGGCTTCGGCCGATCCTGGAGACGCCGCCCAAACGCTTCGACCTGCTGATGGGGGTGAACGTGCGCGCGGCCTATATCGCCTCTTATTACGCGCTTCCGCACATGGTGCAGCAGCGCTGGGGGCACATCATCAACATGTGCCCGCGCCTCTCGTGCGAGCCGGCGCCGGGGCGCGTGGCCTACAGCATTTCGAAGCAGGGGATGGCGCGTTTGGCCGCGGGTCTGGCGGCCGAGCACCGCTCCGACAACGTTGGGGCGAACACGCTGTGGCCCCGGACGATCATCGAGAGCCAGGCTTCGATCAATTGGAAGATGGCGGACCGCTCGCAGTGGCGCACGCCGGAGATCCTGTGCGACGCCGCCTGCGCCATTCTCGGCCGCGAGCCGCGCACGTGCACGGGGCGCCCCTGGATCGACGAGGAGGCCCTCGCCGAGCTGGCCGGCATGACGGATTTCGATGGCTACTGGTGCGAGGGGAAGCCGCCCGCCGAACCGATTTACATCGACAAGTGGTAGCTTAGTTCGGGAGTCGGACGAATGAAGACAGGAATTGGCTTACTGGTCATCCTGGGACCCTGCCTGGCGGTCGTCGATGGCCAGACCGCCGGCGTTTTCGAGTGCTACGTGCAGTCCGCCGAGACGCGCATGGAAGCTCGCAAGACTTTTCTGATGTCGGATGGGCGCTCCGAGCTCGTGCCGGCCAATGGGCCGAACCCGCACAAGATCGCGGGCGGCCAGCTCTACGATTTCGTGGGGACGGTGTTCATTCCGGGCGGAACCCTCGAGCGCACGCTCCGCATGCTGCAGGATTACGATCACCGGCCGCAGTATTTCCCAGAGACCATCTCGGCCTCCAAGCTCCTTTGCCGGAGCGGCGATAACCGCTTCCGGTACACCATGCGCTTGAAAGAGCCGGCGGTGATCGACATCGAAAGCGATGTGACCTGGGAACGCGTGGATGACCAGCGGGAAAAGTGCCGTTCCTACTCGACCAGCGTGCACGAAGTGGGCAAGCAGCACAATTACCTGCTCAAGCTCTACTCCTACTGGCGTTTCGAACAGGTGGACAAGGGCGTCTACGTGGAGGGAGAAACCATTACCATGAGCGGCGAGTTCGGATCGCTGGCCCGCGCGCTGGGTTCCATGGTGGGGATCAGCCCGGAAAAATCGCTGCGGCACTCGCTGGATGCGATCCGCGAGACCCTGCTGAAACCGGGGCTGGAGTTTCCGGGTCCGCCCGCCGGCCTGCCGGAGTGTGGGGCGGCTTTCCGCCCCAGCGGCTGCTCGGCCTCGGCGTCATTTCACGATGTTCTTGCCGAAATTGAAGGCCGGACCAATTGAGAACCTGACAGTCCAGCGGGCATCCGTGAGCAAGTCGTTGAAGAGGTGATCGCGGACCAGGTCGGCTTGAGTGCGTATAGCGAAGTGGTTCGTTAAGAGGACGTCGAACCCGCCCCCGAAGCCGTAAAAGATCGTCGTGTCCGACTTCTTGCCCGTGGGCGCCAGTTGGGCCACAATTCCGGCGGAGATGGGATCGCCGGCGTGCGGCGTGGCGACTTCGTGAATTCCTCCCGCGGTGGGCCGGAAGAACAGGGTCAGGTGAGTGAAGTGGCGATAGGCAAGCTGCGGCCCGAGGGTAAAGGTCTGGGTTGTGGAACTGGCTGGAACCACGAGGGAATAACCCGCAGGTAGGTACCCGGCGGCAGCCAACTGGCCCAACTGCGCGCCGAGCGTCTGCTGAATCGAAGGCAGCAGCAGATTAGGGGTGAGCGTGAGATCGCCGCTGGCATGGGTGTAATCGGCGCCTATGGACAGCCAAGTCCAGGGCCGCACGCCGAACTGGGCCTGCACGCCGTGTTCGACGAGGCTGATATTTGAGCTGTTGAGATAGGAATAACCCACATAGGCGTCGTAGCGCGTTACGTATTCCTGCTGGCCGAAAAGCGGCGTCGCAAGGAGGAGCATGATTGCGGAAAGGAGGATTGCCACTCCGAGGGAGCCTCGCGCGGGCCGTTTCAGCCGCGGTTGCGGGCGGACTCGAACTGATCCGATAGTCATCGATTTAACCTCCTGCGATCTGTCAAGTACGCGGCGGTTGCCGCGACGCGATCGCGGCCGACGGCCGCTCTACGCGGTTCATGGCATCGGCGCAGCACGAACCGGTCCTCCACGCTCCCGCACGCGGTCGCTTCGCGTGCGGAGCAGCACATAACTTTCCGGGAATTAGGCTAGCACGCGCGCAACAGGCGGTGCAGATAAACGAGCCAAATATGTCTATAAACGTACAGCCTCATGAATGTACTGGTTCGTTTTGTAACAATTCTGGTTATTAGGACACTAAAATCCGAAACGCGGCCCGAGGGCAGCCGGATCGTCTAGCTCGTCGCGGCTCAAGAAGCGAGCACGGCATCGAGGTCGGCCGTCGCGGGCAGCGTGCCGAACGTGCGGCCCCACACTCCAGCCAGCCGTGAGGCACAGAAGGCGTCCGCCACCGCCGGCCGGCTGAAGCGGATGAGCAGAGATGCCTGCAATGCCAGGGCCAGCCGCTCGGCCACCCTCCGTGCCAGGGACTCCGCGATGTTGGCGCCGATCCCATCGATAAAGCTCTCGACCCGCGCGTCGTGGGCCAGGCGGACCTCCGCCAGCACCCGCTCCAGGCTCTCCGGCTCCCGCGTTATGGCTCGCAAGACGTCCAGCGCGATCACATTACCCGATCCTTCCCAGATCGAGTTGAGCGGCGCCTCGCGATAGAGGCGCGGCAACACGCATTCTTCGACGAAGCCGTTGCCGCCGAGGCACTCCAACGCCTCCGAAACGTGGGCTGAGGTGCGCTTCGAGACCCAGTACTTGCCCGCCGCGACGGCTAGTCGGGCGAATCCGCGGTCGTTCTCGTCGAAAGCGCGGGCCAGGCGCATCGCCAGCACCGTGGCCGCTTCCGACTCCAAGGCCAGGTCGGCCAGGACGTTGCGCATCAGCGGCTGCTCGATCAAAGGGCGGCCGAACGCGCGCCGGTAGGCGGCGTGGTGCGATGCTTCCACCAGAGCGCGACGCATCAAGGCCGCCGAAGCGAGTATGCAGTCGAGACGCGTGTGCTGCACCATCTCCATGATGGTTGCGACGCCGCGCCCCTCTTCGCCGACGATCTGGGCCCACGCGCCGTGAAACTCGACTTCACTCGAAGCGTTGGAGCGGTTTCCCAGTTTCGGCTTGAGGCGTTGCAGGTGGAATGCGTTAATGGTCCCATCCGGTTTCCAGCGCGGCAGGAAGAAACAGGCGAGGCCGCCGGGCGCCTGCGCGAGCACCAGGAAAGCATCGGACATGGGCGCCGAGCAAAACCACTTGTGCCCGTCGAGCGCATATTCGCCGCCGCCCAGAGGTTCGGCGCGCGTGATGTTGGCGCGCACGTCGCTTCCGCCCTGCTTCTCGGTCATGGCCATGCCTACGAGCGCGCCCTGTTTGAGGGCTGCCGGCTGGAATGAAGGATCGTATTCGGTGGAGCGGATGCGCGGCGTCCATTCGCGAGCGATAGACTCGTTCTTCCGCAATACCGGTACGGCCGAATAAGTCATGGAGATGGGACACATGTGGCCGGCCTCGTTCTCGGCGGCGAGCAGTGCAAGCGCGGCGCGCGCCACGTGGGACCCGGGCCGCCATGTGGCCCACGGCAGATTATGTATGCCCTGTTTGACGGCGAGGCGCATCAGTTGATGCCAGGCCGGATGAAATTCCACCTCGTCGCGCCGGTGCCCAAAGCGGTCGTGCGTGCGCAGGACCGGCGGGTAGTCGTTGGCGAGCGCGCCCCACTCCATGGCTTCCGCGCTTCCCAGGGTGGCACCGAAGGCATCCAGCCGGTCGCAGGCCCATTCCGCGCCTTCGCGGACCACGGCTTCGCGCAACGGCCGGTCGGTTGAAAACAGGTTGTAGCCGGAAAGAAGAGGAGGCTGATTCAGAACTTCGTCTACCACGATTCGTATGTTACACCTACTCCGGTTCCGCTTCCGGCAGCACGTCCTGCTCGCCGGCCACCCAGACGTACAGTGACGGGAGCAGGAACACGCCGAGGATCAGCGCGGCCATCAGTCCTCCCACGATGACAATGGCGAAGGGCCGCTGCGAATCCGACCCGATGCCCCGTGAAAGAGCCGCCGGCAGCAGGCCCACGCTGGCCACCAGCATCGTCATCATGATGGGGCGCAGCCTCTCCACCGAGCCATCGATGGCCGATTCCAGAATCCCACGCCCCCGCGCTCGTAACTGGTTGATGTATTCCAGCAGGATCACACCGGTCTGCACGGCCACGCCGAACAGCGCCAGGAAACCCACTCCCGAGGAAACGCTGAAATGCGTGTGCGTCGCCAGCAGCGCCAGCAGGCCGCCGATGGGGGCCATCGCCACGTTGGCCAGGATCAGCACCACCCACTTGAACGACTTGAACATGGTGTAGAGAATCATGCAGATCACCAGGATAGTGATGGGCAGCACCACCATCAGGCGCCGCGAGGAGCGCTTCTGGCTCTCGTATTCGCCCGCCCAATCGATGTGATAGCCGGTGGGCAGCTTGATCTGCCGCTCCACCTTCGCCATGGCCTCTTCCACCGTGCTGCCCAGGTCGCGGACCGGCACGCTGTACTTGATGGCTACATAGCGCGAGTTGCCCTCGCGGTAAATCTCCGAGGCGCCGTCCGTCACTCGCACGCTCGCGAGCTGCGCCAGTGAGACGCGCTCGCCGGTGGGCGCCAACACGCGGATGTTCGCGATGGCTTCCCGGGTGTCGCGGTATGGAGCCTGGTAGCGCACCACCAGGTCGTAGCGCTGCTCGCCTTGCAGCACCTGGCTGACGGCCTTGCCGCCCACGGCGGTCTCGATGGCGTCCTGCACGTCGGCCACGTTGATGCCGTAGCGCGCCGCCAGGTCGCGGTCCACCGTGAACTCCAGGTTGGGCTGGCCGATCACGCGAAACAGGCCCAGGTCGGCGACGCCCCGCACGGTCTTCATCACCGTGACGATTTTCTCGCCGGTGGCCTCCAGGGTCTTCAGGTCGTCGCCGTAAACCTTGATGGCGAGTTGCCCCTTGACGCCGCTGACCGCCTCTTCCATGTTGTCGGCGATGGGCTGCGAGAAATTCCACAAAGCGCCGGGGATCCTTTCGAGCTCGTGGTCCAGGGCGGCAACCAGGGCCTCCTTCTTCTGCCCGAACACAGGCCGCCACCGCTCCTTGGGTCTAAGATCGACGAAGTACTCGGTGTTGAAGAAGCCGGTGGTGTCCGTGCCGTCGTCCGGGCGCCCCACCTGGCTTACCACCTGGGTCACCTCCGGAAAAGAGGCCATAATGACGCGCGCCTGCTGCATCACGCGCTCCCCTTCGGCAGGACCGGTGCTGGGAGCCAGCGTGGCACGCGCCCAGATGGCCCCTTCATCCAGGTGCGGCAGGAATTCGGAGCCGATCACGCCGCTCGTGGCGAGGTAAGCCGAGAGGCCCATGGCCGCCACGCACACGGCCAGCGTGACCCAGCGCCAGCGAATCGCCAGCCCTAGGGCCCGGCGGTAATTGCGCAGCGTCAACTCCATGGCCGGATTCCGCCATTCGCGGACGTTGCGCCGGAAGACGAAACTCGAAAGCACCGGCGCAATCAACATGGAGAAGATCAGCGATCCCAGCAGGGCGAAGCTGACGGTCCAGGCCATGGGCTTGAAGAGGCGTCCCTCCACGCGCTGCAAGGTGAAGATCGGCAGGTAAGCCGTGATGATGATGCCGATGGAATAGAAGACCGGCCGCTGCACCTCGTGCGCCGCCCGGCGGATGGCGTCTACCGCCGAGCCCTCCTCGCGCTCGCGCCCCAAGTAGCGGATGATATTCTCCACCATCACCACCGCGCCCTCCACCACCATGCCGAAATCGAGCGCGCCCAGGGAAAGCAGGTTGGCGGGGATCTTATTCAGGTCCAGGCATATCGAGGCGAATAACAGGGAAAAGGGAATGGTCAACGCGACGATCAGCGCGCCCCGAGCATTGCCCAGGAAAATGAACAGGATCAGCGCCACCAGCACGATCCCCTCGGTCAGGTTGTGCAGCACGGTGTGGGTGGTGAGGTGTACGAGGTCGCTGCGGTCGAGAAAAGGAACGATCTCCACTCCCTTGGGCAGAATGTGCTGGTTCAGCTCGTCGACCTTGGCGTGGATGGCGTCCAGGGTCCCATCGGCGTTGGCGCCCTTGCGCAGGAGTACAAAGCCTTCCACCACGTCCGGGTTGTCCACCACCTTGCCGTCTGCGCGGTGAATCGCTTTGCCGATCTGACCCAGCCGGATCTTGGGGCCCTGTGAAACCGTCGCGACATCCCGGACGCGAATGGGTGTGCCGTTCTGCGTCTTGACCACCGTGGCTTCGATATCGTGAGTATTCTTGACCTGCCCGAGCGCGCGCACGTTGATCTGTTGCAGCCCGGCCTGCACGAAACTGCCGCCCGCGTTTACGTTGTTGTTGGCAAGCTGCTGCTCCACCTGCCCGATACTCAGCCCGTAGGACACCAGTTTGTCGGGGTCCACGGCCACCTGGTACTCGCGCGTGATGCCGCCGAAACTTACCACGTCCACCACGTTAGGAACCGACTTGAACTGTTTTTCGAGGACCCAATCCTCGAGAGACTTCAATTCCATCAAATCGTACTGGGGGTTGGTGCTGCGCAGCGTGTACCAGTAGATCTGTCCCACGGGGCTGTAGTCCGGCCCGATCTGCGGCTGCAAGCCGGCAGGAAGCGTGGCCGCGGAAAGACGCTCCAGAACTTTCTGGCGGTTCCAGTCGTTCTCCGACTGGTCGTCGAAAATCAGCATCACACTGGAGAGGCCGAACAGCGACGTCGAGCGCAGGTGGTCCAGGTGGGGAATCCCGTTGACCACGATTTCGATGGGAATGGTGACCTGCTGCTCCACCTCCTCGGCGGCCCGCCCCGGCCATTGGGTAATGATCTGGACGTAGTTATTGGCCACATCCGGATAGGCTTCCACGGGCAGGTTGTGAAAGGAGATAGCTCCCCAAACCAGGAGCAGGATGCCGGCCGTGACGATCAGGAAGCGGTTATTGAGCGCGTAATCTACGAGGGCGCGAATCATGCCATAAAGTTCCCGCCCTCAGCCGACGGGTCTCCGCCCCTCGACGGCAACGGCGTCGTGTTGGCGAGGCTGCACCAGTGGCGATCCGGGGCTATTTCGGCTTGGACGCTTCCGTGTTGCGATGCGACCAATTGTACAGAGCCCACACGACCGCCCCCAAGAGCAGCACTGCAATCAGCAGCTCGGGTACGTCCGGAGGACGCATGCGTACACTCCCAGGTTGGATTATACAACAGCCCAAAGGAGCTAAAGATCCGCAAGTTTGGAGAGGAGACTTTTAGGGACGCCTATTCGCGCTCTTCGAATGCCGCTTCGGCCTCGGGCAAAGCGTCGTGCTCGCCGGCCACCCACACGTATAGCGTGGGCAGCAGGAAAACGTTGGCCACCATGGCCAGCATCAGGCCGCCCACGATCACTATGGCGAAGGGCCGCTGCGAATCCGACCCGATGCCGCGCGAGAGCGCCGCCGGCAGCAGCCCCAGCGTGGCCACCAGGGTAGTCATCATGATGGGCCGCAGCCTCAGAACCGCGCCCTCCACAGCGGCATCCACTACCGAATGGCCGCGCGCGCGGAGCTGGTTGATGTATTCCAGCATGATCACGCCGGTCTGCACGCACACGCCAAACAGGGCCAGGAATCCCACCCCCGACGAAACGCTGAAATGCGTGCCGGTGACCAGCAATGCCAGCAACCCGCCCAGCGGCGCCATGGCGATATTCGCCAGCATCAGGGCGCCCCATTTGAACGAGTGGAACATGGTGTAGAGAATAATGAAAATCACCAGTATGGTGACCGGCAGCACCACCGCCAGCCGTTTCTGCGAGCGCTGCTGGCTGGCATATTCGCCGGCCCAACTGATGCGGTAGCCCTCCGGCAGCTTGACCTGCCGGTTCACCTTCGCGATGGCTTCCTCGACCGTGCTGCCCAGGTCGCGCCCGCGCACGCTGTATTTGAGAGCCACGTAGCGCGAGTTCTCCTCGCGGTAGATCTCCGATGCGCCGTCCATCGTCTGTATTTTGCAGAGCTGATCCAGGGCCACGCGTTCTCCCGTCGGCGCGACCAGCCGGATGTTCTCGATCGCCTGCCTGGTATCGCGATAGCGCGGAAGATAGCGCAGCACCAGGTCGTAGCGTTGCTCGCCCTGTAAAACCTGGGTCAGCGCGTTGCCGCCCACGGCGGTCTGAATGGCATCCTGGATATCCGCCACGTTGATCTGGTAGCGGGCTGCCTGGCGCCGGTCCACCACGAAGTTCAGGTTGGGCTGGCCGATCACGCGGAACAGGCCCAGGTCCTGGATGCCGCGAATGCGCCGCATGATATCCACGATCTGGTCGCCTTTCTGCTCGAGAAGCCTGAGATCGTCGCCATAGATCTTGACGGCCAGCTCGCCCTTAACTCCGCTGACCGCCTCTTCCACGTTGTCGGAAATGGGCTGGGAAAAGTTCCAAAGCACGCCCGGAATCTTTTCCAGCTGGTGATTCATGGCGGCGATCAGCTCGTCTTTGTTCTGATGAAATACCGGCCGCCACTGCTCTTTCGGTTTCAGGTCCACGAAATACTCGGTGTTGAAGAAGCCGGTGGTATCGGTGCCGTCGTCCGGCCGCCCGACCTGGCTGGTGCACACGGTGACTTCGGGAAATGAACACAGCAGCACGCGCGCCTGATTGGCCAGCCGCACGCCTTCGGTCGGCCCGGTGCTGGGCGCCAGAGTGCCGCGCACCCAGATGGCGCCCTCATCGAGATGCGGCAGGAACTCGGAGCCGATCACGCCGCTCGAGGCCAGGTTAAATGCCGCCACTACACTGAGAGCGGCCGCCCCCACGGTCGGCCAGCGCGTCAGGATCGCCCAGCGCACTGCCCGGCGGTAGATCCCGGTGACCCAGGCCAGCACCGGATTGCGCCACTCGTGGGTTTCGCGGCGAAACAGGAGGCTGCAGAGCACCGGCGCCATCACCATGGAGAACAGTAGCGCGCCCAGCAGCGCGAAGGCCACGGTCCAGGCCATCGGCCGGAACAACCGCCCCTCCACGCTTTGCAGGGTGAAGATCGGCAGGTACGCCGTGATGATGATGCCGATGGCATAGAAGACCGGCCGCTGCACCTCGTGCGCCGCCTCGCGGATGCGCTCCATGGGCGTCAGCGCGGCGTTCTGCCGTCCCATGTGGCGCACAATATTTTCCACCATCACCACCGCGCCATCCACCACCATGCCGAAATCGAGCGCACCCAGCGAGAGCAGGTTGGCCGGGATTTTGTTCAGGTCGAGGCAAATGGAGGCGAACAGCAGCGCGAATGGAATGGTGAGCGCCACCACCAGGGCGCCGCGCGCGTTCCCCAGAAACAGGAACAGAATCAGCGACACCAGGATAATGCCTTCGGTGAGGTTATGCAGCACCGTGTGCGTGGTGTAGTGGACCAGGTCACTGCGGTCCAGGAAGGGCACCACCTTCACGCCGTGCGGCAGAATGCGCTCGTTCAGCTCGCGGACCTTTTCGTGAATGCCATCCAGGGTGGCATCCGACTCCGCGCCCTTGCGCAGGAGCACAATGCCGGAAACCACGTCCGGGTTATCGACGATCTTGCCGTCGGCGCGGTGAATCGCCTTGCCAAACTGGCCCAGGCGGATTTTGGCACCCTGGGCGGTTTGGGCGATGTCCCCGACCCGCACCGGCGTCCCGTTCTGGGATTTGATCACCGTCGCGGCGATGTCGCCGCTGTTCTCAACCAGCCCGACCTCGCGCACGTTCACCTGTTGCAGCCCGGCTTCGATAAAGCTGCCGCCCGCGTTCACATTGTTATTGGCCAGCTGCTGCTCAACCTGCCCTATGCTCAAGCCGTAGCTGACCAGCTTGTCCGGATCGAGCCGCACCTGGTATTCCCGGGTGATGCCGCCGAAGCTCGAAACATCCACCACGTTGGGCACTGACTTGAACTGTTTCTCCAGCACCCAATCCTCAAGGCTCTTCACGTCCATCAGGTCGTACTTCGGGTTCGTGCTGACCAGCGAATAGAAGTAGATTTGCCCCACGGGGCTATAATCGCTGCCGATCTGCGGCTGCAAACCCTGCGGGAGCGTAACCGTGGAGAGCCGCTCGAGCACCTTCTGCCGGTTCCAATCGTTTTCCGACTGGTCGTCGAAAATCAGCATGAGGCTGGAGAGGCCGAACAGCGAGGTGGATCGCAGGTGCTCGAGGTGCGGCAGCCCGTTCATCACGATTTCAATCGGGATGGTGACCTGCTGCTCCACCTCTTCGGCCGCACGCCCGGGCCATTGCGTGATGACCTGGACGTAGTTATTGGCCACATCCGGGTAGGCTTCGATGGGCAAAGCCTTGAACGAGATAATTCCCCACACGAACAGCAGGACCGCCACGATGATAATCAGGAAGCGGTTGTTGAGCGCGAAATCGACCAGGCTGCGAATCATGGGCGGCTCTGATATTTCTTACTTACTGCTCCAGGGTGTCTTGCAGGACCAGCGCGTTGCTCACCACCGGCTGCCCGGGCTCGAGGCCCGAGACGATCTCCTGCATGTTGTTCGGCAGCATGTCGCCGCCCACCACTTCGACGCGGCGGAAGTTATCTCCGCCCGCCGGCACATACACCCAATCGCGATCGTGCAGATGCAGTACGGCGCTGGCGGGCACGACCGCGTACCTGTGCGGGTTCGGTCCGTGGAAAGTGGCGGTGACAAACATCCCCAGCCGCATGATTCCCGGATTCGCCATATCCAGCCGCACCTTGGCGGTGCGGATATTGGGATCGAGGATCGGCCCGATGTTGCTGATATGACCCTTGAAGAGCTTGTCCGGATAGGCGTTCAGGCGCACGTCCGCGAACTCGCCCAGATGCACACTGGCCAGGTTGTTCTCGTAAACGTCGCACAGGATCCACACCGAGGAAAGATCCGCGATGGTGAACAGGTTGGGCGAATTATCCAGCGTCTTCACGCCCGCCGCGTTGGTTACGTTCTGCTCGACGATCACGCCCGAGATGGGCGCGCGAATATCCACCACGGGCTCCGGATCGTCGGTTCCCGCGCCCAGCACCTTGAGGTGCTCCTGGGCGGTCTCGACATCCACCTGGGCCTTCTCTTCGGTGTCCTCGGCCACTTCGAGATCCTTGGCGGCGATGGCGCCTTTCTCGAACAGGAGCTTCGAACGGTCCAGTTGGGCGCGCGCCAGCTTCTCGTCGGCCACGGCGTGGCGGTAGTCGGACAGCGCCTGGGCGATATCGGTGCTCTGGACTCGCATGAGCAACTGGCCCTTGGTCACTTCGTCGCCCAGCTTGGCGCGAAGATCCACCACGCGCCCCGAAGCCAGCGAGATCACCGGCACGTTGTGCGATACATCGGGGCTCACCACGCCCGTGACATTCAGCTCCGGAGCGGCTATCCGCAGCGTCGCGTTGGCAATGGGGAATTGCTCCGGATGGGAGACCGTGAAGATGTTCTCATTGCCTTCGTGCACCACTTCGGCCGGCGGCGGAGCCCCCGCCGAAGGATCGGTTTGCGCTTTGGCCCCGCAGCCCGCCAGAATTCCGGCCATTGTTATCGCAGCGGCGGAACAACCCGCCAGAAGGAGTGGGTGTTTCATTGGATCATCTCGCGTCCCACGGCCATATTTAATTGATTCGCGGCGTTGAGATAGGCTCCCACCAGATTCAGGTAAGCCACCTGCACCGCACGGGAATCGTTCTGCGCGTTCAGAAAATCCAGCAGCGAGGCGCCGCCGTGCTGATAGGCGAACGAAATGGTATCGCGCACGCTGGCGGCCTGCTCGAGATATCTGGCCTTGTAACTCCGGAGCAGCGCCAGGTTGCTGTTGATGGTGGCCCACGCCGAATCCACATCGCTGAACACCTGCGCCTCGGCGGCTTCCCGCAGGCGCTCGTTGCGGGTGATGTCCAGTTGCGTGCGGGCTTTCTCTCCTTGATTGCGGTCGAAAATGCGCAGCGGGATATTCACGCTGACCCCCATGTAGACGGGGATGGGCGGATTGCGGCCGAAATCCGCGCCAAAGGTCGGATCGGTCGAGCCGTTGGCAACCGCCAGGCGGTAATCGGTCTTGGCCTTATCCACGGACTGTTCGGCCGCCCGCAGGTCGGGCCGTTCGGCCAGCGCGATTTTGCGCAGCTCTTCCAGGTTCGTCACCGGCTCCCTGAATTCGAACGCGCCGGTGATATCGAACTGCTCCACCGGAGTGTGCTCGTTGAGCAGCGCCAGCAGCTGGATCTTGGCCGTGCGCACGTTGACCTCGCCCGTCTGCACGTCGGATTCATACTGCACGCGCTGCAGCTCCAGGCGGTCCAGGTCCACGCGGGCGATATCGCCCGCCTTGAAGCGGTCGTTGCTTACCGCCAGCACGTTATCGTAATAAATGAGATTCTCGCGCGCCAGGGCCAGCACGGCCTTAGCCTGCAAGGCCTGCACGAATGCGCCACGCAAAGTGAATAACAGGCTGCGCTCCTGATCGGCCGTTTGGGAAATGGTGACGGTGGTTCCCTTGCGCGCGCTCTCCAGGCGCAGCTCGCGCTTGTGTTCCCGCTCGTGCAGGTAGCTGGCCGAAACTAATGGCAGCGTTTCGGCGAACGGCTGGTATGGACTCGGCGTGAAGGGGTTGAGCTGGTCGAGACCGGCCGCGAGCTCCGGGTTGGGCCGCAGGTTGGCAGTGATTTCCTGCGCCCTGGATTCATCGATGCCGATCCGCGCCGCGCGCAGGGTCGGATTAGCGGCCTCGAAACGCTCGCGCACCTCCTCCCAGGTCAGGGCCTTTTGCGCCTGAGCGGGGCCCGCCAGCGCTACGCCGCCCGCCAGCACAGCGAGGATCGAATAGAGTTTCTCCATACCCTCTCTTTTATCAAGCTAACGGCTCCAGGCGCGGGCCGGAGCCTATCTTTCCGTCGTGCGCTCTCCTATCTTTCGGCTACGTGCCTTGCCAACCACCTTCTTTCTCTTAGAATTAAGAAGGGACGGGAGCGCATGGTACCCGGTTATCTGGAAGCCAACTCGCGGGTCATTCTCGCGGCGGGGCTCATCGCCGCGATCGCCCTGGTGGACTCGCGCGTCGATGCCCCCATCTCGTTCGGTTTTCTTTATCTGCTGCCCATGTTCCTGGTGGGCACGGTGTGGCGGCGCTGGCAGATTCTTGGAACGGCGGCGGTTTGTACCGCGCTCGCAGACATGTTCGACGCCTTCCATTTCATGTGGAGCGTCACCGTGCCGCAGGATATTCTGGTTTTCTCGGCGCTGGGCGGCGCCGGGCTGTTCGCCTTCGAAATCACCGCCAGGCGGCGCCACGAGAGACTGCATCTGGAAGAGGTGGAGCAGGAATCCGCGGCCCGCAAGGCGGCCGAAGAGCAACTGGAGTTCCTCATCGACAGCAGCCCCGCCGCCATCCTTACGATGGATGCCGATTTCGCGATTCTGCGGGCCAACGCGGCGGCCCACCGGCTGCTGGGAGTGGCCCCCGGAAAGCTGCCGGGGAGAATCGTCCACCGCTACATTCCCGCTCTGGCGCGCGTCCCCTCCATTCGCCAGAACGGACAAGCCTTCCGCACTGGAATGCAGTGCCGCGGCGAGCGCGAGAACCGCGAAGTCTTCCTGGCCAGTGTATTTTTCTCCACCTATCAGACTGCCGTCGGCCCGCGGCTCGCAGCCCTGGTGGTGGATGCATCCGAGGAGCTGCGCGAACGCGAGGAGTCCAATCTCGAGCAGATGCTGGCCGGCTCGCGCATTCTGATGGGCGCGGTCTCGCACGAGATCCGCAATGTGTGTGGCGCGATCGCGGTCAGTTATGAGAACCTCGCGCGCGCCGGAGCGCTGAGGGACAATCAGGATTTCGAAGCGCTGGGATCGCTGGTGGAAACCCTCAACACGGTCGCCTCGCTCGAACTGCGCCAGAGCGCCGCCGATTCGCGGGCAAGCGGCGGCGATCTCGCCGAGATCCTGGGAGACCTGCGCATCGTTCTCGAGCCCTACTGTCAGGAAGCCGATATCGACGTACACTGGGAGGTCGAGGAGTCGCTGCCGCCGGTGTGGGTGGATCGCCACCGCCTGCTCCAGGTGCTGCTGAACCTGGTGAAGAACAGCGCGCGGGCGCTCGAAGGCGCCGCCGAAAAGCGCATGGATATCCAGGTGTCGGCCGGGCGCGGCATCGTTTCCATCCGGGTCGCCGATTCCGGCCCCGGCATCGTCTCCTCCGAGAAGCTATTCCAGCCCTTCCAGAGGGGTGCCGAGTCCACCGGCCTCGGGTTGTACATTTCGCGCGCCTTCATGCGATCGTTTCGCGGCGATCTGCGCTACGATCCCGCGCTCCCCGGCTGTTCCTTCGTCATTGAGCTGGCGGTGGCCGGCTCGCCCGTAGACAATCACCCGCAAGCAGGCCAACATGGATCGAATTCGACTGTTACTACTCGATGACCACGTACTGTTCCGTGAAAGCCTGAGCCGCCTGCTGGCTTCCGAACCGGACTTCGAGATGGCCGCGAGTTGCGGCACGGCCGCCGAAGCCCTCGAGATCCTGGCGCGCGCACCGGTGAATGTGGTGCTGCTCGATTTCGACCTGGGAGAGGACCACGCGAGCGACTTTATATCGGCCGCGCGCGACGCCGGCTTCGAGGGCAAAGTCCTCATGGTGACCGCCGGAATGAATGCCGCGGAATCTTCCATCGCCCTGCAACTGGGCGCTTCCGGCATCTTCCTCAAGCACAATTCCCCGGTGAACCTGGCCAAAGCCATCAGGCTGGTGGCTGGTGGCGACGTCTGGATGGATCCCAAGGTGGTGCAACTGATGGCCGCCGGCGTGCGCGAGAGCGACAAGCAGCCCCCGCGCCCGCACTTGACCGAACGCGAGCAGCAGGTGCTGCACGGGATTTTCGAGGGCCTCAGCAACAAAGAGATCGCCGGCCGGCTGGGTGTTTCCGAGAGCGCCGTGAAGGCCACCCTCCAGCAGCTCTTTCAGAAGACCCAAGTGCGCACCCGCAGCCAGCTCGTGCGCATCGCGCTCGAGGAATCGCTGGGAACCACGCGCGGGATTTGAGGCGGGGCCCCCTTTCGCCAGGATCAGTGCGTCTACTGATAAGCCGGGGTGTTCCCGGCTCCGGTAACTCCTACGAAGATGCCCAAGCCGATCGATCCCCCCGCGGTCAGCGGAGCTGAGAACGAACTAAGGGCTCCAGTGGTTATCTCCAGGAGAGTGCCGGGAGAACTTGCCGCCGGCATCTGCGTCAGGATAGAGGCCGGCACGGTAAAGGTCTGCGCGCCGGCGGTGGTCATACAAATGAACGACACCGTAGTCGTCACGCCGGAGGCAGTCGAGCCGGAGCTTCCGATGATCTCCAGAGAGTCCGATGCGTTTCCGCCCGTCCAGTTGAGCGTCAGTCCCTGGCTCCGAACGACCGTGGACGGCAAGCCCCCGGTAACAACCAGAGGGGCACCGAGGTTGAGCGAGGCGGTGAACTTACCCACGTCCTTGCCGCCGGCTCCGTTCAAGGTGTAAGTTCCGGCCACAATCGATCCGTTCACGGCCCCCGTTATGCCCAAACCCGTGCCAATCGTCAGCGTGTAGACGTCGCTCGTTTCCGTCAACGGAGTGTTCGTCAGGCCGGAACCGGCCGGTCCGGTCAGCGTGATGGCACCAGCATCCAGTCGGACGCTGACCGCGGAACCTGAGACCGCCACCGTGCCTGGGCCGCTCGTGAGTGTAGAGACGGTGCAGGATCCCGACGTAGACGTTGTGACGGTCGATGACGATGTGGCCGAAGCCAGCTCGAAGCCGGTGTACTGCGTAAACGCGCCGCTGGCCGCGGCGTATGGGGTCGCGAGCCCCGGGCTCGTTTCGGAGATGATGGAGAAATCGCCGGCAGTATAGGTTCCACCCTGATCGAGCTGCTGCAATTGGGATGTGGTGAAGCCGGCGAGCACACAGGCATTCGAATTGGCATCCGGTGCGATGGCGATGAAGGTGGAATTGCTCAGCACGCCGTTCACCGAGATTTGGAACGACACCGTGCAGCCGGTGGGAACGTTGGAGGGCAGCGTGAAGACGATCTGGTCCACTCCCGCGAGCGTCGGACCGCGGCCCGCATAGGCCGGAGTAATCGACATGCCGCCCACGATCGCCTGCACGTTCACGCCGTTGGTCAAAAAGTTGTAGCCCGCCGATGCCACGTTATCGCCCCCAGGCACGGGCCCCAATCCGGTGCCCCAGGCGATCAGCGCCTGTCCCGGCTTGGCGGGCGAAATGGTGACTCCCGACACTGTGCCGGTTGTGAACCGGTCGAGATCCAGTTCCGTCGCCGAAATGTAATTCTGCACGATCGCGAGGCCGGAGCCCGAGGCGTCCGCTGTGAAAAGCCCTGGTTTGCTCTTCACCACCTGAACCGCGAAGGGCGCGCTCGTTGAGCCGTTGTTGGTCACGGTCAGGTTATAGCTCCCGGCGGACAGGGTGGAAGGCAGCACCGCGGCAAGCTGGTTCACACCGCTCTGATTGTAGGTGTAGAGCATGTAGGCATTCGTGCCGGTTCCGCCCGACGCGGGAGTGAGAGTGATGCTGACGTTGTCATATGTGGTCAGGAGCGGGAAGCCCGAAGAATTGTACCCGCTGGCGCTGAGGTTCGAACCCTTCACTACGAAGATGCCGCCCTCGGCAATTCCAGCCGTATAACTGCCGGCATCAAGCACCGCCGTCACAGTTGGCGTAGGCCCGGATGTGGTGGTGGTGCTGCTGCTGCCTCCGGTGGTGATCGATCCGGAACCGGTGAAGCTGAAGACCAAACCGGTTGAGGCCGACCCGAGCGAGGTGCCGGACAGCGACGAGAACGACCCCGTCGAGCCGCTATAAGTTGTGCCGGTGCCTCCGGTAATGCTGGCGGAGCAATTGCCCGATGAGTTCTGGCCCAACAGGAAGGCCGTCGGCACCGTCATCGTGCCAGTCAGGTTGCCCTTGGACATTGTGATGGTGAAGTTCCCCGAAGCGGTGGCTGCCGTGCTGCTAGGGATCGAAAAGGTCACGTTGAAGGCCCCGGTGACGTCGGGGATGCCTGGGTTAAATTTTACCGACCCGGCCGTTGTAAGAGAGGTCGGTGTACCGCTGATGGGTCCCGTGATGGCCTCTATGGTTATGGTTGTGTTGGTTGGAGATGCCGCCTGTATGCCGGCGCAAAACAACAGAGTCGGAACGAGAAACCCAGACGTGCGGAACATGGGACCCCCTCTTCATTTGGGGCAGCAGTGGCGCAGACCCCTTGGGTTCATTAAATACTGAAACCCGGTCGCCGTACCTTAAAATTATGAGGAGTGCGTGCGAATTGCTACGGTCTGCGCAGGCGCGGCGATCCAGTCTTCAATCGTCCCCGCCCCAGGTCAGCAGTTCCCGGTCCGGCGCGGCTTCCGGCTCGAGGCCGATGGCACGCAGGCCGATGCTTTCGGTCGGCAGGATATCCCGCCATTGCTCCACTAACTCGCGATACGCCTTGCCCACCGGCCGGATCTTGCGGTCCAGGTCATACAATCCCAGCGGGTTCACGTGGCCGTTGTCTTCGCGCAGGGTGGTGTCCCAATCCACTTGATCGGTGAGGCTGTACCAGGTGAAGCCGGTGATGGGCACGCCGTCGTCCTTCAGCCGGATCATGTTGGCCCATTCTTTCCACAGCCAGCCCGGAGCGCGCGCCGCATCTCCCAGGTTGGTTTCGGTGTGCATCACTGGCAAGTGATACCGCTCGTAATACTGCCGGGTGATGACATAGTAACCGAAGATTTCGCCGGCGGCCTTGATATCTCCCTGGCTGTTGACCAGGTGCTCGTTGGTGATGTAGTAATCGTTGCCCATCACGCAGTGCGGGCGCAGGTGCGCGGCTTGCTCCAGGAACCAATGGTATTCCTCGCGCGACATCCCGTTATCCATCAGGTATTCGTACATGACGCCGCGCACATCGTGGCCGTAGGAAAGATCGAGCGAGAGGAAACGCTTATGGTTGAGAACCGCGGCGCGGCCGTGCGCCGCGGGGTCCACCGCGTGAAAATACTCCGAGGATTCGCTCTGAATGAACAGCGCGTGCGGCTGCGCCTCGAGTATGGCTTGCTCGGCCATCAGGTTGGCCTGCGCCAGGTGCTTCAGCGAGGTGACGAAGCCGCGGTCCGATTTCAGGCGCTCGTTCCACCAGCCATATTCTCCGGAAAACGTGGCGCACACGAAGATCTCGTTCACCGGCGTGTAAAACCGAACCCACGGGAAGCGCCGGGCAAAGGCGCCGGCATACGCGGCGAACAGCCGCGGCCAGTCCGGATTCTGGAAGCTGCCCACCCAGTCCGGCACTCCGAAGTGGCACAGGTCGGTGATCGGATGGATAGCCAGGCGGCGTAGTTCCGCGTAAGTCCGGTCCGCGAAATCCCAATCGTACTTACCCGGCGCCAGGTGCGTCCGATAGTACGGCGGCCCGTAGCGCAGGTATTCCAGGCCGGTCTCCGCCACCAGTTGGAAATCCTCCTTCCAGAAATCGTAGTGGCGGCACTTCGCCATCTCGTCCACGCGCAGATCCCGTCCGTCCCGTCCGGTCACCACGGGGTAGCTGTTCTCGATTCCGGTGGCGAAAAGAAAGCTGGCCGGCCGGCGGGAGCGCGGCCTGGCGCGTTTCACGGCTTCCTCGGTAAAGCGCGGGAGGTCATATTCATGCCCGGGTAAGCAGCAATCCTCTTGCCGCGGCCGGAGACTACGGCTTCGCCGGGGAGGCCGCCGCCGGTGGCGCCGGTGGCTGTCCGCCGCTGATCGTGAAGGCCGGAGTGGGATAGTCCACCTTGGTGGCATGGTCGATCTGCAGCATCCACTCGCCGCCCTTCTGCTGCTGCACGGTGGTGAAGATCTCGTCGCGGACCTGCGCGAGCGGGCGATACGAGATCTCCTCGGCGCGGAAAAGGTAGAACCCGTTGGGCTGCCGCACCGCCTCGCTGACCTCTCCCTGCTTCAATCGGAAGATCGCCGTGCGCATGGCATCGGGGATATTGTCGGTGACGCGAATCGTCAGGAACTCTCCGTCCTTGGCGCGCGAGGTTTCGTCGTCGGAATTCTCTCTTACCAGCTGCACGAAATCGGCGCC
>Ga0326728_10011411_pt1 | contig 20303 bp, 16 predicted proteins | sample MB3enrmetagenome_FD_207602 | JGI IMG/M metagenome (GOLD analysis project Ga0326728, IMG submission 207602) | Lab enriched peat soil microbial communities from McLean, Ithaca, NY, United States - MB31MN | ecosystem: Environmental > Terrestrial > Soil > Wetlands > Peat | place: USA: New York... | reverse complement strand
CCGGCGAACTTGGGCGAACCCGCCGTGGCGAGCTTGTCCGTCACGTCGCGTGGATCGAGGTGACGGGCGCCAAGGATTTGGACGGAGTCGACCGCCGCGCGTCCCGGCGGAATCGAAGCACACGCGGTGGCTGCGAGAGCTGCGACGACCGGGATGCTTCGGGCGGACACGGCGAGATAGTACGTGCTTGAATGCATACCGTTGGCACGCATCATGGGTCGATCGCGATTTGCCGGGGGATGGAGCCAGGACATGCGCTTCGCGGTTGCGCCTTGTGTGGCGTTGGCGCTTGCGCTCATCCGATGCTCCACGTCGCTGCCACATCCGGCGTACGTGGCCCAGCCGACCAGCGCACTCGTCGAGGCATCTCGAGTCCCGCCTCCGTCGCGTGTCGAGATGGTGCCACCGAGGCCGGATGACCGATCGGTGTGGATCGACGGAGAATGGACGTGGCGGCGCGGCCGGTGGTCCTGGCTCGTGGGCCGGTGGGTTCTCGCGCCTTCGGGCGCCCGGTTCTCACCTTGGGCGTTCGTGCGGGCGCCCGATGGGACCCTCTGGGTGGCTGCCGGCACGTGGCGCAACGTCAACGGCGCACCGGTCGAGGCGCCGCGGGCACTCGCGGTCGCTTCCGTCGAGTCAGTCGAGGTAGTCGACGCCGAAGGACGGACGGAGGTCACGGGCCCCACGCTGAGCGAGAGGCCTGGAACGCCATCAGGGCCGGCGGACTAGGACGATTCGCGGGATGGTCGGTACGGCAAGCGGCCGCGAAGACTTCTTCAAGTATTCGACGAGCGCATCCCGATCGAGGTGTCCGGTTTCTGACCGCTTCAATCGCTGCAGAACCGAGAACCCATCCCCGCCTTCGGCGAGAAACTGATTGGTCGCGAGTGTGTAGGATCGCGACGGCACGAGGGGAATGCCATGGAGGTCGTGGACCTCGATAACGCGAGATCCGCCTTCCGGAGTCGATCCATTCCAGGAATACATGAATCCCGAGATCGACAGGACGCGACCTCCCGATGGCTGACCATGCCCCCACTGTTCGTTCAGCACGTCGACCAGATCTTGTCCCGTCAGCGTGAGCGTGAGGACGTCGTTTCCGAATGGCTGAACCGCGAATGCCGCGCCCCACGTGATGGTGCCGGCGGGCAGATCGGCCCGGATGCCACCCGGGTTGATCATGGCGAAGTCGGCGCCAGCGATGTCGCGTTGCGCGTCGGCGATGAGGTCGCCAAGCACGGATTCGCCCGCCGCGTTGGTCGTCCGTTCGATGGGCGCCTCCGCCTGCGCGAGCACCTGCTCCACGCGCGGTGCGACTCTTGCGTCGGCGCGAGCCACGAGGGCTGCCACGGCGGCGTCTGGACTGCGGCCAGGCCCCTCATCGTTCCACGCGGTGATGATCTGCGCGCGCTTGGCCACGACATCTTGCGATACCGGGTCGACCCAAACGTCGATGTCGTCGAACGCGGTCGCATACGACCACGCCTGGACCACGAGCATGGGCTTTCCGTGCGCGTTCGGGACGAGGGAATTGGTGAATTGGTGAGTGTGTCCCGAAATGATGACGTCCACGTCGTCGTCGAGCCTGCGGATGACGTCGAGGAGCGCTCCCGTGGGCGCCGTAGCGTCGGGACGTGTGAGGCCCGTGTAGGGTTCTTGGGAGAGGCCCTGGTGAATCAGTAGTACGATCGCGTGAACGCCTTGGGCGTGAAGCTCCGGAATGACTCGATTGACTGCGTCCGCCTCGTCTTCGAAGGCAAGCCCGGCGACTGCGCTGGCCATCACGATGGTCGGGGTCCGACGGAGCACGGCGCCTACGAATGCCAGCTTGGCGCCACCGACTTCGCGCACGACGTAGGGCGGGAACACGGGTTGCCTCGTCGCGGCGTAGAGAACGTTGGCTGACACCGTTGGGAATCGAGCTCCCTGCCAAGGGTCTTCGAGATAGGGACCGTCCGCGTGGCGCCCGCCCTCCAAGAGCCGGCGGAGTTCGGTCAATCCCTCGTCAAATTCGTGATTGCCGACCGTCCCGATCACGTTGCAGGCGGAATTCCGAGCACGACGCGTGTCGCACGATGAGTTCGCGAGCAGGTTGAGGAACATCACCGACGGCTCGTCCTGGAGCAGCGCCGAGTTCGCCGGCGACGCTCCGACGAGGTCGCCCGCGTGCACGAAGAACGCCCGGTCTGCCATGCCGGCCGAGGCCGCGCGCAGGTACGATGCGAGCGCGGCGGCTCCGCCGACAGGACGTCCTTGGACGCGCTTCGGCGATAGCTGACCATGAAAGTCGTTGATGCCCAGGATTTTGACGTGGATGGCCGGGTCCGTGCGCCCGGCGTCCGTCGCGGCGAGCGTGGGAGCGGCCGCATGCTTGGCGCAGGCGCCTACGAGCAGCGCTCCCAGGAGCGCGAAGGTGACAGAGCCGGGGGCGTGGATTGTCCTCACCATGGGAGCGTCCAAGTAGCTCTCAACGCAACCAGACCTCGACGCGGCGGTTTCGCTGCTGGCCCTCCTCGGTGGAGTCGTCTGCCACCAGCATGTCCGGGCCGAGCCCGCGCGCGGCTGCGATCGGAACGCCTCGCGCCCGAAGTTGACTGGCCACGAACTCGGCGCGGAGTTCTGAAATGATGATGTTGTCGCCACGCCGACCCTGGGTATCGGAGAATCCCAAAAGGACGAGTCGCCGCGTCGAGAAGGGCGATTGTGCGAGCCAACTCGTGAGTCTCTGGACATCGCGAAGCGCCCGACTGTCAAACCGAATATCGCCGTGCTCAAAGCGAAAATCGATTGACACGCGGCAGGCGCCATGAACGAGCTCGCGGTACTCCGCCACGCACTTCGGGCATCGAGAAGCCGTCGCATCACACCGAGGTCGCAGGTCGACGAAACCAGCCGCCAGCACTGCGTTCTGCCCCTCTTCGGATAGCGCGAATTCGACGAATTCGGCGGCTGCTCGCGGCGCGCTCGGCGGCACATACAGGTACAAGCGCCGAGCCAAGACATATTCCTCGGTCGCGACCGTCATCGGCGAGGGAAGTCGTGGAGCCAAATAACCGTCGCTCACCATCACCGGCTTTGCGCTGCGAACGTAGGGCAGTTCGATGAATCCGATCCCGTCCGGCGCGGCCGCGATGGCATCCGACAGCGTCTCGCTCGATTCGTGGCGCTGGGCGGTCGGCGTGAGCAGCCTGTCGTCGAGCATGATGTGACGAAATGCATCGACGGCGTCGGAATGGTCCTCGCGCGCATGGACGAGGATGGGGGCGTCGTGGCCGCCGACGTCGGACCATCGGCGAATCTCGCCCGAGAAAATGCCGGCAATCTGTTCCTTGGAGAGCGACGCCACGGGATTCGATGGGTTGACGATGACCGCAATGCCGTCGAGGCCGATGACGTGCTCGCTCGCGGCCGATGTGAGATCGCCGAGAGCGGACAGCGAGGTCGACTCGCTCTCGCGAACGCGTCGGGATGCCATGGCTATGTCGCACTGGCCCGCCCCGAGGTCTGCGAATGCGCTCTCCGTTCCATGCGATCGAATTTCTATCGCCTCGACGACGCGTTCTCCGTCACGCGCCTCGACCAGCATCTCGTTTCGCGCCGTTGGACGGCGGACGACATGGGCCGAACCAGTGCGCCGCTGAAGAAACTTCTCCGCAAGAGCGGGTGCGAGCTGGGAGTCGATCGTGTCGGAACCATGCAGGCGCAAGATCGGTGTCGGATTCGGCGAGGGCGCTGCGGCCTGCATCGCGGTTGGGTTCAAAGCACCGGCCGCCGGCGTCCGAAAACGCAGCAGCCAGGCCCCCGTCGCAACGCCGAGCGCCAGAAGAGCTCCCGCCAGAACTGTCCACCGTGCATACGCCCGAGCGGACGCCCCACGTCGGCCGCGCCCCTCGTGCACGGTCGTTTGAAGAGGCGGAGCGCTCTCTACGACTCGCGCGGCCCGCGGCGACTGGAGCGAGGTCGGGGGCAATTCGAGCCGTGGAGGCGGAGCGCCAGACCTCGACGAGTGCGTGAAGCCTTCGAGAGCGTCGATCGGCATTGGGGGCGGGAGTCGAGAGAGCGCATCAAATGCCGATCGGGCGTCCCTAAAGCGCCGCTCAGGGTCGCGATCGACGCAGCGAATGAACCAGCCGTCGAATCCGGGGGGAAGTCGATCCGCAGTGCCGAACTTGGCGGCACGGTCGGATGCGGGGGCCAAGTCGTCCGCGACCACCTCGCGGAGCACCGCCGCGGTCGGGGCGGTCTTGACGTTGGCGCTCGGGAAGTAGTGCTTGCCCGTGAGAGACCAGAAGGTGACGAGTCCAAGGCTCCAGATGTCGGCTGCGGGACCGATGGGCGCTCCCACTGCAGCCTGTTCCGGCGCCATCCAAGCGGGAGTACCCAGCACCGCCACCGTCGCCTCGGGACCCGACACCAAGGCTTTCGCAATGCCGAAGTCGAGGACTTTGACCGTGAACGGAAGAGTGGCGTGCCGCGACCTGGCCAAAAAGATGTTGGCTGGCTTGAGATCGCGGTGAACGATGGCAAGCGAGTGTGCGGCGCGGATGGCGTGCGCGACCTGCTCGACGATCGCGAGGACGTCCTTCCATGCGAATGCCCCTCGCCGGCGCACCTCGCGCGACAGGGTTTCGCCCTCGAGAAGCTCCATCACCATGTACAGAGCCCCGCTGGCTTCGTCCTGGCCGGAATCGAGGACCTGGGCGACGTGATCGCTAGGGATCGAGGCTGCCAAGCGCGCTTCCTGAACGAAGCGCGCGCGAAGCGTCTCGTCGCTCGCGAAACGCGTGTGCATGACCTTGAGCGCCCGACGCGCACCGGTGGCGACCTGGTCGACCTCGTAGATGACGCCCATCCCGCCCTCGGCGAGGGGCCGCACGATCCGGTAGGCCCCCGCGATGACCGTGCCAGGCTCGAGCTGCTTGAAACCGGCCGAATCGGAGGCGCTCATGGTGCTCGCGCTGTCATGTTGACCGCCGCGCCAAGCATTACATCGTCTCAATGCGGCAGTCGCGGAGAGTTCGCGGTCCTGTTCCCCGATCGTCACCAGGGAGACGACGTAGGACATCGTGCGAGCTCATCATGGGTCAGCCCCTCTTCAGGAACTGCTGCAACCTTGCTTCGATCGTGGCGACCGCCCCTGCGTTCGCGTACGACTCGGTGAGCGCCATCTTTCCGTCTCGCCGGGCCAGATATCCTTGGTCGACGAAGCTCGCATAGGCATTGTCGAGCATCGGGCGGCTCACGGCTTCGCGGCGTCCAATCTCCTTAGCAAGATACATGCGCTCGCCCGTCGTGATGGCGCGCTTGCTCAGGTCCCGGGGCGTGAGGGGTCCGCGTAGGAGCGCCGTGAGCCCACGAGCGGCCACGCGATATCCTTCGATAAAGTTCGCGAGAAGGTTGGCGTAGAGGTCGAGCTGAGCGAGCCCGTCCTCCCCGTCGGGTGCCAAGGCCTGTCCCGTGTCGCTCGAGGCGGGTTCGAGCACGCGAAGCTCTCCGTCCGCCGCCATGGCCGAGACGCCTTCGTTGAAGATGCGGTCGAACGGAGCGTCGGTGCGAAACGTGAACTCGTATTTGAATATCCGAGAAAGCGCAAGAACGCGTTCGCGAACGGTCGCCAGGGCAAGTGGATATCCTGGACTCGCGAGCAGTGCGGTTGCGAAGAGCGCGCGCTCGACGAAGAAATGGATGATGACATTCTTTGCGAGGTCGAGCGACATGCGCGCCGAGGGCGGAACTACGTAGATGACGTCGTCGCCTACTCGGCGTGCTTCGACGTGCCCCGCGCGAACGAAGAGCTCCACCGCCTCGTGGAGCGGAGCGCTGCGCATCGGCGGCGGCGTGCGCAAATCGTCCTGCGTCACCGGGGGGGACGCGATGAGCGATGGGCTGAAGCGGGCTCCGAATTGGCGCAGCGTTCGAGCCAGCCGCTCGCATGTGGCAAGCAAGTCGGCGTGAGGCAGTCCTCGCTGGTTGTGGGCGAGCAGAGCCATGGCGACGAGAGACCCGGGAGCGACGGCCGTGACCGCGTTGATCTCGTTCATTACCTGGTAGCCGAGACGCGCAATGAGCGCGCGCCGGCGAACGTGGGTCGTCGACGGAATGTCGCCCGCAACCGATTCGGGGTCGTGGAGAGCTTGCGCGAGCGAAATGGCCCGACCGAACTGAATACTCAGGCGTCCGTAGCTGCCGACCATGGCCTCGACCGACTTGACCAGGCCGCGAACGTCTTCCTTGGATTTCTCGGCGCCCGCGAGCTCCCGTAGGAACGCCTTCTCTTCGACGAAGCGTTCGTAGCTAATGCTGACTGGGCAGAACCACGTCGTTCGCGTGGGCACTGCGAGAGCCGCGTCGACCACAATCGAAAGAAGTCCGAGTTTCGGTGGAAGCAGTTTGCCATTGCGCGACCGACCGCCCTCTGGGAAAAACTCGAGGGGCCATCCGTCGATGATGAGGCGGCGCACGTAGGCATCGACGACCGCCGCATACAGTCGGTCTCCCGCGAAGCTGCGCCGAATGAAGAACGCTCCGGCGCGCCGCAAGAGCGGCCCGACAGGAAAGAAGTTCAGATTGTCGCCCGCCGCAATCAGCGGCAAAGGCAATTTGTGGCGATAAAGCGTCCACGCGAGAGCGAGACCGTCCATATGGGACTTGTGGGAAGGCAGCAAAACGACTGTACCCTCCTTCGCATACTCGCGGATGCGCTCGAGGCCTTCCTCATCGACCTCGACAGCGGAGAACATGCGCGAGACGGCTTGAGAGAACACTCGCTCGAGAGCCGATACGGCGTCCACGTCGAGGGTGGCGGCCATGTCCCGCAGCATCTTGCGTGCGCGCGCTGCAATCACGGCGCGTTCATGTTCCCCTTCGCCGGCCATGTCGGCGATGACCTGTTGAAGCCTCGGGCTTCGGATGACCTGGGCGTACAGCCTGTCGGTGGACTTGCGCGTCGGCCCCACGATGGCGCGCCGCTCGCGCTCGAGGCGCCGAAGCATGGTGTACGTCAGTCGGCGCACGATCACGTCGTCGTTCGCCCCATCGTTCTCACGTGACAGGAACTCGTGCAGGTCAACGGGCGCCCCCGTGCGCATCGTGGCGTGACGCCCATGGGAAAGGAACTGTGCGAGCGACCGTAGGTTTCCGGGCCACTCGGCCGGGCCGAAAACAGAATCGATGAGGCTACCATTTCGCGTTCCCGCTCGTCGCGACCAGACGAAGACCTGCGGGATGAGCACCACGTGTCGGTCGGTGCGACGCTGAAGTTCGAACAGCGTCCGCATCAACCGGTCGCCTTCGATCCGCCCGCGGGTCCTGCCCTCGAGCATGTGCGGCGGACGCTTGAGGAACAGCACCGCGCTCGCGCCGCTCCGAATCGCTCGCGCGAAGTCTTCGGCCGTGTTCTCGGGCGAGCGCGATCGCAGGGGCTGGAGCCAACCGCTCCCCATCGGGGCGAGAAACGACAGGCCGAAGTCGTTCGCAAATCGGATCTGAGGAAGGCGGTAGCGCTTGGTCAGGTAGTCGAGGGCAAAGAAGTCGACGGCGGAGAGATTGCGAAGCACATACACGACGGTTCCGCGGGTCTCGGCGTCGCGAACACCGCGTGCCCAGGAGTCATCGACCTCGATGGCTTGAAAGAGGCGTTCGTACACCCAGCCAAGCAGTGGATTTGGGTCATGCTCTGGCAGATTGCGATCCGTCATGCACCGACCTTCTAGCCTCCCTCCGTCCGTCTCATCGCCCTTGGAAGGCTCGCTGCACAATCGACGCGAACTTCTTCGACGCGTCCGGCGTCAGGCCTGTCTGTCCGTACGGCCACGCGAAATTATAGCCCTGGACCTGCGCGCACGAGAACGACAGGAGAATATCGGCCGGCGGAGCCCCGTTGGGCTGGGCGATCGCGAAGCCGAATTCCGGGTAGAGACAGCTGACGGTCGCCGGCTGGAAGTTGGACGAGTGACCGAACGCGTCGAGGATGTCGCTCTTGAGGCTTGGGTCGGCAACCTGCTGATAGCTCAATATGCGGAAATTGTGGAAGCGGGGGGCGTCCGGAGTCGTCGGCGCCGGTGCGGTCCCGGGAAGCAACCCGGGGGGCAGAAGGCCAGGGGGCAACAGCGACGCCCCAGCCGTGATCCACTGCATGATCTGCGGGGGAAGGGCGAGGCCATTCGTGGGTTGGGCGTTCGCTTGCGGGGCTTCGTAGTTCTGAAGCTGGTAGACCGTCATGGGCGAGTCTTTGAGCCCGTTGAACGGGGGCGAGAGCGTGGCGCACCCGGTCGTCGCAGCCAGCGTCGCGATGATCGCGAGGACACAAGCGGGAAGCAGGAATTGCGCGGGTCGGGAGCGTCTCGGGGACATCATGGTGTGGGTCTCCGTTTCGGCGAGAAGGGGGCATACTATACAGCCCCCGCCCCGGCGTTGACAGGGCCCGGGTCAGCGGTGGTCGGTCCGCGTCCCCTCGCAGCGGGAGGCGAGTGCGACATCTGGGGAGGCGAGTGCGACGTCGAGGGAGGCGCCTACGTCGACGAAGAAACCGACTGCGACGTCGAGGGAGGCGAGTGCGACGTCGAGGGAGACGAATGCGACGTCGAGGGAGGCGAATGCGACGTCGAGGGAGTCGAGTCCCTGTTTGAGTGAGGCGACTACCTCGTCGAGGGAGGCGAGTCTCTATTCGAGGGAGTCGAGTCCCTGTTCGAGGGAAGCGACCACCTCGTCGAGAAAGGCGAGTCCCTGCTCGAGGGAAGCGACCACCTCGTCGAGGGAGGCGTGTCCCTGCTCGAGGGAGGCGTGTCCCTCGACGAGAAAGTGCGACTCCCTCGACGAGGGAGGCGTGTCTCTGTTCGAGGGAGGCGTCTACCTCGAACGGGGATGCGTCTCCCTCGAACGGGGAGGCGTCTACCTCGAACGGGGATGCGTCTACTGCGAGACGTTGCTCTCGGTTCGAGATCTGGAGAGATCGCCAAATCGCCAAGTCGCCACGAAGACGGGGGGCGAAGAGTCGTCTCGCAAGTCGAAACGTCCAGAGGACGTTGAAATGAAACCCACACGAACCTTGGCGTCTTGGCGCCTTGGCGATCCTCTCGACCGACCTCTCGCAGTGGGATTAGGTCCCGTTCGCTTCGTCGCTCGACGTTGCGCGACCCATCCAATATGGGACTCGTCCATCGGACGCGACCCCTTGTCCGCTGAAGCCCGTGGACCCAAATCCACCGAATTCCCCGCGCTCTCCTTCGACTCGGGGACTTCAAAGAAAAGGGCGAGGCGCCATGACGTCGGTATCCGGCGGATTCGACAACGTCGATTCCAGACTCAAAGAAAAGCGCCGATTCGAGCCGCCGAGCGAGTTCGTGCAGCGCTCGCGTGTCACGTCGACATCGGAATATGAGAGGCTCTACGCGCAGTCCATCGATCGGCCGGATGTCTTCTGGCGCGAGCAGACGAACGATCTCGTCTGGAGGTCTCGCTGGACCGAGTTCTGCCGGTGGGAGCGCCCTACCGCGTCGTTCTTTCTCGGCGCCGAACTCAACGTTTCGGAAAGCTGTCTCGACCGTCATCTCGCGACCGCGCGTCGCACCAAAGCTGCCCTCATTTGGGAGGGCGAGCCCGGCGATCAGCGCACGCTCACGTATTTCGAGCTCCATCGGGAGGTCGTGCGTCTGTCGGCTGCCCTGGCGGATCTGGGCGTGCAGCCGGGCGACCGCGTCGCCATCTACATGGGAATGGTGCCCGAGGCTGTGGTCGCGATGCTCGCCTGCGCTCGGATCGGAGCCGTGCACTCGGTGGTCTTCGGCGGATTCAGTTCGGACGCTCTCCGCGATCGAATCCAGGACAGTGGGGCCAAAGTCCTCCTCACGCAGGATGGGGCGTGGCGTCGTGGCAGCGTCGTGCCGCTCAAGACCATGGCGGACGCTGCGGTCGCCCAATCGCCGTCGATCGAGCGGGTGGTCGTCTTTCGACGAATCGGGGACGCGAACGCGCCTGTCGTGATGCGCGAGGGCCGAGACGTCTGGTGGCAGGACCTGCTCTCGCGGCAGCCTACCTCCCAAAGCTTGCTGCGCGCGCGCGAGCCGCGAGCATTCGACGCCGAGCATCCGCTCTTCATCCTTTATACGTCGGGATCCACCGGCAAACCGAAGGGCGTTCTCCACACGAGCGCCGGCTACTTGGCGGGTGTCCATGTCACTACGAAATACGTATTTGACATGCGCGACGAGGACGTCTTCTGGTGTACCGCCGATGTCGGCTGGGTTACTGGGCACAGTTATATCGTCTACGGGCCGCTTTCGTGTGGTGCGACCTGCTTGCTCTATGAGGGAGCTCCAAACTTCCCCGATTGGGGTCGAATCTGGTCGATCGTCGAGCGCCACGGGGTAAACATCCTCTACACGGCTCCCACGGCGATTCGCTCCTTCATTCGCGCCGGGGAGGCGTGGCCCCAGAAGCACGATCTGTCGTCTCTGCGACTCCTCGGTAGTGTCGGCGAGCCTATCAATCCAGAAGCCTGGAGGTGGTACCACCGCGTGGTTGGCGAGGGACGCTGCCCCGTAGTCGATACCTGGTGGCAAACCGAAACGGGGGCGATCATGTTGACGACGCTGCCGGGGGCGACGTACTCGAAGCCGGGCAGTACCGGTCGACCGTTCTTTGGTGTTGAACTCGGGGTGGTCAACGATCGCGCGGAACCCTGCGCACCGAACGAGGGGGGCAAGCTCGTCGTGTGGCGGCCGTGGCCCTCCATGGCGCGCACGCTCTGGCGAGACCACGACCGGTATCGGACGACCTACTGGGACGCCATTCCCGGTGCGTACTTCACCGGGGACGGAGCGCGGCGCGATGACGACGGCTACTTCTGGGTGGAGGGCCGCATCGACGATGTTCTCAATGTCGCGGGACATCGAATTGGAACGGCGGAGATCGAGAGTGCGCTCGTCAGCCACCCGTCGGTCGCCGAAGCCGCAGCGGTGGGGCGGCCCGACGAACTGCGTGGCCAGGCGCTCGTTGTATTCGTCACACTCAAGGCCGGAGAGCTCGCGACCAAGGCGCTCAAGGAAACCATCTCGGCCCACGTGGACAAGGAGATCGGGAAGTTCGCTCGTCCCGATACCATCCGGTTCACGGACGCCCTACCAAAGACCCGCAGCGGCAAGATCATGCGCCGACTCCTGAAGGAGATTGCCGCTGGATCTCTTACCCATGGCGACACGACGACTCTCGAGGACCTGTCCGTTCTGACCGCGCTCCGCGACAAAGAGAAAGACGACGGCTAGAAGTGTGGCGCTTTTCGCCGATCCCTTCGCGATCCCGGCGTCGAGCGTCCTCGCCTACGGGAAGTAGGCTCCGGGCGACTCGCCGCCGGCCTCGCTCGGTCTCGACGAAAATCACCACACTTCTGGACCATCCTGGGCGACGCCGGGAGCCTGGAAAACGGCCCTTCGGGTCCCGTGCGGCATCAATGTGACCGAACCGCGTGAGACGATTCTTCGCTTGGAGCGAGAGAAAATGTATCCTGCGGGCGTGTTCGTCCTGACAGGAGGCCCGCGCGTGAACGAACGACCGGTCCGATTTGCAACGATGGTGCTCGCGGGATGTCTCGCCGGCGGGTTGGCATTGTCCAACGTCGCGCTGGCGGAGGACACGGCAACCGCGCCGGGGGGGGCGAGTGCGCCTCTCTCGAAAGCCGCTCTGGCGAGCGCCAAGAAGCACTACGCGGACGGCGAGAAGAAGCTCAAAGCGGAGGACTACGCGGGTGCTCTTGCCGACTTCAAGATCGCCAACGATGTCAAGGCGACGCCCCAAGCCGAGTACAACATGGGGACTTGCGAGGACCACCTCGGTCACGTGCAGGCGGCCTCGGAGTGGTACGACAAGTTCCTCGCCCACGTGCCAGACAAGATGACCGACAAGGGCGATCAGGTTCGCAAACGCGTTGCCGATATCAGAGCTATGCCGGGCAAGGTCCATGTCGAATCGAATCCGCCCGGGGCGTCGATCTCAATTGATGACAAGCCGGTGAGTGCGGCGACGCCTACAGATGTCGACGTCCCACCGGGGACCCACTCGCTCAAGCTGACCGAGACAGGCCGTCTCCCCGCTGCTCGTTCGCTCGATGTGGCATTTGCCTCGACGCAATCAATCACGATCGATCTGGAAGAGGCGCCCCCTCCGCCGCCGCCTCCTCCTCCGCCCGCACCTCCGGCTGCGGCCGCTCCTCCCCCGCCACCCCCTCCGCCGCCACCCCCGAGCAAGCTCCCGGCTTTCATCACCGGAGGACTTGCTGTCGCGGCCGCTGGCGTGGGTGCGGTTTTCGGTGTGATGGCCCTGAACGACAAGAGCAACTTCGACAAGAACCCGACCACGTCGACGGCTGACGATGGAGACACTCACTCGCTGATTTCGGACATGGCGTTTGGTGTGGCGATCACGTTCGGTGTGACGAGCGCGGTCCTCTTCTTGACGAAAGATGAGAGCACTGCGACGGCCTCCAGCGGCGGACGGCCGGCAGTCGCAAAGGTCGCATCCCCGAGATCAACGGCTGTCACGGTGACGCCGGTACCGGTCGTAGGGTCGCATTCCGGCGGCGCCGGCGTTCTCGTGCGCTTCTAAACGGGACGGTTCAAGGCAATGGGAAGGACGTCGATGAAATCGAGAAGCGCGATTCGGCTGGGGCTCGCGACCAGCGCGCTCTGCGTGGCGATCGCTTCGCTCGCGGGCTGTGAGTTGCTCGTGGATTTCGACCGAAGCAAGATCCCCGTTCCCGACGGAGGCGACGACGCGACGTTGTCCGATGGCTCGTCGTCCGGGGACGATGGGGCATCGGAGGCGGCATCGGCGGACGCCGATGCGGGTGCGTCGAGCGATGCCAGCGACGCGACCACTGCGAGTGACGCGCGCGATGCCGGTCAGGCTGGCGATGCTGTGTCGGACGGGGCCGACGGCGGCGTCGCCGACGCGTTCGCGGAAACGGGAATGGACGCCCAAGGCGGTGAAGCTTCCGTTTCCGACGCTCCGAGTGAGGCCCCGTCGGACGCGCTGGCGGACAGTGGTCAGGATGGCGCGTTGGACGGAGCGCCGGAGGCTGCCGGCGACGACTCCAGCTCTGCTGGCGACGATTCCAGCTCTGTCGGCGACGATTCCAGCTCTGTCGGCGACGATTCCAGCTCTGTCGGCGACGACGGCAGCGCTGACGCGCCGAGCGAGTAGGTAGTCCTGGCGGTCGCTCACGAATCCAGGGACCCGCAGTGGTCGCGGGGGCCGCGAAGCGCCCCCCTCGTCGATGGGGGAGCTCGAGGGGGGCCGCGAAGCGCCCCCCCTCGTCGATTACAAGTTGCCCAGTGCTTCGGCGACCGCGTCGAAGTCGGGCTTCATCACGATAGGCTGGTTTGCGGCTTTCGGTTCGATGCCCGGAATTCGCCTCTCGTGATAGGCCACTTTGAACTCGGTGAACTTCAAGCCATTGGCGGTCGAGACAACGACGACTCGATGGTGCGGCTCGATGAGCCGTCGATCTCGTAGCTTGAAGAGGCACGCCAAAGCCACCCCGGTGTGAGGGCACGTGTAGAGTCCAGTGCGATCGGCTCTGGCGCTCGCCTCGGCAAGCTCCTCTTCGGTCGCCTGCTCGACCACACCGTCCATCGCTCTTAGCGCGGCCATGGCGCGCGGTGCGCTGACCGGATTGCCGATTTGAATCGCGCTCGCCAGGGTTGGTTTGGCGCTGATCGGCTCGACCACGTCCTTGCCGGCCATCACAGCCCTGTACATCGGGTTCGCCCGCTCGGCCTGGGCCACGCAGAGGCGGGGGTACCGGTCTACCAGCCCGAGATCGCGCATCATCCGGAAGCCGGCGTAGAGGGCCGCCGCGTTGCCCAAGTTGCCACTCGGCAGAATCACCCAGTCCGGTGGCTGCCAGTCGAACTGCTGGACGATCTCGATCGACACGGTCTTCTGTCCTTCGATGCGTAGTGGATTCATCGAATTGGCCAGGTACACGAGCTTGCGCCGTGCGAGTTCTTTGACGACGGCCATGCAGCCGTCGAAGTCGGTCTCTAGGGCAAAGACGCGGGCGCCGTGGGCGAGCGGCTGGACAAGTTGTGCAGACGACACCATGCCGCGCGGAAGCAGGACGGCAACGGGGAGTCCCGCCGCTGCTCCGTAGGCGGCCAGCGACGCGCTCGTGTCGCCGGTGCTCGCACAGCAGAGCACGCGCGTTTCCAGCGTTCCCAGGCGGATCGCGTGGCGGACCGTGCTGACGAGAACGGTCATGCCGAGATCTTTGAAGCTTCCCGTGTGCGAGTTGCCGCAGAGCTTGATCCAGAGATCGTTGACGCCAATCTCGTGGCCAAGTCGCTCGGCCCAGAACATGTTCGTTCCGCCTTCGCCGGTCGACACGATGCAATCGTCCGGCATGTCAGGGGACACCCACTCACGTTTGCCCCACACGCCCGACCCGAACGGCCACTGCGTTCGCATCCAGCGATCGTCGAAGAGTTTCTTCCACTCTGCGGCCGAGCGGATGCGGAGCGCCCCCATATCGTGGACGACCTCGAGGAGACCATCGCACGATGGACAGCGGTAGATCGGCTGCGTGAGCGGATAATCGCCGTCGCATCCGGCGAAACAGCGGAACATGGCTCGCGGTTGAGGCATTGCGAGCACTTCTTTAGGCGATCTCGTTACGGCGCGCACGCGCGCGTTACTGGGCTGCACGTTTGCGGAGCACAGTCGTCGTCGGTCTGGCAGCCGTGACTGCAGTAGCCGACTAGCGCATCGCCACCCGCGTCGTTCCCACCGGCGTCGACGAGCGGAGGCATGCAGTGAGGAGCGTTGCGGCCGCATTGATCTTTGGTCGCGCATGGGCATCCGACCGCTCCTCCCTGGAGTGGGTCGCAAGTGAGGGCATCACCCCCCCCGTCATCTCCGCTATCATCGCCCAAAGAGTCGCCCGAGCCGTCGGGAAGTGCGGCGTCGGCCCCATCGGGGAGGGTGTCGATAGCCCCCTCGGCCGACGCGTCACCAGGGCACGGATCGCCGGAGGCGCACGCGGGAACTGGGACGCATTGGCCGGCGACACCACACGTCTGGCCCGATGGGCAGGTTTCGCTCGGCGTCTCGTCGTCCGGTTGGCAGAAAAGGCTCGGAAGCGAGTCTGGCACGATGGCCGAGCAAGCCTCCGCTCCAACGGCGCCCGCGATTGTGGCGGTCATTGCCAGCGTGAGCGCGCGGCCGGCGATCTGCGCGGTCAGCGTGCGCATCAGAACGCTCCCTGCAAGCTCACCGTGCCGCCGCCGCCGATGGGGCTCGCCGTGAGTGTGGGAGACATCGTGGCCCAGACGGGCGTGGTGCGCGGTCGTGCAAGGAAAAAGTAGGTTGCCGCAAGGGCCGCCGCGAACGCGGTCGCGAAGGCGACATCGGCGACAACAGCCTCCAAATGCGCGGTGTGCTCTTGGCTTTGCGCATCCGCGTACGTGGGGCCGCCGTTGGCCTTGGATCGAGTCACAAAATCGGATGTCACACGGTCTTCGAGGGCTGAGACGCTCATGACGACACCGACGGTTAGGGCGGCTGCGGACAATCCCGCGGCCCCAATTGTGAGCCCGTCGACTCTACCACGCGGTGGCTGGTCCGAGCGCGGCGCGGGATGGGGTCTGGGTGTCACGACGACAACCTTGGGCACTGGGCTCGCGGGACTCGGGGGTGGAGCCAGTACCTCATGCTTGGCGCCTTCAAGCCGCTTCACGACTGCGTTCGCCCGCTCGCGTTCCTGCGGCGTCAGCGCAAGCGTCTCGTAAGTGTGAAACCAGTAGAGGGCGCGATCGATGTCAGCGAGCTTCTCGTTGACGATGCCCAGGTTGAAGACGAGGTCCTTCGCCGTCGGATCGAACGAGTGCGCGGCTTCGAGTTCGCGAATGGCATCGCGATAGGCCCCCTGGGCATACAGGGTACGGGCGTTCTCGAAGTGCTCACGCGCTGCCTCCATGTTGGGAGGCTCGACGTCCTCCGCCCGAGCACTGCACGGCGCCGTCAGCGTCATCGTTGTCGCAAGCAGCGCAGCCATGCGCCGCCGCCAAGGAAAGTGCATCGGCTACAGCATATGACAGTCCCGGCCCGGCCTGACAACTTGGTTCGGTGCTAGGCTCCGGCGCCATGTCTGACGTCGCCACCCTCTGCAAGAAGGCTCGCGCCGCCGCTCGCCTTCTCGCGCCACGCGAGCGCTCTTCGAAGGACGCGGCGCTTCGATTCGCCGCTGCAGGTCTGCGGGCCAGGACTGGCGAGCTCATAGCCGCGAACCGCCAGGACCTGGACGCGGCCCGAGCGCGAGCCATGAGCGGCGCCATGTTGGATAGGCTGCTGCTCGACGCGCCGCGGATCGACCGGATGGCTCAGGCCGTCGAGGAGATTGCGGATTTGCCCGATCCGGTCGGTACGGTGCTTTCCGATGAACGGCGTCCCAATGGAATGCGCGTGCGCCGTGTGCGCGTTCCCATAGGCGTCGTCGCGATTGTCTACGAGTCGCGGCCGAACGTGACGTCGGATGCTGGGGCGCTCTGTATCAAGGCGGGCAATGCGGTCGTCCTGCGCGGGGGCACCGAGGCGGCGCTCTCGAACGCGGTGATCCGCGACATAGTGGCCGACGGGCTAAGCAGAGCAGGGCTTCCATCCGACGCCGTACAGATGCTCCCTCCGGGAGATCGCGAGGCGATTGGAGAGCTGCTGCGCCAGACGGAGACAGTTGATTTGGCCATTCCGCGCGGCGGTGAAGGGCTCATCAACTTCGTTCGGGAGCATGCGCGAGTGCCGGTCATCGCGCATGCGAAAGGAGTCTGTCATCTGTATGTTGACGCGGGCGCCGACGTCGAGATGGCCACCAAGCTCGTGGTGAACGCGAAGCTCCAGCGCCCCGGAGTTTGCAATGCTCTCGAGTGCTTGCTCGTGGACGCGGCAGATGCGCAGCGGCTTCTCCCTCCGATCGCGATGGCCCTCATCCGAGGAGGTTGTGAGCTTCGTGGGTGTGAACGCGCTTGCGCTCTCGTTCCCGAAGCGATGCGAGCGACCGACGACGACTGGGGGCATGAGTACCTCGACCGAATCCTGGCGGTGCGCGTAGTCGATGGTTTGGATGGCGCCCTTGACCACGTGGCCCGCTTCGGATCGGGGCACACCGAAGCCATCTGCACAAAGGATTCCGCCCATGCCGAAAGGTGGCGCCACGAGGTCGACGCATCCTGCGTCGTCGTCAATGCAAGTACACGATTGCACGACGGAGGCGAGTTTGGCCTCGGCGCTGAGCTTGGAACGGCGACGAGCAAGCTCCACTGGCGCGGGACGATGGGACTCGAGGCGCTGACTACGTTCCAGTGGGTTGTCGATGGCGATGGCCAGGTTCGTTCGTGAGAGACCAAAATAGTGCTACGATTGCGCTGACGGTCCTTCATGCGCTCGGTGAGTTGAGTGAGTGGAGTGGCGTCGTACGGTGCTAAATCACAAAGAGCGAGGCGCGCGGTTGACGACGAAAAAGAACGGTGGGGTCGGCCGACCCGCAATCAAGAGCTCCCATGAACACGGACTCGGGAGCGCGGGCCGCGGCGAGAAGAAGCCGGTAAGGGCGCGGACGAAGGCGATAGCGACTCTCCCTCGCGCTCGTGGAACGACCGAGAAGGCGGGGACGGCCGAAATGGCGCGGCCCACCGGTCCGCGCAAGGTCGCGCCCTCGCATGCTCGTCGGGCTGATCGCTCGGGTGACTCGGGTGTTGCGAGCGATCGATCACGCGAAACGGCCACCGCAATTGTGTCCGCGGCGCTCGACAAGAAAGCCGCCGGGGTCGAGATCCTCGATGTGGCGGGCAAAGTCGACTACGCGGACTTCCTCGTCATCATGACGGGACGGAGCGATCGGCACGCGCAAGCCATTGCACAGGGGATCGAGGAGTATCTGAGGAAGCAGGGCGTTCGGGCGCTGTCTGTGGAGGGATTGCCCCACGGTCACTGGGTTCTGATGGACTTCGGGGACGTCGTCGTTCACGTGTTTCAGGACGAGGCGCGCCAGATGTATGACCTCGACGGGTTGTGGATCGATGCGCGAAGGCTTCCCGTTCCCGAACAGTCTCCGCCGGAAGCCTGACGGCGCGGGCGACGTTGGCGGACGACGTGAGGTCGTGAAGGCCCCCCACAAGGTCGGTGTGTTGGGGCGTCGCACGGAGTTGGCGGGCGTGGTGTCAACGCTCGTTCTCGGACCTTCGGTCGCGCGCATGTGGACCTGTGTCCGTCGTTCGGGCGCTCGGGTCGTCATTCGGCCATAATTGCGTCGAGACCGATACCCACCGTTTCGTGTGCGGTCCAATCACCATAAGTCGGGCACGACGAATGCTCGAGGCTCGTGGTTCGCCAACGCACTATGGGGTTTCGCGGTTAATTCGGAGGAAGAACGATGAAGCAGTTGACTTGTGTTGTGCTCGGCACCGTGTCGATGTCGGCGGTTGCATTCCTGGGATGCGGCGGAAAAGACCTGTCAAACGTTGGCGGCGACGACGGCGGGGACAGTGTGGAGGCAGCTGCCACAGGCGACTCCGCGACTGGGATGGGCGTTGGCGATGCAGGCGGTGGCGTTCCTGGCGCTGACTCGGGGTCGGACGTGGCTGACGTAGCCCTGGACGCCATGCCACTCGACGCGTGGTTGAGCCCGGTGGTGACGACCGGATGCCAGGCCCTGTGTTCAGCGGAGGAGGACGCCGGGTGCACGGGATTTGGCTCTGTGTCGCAATGCCTGCTGGGGTGCGGTCTGCTTCTGGGCAATCCGAACTGCTCCGCACAGGCCAGCGCCCTGTTCTCCTGCTCGCAGGGGGCGTCCATGTCCTGCGACAGCTCGGGCAACGTAGCCATCCAAGGCTGCGCCGTTCAGCAGATCGAGGCCGAATCGTGCGCCCTCTCGAATGCGGTTAACACGAGTCTGAGCGGGCCTTGTACACAATACTGCGCGAACGTCGCCTCCGCTCACTGTGCCAATGAGTCCGATTCGGGCTGCGTGCCCGGATGCGAAGTGGCGGGCTCTCTAGTCCCCTCCTGTGCGCCTTCGTGGACCGGTTATGTGAATTGCGCCGAGACCGCGACCATAACCTGCGGCACCGATGGCAAGGGTGGTGCGAGCGACTGTCTCGTCCAGTACGTTCAGTTCGTCGCGTGCTTTGCGCAGGGCGTGTCGACGCTCGTGGGAGACGGAGGGTGACCGATACAGGGGATCTATGCGAAGTTGCCCCGGTCGCAAGCGCGTGCTCAACTCCGGGACCCAATCATGGCCGCTCAAAATCACACCACAAACAAGTCCGAGTTCATCCGCCAACAGCCCGCGGGCATGTCCGTTGCGGAGGTTGTCGAGAAAGCGAAGGCTGAGGGGCTAACGATTGACGCCGGGCTCGTCTACGGAGTCCGAAGTCAGGCGAAGGCGAAAGGAAAGGCGAAGAAGGTAGGCGCGAAGCGAGCGTCCAACGATTCGGCCGCCACCAATGCCCCAGTCCAGACCAAAGCCGACTTCGTGCGCGCGCACCCGGGCCTGTCGCCGATGGAGATCGTTGCCAAGGCAAAGGAAGAAGGCGTCGCGCTCGAGGTCGGGTACGTCTACAACGTGCGGACGTCGGACAACAGGGCGCGCAAGAAGAAGACCCCGACCCAAAAGGCGATCGCCAGGCCTGCAGTGGGCAGTTCGGCCAAGCCGGTCGTCCCCGCGACCGATGCTGCCGAGACGCTACTCAAGGCCTTCGCCGCCGAGGTTGGGTTGGCGCGAGCCATTGCCATTCTCGAAAGCGAGAGGGCGAGGCTGCGGGCACTCATCAAAGGCTAGTGATCCGCCGGGAGGATCGAGAGACCATCAAGTGAGTATACCCTGACCGTGGCTGTCCCCCCGGATGGCTACGAGACGCGATTGGCCCCTTGGCGGAATCGGTATACGCAGCGGACTTAAAATCCGCGACCCGAAAAGGTGTCCGGGTTCGAGTCCCGGAGGGGCCACATGATCTGGCTTTATTTTCGATACTTGGTGAAAGTTTTTCCGTCACTGACGCTTCGATGACGTTATTTCCGGAGGGACCTGCGCAAGCTACTTGCTCGTCCGCCGCATGATCGTTCAGGATTTTGGGAACAACAAGACTTGAAGATCTCGGGTGGCTCCGGTCGGATGGGAACGTGCTCGATGTGATCCGCGCCCGATGTCGGTCGGCCGTCGCCGGTCTGGGGGCGCGGGTGAGGACCAACCTCGGGAATGCGTTACGTCCGTCCGGCGTCGTCTGCGGATTCATTGGCGACGCCGGCAGGACGCGTGCCGA
>Ga0326728_10011409_pt1 | contig 20305 bp, 19 predicted proteins | sample MB3enrmetagenome_FD_207602 | JGI IMG/M metagenome (GOLD analysis project Ga0326728, IMG submission 207602) | Lab enriched peat soil microbial communities from McLean, Ithaca, NY, United States - MB31MN | ecosystem: Environmental > Terrestrial > Soil > Wetlands > Peat | place: USA: New York... | reverse complement strand
CCGCGGCGCGGAAGGCGCGCGCCTCGGACGGCCCACCGAGGACGTGGTGATCAGCCATTGCACATTGGGCAGCGCCTTCGCCGGCGTGGCCATCGGCAGCGAACTTTCCGGGGGAATCCGCCACGTTGTCATGGAAGACTGCGTGTTCACCAGCGGGGCCAACAGCATTTTCATCAAGAGCCGGGAGGACCGCGGCGGCTTGGTGGAAGACATCCGGGGCAGCAACCTGGATTGCCGCGCCAGCGCCTTTTTGGTCATTGATCTGCTGGACAAGGGAATTAAAGACGAAGAACCCGTCCCCGGCCCGGCCGGGCTGACCCAGGCGCGCGGAATCGCCTTCTCCAACATTCAGGTCAGCGTGCAAACCCTGCTGGACGCGCATCTCCTTTCCCCGGACCAGCCGCTGGACGGACTTTCCCTGGCGGGGGTTTCCGGCGTCTGCCGCCGCGCCATCCGCCTGGAGAACGTCCGCAACGCCGGCCTGCGCGACATTCATGTGACAGGTTACGCCGGGCCATTCCTGACCCTGGCCAACGCCACCGGCCCCGGCCTGGACAAAATCACCGCGCCCGAGGACACCTTCACCCAAGCGCCCAGCCAGGGGCGGTGATGGGGCGCCGGCGGCGCATGGCAGGACGCATGGCAGGACTGGCAACTTCCGGCGTTTGGTGCTATGGTTTAGGCGGCCGTCAACTGGCGCATGAGCGGCCAAATTCCTGTGCTACGAACCATGAAACTGCCGATAAGCCGGCCGGCATCGCCGTCTCCCCGGCCCTCTCTTCCGCGTTTGCGCGGGCGGGAGGGAGAAGAGTGGCGGAGCCTTCCCGGCTCCATGCGCGGCGTTCGTCCCCGGGGCGGTGGTTTCACGCTGATGGAGTTGCTGGTGGCGGGGGCCATCATTGGCATTTTGGCCGGCCTGCTTCTCAGCGCGCTGGCCGGGAGCAAGGCCAGGGCGCGAAGCATATTCTGCCAAAATAACAACAAGCAACTGGTGTTGGGGTGGCTGATGTACGCGGACGAACATTCCCAGCGCCTGGCCTACAATCTCGCGGGCGCGGCCGCGCGCACCAACCTCAATTGGGCGGCCGGCGTGCTGGACTGGGAGTTGACGAGCGACAACACAAACCTCGCCTGTCTGAGCGAAGCGGCCCTGGGACCTTATGTGGCCCGGGCCACCGCCTCTTATCGCTGCCCTTCGGACTTTGCCCTCAGCGCGCTGCAAAGCGCGGCCGGCTGGACCGGCCGGGCGCGGAGCTATTCCATGAACGCCTCGGTGGGGGACGCGGGCGAGCTTTCCAGTTCTGGAGTCAATACCAATAATCCGGGCTACGCGCAGTTTTTCACCTTGACTTCCATCCCCGCCCCCGCCCGCATCTTCCTGTTTCTGGACGAGCATCCGGACAGCGTTTCCGACGGCTACTTTGTCAACCGAAGCTCTTATCCCGAATGGATCCGCCTGCCGGCTTCCTGGCACAACGGCGGGGCCGCTTTTTCCTACGCCGACGGACACGCCGAAACCTATATCTGGAAATGCGCCAGCACCAAGCCGCCGCCGTTGCCCGACGCCGCCGGGCTGCCGATAGATGTCTCGGACGATCCGCGCGACTTCAACTGGGTCATCGCCCACATGAGCGTGGCCCTCGGTCCGGAGGCCAATTACTGAAGGTATTTTCGAAGAAAGGCCTCGTCCCCCACCGCCGCCAGCAAGTAGCTGTGCTCTCCGTCCGACCAACTGGCCGTGGTGGCCTTGTTCACCCGCGCGAACACCGGGGCCGCGTTGGCCGGGGCGTTGTCCACGGCCTTGCGGTCAATGACGAAGAGCCAGAGATCACTTTGATCGCCCGGAGGAAGCGGACGCCCCGATTGGAAACAGATCATGGAAACCGGATTCTTTTGCCAGCTTGATACCGCGCAACCGGCCACGGCGGCCGATTTCAGCCCGGCAGGCAGGGAGTAGTTCGCCGGCGCATTCTTCTCCATGAAATAATGGCGAATCAGGTCCGGATCCTTCTGCGTCAATTCCATGTTGTACCCACGCAGAGCGGATTCGGTCATGCGTTTGCGGTAGGCCGGATAGCCGCCGGATGAAAAATGTGCGGTCCAGAAACCGGATTCGATGCTCAAAAGCAACGCCACGGCCGCGGCAGCCGCCCAGAGGGGTCCTGAATACTTTTGGAAAAATGGCCGCCGGATTTTTTGCTCGGAGAGGATCTGCTCCATCAACCCGGGCGGAATCGGGATGGATTGAAATTTGCGGCGCAGGACAAGATAGGCCTGGCAATGTTGGTCAAACCAGCGCGCGAGGTCCGGGTCGGTTTTGGCCAGTTGCCTGGCCTGGTCGAAGGCGGCGTCCCGCTCGTCCGCCGTGCCCGGGCGGAAGAGCGCGAGGATTTCTCTGCCTTCGTGGTTAGTCATGGGAAGCTCCGGGCCGGTTCCGGGCCGGGTTGCTCCCGGCGAAGATGTGCTTGAGTTGCGCCAAACCGCGGGCCATGCGGGATTTGACGGTGCCGATGGGCACTTCCAGAATCTCGGCGATTTCCTGGTAGGAACAATCTTCCAGATAGAAAAGCGCCACCGGCGCGCGATAGACTTCATCCACCTGGCCCAGCGCCTCCACGGCTTGCAGGGCGTCCAATTGGCGGGCCGCTTCGGGCAGGATGACCGGCAGGTCCGCGTCGGTTTCCGTCAGTTCGCAAAGAGGAAAGCGGATCTGGGCGCGCCGTGATTCCAGGAAGGCGCGATGCAGCGTGGTAAAAAGCCAGGACTTGACCTTCGACGGATCGCGCAATTGATGGCCTTTGGTCGCCCACATATAAAAGGTTTGTTGCGCCAGGTCGCAGGCATCCGCTTCCGAGCGCGTCAAACTGATGGCGAACCGGTAAAGCGGCTCATAATAGGCGGCCACCACCGTTTCAAAATCCGGGCCTGGCATACAGCTCTGTGTGGTTAAGAGTCGCGAACCTGCAAAAAGTTCCGACCAAAATCAATTTTGGACGCGATTTCATCCAATTTCCCAAACCATCCCAATAAAGGCCAGACTTTTTTGGAACAAATCAGCGGGCCGTTCATCGCATGTCAAAAGAGTTTGTGAAAACGATCCGGAATCAAGGGACTGTTCCGAGCCAACTTCTGCCCATGACTCACTGGATTACCCCGCATTGGTAAGGATTCATCGCTGGGAAAAGCTGAGGGACATGAAAAAACAAGTGTTTCGGGAACAAATTTCGTTGTCGCACATCTAACGGCATATGAAAGAACAAACCTTCTATTCAGTTTTATTGCATTTTTTGAAGCGCTCCGCGCTGGCTTTAGTCGTGCTCGAAGCACCTCTGGCCAACGCCCAGACGGTCTGGACCGGCCCGCTTACCAACTATGTCCAATCGCAACCTTACACACCTTCGGACCCCAACAGCGAAGACCAGCTTACGGCGCTTGTGGCGCTAACGCGGGCTTCCACCGAGGGTCTCTTCAACGCTGTTGATGAAAGCTCGTTCGATAAGGGTCCTGATACGGACCCGACGGATACGGAGTGGGCCTTTGGGTCCATAGCCAACTACGCCACACTCTCATACGGCAGTTGGGATTCCGTGGAGCACGGTCCGGATGGCGTTGGCCAGCAAGCCGTGTTGCATCTCATCACGGATGATATTTACATCTCGATTGAATTTACCGCCTGGGGCGCCCAAGGAGCCGGCGGTTTTTCGTACACGCGTTCCACGCCGGCGGCAGCGGCGCCGCCGACGCCGGAGGTCAGCCTGACCAACCCGACCAACGGAGCCGCTTTTACAGCTCCAGCCAGCGTGTCCATCACGGCCAGCGCCTCGGTCGGCAGCGGGACTGTCACCAACGTCGCCTTTTTTGCCGGCGCGACCTCGTTGGGTTCAGCCCAAAGTTCCCCATTCACCATTACAGCCCACAATCTGGCGGCGGGCACTTATTCTCTCACTGCGGTGGCCACCGCGGCCGGTGTCTCCGCCACTTCTGCGGTCGTGAGTATCACGGTCAATGCCCCCGCGCCGACGGTGAGCATCACCAACCCGGCCAACGGAACCATTTTTGCCGCTCCCGCCACCGTGACCATCGGAGCCAGCGCCAGCGTTACCGGTGGGACTGTAACTAATGTGGCCTTTCTCACCAACGGCGTTTTGGCAGGTTCTGCAACGGTTACTCCTTTCAGCGTGACGCTTTCCGGTGTGCATGTCGCCTCCTACGCTCTGACGGCGGTGGCGACGGCGGCTGGAGTCTCTGCCACTTCCGCAGTGGTGAATATCAGTGTCGTGCCTCCTCCGTCGGTAGCGATTACAAATCCGGCAGGCGGCGCTGTTTTTGCGGCCCCTGCGAACGTGCAGATTACCGCCAGCGCCTCGGTAGTGAAGGGTTCTGTGACCAACGTGAGTTTCTTCAGCGGTTCCACCTTATTGGGGTCGGCCACGGTTTCTCCGTTCGCCGTCACCGCGAACAATCTTTCCGCCAATTCCTACGCGCTGACCGCCGTGGCCACCGCGGCTGGACTCTCCACCACTTCGGCGGTCGTGAACATCAGCGTCGTCAATCCGGTCGCTGTCTCCAACTCCGTGCCATCGGTTGCGAACGGCCAATTTACGTTCAGCTACAACGCCAATCCAGGACTCACGTATGTGGTTCAGAAATCCTCGAATCTGGTCAGTTGGGTTTCCCTCAGCACAAACGTCGCATCCGGCAGTCCAGTTCAGGTGACCGACGCCTTTGTTCCGACCAATTCCCAGTATTACAGAATTGGTCTGGCGCCAAACCCGTAATGACATTTTCTTTCTTTTGGTTGCCCTGATCACTATCCTGAAACTGCGGCACGGCTATCAAGAAAAGTCGAAAATCTTTGGAACATATTCCGCCTGCGCGTCTCAAAGAAGCAATGGAATCAATCATACATATTTCACTGTCATCAAGATCCCTGCGAAACGCCATCTTCGCATTCATAGTGGCCTCTGTGCCGGCCACCAAGGCTCAAACAATCTGGACCGGCCCAAATACCAACTATACCCACTCGGCGAGCGCAGCGGCTAATCCAACCGTGGCCGCACGTTATTTGTCAGAGGACTTCTCAAGGCAGGGTCGCCTCGCCGGGGCGACCGCTTCGCTGAGGCCCACCCACGGACGGCTCGGCGAGCTCTACCAAGTCAATATCGGCGGCCGCGAGTTTATTCAAACCGCTTTAGGAGGGTGGAAGCGACGAGGCTCACGAAGGCGGCAGCATGAAAGGTTCTCCTACTTCTGCATCTCGGCGGCGGCGTGGTATTCGCGGAAGGTGAAAAGGCCGGCGGCCAGGGCCACAAAAAGCGCGGCGGCCAGAAGCAGCGCGGACACGGGAAGGAGCGCGCCCGAGCCGGTCCATTGGTAAAGGCTTTGCAGGGCCTGGTCGTGGGAGAGCAGGGTTTTGAGGTGGCGCATGAGGGAAAGGGTGTTGATGTTGGTGGGGATGTCGCCAATGCCCAATTCCACAACCAGCCCATAGACCACCGCCAGGGGCAGATAACGCTTGGTGACCTGCCCCAGGAAAAGCCCCAGCGCGCTCCAGGCCAGCACGGCCAGAAATTGCGCGGCCAAAAAAAGCGGGAGCAAGGAGCCGAGTCCCGGAATTTCCCGCAACGCGCCGGCGCCCATCAAGAGCAACCCTTCCGCCAGCGCCGCCATCTCCAGCAGGGCTGCTTCGGAGAGATATTTCAGGAGCACCAGGGTCGCCCGCTTGACCGGGCGGGTGGTCAAAAAGCCCAGGGTGTCGGATTGCAGTTCGTCCCGGATCAGCCCGCCGCAACCGCGCACGCAACTGAGAGGCAGGATGATGAAAAAGTAGAAATCAATCAGCCAGCGGTAAAACGGCGCGGTGCGGTTCCAGGCCGGTTCGCCGATCAGGTCCTGGGCGTCGGTGACGAGTCCCTTGTCCGCCGTTTGAAATTGCGCCAGTTGGCGCTCATCCAGCACGGTCTTCGCGCTCTCCACGATGCGTTGATGGCAGCTTTGGACCAGCGCCCGCTGCTCGTCCACGCTGGTTTCCGGGGACGGGATGGCGCGGTAATCCTTTTGGGCGCGATCGAATTCCCGGCTGAAAATCTCCTGCAGTTGCCGGGTCTGCTCCGCGCCAAGAGTGACACCGCGTCCCGCCATCCGGCGGGAGACTCGCCGCGCCTGGTTTGTGGGATCGCCCAACGGCAGCGAGTTCCTGGCGGCGGACCATCCCCGCGGGGAATCCACCGTCTTCCAGACCAGAAACGGCAGCACCAGCAACACGGCCGGCATCCATCGCATCCGGCGCCAGGTCATCTGGCTCTTCCAAGTCAACAGCCAAATCGCGCCCCAGGCCCGAAAGAAGGCGGGCCGCAAACACACGGTTTTGCCCGGCGCGGCCGCGGGCGCGGAACTGGAATGGGAAGGCGCGCTCATGCCGTCACCTTTTGGAAGATGTTCTGCAACGACCGGCTCTGGCTGCGAATCGCATGGACGGTCACTCCGCTGCCCAGCAACAAACCGGTCCAGGCGGGATAGAAGGAGGGGGCGTCCTTGACGCGGATGCAGAGCAGGCCCGCGGCGGGTTCAAGATCGAAGCCCAGGAGAATGCCGGCGTCGAAGAGGTGGCGGGCCAGTTTTTCCGGGTCATCGCACTGGATGGACAGCTCCTCGGACCAGTTTTTCAGGTCGCCGCGAATTTCTTTTTGACTGCCGGAGGCGAGGATGCGGCCCCAGTTCAGGATGAGGATGTTGCGGCAGAGCGATTCCAATTCGGCCAGGATGTGGCTGGAGATGAGGATGCTGGCGCCGCCGGCGGCCCGTTCGGCCAGGAGGCCGGCGATTTCCTGGCGGCCCATCGGATCCAAGCCGTTCATCGGTTCGTCCAGGACCAGAAGGTCCGGCTGGTGCAACAGGCCCTGGGCCAGCTTGACGCGTTGTTTCATGCCTTTGGAATACTGGCCCATCGTTTTGGACCAATGTTCGCGCGGCAATTTCACCGTGTCCAACATCGCTTCGCAACGGCCCGGGATTTCCCCCGCGTCCAGGCCGGACAATCTGGCCAGGCCGCCGAGCCAATCCAGCGGGCGCAAATCCCCGGGCACGGCGTCGTGCTCCGGGCAGAAACCGATGCGCTGGAGCAAGGCGGGATTATTCCAGGGCGTCCGGCCAAAGACGGTGAGGGAGCCGGCGCTGGGTTGAAGCTGGCCGGTGATAATTTGGATGAGCGTGCTTTTGCCCGCGCCATTCGGGCCGACCAGCCCGGTCAGGCCGGGGGCAATGTCAAAGCTGACATTGTTCAGCCCCATGACCATGCCGTACCAGCGGCTCAATTCCCGCGCCTGGATGACCGGATTCATTCGGGTTTGACTCGCAGGTGGACGGCCCAGGCGGCCAGGGAGAGCATCACCAGCAACGCCAGGCAGGTGCCGGCCAGATGGGGAGTCTCCAAGGCCGACCGAGTGGCGGGCCGGAGATTTTCCAGCATCGCGCCGAGAATGGGGATGCTGTCGGCGGCGCTCTTGATGTTGTCGGCCACGCGAAAAGTGTGGAGCGCGATTTGATTAAGGTTAAATCCAAACCCCAGGTGGCTGAGCCAGGGCCGGGTGTGCTGGGCAATCGGGGCGATGACGCCTCCAAGTATCCACCACATAAACCAAAAAGCCGTGGTGGTTTTCTCGTTCGCGCTCAAGGCGGAAACGCCCAGCGCCAGCAGGCTCAGGACCGCCATGCTGCTTAACCCGTAAATCAAAATATTCTCCAGCGCCAGGCGGGCATGCCAAAAAAAAGTCCAGTCCGGCGCGAGCAGGTTGCCCAAAAACCAGGCGGCGCAGACCGGCCCCAGCCAGGTCAGGGTCAGGAAACCAAACGCGGTGGCGAATTTTCCCAGCAGATAATCGCCGCGGGTGACGGCCTTGGAGGAGTAGATGACGATGGCATTGCAGGCCAGGTCGCGCGTGATCAACAGCGGGATGATCGGTCCCAGCGCAAAGATGCTGACCCGCATCAGCCAGGTGCCCATGAAATAGAACAGCACGTTTTGGGTGGTCCCGACGGAGATTTCAGGATGGTTCTTCAGCCAGCCGGCGAGGAGGTTGGCGAACATCACCAGGTTTGGATTCAAGGTGGAAATCCACCGGCCGACCGCGCTGTCGGTCACCAACAATTGTCCGACCAGGAAAAGGACGGCGGCGGCCGCCAGCCCCAGGCCCCAGCACAACACCACCAGGTTCATCATCCACCGGACTTGCAGGCAGGCGGTCAGGCCGTTCCAGGCGATGGCCCGGCGGCGGCTCCAGACGCCGAGATGGATTCCCTCCCAATGCTTATAGTTGATATCATGCAGCGGCATGGGAAATTTCCAGGGCTTGCACAAAAGTTTCCTCCAGCGCGTTGGGGCTGGGGATGATTTCCAGCGGGGCGAGTTGGATTTCGTGCAGCAGGTTCAACAACGGGTTCAAGGACTCGGAGCGGTGCTCGACCTTGACATGGCCGTTGGGGAGCAATTCGCACGGCCATTGGCGGCGCGCGCAGGCGGCCTCCAATTCCTCGTGCCGCCCCGGCACGACCACTTCGGCCGAGCCGCGGCGGCGCGCCTTCAAATTGGCCAGGCTGTCATGCACCAGGACGCGGCCGCGGGCGATGATGATGATCTGTTCGCAAATCTGTTCCACGTCATGGAGCATGTGCGAGGAAAGCACCACGGTGATGCCGTAGGCGCGCCAGAGGCTTTGCACCAATTCCAGGATTTGCCGCTGGCCCTTGGGGTCCAGCCCGTTGGCCGGCTCGTCCAGAAAAACGATTTCCGGGTCGTGGACGATGGCCTGGGCCAGTTTGAGGCGCTGCTTCATGCCGGTCGAGTAGGTGTCAATTTTGCGATACCGCTCCTGGCCCATGCCGACAAAATCGAGCATCTCATGGGCGCGCTGGCGGGCGGCCTGAAAGGGCAGGCCGCACAACTGGGCGCAATAGGTGACATATTCGCAGCCCGCCATGCCGGGGATGTGGCAATCCAGCTCCGGGGTGTAGCCGACGCGCTTGCGGATTTCGCGCCCTTCGGCGCCGACTTCGCGGCCCAGCAGTTTGGCCGAGCCGGAGGAGATGGGCTGAAGCTGGAGGAGACATTTCATGAAGGTGGTCTTGCCCGCGCCGTTCGGCCCCAGAAGCCCGATGGCGCCCGGGGCAACCGCAAGGCTGACGTCATCCAATGCTTTTTGGTTTCCGAAAACCTTGCACAGGGCCTGCGTCTCAATGACCAGTTGGGCCGACATTTCGCGGCGCAACTCTGCGCACAAACCCCTTGGCGGGCAAACAAAAAGAAGCGGCGAATTATTTGCCGGACCTCTTAAAGCAGCCTGCCGCCTCCAGGCGGGTTGGGGGCGGCGGCGGCCAGGGCGGCGCCGAGCGCGCCGGTGAATTGCGGGCGCGGCGCAACCTGGACCGGACATGCCAAAACCTCCTCCAGCGCGCGGGCCATGCCGGCCAGCAAGGCGACGCCGCCGGTGAAATAAACCGGCGGCGAAACCAGGCGGCCGGCCAGCGCCGCAACGCGCGTGGCGATGGCGTTTTGCACGCCGGCCACCACGTCCGGCAGCGGCTGGCCGTCCGCCAGCAGGCCGATGATTTCCGTCTCGGCGAAGACTGCGCAGATGTTGCTGATGAGGGCGGGCTTCCGGCTTTGGCGTCCCAACTCCGCCAGCTTTTCCCAATTCATCTCCAGCCGCGCCGCGACCATTTCCAGGAAACGTCCGGTGCCCGCCGCGCAGCGGTCGTTCATCGCGAAATCGCGCACGCGCCCGCCGTCTTCCAGGCGGATGATCTTGCTGTCCTGCCCGCCGATTTCGATAATCGTGCGCGCCTCCGGCGCCAGCCGGCGGACGCCGCGCGCGTGGCAGGTGATTTCGGTGACGGTGGTGCCGGCGAAACCGATGGCATGGCGTCCGTAGCCGGTGGCCACGATGCCGGAAATCCGCGGCCGGTCCAGGCCGGCCTCCTGGAGAAGTTGCTCAAAAAGCACCGCCGCCAGCCGCTCCTGTGCCACGCCCTGGGCGGCCAGGCCGGAGGCCAGAACCTCCCCCCGTTCGGTGTCGAACAACACCGCCTTGATGGATCGCGAACCCGCGTCAATGCCGGCGCAAATCATTGCGGCCTCCTGGCTCGCGCGGTTTCCACCAGCGCCTGCAAGCGCGAGGCGAGGCTCGGCCGCAGGGCGTCACAAACCGGCGGGATTTCCAGTTCGATGGCGGGAATCCCGATTTTTCGCCGCACCATTTCCAGGATGATTTCCCCCTCGCGCGCGCAATGGCTCGCGCCGGGAATGCGCGAGACGACCACCGCCTCGGCGCGGCCGGCCTGGCATTCGCGGACGATGCGCGCGGCGCGGTCGGACGTCGGGCCGGCCATGGGATCGGCCAGCGCGATGCGCGCCAGCGCTTCCAGCGGCGGCAAATTCTCAGGAATCAAATCCAGCGCATGGGTGAACATGTAATCCGAACCGCAGATTCGTCCGCCCAGTTCTTCCAACAAGTTCATGGCGCGCAAATCCGCGACCGGATTCACCCAGAAAATCCGCGCGGCTTCGGCGCCGGCCACAAACTGGCCGCGCCGCGCGCGCGTTTGGGCCTCGGCCAGCAAACCGCCGAGCACGGCGATGGTTTCCGGGCGGTCGGAGCAGAAATGAATCGCCAGCATTTCCGCGACGAGCATTTCCAGGGCGGGCAGCGGCGCGGCGGGCGCGCCATAAACGGCCCGGCGCAATGAGTCCAGCAGTTGGCGCGCCTGATTGGCCGCGCGAATGCCGGCCGCCAGGCGGTCGTTGTCCAGGGTGATTCCGGCCAATTCGCCCAGCGCCCCGGCCACGCGCTGCAATTCCGCGCGCACACAGTCCACTTGGGTCTTCGGCGCGGCCAGATTGCCCGGCAGCGGGCAGGCGGTTTCGCCAAAATCAGGATGGCGGCGGCGCGGGATTTCCCACCAGAAAATGCTATGGCCAAGATGTTCCAATCGTTGCGCGATGGCGGAAAAATCGTCGCAGACCGCGCCGGCGCTGCAAACCAGCAAATCCGGCCGCGGGAAGTGCCCGCCATGCTCAAAGGCCGGCAGCATCGCGCGCACCGGACAAAACGAGGCGTCCAGGCCCATCCTTTCCGCCTGTTGCAGCAGCTTGTCGCTGCATTCCATCAGGCACGGCGTCCACCACGCGCCGTCCGGATAGAACGCCCGCGCGCCCGGCAGCGCGCAGGCCATCACCGGCACGGTGCCCAGGTCTTTCATCGCGCCGACAATTTTCTCGCCGCCGGCGCGGGCCTGATGCAGCCGCTCGTTTTCCGTCAGGAGAAAATTCCAAAGCCGCAGCGCGGCGGGCGAGTTGTCGAACTGCAATTGTTGCAGCCGGAAATCTTTTTCGCGGACGACATGGCGCCGCAACGGCCCGCCGTAAGCGGGTTCGCGCAGGCCGTCCCGCCGGAGTTGCTCGTAGCGGCCGTCCCACTGGTCCAGGCTCAACTTGCGCGGCGCCTCGTTCATCTCAGGGTTTCCGCAAAAGCCTGAAGGCGGTTTAGCTCGCGCGGCGCGGCGCCCGGTTCCGCGCCGGCTTCCAGCAGCAAAACCGGCAGGCCGAAAGTTTCCCGCAAGGTCTGCGCCTCGGCCCGCCAAAGATCGCAGCCGGTGAAAAGCCAGAGGACGATGCCGCGCGCCTGGCGGGACTCCAGCCGCGTCTTCAGCCAGGAATAAAGCCGCGTGTTCGGCCGTTGGAACACGTCCACGATGTTCTCGCAGTAGCCGCGGACCAGCGCGTCGAATGCGTGGTTTGCGCGAAATGCGTCAGTGACCGGGTGCGTAACGGCAGGGCGAGACTCTGTCGAGCCCTGACTTTTTCCCTGGAAATCGAGTTTCGGCTCGACAGAGTCTCGCCCTACCGTGGAAGATTGGCGCATTCCGTCTGCGCCGGCCTCCAGTTCAAAAACCGGCGACAGGCTGCGTTCGCCCATTTCGGTGGCGTTCAGCGCGATTCGTCCGCCGGCGGCTTCCAATTCGTCCAGCCATTTCCAGTGCGGCGCGAGAAACGGCCCGCCGACCAGGGCCAGCGGCGTTTGCTTTGCCGGCGCGGCCGGCGGCGGCGGCCAAAAAGCGCCGTCCCAATGGAATCGCGCCACGGCCTCGGCAAATCCGCGCGGAGAACTGGCGGCGGCGGACTCGATCAAACGCTCTCGCGTCCGGCTGGATTGCGCCATTTCCTGCCGCAACACTTCCGGCGAAGGCGCGCGCCCGCCGACGGCGCAAAGAAATTCCCCCAGCCGCTCCAGTTCGGAGCGGAAAATCCGCCCGGCCGCCGCCGTCTGCCACGTTGCCGGCAGGTTGAACAAGAAGGCGCGGCGCTGTCCGCGGAGAATCGCCGTGTCAAAGCCGCGCCGCAGTTGGTCGCAGGCCGTCGAGAAAATCACGGCGCCATCCGTCCGCGCCTCCGCAAACCGGACCGCAGCCTCCGCAAACGCGCAAATGCCGGCCGAAAGCGGCTGCGCGCCGGGCGGGAAATTTTCCGCCGACCCCAGGCCGCGCGGCTGCAGCCCGTGCGCCCGGACCCATTCGGGGGGAATCCACGGACTGGTCAGGAACACGTCCATAATGCGCGCCGGATTTACCGGGATTTGTCCGCGATGATGAGGCCCTGGATGATTTTTCCCGCCTGGGCCAGCGATTGAAGAAAGCGCATTTCCGCAATCAGATTTTGCGCCAGCGCGAGGTCGAAGCCGATGATTTTCAGCGCGTCGAAGGTCAGTTGTTTTTCGATCATGTCGAGATACAGCGGCATGAAAGCGGCAAAACGGCCCGTGTCGCGCGCATCCCGCACGGAGCAACTGTTGGCTTCGAGCAGCGACTGGTATTCCCCCGGCGTGAGCACGCCGGGAAATTTCATGAAAGCCAGATAACGGCCGGCTTCCCCGTCCGTCAATCCGGCCGGGCCTTCCATCCAGTCGGTGAAAGCAATTTTGCCTTGCGGTTTGACGAGCCGCGCCGCCTCCGCGATCAGCTTCGCCTTGTCCTCCACGTAGCACCAGGCGTCTTCCCCCCACACGAAATCGAACCGGCCGGAGGGCAGGCCGGTGGCGCAGGCGTTGGCTTCGACGAATGAAATCTTTTCCGCCAGGCCCTCGTCGGCGCAGCGGCGGCGGCCCAGTTGCAGCACGGCGGGCGTGGCGTCCACGCCGGTCATGCGCCCCGCTTTGAGGAAGCGCGCCAGGAACCTCATGCCCGCGCCGTTGCAGCAGCACAGGTCCACCCCCTGCCAGCCGGCGGCGATGCCGGCGCGCTGGGCCAGGTCCATGGAGGATTGGAAGCCGCCGATGTGAATTTGCTCGCCCATGAGCAGTTCCCAGAGCCGGCCTTCCGGCCCGGAATAAACGGTTTGGACATCCGACAGGTGAATTTGCGGGGCTGATTTCATAGGATTGTCTTGGGGGTTGATTTGCCGGGTGAATTCATGGGAGCCGGGCGCGAATCGTTTCCAACAGGGCTTCGACCCGCGCCGAAATTCTCGCCGAGTCCGACGGCGAATAATCGGTGGTGATTTTCAAGTAGGGGAGATGCAGCTCCTCCTCCGCCAATTTGCGAACGTGGAACGACTCGATGTCGTAGGTCAGGCACGCCTGCCAGACCAGTTCGATGACGCAGTGCGGGCGAAACTTCGCCGCCAGCGAGCGAAGCATTTCAAAACGCCGGGTGTTGGGCGTCATCACCGAACACGGCAGATGATAGTATTTGCGGGCGATGGCGCGGAGGGGATCCGGCCCGTCCAAATCCACATCGTCAAGAATCGGTTTCAGCCCGGTGCAGTTCTCCATGGCGATCACGACCGCGCCGGCGTCTTCGATCAGTTCCAGGACCCGCTCCGCGCCGTGGACAATCGGCACACCGGTCAGCAGAACCCGGACTTGCCGGATGCCGGGCGCGGAAGAAGCGGGGCCATCGCCGAACCACTGGATGGCCCGCTCATACTGCCGCAGGTCCGCTTCGATGCCGGAAATGATGCTTTTGAACTCGCTCAATTGCCGTCCGGTCAACGGCGGCGGGTCGCGCGCCATCAGGCCGGCCAGTTGCCGCCGCAATCCGCGCTCGCGGTTCATCAGCCGGGCGGCGTCGCGGAGTTTCCCGTCCGTGATGCGCGTTTGAAACCGTTGCTCCAAATCCTCCTTGAACTTGCGCACCTCTCCCGTCCAATGTTCCAGGGCGTCGGCATTTTCCGCCTTTTGCGCCAATTCCAGCACATACATTGGTTTGGTGGCGCTCATCAGCTCGAACATTTTCTTCTTGCCATCGCAGGCCGTCTCGGCCACGACCAAATCCGCCCATTTCAGAAACGGATTGTTCCCCAGGACATGATAACCGAAGGTGGATTTGATCAGCGGGCACACATTGGCCGGCAGGAATTGCTCGGCGGGAGGGATGGTCTCGGCGGATCCGCCGCAAAGGCAGACCGGCACGGCGCCGGCGGCCAGAATGATTTCGCGCGGAGTAAATTCGCACATGATCCCCACAATGGGCCGGCCCCGCGCACGGGCCGCTTCCACAAACTCATAACAATGATCCGTCATCCCGGCGAACCAGGCCAGCGGATTTGAGCTGTCATCGGGCCTCAGGGCTTCCGGAGGGCCGGCGGCGCCGCCCGGAATCGGTCGCGATGACGTTGTTGTTCCCAAAGCAAGGGCAAGCTTACCAACAGATTACCAGACGAACAGCCAATTTTGCCGCCGGCCGCCCATGTGAGGAGGCTCAAAAAGAGGTCACCCAAAAAGTTGACGGCCCGGCAAGCCCAGTCAGTTCGTGTTCGGCGGAACCGCGCCGGGGTTGTCCCGTTTTGCGCGCCATTCAAAAAGCAGCCCGATCAATTGGCTGGTCTTCTGTGAGGAGATTCGGATGCGCAGCATTCTTCGCGCAAAACCACCCCTGGAATTATTGGCCTCCAGGAAGGCCGCCAACTCATTGATCGCGTCGCGCCGCCCCGGCGTCTTGGCCAAATAGCGGATCAATGCCAAATCCGGCTGGAAATAGCCGGGCCAGATTTTGCGGATGAGGGGCGCCAGGATTCGCGCGCGCCAGTAAAGACAGGCGCGGAAGGCCCGCTCTTCATATTCCGAGGGCGGGCACTGGTAATACTCGCAAAACAGAGACGTGAAATCCCGCGGGGCCGGCCTGGGATCGGTTTGGCCTGTTGGAGATGGAGGAGAGGAGTCCATGACCTCAAGGAGGATTGCCGCCGGCCTCCACGGCCTGGCAAATCCCCGCCCAGCCGCGGCGCGGGGAACCGCCCTCCGCTCCGGCGAAGAGCGGACCGGACAGCGCGGCGAAATTTAATGATTGAATAATCTTTATGCGCATTAGAACGTTCATCCCGATTTTCCGTTCAATTCATCGCGCGCCAAAATCGGAAAACCCGGGCGGCCCGCCCAACCCGCCGCCCCTTCCCCCCTTCTCCTGCGACCTTCATGCCGCGGAGACGCAACACGGTAAAGAAGGCTGGCTTAGTTGTCCATAAGCAAACCTCCATTTTTCTGTAGGCAAAACCCTCACAAGCCTCACTTCCTGCTTCCGTTAAGGAATTTCTTTCTTGGAAGTTTCCCGGCTTCCGCGTAAAGGTTGGAGGCGACTCTGAAACCAAAGATGATTTATGTTCTCCCTACAGGAATTGTTCAGCCCGAAAGACAAGTTCTTTGACCTGCTGGAAGCCAGCGCGGAAGAAGCCCGCGCCAGCGTCAAGGCCTTGATCCATCTGATCGAAAATCCCCGGCACGTCAGTTCCCTGGAGGAGTTCTCCGCCTCGCGCCGCAAGGAAAAGCAAATCGCCAGCGAGATCAGTGATGCCGTCTGCACCACCTTCGTCACCGCCCTGGAACGGGAGGACATCGAGGCCCTGTCGCAGGCGCTTTACAAAATCCCCAAAACCGTGGAGAAAATCGGCGAGCGCATCGTCCTGGCGCCGCACCTCCTGGCCGGGGTGGACCTGTCGCGCCATGCCGCCATGCTCGATGGCGCCACCCTCAGTGTCACCGTCATGGTCACGGCCATGCGCAAGGGGTGGGACATTGACGAGATGCGCGCCCACAACGCCAAGCTCCAGGCCATCGAGGGCGAGGCGGACCGGATGATGTTCGATTTGCTCAAGCAGCTTTATGAGAGCAAATCCGAGCCGCTCCAGGCCTTGTTTCTCAAAGACCTGTTCGAATTGCTGGAAAAAGTCATAGACCGCTGCCGCGACGCCGGCAATGTCATCAACCAGATCGTGCTCAAAAACACCTAAGCCGCCATGACGCTCATCTTCGTGGTCATCCTGGTGGCCCTGGTGTTCGAGTACATCAACGGGTTCCACGACACCGCCAATTCCATCGCCACGGTGGTTTCCACCAAGGTGCTCAGCCCGCGCCAGGCCATTGTGATGTCCGCCTCCACCAACCTGCTGGGGGCGCTGCTCTGGACGGCCGTGGCCAAGACCATCGCCGGCGGATTGGTGGACACCTCGCTCTTCAATTTGACCAGCCCGACCCTGATTTGCGCCTTGTTTGGCGCGATTGCCTGGGACTTGCTCACCTGGTATGTCGGCCTGCCGACCAGTTCCAGCCACGCCTTGGTGGGCGGGTTGTGCGGGGCGGCGCTGGCGGCCGCGCATGGCAACTGGCACGTTATTATCTGGTCGCAGCCCGATGCGGTCCATTGGTACAAAGGCAAGGGAGTGCTGTGGAAAGTCATCGCCCCGATGTTCCTCTCGCCGTGTTTGGGCCTGATCATGGGCTTCCTCCTCATGACACTCCTCTACTTTGCGCTGCGCAAGGCGCGCCCGCGCCGGGTCAACACCGTCTTCGGCAAACTGCAAATTTTCAGCGCCGCCGGCATGGGCCTGATGCACGGCACCAACGACGCCCAGAAAACCATGGGCATGATCACCCTCGCCCTGCTGGCCGCGACCAGCGCGGGGACCCTGGATCATTTGCCGGCCTGGCTCGGCTTTTTGCGCGTGCCGGTCCCGGCCCAGGGCCACGACCCTGACATTCTGACCTGGGTCAAGGTGGCTTGCGCCCTGACCATGGCGGCCGGCACCGCCGCCGGGGGCTGGAGGATTATTCGCACGCTCGGCCACAAAGTGGTGAAACTCCAGCCGATCAACGGCTTTGCCGCCGAAACCAGCTCCGCCACCGTCATCGGCCTGGCCACTCTCCTCGGCATCCCGGTTTCCACCACCCACAACATTTCGGCCGCCATCATGGGGGTCGGGGCGGCCAAGCGTTGGAACGCCGTCCGCTGGACTGTCGTGGAGCGAATGATGTGGGCCTGGCTCCTGACGCTGCCCGTGGCCGGGATATTAAGCTATCTGGCGGTGATGTTCAGCCGTTCCTGCGGGTGGATTGAGTAGTGAAGATTTCGGTGGTCATCCCGGCGTTCAATGAGGAGAAGCTCCTCGGCGCGACCTTGCGCAGCATCCAGGCGGCGGGCGCGGCCTTCGCCGGCCCGGGCTGGGCGATGGAAATCGTGGTTTGCGACAACAATTCCACCGACGCCACCGCGGCGCTGGCGCGCGCGGCGGGGGCGCGGGTGGTCTTTGAACCTGTCAATCAAATTGCCCGCGCGCGCAACACCGGCGCGGCGGCGGCGGGCGGCCAGTGGCTGGTGTTTGTGGACGCGGATTCCCGGCCGACGCCGGAGCTTTTTGCCGAAGTGGCCGGGCAAATCCAGTCCGGGCGCTGCCTGGCGGGCGGCTGCACCGTGCGGATGGACGAGCGCCATTTCCTGGGCGACTGCGGCACCGGCCTCTGGAACCTGATCAGCCGGCTGGCGAAATGGACGGCGGGATCCTTTATTTTTTGCGAGACGGCGGCCTTCCGGAAAATCGGCGGGTTCAACGCGGAATTATTCGTCTCGGAGGAAATTGACCTGAGCCGGCGGCTCAAGAAACTGGCGCGGCGGGAAGGGAAGAAAGTGGTCATCCTCCATCGTCATCCCCTGCTGACCTCGGCGCGCAAATTGTCCCTCTACACGCGCCGGGAATACCTGCGTTTTATCGCCAGGGCCATTTTCCACCCCCGGAAGACCCTGCAAAGCCGCGAGCAGTGCCAGCCGTGGTATGATGGGAGAAGGTAGGCAAAACCGCCGGTTTGCCGGCCGGACGCCCCTCCGAAGCGGGCCTTCCTCTTGACATAGATTTGTTGCGCCCCGGTTCGGTTCGCCGGGTTGTCGAACGCGCCCGCGATGATGTGAATTTGGTGGAAAGGGGCGGGAATTCTGAATTGTATTCGTATTGCGTTTTCCAGGCTTGACCCCTATGCCGGTCAAGAAAACTCCAGGCCAAAAACCAAGCCAAAAACCTTGCCTTGGCAACAATCCGTGGTACTTTCTGCTCATGCCTCCAACGATTTTTCCTGAAAGACCGGCTTGGCAACCACGATTAGCAAATGTTAAATGTTGAGATGTGACACTGACGGCTTCCCACCATGAAAAACTGTTTGCATGGGCGCAACCGGTCACCGCGATCGCCTCCCCGGAGGCAAAAACATAATGAAAACATATCCGTTCCCTCGTGCTGTCGTTGCCGCCGCCGCGCTGGCAACTTTCGCGCTCCTTCCTGATTCCTTCGCCCAGCCTGCCGCGCCGGGCGCGGGCGCGCCGCCCGCCCGCGGCGGCCGCGGCCGCGGCGGACCGCCCCGCCCCGCCCCGGTGGAAGTCTCCGCCGATGGCCACATCACGTTCCGCATCCTGGCCCCGAACGCCCAAAATGTGCGCGTCACTGCCAGCGACATTCCCGGCACGGGCAGCGGCCTGGTTCTGGCCAAGAACACCAACAACATTTGGGAAGGCACCCTCGGCCCGGTTCAGCCGGGAGCGTACCGCTATAATTTCAGTGTGGACGGCCTTTCGGTGGTCGCCCCGCGCAATCCGGGAACCCCCGAAACCGCGACCATCAGCGAGTCCAACGACGCCGTCTGGAGCCTGGTTTATGTGCCCGGCTCGGACCTTATGGACGCGCGCAACGTGCCGCACGGCGCGGTGGAAACGGTGACTTACTTTTCCAAGGCCCTCAACCGCTTCCGCCGCATGCACCTTTATACGCCGCCCGGTTATGAAAAGGGATCGGGCCGCTATCCTGTTTTCTACCTCCTGCACGGCGCCGGGGACAGCGAGGACGCCTGGTCCACCGTCGGCCGCGCGGGATTCATCATGGACAACCTGATTGCCGACCAGAAGGCCAAGCCGATGGTCGTGGTGATGCCGGCCGGCCACACCGGCCAGCAAGGCGGGCGCGGGGCCGCGGCGGCGGGCGTCCCGGCGCGCGACGAGTTCGAGGAGGATTTCATGGGCGACGTCATGCCTTACGTGGAAAGCCACTACCGCGTGTACACCAACCAGAAGCGCCGCGCCATCGCCGGCCTGTCCATGGGCGGAGGCCAGACCTTGACCGCGGCCTTCGCCACGTTGGACAAGTTTGCCTACATCGGCGTGTTCAGTTCCGGCGCGGGCCTGGGTCAGGCCGGTGGCAGCAACTATAACGCCTGGGAAGAAGGTCATAAAGCCGTGCTGGACAATCCCAAACTGAAGAAAGGCATCAAACTTATATGGATGAGCACCGGCAGGGATGACGGCCTCATCGCCAACTCCCGCGCCACCGTGGAAATCCTCAAGAGGCACGGATTTAATCCGGTCTTCATTGAGTCCTCCGGCGCGCACACCTGGATCAACTGGCGCGACTATCTCGGCCAATTCGCGCCGCAGTTGTTCCGGTAGCGGGCTGGATTCGCGGTTCAGGAATTGCCTACGCGTACGCGTACGCGGGGTCATACGCGTACGCGGGGTCAAACCATACTTTTGCCCAATTTAGGTTTGACACAGTTCAGTGAGGATTAAGGGTCAGTCCTGAATGGCCCTTAGATAAGGAATTTGATTGATAACATGTTGATATAGAGCGTCTTACATGAGGCCCTTGTCCGTCGTGGCGCAGACGCAGGAAAATTCCTTTGGTGGTTTCCCTCGGAGGCGCATGGAGACTCTGGCTTTGGGTCATTTCTGGACACTCACGGATCCCATTGATTTGCAACGATTTACGCATTAACTAAGGGCCATTCGGGTCAGTCCTCGGAATCACGTATTGTCTCTTTCAAGCGCAAGTTTACGTGATTCCGAGGACTGACCCTTACTTTTACGTATTTTCCCAGGCAATCGAGTTTCGGCTCGACAGAGTCTCGCCCTACCGTCCATGACTGAGCCATTACACTTTTCTGAAGATTTTGCTGGACAGAACTTAGAGCCTATAGTATCCTTCCCCCCGTGAAGGTCCATTCCATCCACC
>Ga0326728_10011407_pt1 | contig 20307 bp, 16 predicted proteins | sample MB3enrmetagenome_FD_207602 | JGI IMG/M metagenome (GOLD analysis project Ga0326728, IMG submission 207602) | Lab enriched peat soil microbial communities from McLean, Ithaca, NY, United States - MB31MN | ecosystem: Environmental > Terrestrial > Soil > Wetlands > Peat | place: USA: New York... | reverse complement strand
CGCTGCTCGATCCGAGCGGCGACCTGGGCCACCTCTACGGCGCGAAGACCACGCCGCACATGTTCATCATCAATCCGGAGGGCGTGCTGATTTACGACGGGGCCATCGACAACCGCCCCACACCGGACGCGAGCGACATCCCCGGCGCGCTGAACTACGTGTCGCAGGCGCTGACGGAAGCGATGGCCGGGCGGCCGGTATCCGTGCCGGTCAGCCACCCGTATGGCTGCAGCGTGAAATACGCGCACTAGACGCGGCCGCGGAAGACCATTTCGCCAAACCAAACGCAACGCGGCTTGTGCACGCTGGTAGTGTCCCTTTACAATACTTGGACCGCTGGGGCGTGGTCCAACCGGTAGGACACTGCACTGTTAATGCAGATGGTGGAGGTTCGAATCCTCCCGCCCCAGCCACTCACCCGGTTCCCGCAGTCACGCTCGATCCGCAGCGATCCGCTTGCCTCTCAATGCCGTGGTCGTCGCGTCAGATATTTGGATGCCTCCCGAAGCGCAACGCCTTTCAGGACGTTGCCGCGGTCGCCGAGAAACCGGCGAACGCGGGCGGGATCATGCTTCGAGAGTTCACGTAACCACCACCCGATGGCCTTCTGAATGAACCACTCGGGGTCTTCCGCAAGTTCGGAGGCCCAGCCGAGCATTCTTTCCGGATCCCGGCCGTTTTTCGTCCAGGGCAAAGTGAACACGAGCGCCGCGCGCCGGGTCCAAAGATGCGAGCTCTGGACCCAGGTTTCGACGGTATCGAGCCGCCGCGAATCCGCCAAAAGGCAACGCGCCCCGACACCTGCGAGATTGTCCGCGATCGCCCATCCGTCCAGGGTCGGCATGCGAGCGCACACGAATCGCCACACTTGATCCGTTGGCAGAATCGTGTCGCGGGCCAGAAGGCGGGCCGCCACGATCTTCAAATCCCAAACGGGCTCCCGCCAGAGGCGCCTGCTCAAAGCGAGAAGTTCCCGGACGGGCAAATCTTTAACGGTTTCGCGGATTGCGACGTCCATGCTGGGCAGGGGGACGCCCCAATGTTCCCACGCAGATTTCTGGTAGCTCTTTTCCTTTTCCGCGCGCGCGCGGCTTCCGAAGGAGCGCAGACGACCGGTCAGCGCGGTGTAGGCGTCGCTCATGGTCCTCTTCGGCGAGCACACGGTCATGGGAATGGACGGCAAATGGTCAGAAACGGCCCCGGTGGGCCGGTCCCTTGTAGCACATTCGATTCATCGGAAACAGCAGCCTTGTCGGACCACTGAGTCCCAGGGCAGGAATCACTTCACCGTTGGGAAGCCGGCCTCGGTCCAGTGGCGCCAGCCGCCGTCCATGGAAATGACGTTGGTGTAGCCCATCTTCTGCAAGTTCTCGGCGGAGAGGGCGGAGCGGAATCCGCCGCCGCAGTAGAGCACGATCGCGGCGTCATGATCCGGGACGGCCTGCTCGATATCGCGCTCGATGATTCCCCGGCCCATGTGGATCGCGCCGGGGATGTGCCCGCGCTCCCACTCGTTGTCCTCGCGAACGTCCACGAGCAGGAATTTTTCGCTGGCGTCCATCCTCTTTTTCACTTCGCGGAAATCCCATTCCTTCACGTGCTTTTTTGCATCGGCGACGATCTTGAGAAAGCCTTCGGAATGCTGGTGAGCCATGTGGTTCTCCTGTCTGTTCCCGCGATTAATTATATGGTGGATGCCGAGAAGATGGCGCCCTGAAAGGGCGCCGCTACGAAACGCGAAGAAATGTGGTTTGCGTAGCGGCGACCCCGCGGGGCGGGGTCGCCACTCTTAATTCATGTCCCGCCAGTTGGGGCCGGCCTTCACGTCCACGACGAGGGGAACGCGAAGCGGATGGGCCTGCTCCATCGCGGCTTGCACGAGCGGGCGCAGCCGGGCGAGTTCGGCTTCGGGCGCCTCGAACAGCAATTCGTCGTGGACCTGAAGAATCATTCGCGCGCACAGGCCGCTCTCCGCGAGTTCGCGGTGGATGCGAATCATGGCGAGCTTGATGAGATCGGCGGCGGTGCCCTGAAGCGGCGTGTTCAGCGCCGTGCGCTCGGCGAAGCTGCGGAGATTCTGCTGCGGTGATGCGATCTCCGGAATCGGCCGGACGCGTCCAAAGAGCGTCCGTGTAAATCCCGTGCGGCGCGTCTCTTCGAGCGAGCGATCGAGATACTCCTTCACGCCGCGGTAGCGCTCGAAGTACGCCGTGATGAACTGCGCCGCTTCCTTCTGCGTGATGCCCAATTGCTGCGACAGGCCGAAGGCGGAAAGCCCGTAGATGATGCCGAAATTGATGATCTTCGCGGCGCGCCGGTGCTCGGCGGTCTGGGCCATGGGGCCAACGCCGAAAACTTCCTGCGCCGTGCGGGAATGGATGTCCTGGCCGGTGCGAAACGCTTCCACGAGCACAGGATCTTCGGAAAAATGCGCCAGGATGCGCAGCTCGATCTGCGAATAGTCCGCTGAGAAAAGCGTCCAGCCCGGTTCGGCGGTGAATGCGGCGCGAATCTGCCGGCCGAGTTCGGTGCGCACGGGAATGTTTTGCAGACTGGGATCGGAGGAACTCAGGCGGCCCGTGGCCGTGCCCGTCTGGCTGAGGCGCGTGTGGAGGCGGCCCGTGGCGGGGTCCACAAGTTTCGGGAGCGCATCCACGTAGGTGGATTTCAATTTCGCCAGCTCGCGGTAATCGAGGACCTTGCGCGGCAATTCGTGCGTGAGCGCCAACTCCTCGAGGATTTCGGCGGCGGTCGAGCGGGCTTTCGCGCGTCCCCGTTTGGCGGCAGGCTGAAGATTCATTTTGTCGAAGAGGATTTCCGCGAGCTGCTGCGGGGAATTGACGTTGAATTCCTGGCCGGCCAACTCCCAGATGCGGCTTTCGAGGGCTCGAATCTCCTTTTCCATCGCGGCGGACATCATGGCGAGCGCGGCCGGGTCCACGCGAATTCCGGTGCGTTCCATCGCGGCGAGCACCGGGGCGAGCGGCAAGTCCATCGTCTCGTAGAGCTCGGCGAGATTCTGGCGCTCGACTTCCGCGCGCAGCAGCGGGGCGAGATGCTGCAATTGCTCGGCATGTTCGCCGGGCGCGCCGGAGAGGACGACGCTGCGATGGCGCAAGACCACTTCGGCCAAGTCGTGCTTTGCGGTCGTGGGACGCAGGAGATAGGAATAGAGCATCGTCGCGTGGCGAATTCCAGCAACCGGCCCGGCGAGCAGCTCGAATAGCTTCGGATCGTGGACGATCTTGGGGCGGGCCGCGTCGCGAAGGAAGGGCTCAAGCGCGGCGTGCATTTCGCCGGCCGCATCGAACCACGCCGTCCGCGCCATGCCCGGCGCGGGAGACAATTCCGCCGCGGCGATGCGCGAGCCGAAGCCTTCCGTCTCTCGCTCGTCCGGGGCGAGTTCGAGCCACAGCGCGACTTCTCGATCGCGCGGGAGACCATTCAGGAATTCGCCGACGGCTTCGGGGGAATCGAGCTTCGCGCAGTCTTGTCCCTGCGCCGCGTCCCCGCTCGCCGCGGCGAGCGAAGCGGCCGGCAAGTCTTTCAATAGGGACGTGAAGCCGAGTTCCTTGTAGAGCGCGCGCAGGGCTTCGTTGTCGGGATCGCGCCGCGCGAGCTGGTCGAGAGACAATTCAACGGGAGCGTCCGTGGCGATCTGCGCGAGCTGCTTTGAGAGCAAAACCGACTCGCGGCCGTTTTCGAGGGCCTCGCGATAGCGTTTGTTCTCGACCTTGGCGGCGTTCTCGAGCGCGGCCTCGGCGGAGCCGAAGCGGCGAATGATTTCGCGCGCTCCTTTTTCGCCGATGCCTTTGGCGCCGGGGATGTTGTCGATCGAATCGCCCATGAGCGCCATCACGTCGGTGACTTTTTCCGGCGGCACGCCCATCAGCTCTTCGACTTTCGCTTCGTCCACGACGAGATCGGGCTTCGCCGCGCCCGATCCCGGGCGCAAGACGCGCACGCGCCCGCCGACGAGCTGCATCATGTCCTTGTCGCTGGTGACGATGGTGACGTCGAGCTTGCGCTTGCCGGCTTGGCGCGTGAGCGCGCCGATGATGTCGTCGGCCTCGTAGCCCGGCGCTTCCAGCACGGCGAGGCGCATGGCTTCGCAGAGCCGCCGCACGTAAGGCAACTGCACGGAAAGATCCTCGGGCATCGGCGGCCGCTGCGCTTTGTACTCTGCGAAAAGTTTGTCGCGAAAGGTGGGTCCGGCGACGTCGAACGCCACGCCGAGATAGTCCGGCTGATAATCCTTCACGAGCCGCCGGAGCATCGTGGAGAAAAGATACGGCACTTTTGTGGGCATTCCGGACGGGCTGTTGAGGCGGGCCATCGGCGCGTAGAACGCGCGAAAGACGTAGCCCATCGCGTCCACAAGGAAAAGCGTCTTCGCGCGAGGTGCGGCCATCCGCGCGAGTATAGCAAAGGCGGCGGGAGCGACAGCCCTTCGAGGCGGCTCGAACGCCGCGCGCTGCGGCGCTGGGCCGGAAATGTTGTGCTAAGGTAGCGGTTCCGGCTGGAGCGGATGCTCCGCGCCGTCCGTGCGATGGCACCTCCCCAAGACAACCCCAGCGCTGAACCTGAGTCCCCGACGATCGAGGAGATCTTTGGCCCGGGCGGCTTGCTTGATAAGTGCATGGGCGCGGGTTACGAGCACCGGCCATCGCAGATGCAGATGGCGACGCTTGTGGACGAGGCGTTTCGCGGCAAGCGTCACGCGATCGTCGAGGCCGGCACGGGCACCGGAAAGACGCTGGCGTATCTTCTGCCCGCGATCCGCAGCGGGTGCCGCGTGGTCGTTTCCACGGCGACGAAATCCCTGCAGGAACAACTCTTCAACAAAGACGTGCCGTTCCTGATGAAGCATTTCGCGCCCGAGCTGAAAGTCGCGGTGATGAAAGGGCGCGGCAATTTTCTTTGCCGGCAAAAAGTTCACGAGCTCGACGGCCAGCCGATCCTCAAGGGCTTCGACGAAGTGGACTGGTTCACGCAAATCAAGGGGTGGGAAAAGGTGACGCAGACGGGCGATCGCGCCGAATTGACGTTTCTGCCGGACGACGCCGAGCTGTGGCGCAAGCTCGACGCGCGCCGCGAGGCGTGCACGGGGCGGAAGTGCCCGGAGTTCAATCGCTGCTTCATCACGCAGATGCACCAGCAGGCGGCGGACGCGGACCTCATCATCGTCAACCATCATCTTTTCTTCGCCGATCTGGCGCTGCGCCAGGACGATTTCGGCAGCATCCTGCCCGAGTATGCGGCGGTGATTTTCGACGAGGCGCACGAGATCGAGGACATCGCGAGCGATTATTTCGGCCGGCAGATCTCGAATTACCGCTTCGAGGAACTCGCGCGCGACGCCGAGCAGGCCTTGCGGCTGGCGCGCGCGGGCGCGGCCACGTTGCGGCGCGTGACGCGCATCCGCGAGCGTTCGCGCAGCTTTTTTGAATTATTTCCGGCGCGCGAAGGGCGCTTCGCGTTCGATCAAACGCAGCGCGCCGGATTTCTCGAGCAGAGCCGCGAGGCCTACGACGAGCTTATCGCGGCAGTGAAAGCGCTCGAATCGGAAATCGCCGCCATGCGCGAGAAGCCCGAGCCGCTGCTGCAAGCCGCGCGCCGCGGCGCCGAATTGCGCGACGAGCTGGCGTTCCTCCTGGAGTCGGCGGAGCGCAACTACGTTTACTGGTACGAGCGCCGGAACAAGGGAGTGTTCCTCGCGGCCACGCCGATTGACGTCAGCCAGATCTTGCGCGACCGATTGTTCGAGCAGTTCGAGACGATCGTTCTGACCTCGGCCACGCTCGCAGTCGGCGGGCGATTTGATTTTCTGAAGCAGCGGCTGGGCGTTCCGGCGGGCGCGGAAGAGAAAGTCCTCGAGTCCGAATTCGATTTTCGGACGCAATCGCTATTCTACGTGCCATCTTCACTGCCGGACGTCCGCGACGCCGCGTTCGTGGATCGCGCGACGCAGGAGATCGCGCGCATCCTGGAAGCCACGGAAGGGCGGGCGTTCTGTTTGTTCACCAGCTATAACCAGATGAAAGAAATCTTCTCGCGTGTGGGCGGACGCGTGAAGTTTCCGCTATTTGTGCAAGGCTCGGCGCCGCGCTCGGCGCTGCTCGAACGTTTCCGGCTGACTCCGGGCGCCGTGCTCTTCGCCACGGCGAGTTTCTGGCAGGGCGTGGACGTGCCGGGCGAGCAGCTCTCGTGCGTGATCGTGGACCGTCTGCCGTTCGCGGTGCCCTCCGATCCGATTGTGGCCGCGCGGGTGCGCGCGATTCAGGAAGACGGCCGCAACGCATTCGCGGAGTATCAGGTTCCGGAGGCCGTGCTGATGCTGAAACAGGGCTTCGGCCGCCTGATTCGATCGCGCAGCGACCGCGGCGTGCTGGCCATTCTCGATAACCGCATCCACCGAATGCAGTATGGTAGAATTTTCCTGGAATCACTGCCGGAGTACGCCACCACCCGGGACATCGCGGAAGTGGAACGGTTCATGCGGAAGCCGTCCTGACGCCCCGGAGGAAAACAAGCCGAAGGGGCGCACATGTTCCAAGTCAGCGTTGAGGAAACTTTTTCGGCGGGGCACGCCCTGCGCGGCTACAAGGGGAAGTGCGAGAACCCGCACGGCCACAATTATAAAGTGCAGGTCCTGCTGGAGGGGGCAGCCCTGGATTCGATCGGGTTGCTGTACGACTTCACTCACGTGAGGAAGGTCCTGAAGGATGTCATCCTCAGAGTGGACCACAAATTTCTGAACGACCAGCCGCCGTTTGACACACTCAACCCATCGGCGGAGAACATCGCAAAGTATTTTTTCGACGAAGCCGCAAAGAAAATGCACGGCGGCGCGGCAAGCGCCCGCATCAAGAGCATCACCGTCTGGGAGACCGACACAACTTCGGCCACCTACTGGCCGTAATCGCAAGGGGAACTCCGAGTGGAGCCGTGAGTGAAACGATGAACCGCGCGTTTCTGATCGTTCTGATTCCGGTCGCGCTGGTAGGCCTCGGCTACGTGTTTGTGTTTCGGCACGCCGGAATTCCCTCACGGCCGATTCCCCTGGCGGTGGCGGCGTTGGGATTTCTCGTAGCCGTGGGGCTGGTGCATCGCTACCAGCGCCGTTCACAGAGAGCGTTCTCGGCGAGCCGTTCACGGAGAGCGCGGGGCGGTTGAGCATGCTGGTCAGTGAAATTTTCCGCTCGATTCAAGGAGAGAGCACGCATGCGGGATTGCCCTGTATTTTTGTGCGGCTGACCGGATGCAATTTGCGCTGCGCCTGGTGCGACACGGCGTATGCCTTCTATGGCGGCACGCGGATGAGCGTGGAGGATGTGCTTGGTCGAGTCGGGGAGCTTTCTCGGCCGTCCGATGCCAATGGCGGCGCCGGGAGGATTTCTCTGGTTGAAATGACCGGCGGAGAGCCGCTGCTTCAGCCCGAGGTGTACCCGCTGATGGAGCGGCTGCTGGCGGGGGGATACACGGTCCTGGTGGAAACCAGCGGCGAGCGCCCGATTGCTGCGTTGCCGCGCGAAGTCGTGAAAATCGTGGACGTCAAATGCCCGGATTCCGGAGAGGCCGGCACGTTCCGGATGGAGAATCTTGGCGAGCTCGATCAGAAGGATGAGATCAAGTTCGTCCTCGCGAGCCGCCGCGACTACGAATTTGCCCGCGATTTTACGCGGGAGCACGGTTTGAACTCGCGCGTGCGCCAGGTTCTGTTTTCTCCGGTGCACGCCGATCCTGCCGGAGTATGGGCGGGGCTGGAAGCGGGGCAACTGGCCGAATGGATTCTTGCCGATGGTTTGCCGGTGCGCCTCGGGTTGCAACTGCATAAGTTTATTTGGGATCCGGCGGTGCGTGGCGTGTGACGGCGCCCGGCGGTCCCCGCGGATTTCGCATCTAACAGAATGAGGATTGGGCGTGAGCGCTTTTCCCAAAGCGGTGGTGCTTTTGAGCGGCGGCATGGACTCGTGCGTCGTCGCGGCGATTGCGCGCGAGACGCATCGCCTGGCCGTTTTGCATGCAAGCTATGGCCAGCGCACCGAATCGCGCGAGCGGCAATCCTTCACTGCCATCGCCGATTTCTACGGAGTCACGGAACGCCTGGCCATTCACCTGGGGCATTTTGCACAGATCGGAGGCTCAGCCCTGACGGATGATCGCTTGGCCGTGCCCGAAGGAGACCCCGGCGCGCCGGTTTCCTCCGATGGGATTCCGATCACCTACGTGCCCTTCCGGAACGCCCATTTCCTTTCGGTGGCGGTAAGTTGGGCGGAAGTGATCGGAGCGTCCGCGATCTTCATCGGGGCGGTTGCGGAAGACAGCTCGGGTTATCCTGACTGCCGGCCGGAATATTACCGCGTGTTCGAAGAGTTGGTGCGCGTGGGGACACGGCCGGAGACGCACATCCGAATTGTGACGCCGGTCATCGGCATGAAGAAAAGCGAAATTGTGCGGCGAGGCATCGAACTGGGCGCACCCCTGAGATTGAGTTGGTCGTGTTACCAAAGCGAGGATGCGGCTTGCGGCGTTTGTGACAGTTGCCGGCTCCGGCTGCGCGCGTTTGAAGAAGCGGGCGAGCTCGACCCAATTCCCTATAAGGCGAGAATTGCGCGATAATAAGAGCTGAGCGCCCGGGAAGTGCCGCCTGGCAGCGGCTGAGTTAGGAGGATGTGTCATGGACATGAGGAGAACAAGAGTTTTTTGGATGGTGGCCGCACTACTGTTGGCGATCGGGCCGATTGCCACGTGGCTGGGCTCGAGTGTTGCGGCGCAGGGCGGTAACCACCTGGGCGGCATGGTGTACGACCCGGACGGGAAACCTTACGCGAATGTGACCTTGGTCTTCACAAATACGCAAACGCACCGCGTCTTCACGATCACGACGGACGCGAAGGGCCGCTACAGTACGCCGGATATAGAGGGCGGGACATGGAACATCGACGTCAAGGATCAAACCGGAACGATCATCTTTGAAACGGGGGTGAAAATCAGCGGAGCCCAAGAATTCACCCAGGACATCAGGGTCGTCATTTCCGAGCAGCAAAAGAAGCAACAATCCGAGCAGAAAAAATTCGCGGGGATGAAGGTCCATTTCGATGCAGGAGTGACTGCCTATAACCAAGCTTCTGCTATCCAGAAACAATTGGCGCAGGCCCCGGCGGACCAGAAAGACGCATTGAAGGCGCAGATGACGCAAGCCGCCGATACGGCGATCACGGAATTCCAGACTGCGGTTGCCGCCATGTCGGACACAGACACGAACCGCCACATCGTTCTTTACCGCATCGCCCAATGTTACGAGCTCGAGAACAATATCGACCAGGCAATTGCGTTTTACCAGCAGGCGATTGCTGCGTTTCCGAACTCGACTGGGCCGGACCGCGACCTGGCCGGAGCCTACGATAATCTCGGGAACGACCTGGCAAAAGCCGGGAGGATCGATGACGCCATGGCTGCGTACCAGAAGGCTGCCGACGCCGATCCTCCGGATGCCGCTTCGGCATGGCGAAACGCCGGAGCTACGCTTTACAACGCCGGGAAAATGGCGGATGCCATCGTGCCGTTCCAGAAGGCTACGGCGCTCGATCCCAAGAATGCGCAATCGTGGTTCCTGCTCGGCACCTGCCTGATGAACACAATGAGCTCCAAGATGGTAGGAGACAAGGTGATTCCCATCATCGTGCCCGGCACGGTGGAAGCATTCCAGCAGGCCGTGGCGCTGGAACCCAACGGGCAGTGGGGACTACAGGCCAAACAGGCCCTGGATGCTTTGCAGGCGATGGGAGCGGGCATCGATACCAAGTACAAGGCGAAAGGGAAGCCCTGACGCGGAAGCCGCCACCTTCCGAACTCGAGTGAGCCAAGGGCGAGTCTCGCGAGTCAATCGCGCGGCTCGCCCTTGGCTTTTCCGGCGGGGAGTCCGCCGAACGCATTTCTCAAAAATGCGTCAGCGTGCCGGTGATTTTCGTGCGCCGCAGCGCCCACGCAAATACCGCGAAGGAAAGCGGCAAGAGCACGGCCGCGAAGACGGCCAGGGCGCCGAGTTGCGGGAGCAACTGGGCGGTGGACGCGTGCCCAAGCAAGGCGGCCCGCATCCCTTCGAGGGAATACGTCACCGGCAGCAAGCGGGCGAGGAGCTGGAGTCCACGCGGGAGGACCGCAAGCGGGTACATCACGCCGCTGACGAGCATTGAGCCGCCGATGAAGATCCATTTGGCCGGATTCCCGCGTTTGAACAGCAGAGTGTAGCTCGCGGCCAGTACGCCCAGCCCCGCGAAGGCCAGCACGGAGATCGCGAGCACCAGCAAGGCGCCGAACCAATTTGCCTGCCGGACAGGAAATCCGAACAAGAGCATTCCCCAACCAAGATAGATAACGGTCCGAAGCGCGAGAACCGCGAACGGATAGAGAGCCGATCCGGCGAGAATCACGGGAAGAGGCGTTTGCGTCACGAGCAAGCTCTCGAGCGTTCCGTTTTCCCGGGCTTCCTGCAGATTTTGATCGAAAGCGTTGAGCGCTACGTTCAGATAGTCAAAAAACGCGAACCCCACCAGAGCGAACGCGAAATAGGTGCCTTGTTGAGGAAGCGCGCGGCTCAACTCCGGACTCTCGACGAATCGGGAAAGATAGTAGAAGGACGCGACTCCGAACAGGGCCTCGAAAGCTTCCAAGACGAAGGCGGCGCGATAACTCCGCGCGATCGTAAAATCGCGCGCGAACAGCGCCGCAATTTTCCGAACTGTGGCGCCCGGCATCATGCGGCTGCTCCCGACGCGCGGCCAACCAAAACTTCCATCGCTTGTTCCAGCGACGATGCGCCGGCATTCTCCCGCACCCGCGCCGGCGCGTCGAATGCGAGCAGGCGCCCGGAATCAAGCAGCAGCAGCCGCCCCGCGAGTTGCTCCACTTCACCGGTCGAGTGAGACGAAAAAAGAAGCGTGGTGCCGGCATTCCCCAAGATTTCCGCTTTCAAGAAACGCCGGAACTCCGCCGCGGCCACGGGATCGAGGCTCCGAGTGGGCTCATCCAGGAGGAGGACCGCGGGCTTGTGGAGCAACGCGCGCGCGAGGCCCAGCCGGTGCACCAGGCCGGTCGAGAGTGTACGCGCTTGGCGGTCGAGCCAGGGAACGAGGCGAAGCAGGTCCGCCAGTTCGTCGATCCGGCGGCGGGTTTCCCCGGGGCTGAGATTATTCAAGGCTCCAAAGAACAGAAGGTTCTCCCGGGCGCTCATGCGTGCGTAAAACGAAGCGTCGGAGCCCGTATGAAATCCCAGATGACGGCGCACGGCGGCCGGCTCGCGCGCAACATCGCAGCCCGCGATCCGGGCGCGGCCGCGCGTCGGAAGGAGCAGCGTCGCAAGAATTCGCAGCAAGGTGGATTTGCCCGCTCCGTTCGCGCCGATCAGGGCGATGGCCTCGCCCTCCCGGATCTCGAACGAGATCCGGGCAAGCGCGCGGACCGTGGGGCGCGCGAAGGGTTGTGCGAGCGCGGCCCAGCCCGCGCGCGCCGGAGGAAAAAACTTTTCCAGTGCTTCGACGCAAATTGCGCTCTCTGCCACGATTGGCCGTTATATCGAAGTCTGGCGGCGGCGACAAGCGCCTCCCAGGCAGCCTTGGCCACACGCGCAACGTCCACATCCGCGCGGTTTCCTCCTTGCGCAATGAGCAGGAGTCGGTGCAGAGTATCGCCCGATGTCTCTCTCCCATCCGATCTGGCGGTGGCTGCTGCCCCTGGCGACGCTCGCAGCGGCGTCCGCGCTTTGCTGGCAGGGCGGGAAGCACGCGCTCGCCGCGCACTGGGCTGAATCGCCGCGTCCTGAGGACTGGCTTCGCGCCGCCAATCTTGAGCCCTCGGACGCGGAGCGCTGGCAGAAGCTTGGGAGCTACCGCCAGTTCGATTTTGAGAATGCGGACCTGAATCAAGCGATCGCATACTTCCACCGCGCTTCCGAGCTGGATCCGCGGTCGCCCTATATCCTGATGGATTTGGCGGGCGCCTACGATATGGCAGGGGACCCGGCCGATGCGGAAGCGGCATATCACGCCGCCGAACAGGCCCATCCGATCTCCGGCGCAGTGGCGTGGCGTTACGGCAATTTTCTTTTGAATCAGGGCCGGCTGGATGAGGCCTTTGCCGAGATTCACCGCGCATTGCTGGTCCAGCCGGCGATGGTGACGCTGGCGATTTCGCGCTGCTGGCACAGCTCTACCGACATTCACCTTCTTTTGGACAAGGTACTGCCGGATACGGATGACGCGGATTGGCAGGCGCTTGACTATCTCGTGTCGGCGAGGGAAGCCGATGCGTCCCTTGCAGTGTGGGCCGTCCTCCGGCGCAGAGGGAACGCGGCGGAGCTCGCGCAGGCGTTTCCCCTTATCGATATTCTGATCCAACAAAACCGAATTGGAGACGCTTGGGCAGTGTGGCAACAAGCGTTGCAGGCCAGCGGCGCGCCCGCTGCGGCCGCGAGCGATTCACTGGTGACCGATGGCGGATTTGAGTCGGACTTCACCAATGGCGGATTCGGATGGCGGTACAAGCCTCAGCCCGGGGTTGTCGTGGCCATCGATACCAGCCGTCCGCACACCGGCATGCGCTCCGTGGTGATCGATTTCGACGGGACGAGCAATGTGAATTTCAGCGGGTTCTGGGAGTACGTCCCGGTTCAGCCGAACACGCACTACCACTTTTCCGGATTCATCCAAATGGATGAAATCACTTCGGACAGCGGCCCGCGCTTTGAAATTCAGGATCCTGCTTCGCCCACCGGCCAGACTTGGATGACCGATAATTTGACGGGGACGCAGCCGTGGACGTTGGAAGCGATCGATCTTCTGACCGGTCCGCAGACACGCGTCCTTATCGTGAGATTGGCACGGCCGGCGAGCGAGCATTTCGGCGGAAAGATTGACGGCACCGCGTGGGTCGATGATGTTTCGCTGGTGCCGACGGCTCCCGGGGCGGGGGACAAGCGATGAGACTTCTTCGCGCCGGGATCTGCCTCATGGTCGCCTTTGCCGTGCTGGCACACGGCGCCGTGGAGCCCTGGTCGGAGGCGGTGCTGGAAATCGGCGCGGGCCTCCTGCTCGTGTTGTGGTGCGCGCTGGTCCTCCATGAGGAAAACCCGGAAGTGAATTGGAACAGCCTCCTTTGGCCGCTCGCCGGATTCTGGCTGATCGCGGCCGTGCAGAGTCTGGGGCGGCTGACCGCCTACCCGTTCGCCACACACATCGAATGGTTGAAAGGTTCGGCGCTGGTGTTGCTGGTCTTTCTCGCCGTGCAGGCATTCCAGACGGCCGATCAGTGGCGCAAGTTTGTGTGGTTTCTGCTGATTCTCGGATTTGCGGTTTCGCTTTTCGCGATCATCCAACATTTCACGTTCAACGGAAAATTGTACTGGGTGCGCGAACTGCGGTTTGGGGGTGTCCCGTTCGGCCCATATGTGGACCGCGATCATTTTGCGGGTTTCGTGGAGTTGATTGCACCGGCCGGACTTTCGTTGTTGATCCTGCGCGGGGAGCGCCGGGAACTGTGGCCGATGCTCACGATGTTCACGCTGCTGCCGATCGGGGCATTGTTTCTCTCGGCTTCCCGCGGGGGAATCATCGGGTTCTTGTGCGAGGTGGTCCTGCTTCTTGGGTTGGTCCTCTTCCGCCGGATGGAGGGAAAAACGGTTCTGGCGGGAGTGATCGTTCTCGTGCTGGTTGCGGGCGTAGTGGGCTGGCTGGGAATCGGGCGCGCGTTGGAGCGCTTCGAGCAGTACCGCGGGCTGGAAGTGACGGAGGCACGCCGCGTGGAAATGGCGCGCGACACTTGGAGGATTTTTCTCGACCATCCCGTGCTCGGAACGGGTTTCGGCACGCTGCAGTCGGTCTTTCCGCCGTACGAGACGCTCTACGACGGCCGCGTCGTCAACCATACGCACAATGACTACGTGGAATTGCTCGCCGAGACGGGCGCCACCGGGGGAGTTCTCGCGATTATGTTTCTGGCGCTGCTGTTTCTCCGCAGTTGGCGCGCAATGGACGCCGGGCGCGGGTCGCTGGAGCTGGCGCTGCACGTCGGAGCGCTCGTCGCGTGTTTCGGAATCCTGGTGCACAGCCTGGTGGATTTCAATCTCCACATTCCATCGAATGCTTTGATATTTCTGCTGCAAGCGATCCTGGCCACTTCGATCTTCTCGCAACGGGACTCCGAGGGCGCGCGCGGATAGTCCGCTCTGATGGCAGTAAACTGCGCGCTGCTTTCGATCTTGGCCAGCACGGCCCCAATCGCATTTCGAAACGCTGGAAACGACGAAAGCGAAAGACTCACGCGTAAACCCGGCGTGGAGAGCGTCTAAGTCCGTCTCCCCATTCGGCGCGCGCGTCAACCGCCCGGGATTTGGCTGCGCTTCACTCTCTATTGATTCGTCGAGACGACATCCGCTGTTCAGAGACGGGATGGACGGGGCGGAGCTAGGCACTCGTTTTGCGGCAAAGCACCTGGTACTGCGCGCCGAGAGGGAGACGGGACAGCGGGACCTCCAGAGTGCGCAGCAGCCTGAGGAAGCGAGGAAAAATGAAGAGGAAGTCCGTCCGAAGAATCTCAAAACCGGCGGCGCGAAGCAGGCGCTTCGCTTCCGGCGGCGGGATGGTGACGGCGTCCTTGTCGAAGGTGCAGTTCGACATGACATAGCGCGTTCCGGGGTTCCAGGGATTGTTCTCCCAGAGAGCGAAGACGCCGCCTGGGCGGAGCGCTCCGTGGATCAACTCCAGGCTGGCAGCGCGCTCCGAGGGCGGGATGTGGTGGAAAACGCCATTGCAATAGGCGAGATCCATCGACCCGGCCGGTTGAAATTCACTCACAAGCAGAAAATCATTCCCGCCGGGCCCGTACGATTTCCTGGCGAAATCAATCAATTGAGCGGAGGTGTCTATGCCTGTGCACCTTCTCAGGCCCAATTCGCGAATGAGAACAGGGCCGGTAGAACCGGGGCCGCAGCCGAAGTCGAGTGCCGTGCGTGGCGATTCGCCGGAACGGGTCAAACACCTGGCCAGCCAGCGGACGCGGCCGTTTGCGTAGTAGCTGCGGTCCTCTCCGGTGACGGAGAGAGCCTCGGCACAGGCGGCGTCATACTTCTCGGCGTAGGGATCGAAAGCAGTCGTCTGCTTCACCTGCGGGCCATCCCGAGGACGCTCAGGAAGAAACTTGAAAGCACGGTTTCAAAGCCGATCGCAAGCAAAACAGCGCCGGGAATCACGATGCGGAGCGTGATTTGGGGATCGAGCGCGCCAAGATGGTGTTTTCCCCACGCGCCGAGGGCGAAGACCCAGGCGGCGAGTCCCGCAGCGGTCAGCAATCCGCCGGCGATCAGGCCAACCTCGAGCGTGATGTAGCGGAACAACCGGTTCAGGCGCTGGTCCTCCGGAGCCAATCCTTCGGTGATTGCGAAGACTTTCGTGAATATGGCGAAATTAACGGATTGGAAGCCGAGGAGAACCAGAACGGCGGAGAACAGGAGTGTATGAACGTCGAAAGTGACCCCGCGAATCGTGCGCGGGCCCGGTAACAGCGAGAGTCCGGCAAGCGCGCCCAGGATCATCAGCGCGAAGCCGGGATACAGGAAGAGCCACCGCGGGCTATAGAGCAGGAGAAAACGAAGATGACGCCAACCGTCGCGCCACGTTCGCAAATGCGACGGCGTGCCGCGGGCGTCGGGCCGCAGAGTCGTCGGAATTTCCGCGATGCGTAGCTGGAACAGCGTCGCCTTGACAATCATTTCGCTGGCGAATTCCATGCCGGTGGTGCGCAGGCCGAGCTTCAGGACGGCATCACGGCGGAAACCGCGCAGGCCGCAATGGAAATCACTGCACGGGCTTTTGAAAAAGAGCCTGCCGACGGCGGTCAAGACGGGGTTGCCGAGATAGCGGTGGAGCGGCGGCATGGCGCCGGCTTCGATGCCGCCGGTGAAGCGATTCCCCATGACCAGGTCGTAGCCTTCGCGGAGTTTCGCGACGAACTCCGGAACCTGCGTGAAATCGTAGCTCTGGTCGGCGTCGCCCATGACGATGTATTCGCCCCGCGCCGCCAGGATCCCGCCCATCAGCGCGCTGCCATAGCCTTTTCGCTCGACCGGGATGACCCGTGCGCCCAGGTTGCGGGCAATTTCGGCCGAGCGGTCCGTGCTGCCGTTGTCCGCGACGATGACTTCTCCTCGCAAGCCCGCGCGCGCGAACGTTTCCAGGGCCTGGCTTACGCATGGGCCGATCGTTTTTTCCTCGTTGAGGCAGGGCAGCACGACAGCCACTTCAATTCCTGCCGGATTCGAAGCGGCCAGGGGGGCATCGGCGGCGCGCGGTTCTTCCATCATGTGTGCCTTTAGGGCTTCGCCAGGGAAGCCACTCCCTTCATTGTGAAACACTCCGCCGCCTGGCAAAATGCAGAGAAGAATCGTCCACGCGCGCTTTCCATATCCATGGGAACTCGCGGATTATGGTTCACCGCGCGGTACAATTCAACCGTTGACGGGTGGCGAGTGTTCCGCCAAGTGCACAGAGAAGTGTGGGATGTCCCGCAGTGGAACACTCTTTTGCAATGGAGTACATGGGTCCAAAAGCCCGCTTGACAGCCTTCGACGGCCTGTATAATGGCAGCGCGTGGGGGAGAACGTTATCCGATGCTTTCCAAATGTCAGGGTGTACCTAATCGGAATGTGCGCCGGTTCGGCGGAGCTTTACTTGTCTTAGCGCTCGCGGGCACAGCGGGCTTTTCGCAACAGACGACGAACTCGGCTTCGCAGTCCTTGCCGCCGTCGCCGCCAGTCGCGGCGAATCCGGCCACAACGCCTCCCGTTTTGGGAAGTCAATCGTCGCCCCAACTCACGACTGCGCAAGAGGAGAACGCGAAGATCCTGGCACTCGCGGAGGCGAATCGGGCGAAGCCGGGAGATTACGTCATCGGCAGTTCGGATGTCCTCGCCATTGACGTGTTCGAAGTGCCCGACCTCTCTCGCGAAGTGCAAGTGAACACCTCGGGCTACATTTCGTTGCCGCTGATTCCGACAAAGATAATGGCAAGTGGACTTACGGCCTTTCAGCTTCAGGACAAGTTGGCGGAACTGCTGCAAGTGAACGGGCTGGTGAGTAATCCTCAAGTGACCGTTGTCGTGAAGGAGCAACACAGCCAGCCGATCACGGTTGTCGGGGCGGTACGCAATCCGATGGTGTACCAAGCCGTGCGGCCTACGACACTACTCGAAGTGCTTTCTTCGGCGGGGGGCATCGCCGATGACGCAGGCGGGGTCGTGCTTGTGACTCGGAACGGAACGACAGCCACCCCCGTGGACGCGAACGCCCACGATGGCGGCGGAGCGGAAGTTGCGCCGCCGACGACGCTGACGGTTAATCTGGACGACCTGATTAATTCCGGAGATGCGCGGTTTAATATCGGGCTGCAAGGCGGAGATGTCGTCAGCGTGCCGCGCGCTGGAATCATCTACGTGATGGGCGCGGTGCAACACCCGGGTGGGTTTGTAATCACGAACGACCACCAGCAGGTGACGACCCTCAAAGCGCTTTCGTTGGCAGGCGGGCTGACCTCGACGGCAAAGGGCCACCAAGCCGTAATCCTGCGGAATAACAAAGAGACTGGACAGCGCGACCAAGTCCCTATTGATCTATCCAAGATACTCAAATTGCAGGGTCAGGATGTCGCACTGTTGCCAAACGACATTTTGTTTGTGCCCGATAGTTCCGGCAAGCACGCCCTGAACAAGACGGGCAACATCCTGCTCAATCTGGCCTCCGGCGCAGCGTTGTTGCGGTTAGGCACACTCTGAGGAGATCGCCAGCCCATCGTCGAATCACGCTTCGAATGGGAAGGGAAATGGAGCGGCCCAATTAATATGGACGAAAGCAATCAGCTAGTGCAGCGGGAACGAAGGAAAAGCGGCGCCATCGATGCGATTCCCGCGCGAGCTCCTTTCCTGGCGCTCGACATGCTGCCGCGCGAACCGCGTCTCATCGATTATCTGATTATCGTCAAGAAGCACCAATGGCTGATCGTTTCCTTTTTGCTGGCGGTTGTGACCATTGTGACCATCACCACGTTCCGCATGCAGCCGGTTTACGAGGCGACGGCGCGGATTGAAATTGATCGTGAGAACAGCAATCTCACGAACATCACGGGCACCGACTCCGACGTGATCATGGAGGACATGGACAATTACATCGAGACCCAGTCCAAGATCCTCATGAGCGAGACACTGGCCCTGCAGACGATCCGCAGCATGGGTCTGCAAAATGATCCGCATTTCGGTGGACGGCCGGACAAGCCGATTACGCTCAACACGGGCGTGGGAGATGAAGCACAGTCGCGCCCGGCGATTCTTGGCGCGTTTCTGGGGAGTCTGGCGGTGCAGCGCGTGCCGAACAGCCAATTGCTGGACGTCACGTTCGCGGCGAATGATCCGCAGTTGGCCGCGCGCGTGGTCAATGCGCACATCAACAATTTCATTGAGCAGAATTTTCGCAGCAAGTTCGAAGCAGCCACCCAGGCATCGAATTGGCTCGCGTCGCAGCTCGACGAGATGAAAGTGAAAGTGGAGGATTCGGAAGACGCGCGGCTCGCCTACGAGCGCCAGAATCAAATCTGGACGGTCGACCAGAACCAGGACATGAGTACGGAAAAGCTGGGCGAAATCGAGAAGGAACTGATGGAGGCCCAGGCCGATCGGATCAGCAAGGAAGCCGTTTATCAATTGGCGCAGACGGGAAATTACGAGGCGATCCCGGCAGTGCGCGAGAGCACCGTTATTCAAGACATTATGAAGCAGGAGAGTGAGCTGAACGCGCAGTACGCGGATGCTCTGGCGCAGTACGGGCCGAAATACCCCAAGGTGGTGCGGCTCCAGGCTCAAATCAAGCAGATGGACGATATGGTCTTGCACGAGAAGCAAAACATTGTCAATCAGGTGGAGGCCGAATATCGCGGATCACGCCAGCGCGAGATGCTGTTGCAACAAGCGCTGGATGCGCAAAAGGTCGAAGCAAACCAGACCGCCGAGAAATTGGTGCAGTACAACATCTTGAAGCGCGAGGCGGAAGCGAACAAACAGCTTTACGACGACATGTTGCAAAAGTTGAAGGAGGCCGGCATCCAGGCCGGTCTGCGCTCGTCCAATATCCGCGTGGTGGATCCGGCGTTGGTTCCGGGCGGCCCCTCGCGGCCCCAAAAGGCGCGCAACATCGCTCTTGGTTTTCTGGTCGGGCTTGTGGGAGGCATTGGGCTTGCGCTCCTGCGAGAGTATCTCGATAACACGATCAAGACGCCGGATGACGTCGAGTCGCTGGCGCGGCTGCCTTCGCTGGCCGTCGTGCCCGCCTTCGCAACGGGCGACGGTCGCCGGAACAGCCGTTTTTCGAGGATACTGAAAGCGCCGGTCGCCAGCGGCAGGGAAGGCCGTGTGGAGTTGGTGTCTCACCACATGCCCCAGTCGCAGATGTCCGAAGCATTTCGCGCGCTGCGGACCTCGCTGCTGCTCTCCCAGGCGGACCATCCGCCGCAGGTCATTTTGATGACGAGCGCGTTGCCCCGCGAAGGCAAGACTACCGCTGCCGTCAATCTCGCGGTGACGCTGGCCCAATTGGGCGACAGCACCCTGCTTGTGGATGCGGACCTTCGCAAGCCCGGCATCAATCGGGCGCTGAGTCTCGTGGACGGCAAACACGCGGGTCTGAGCTCCTATCTGGCCGGGGTTTCTTCGCTCGATCTGATTACGGTTCAGCACCCGGCGATTACCAATTTGCATGCGATTCCCACGGGCCCCATCCCGCCAAACCCGGCCGACCTGCTGTCCTCGCGCCGTTTGAACGAGCTGATCCAAGATCTTCGACAGCGCTACAAATTTGTCGTGATCGATTCACCCCCGATCATGGCGGCGACCGACGCAGTCATTCTCTCCGTGCAGGTCGATGGCGTGCTTGTGGTGGTACGCAGCAATGAAACGCCGAAAGAAGCCTTCACACGCACGCGAGACCTTTTGACCTCGGTGAAAGCCCGGATTCTGGGTGTCGTGCTGAACGCGGTGGACGCGAGCGCTCCGGACTATTACTACTCGTATCGCTACTATCCGTATTCGTATGGCGGCTATGGGAGGGAGAGCGGTCGCGGCTCGTCCGGGAGCAGCCGCCCGCCCGCCGCCGGTTCCTGAGTTGCTGCGGTTGTTGGAGATGAAGAAGGAGGAAGCGTGCGCTGTTTGATCACGGGGGGAGCGGGTTTCATCGGTTCACACTTGGCCGAGGCCCTGCTCCAGCGCGGGGA
>Ga0326728_10011405_pt1 | contig 20314 bp, 20 predicted proteins | sample MB3enrmetagenome_FD_207602 | JGI IMG/M metagenome (GOLD analysis project Ga0326728, IMG submission 207602) | Lab enriched peat soil microbial communities from McLean, Ithaca, NY, United States - MB31MN | ecosystem: Environmental > Terrestrial > Soil > Wetlands > Peat | place: USA: New York... | reverse complement strand
TACAGGTTCCAGCAGGTCCGCCAGAAACCGTTCCAATCGTTTCCGGCAGCGCTCCACTTGAGCATCGGTCACGCCCAAACATAACAGGGTATTTCTGTTCTGTCAATACTTAACGTTGTAATATTAGATACGTACTGATAAGCAGCATGGCAACTGGAACGTGAACCAACGCCGCATCGTAGGTCGTCCGCTAATACGGAATAGACGACGATGCCCGCGATTGTCGGAGGGCTGTCCACCATATGTGCGTGCCTATGAAATCTCAACGGGTCGGTCGGCGGAGCTTCCAGTGTGGTTGGGATCTTAGCACCTTAACCCAATTCGCTTGGGCGTGCGCAACTTCCAGATCACTGTTGCAGCTGTCAGGATGATCAGATTCTCTACTGCCCTGAAATCGCTCGCGTTGTGCGTGGCTAGTGGAACATTCAACTGCACGGCTGCGGCTGCAATCCAGTCATCGGCGAATTGTGATCGGTCGACCCGTCTTCTTACAGCCGCTCTTGATCCGCGCCCACACGAGAGCGGTGTCGGCGTCCGGCAACAGAAGTGTAAAGCGGCTGAGAAAACGACGCATCAGATCGCGCCGACTGACGCCCCAGTTCTTCGCCTCCATGCCGTACTCAATTTCAGCCAGGGTGAACAGCGAGATCTGCCGGCAAGGATGGCTTGATACGCGGGAGCGAGCGAATGGGCCTTAAACAGGAAGGAAACGACATCAGTATTCACAACCACCGGCGTTGCGGAGTTCATCAGAAACTGACAGGCCGGGAGCCTTCCTTGCGGAGCGCCCGGATCAATGCCACAAATTCCTCCGCGCCTTCCGGATCATGTTCGATGTCGGTTTTCAGGTCTGCAACGCTAACTGGCGGTCTAAGGGCAACGCCTGCCGGAAGCCGTACGTGATCCCCGCCTGTTTCTGTGCCTTTGGTGCTCTGTGGCACCTCCATTTTCAGTTTAGCTCACCGGCCCGGGCTAGGCGGGATCGCCGGTAGTGGGGTCAGACACCACTACCGGATCGCCAGTTGTGTGCGCCTTTCAATTGTCAGCAAAAAGGGCCGTTTCGGTGGGCTTTCTCTTTAGCCCTCGCCCCGCGCTCAGCGAGCCTCCTCAACAACTACGGAAATCATCTGCTGAGAACCGGCCAGCGAGCCGCGGCGCGCGCCGCATTCCTCAAGGTTGCCGCTGCCGATCCCGCGCATCCCAACGCCAACGCCCAACTGGCGCGCCTGACGCTGGAGGACAAAGCGGGTCCTGAGGCGCTGCGCTACCTGGACCGGCTGCCGGCTGAAGCGCAGCGTCTGCCGGAAGCCGTGCTGCTGCGGCTGCGCGCTCTCTATCTGAGCGGACGAAACAGCGAGGCGGAGCCCATCCTGGAAAGCCTGTCTCCGGCGGCGCAGGGCGACGTGCGGCTGAGCTTCTCGGCGGGCTTGGCTCTGGCATCGGCTGGACAGTATGAGAAGGCTGAAACCTTTTTCTCCCAGGCGCTGGAGCTCGCCCCGGCAGATTTTGACGTGCTCTATAACCTGGGCTTGGCGGCCTCTCACGCGGGCCACCAGGCGCGGACATACAAAGTTTTCGAAACCGCGCTCCAATTGCGGCCGGACGATGTGGACGTGCTCTACAACCTGGGCGCGATCGACGCCGCTTTGAAGCGAAATGACCAGGCTTTGATGTGGCTGGCGCGCGCCGCTAAGCAGGCTCCCGATCGGGCCGGCGTTCAGCAGCTCCTGGCGCAAAACGCTTCCGCCCTGGGCTACTACTCCGATAGCGCGATGGCCTGGGATCGCTACTTCAAACTGGCGCCCAAAGACGACACCGCCCGCCGCGAGCGTGGTTTCACCACGGCGCTTTCGGGGCAGCGTCAAGAGGGCTTGGTGGATTTGCAATGGTACGTCGCCCGGCACCGCACGATGCTACCGGACACTTCGAGACCGCCATTGCCCAGGCCTTGGACCCGTCAGCGGCGCTCCTGCATTTGAACCAAGCCATTACGCTGAAGCCGGACTTCACCTCGGCCTACTACACGCGGGGCGTGCTCCTCTACAAACAAAACAAGCCCCAGGCTGCGCTCGCGGATTTTCTGATCGCAGCCAAACAGGAGCCCGGGAATGCCGCGACTCTGGACCAGCTCGGCCGCACGTATCTGGTGCTCGACCGGCCCGCCGACGTGCTGCCGGTGCTCCGCGAGGCGGCCGAGCGGAATCCTCAGGACCCGAAGACGCTGATACATCTCTCGCGTGCGTCGTCTGCGACGGGGCAGACCGCAGAGGCCCGGCAAGTCATCGCGCGCTTCCGTGGGTTGGGCGCCGGCCGCGCCAAGGGAATACCGAACCCCGGTTTTGTCGATCTGCTGGCCTTGCCCCCCGAGCAGCAGTACGAGCGCTACCGGGCTCGCGTGAAGAAGGCGGTGGCTGCCGACCCGAACGATGCCGCGGCGAAGCTCCGTTATCTGAAGCTGCTGCTAGGCGACGAGGCTTGGCCGGAAGCTGAGGCTTTGGCGCGGGAGATCATGGCTCTCAAGCCGGAGCCTTCCGCAGTGGCGGAAGCGGGCCGCGCCTTTTTGGATGCGGAACGCTACGCCACAGCCAAGGAACTGCTGGAGCAATCGCCGCAGGCACCCGGCGCCGCCCTGGACTTGGCCATCGCCGTCTTCCACGCGGACGGCGCCGAGGCGGGACTCGAACGGATGGATGCGGTGACGGAATCTCAGCGCAACGGCGATTATTACCTCGCGCGCGCCCAGATGCTTGATTACACCGGACGGTTCCTGGAGGCGGCCGCAGCGGCCCAACGGGCGCTCCGTGCCACGCCCACCAGGGTCGAGCTGTATTGCCAGGTGACGCTGCTCCTGATCAAGAACGGCCGCGTTCTGCAAGCACTCGAGCTGCTCGATCAGGCCACTCGCTACCTGCCCGAGGATCCGTCTATCTTGCTGTCGAAAGCCATCGCGCTCGAGGTGGCGGCCAAAAGCGTTGACGCAGGGAAGCTGCTCAAAGAAATCGAAGGGCGTTGGCCGGAGTGGCCCGAAGCGCATCTAGTCTATGGGATCATCCTGCAAACCCATCGCAGGGCCGAGGAGGCGCTACGGGAATTAACTACAGCCTCGGCGCTCGGCGCACGCGCGCCGGCGGGCTACTACTACCTGGCGGAAGCCACGCTACAGGCCAGACCGGACGAGAGCGAGGCCGCCCAGAAGGCCATCCAGGAGGCGCTGGCTCTGGATTCTGGCGATGCCTGGGCGCATGCTCTAGCCGGACGCATTTGCTATGAGCGCGGGCAATACGACGGTGCTCTTAAGGAACTCGAGGAGGCGGTGCGATTGCGGCCTCAGATGGTGCAAGAGCACTACAACCTGGCCCGCGCCTATATGGCTCTGGGCCGCGGCGAGAAAGCGCACAGCGAATCCGAACAGGTGCGGCAGCTACGGGAACGCTTCCCCAATGAAGCCGATGATCCGGACTTGTTGCACAGCAACCTGTTTGGCGTGACGATCCCGCAGCACTGAGAAACTTCGATTGACATACCTGACACACAGCGGCGCTTGCCTCGAAAACGTACTGTAAACCACCCCTTGGTGCAGAGAGAGCGGATATTGGTAGAACTGAAGGTAACAGAGATCTCAAAATGCGGTTTTCATTGTCAGACACCACCGCTACGGACCGGGGGCACCCGCACATCATAAGCCTGAAACTGCGCGACACGAACCAGCTCTTCAATTCGATGGACCCTTCTCCGTTCATCGAAAAGGATCTCGACGACGACGCGGAAGAATTCATCGTAAGCTGGGCCCAAGAATTCTCTCCTAACGCCCCGATCAAATTGCGTATCTACTTGGACCAGTGGCCGGCCGAAGACCCCAAAGAACTGATCAGGACGGCCATCCACAACCATTTTGCCCACCGTGCCAAAATCACTGACCTGGAGTTCAAGCGCCTCCTAAAGCAGGGCCGCACCACTCTTTTCATCGGGCTGGTATTCTTGGCTGCGTGTCTACTCCTCAGCAAGATGTTGTTAGGTCATGAGGCGGGCACTTGGGCTGCTGTCGTGCGGGAGAGCCTTACGATTGCCGGATGGGTCGCCATGTGGCGACCGATGCAGATCTATCTGTATGACTGGTGGCCTCTGCTGCGCCGGAGGCGGACTTATACCAAGCTGAGCCACATGTCCGTGGAAGTCGTCCAAAAGGGCAAGAGTTGAGTCCGCAAACGAGGTTCGGATGAATCCTCGATTTTCAGGTGCGGGCATTGGTCGCCGCCCTGGATGTCCTCTGTGAAGCGGCGTCAGATTCTGTGCAATGCCTTCACTGCCTCCCCAAGGGATTGCCGCCTCTTGAAGAAGTCCTGCCACGGGTCAGAACCCGCGAGCTGTTTCTCGCAATTGCCCAGATTGAAACGCGACGGATCAAGTGATGGTTTCACGTCCTGCCACCGAAGCGGCATTGAGTAGGGCGCCTTCTCGCGGCGGCGCACAGAATAGGGTGCTACCACAGTTGCTCCAAATGCATTTCGAAAAGGATCCAGGTATACACGGTCCCGTCGCGCCCTCAGGCGCTGCTCGACCGTCAAAGCGTTTGGATGGGCTGCGGCCAACCGCTTGCCAAATTCCTCTGCGAAGGAAAGTACCTCGTCGAAATCCGGTCCCACTTGAATCGGCAAGAAAATGTGCAGTCCCCGGCTGCCTGAGGTTTTAGGAAAAGAGACGAGGTCCAGGGCATCGAGTGCGGCCTTCAACAGCAGGCCCGCTCTGGCCGCGTCGGCGAATTTACCAGAGCCGGGATCGATATCGAATACCACCCAGTCGGGCTGATGCGGATGGCTTGCGCAGCTACCCCAAACATGCACCGGAATGCAACCAAGATTCACAAGGGCGATTTCCGTCTCAATCAGCCCTCCAACAACATAGTGAACCGCGCGGTTTTGATGACGGATCAGCTTGGTAGGAGTATCGGCGGGCATGCCTTTCGGTGCTTCCTTCTCATAGAAACAGTGGCCGCGCATTCCGTCCGGACAGCGTTCGAGCGAGAGCAGCCGGTCCTGAACGTACGGCTGGAGCTTCGGAAAGACACTTTCATAGAAGCGGGCAAGGTCAAGCTTCGTATATCCGTCTTCCGGCCAAAACACTTTGTCGGGATGCGTCAAAAGCGCTTCGACGTTCATTTCGCCTCCGGGAGTGTGACGTCTTGTGGACGTTTATCGTCACGCAGACCGAGAAAGACCGGCTGCCGGAGTTTTCGATCATCGGTCCATTCCTCGTAGGCAATTTGAGCCACCAGCCGCGGCGCGAGATACGTGACGTTCTTTTCGCGTGGCGGATCAACAACGGCCGGCTTGATCCTCACGAACGGTTGAAAGGTTCGAAAAAGCTTCGCAAGCGAGTCCCGTGTGAACCCGGTCCCGACCTTGCCAACGTAGTGGATCTTCTCATGATCGTAGGCTCCGAGCAGGAGCGCGCCAAAGTACCGGCGGGATCCCGCCGGCGCCGTGTAGCCCACAACGATGAACTCATCTTCCTGATGGACCTTGAACTTCAGCCAGTTGGCCGATCGTCCTTCGATATAAGGCGCCGATTTGTTCTTTGCGACCACACCCTCGTAGCCCTTGCGCTTGGCGGCCTCGAAGGCTTTGAGCCCATTCGAGGCAAGTATCGCCGATAAGAAGATTCCAGCGCGCTGGCGGTCGGTCTTTCCGATGATCTCCTCAAGGGTTGAGCGGCGGATGGTGAGCGGCTCGGCGCGAAGATCGAGGCCGTCCCTGTAGAGGCAGTCGAATACCGCGTACTTCGGTTCGGATTTCAAATTCTGAAGAAGCTGGAACCGGGAGATGCCCTGGCGATCGAACGCAACCACTTCTCCATCGAGCAGCAAAGTGCGCGCTGGAAGATTCGCAACGGCATTGGCCACACTTGAGAACATCTGGGTCCGGTCTTTGGAGTTGCGTGACAACAATGTGACGTGAGCCCCCTCCTTGTATGCGAGGATGCGATACCCATCGTATTTCTCCTCATACGTCCAACCAGGCTGATCGAAAGGCTTTGGGGCAAGAGTGGCAAGCATGGGACGAACGCGAAACGGGATGTGATCGTGCGCGGTCATTTGGCGCTCTTGTTAGGTCGAATGCCGCTCACCCCGCTACTGACACTTTAAGCAAGTGTCCAATTCCGAACGTCACTGAAGCCGCAAGCCAGCCCAACACCAACTGGCGGCCGCCCGAGTACCACACACCCGATCCGGTGAAGATTGTGGTTGCCGCTCCGATCAAGAAGAGCGCAATCGAGCTCATTGCAAGGCTGATCAGCACCGCGGTGTTTCCCTCGAGAAATGCGAACGGTGCTACAGGGAAGATCGCTCCGACGATGGACAGCCCGAAAGACATTGCCGCGGCAACCCAAGGGGAGCCTCCTAGCTCGTTTGGATCGATACCAAGTTCCTCTCGGGACAGCGTCTCTAGAGCTGATTTCGGCTCGGCGATGAGGCGGTGTGCCAGTTTCCCGGCATCTGATTGGGTCAAGCCTTTTGCCTCGTAGATGAGTGCGAGTTCCTCTGCCTCCTCTTCAGGCGAAATTGCGATCTCCTCCGCCTCAATCCCAATCTGCCGCCGATTGAGTTCCCGGGAACTCTGGACCGAGAGCCATTCGCCGATGGCCATCGAACAGGCACATGCGAGCAGTCCGGCAAATCCAGTCACGAGGATGGAGTGACTGGACAATCCTGCGCCAGCCACACCCATGACGAGACTCAGATTCGAACAGAGGCCATCATTCACGCCGAGCACGGCGGCGCGTAAGGCATTTCCGCCCATCGCCCGATGGCGCCCTTCAAAGCGAGCGAGCGTGTTCCCTTCAAAACCTCTGCTACCCGCGACAGCTTGCAGTAATCGTGCGTGAGAGGCCTCATCGGCTGGCAAGCCGGCCGCTTTAGCCTCTGGCTGCAAGTCATAGTGGTCCCGGTCGCGTTGCTCCAAAGAAATCACGGTCGGAAGGACAAATTGAGTGCCGAGTTTTCTTGACAGCCAGCCAAGTGCCCTTGTACGCCATCCTGGTTCAAGTACCGGGGGTACTTGGACCCCGAGCTTATCCGCCCAGACTTTGGCATGCCGCCTTTCGACGGAAGCGAGCCGTTTGTACACCTCGGCGAGCTTCGGATCAGGCTCGGACTGTGCCAGTGCCTCATACAAATATGCGCCATCGATCTCGCCTTGCAGATTGTCGCGATAGCGCTTTACGTCGTTTTTCACGAAGACGTCCCCACAACGACACGGCAACCAACGTGCCAAAGCCCGGCATCACGAAGCAAAGACCAGCGAGGAAGGGCGCCTAAGCGGCCTCTACTGGCTGTGGTGGTGACAACAAGCGGTCCAGCGCACTGCGCTCCAGTGTCTCCGTACGAACCAGCTCCGCGGCGATCCGGTCCAGTTCCGCCCGCCGCCGGACTAGAATGGCCTTCGCCCGTGTATAGTTTTCACCTATGATGCGGCGCACTTCTTCGTCGATTATCTGCGCGGTCTGTTCGCTATAGTTGCGTTGCTCGCCCCCGAACGGCGTCTGCAGAAACCGCGCCTGCGCCGGCACGCCCCAGGTCAACGGGCCGAGCTGCGCGCTCATGCCGAAACGCGTTACCACCTGCCGTGCCAGCTCGGAAGCGCGCTCCAGGTCGTTGGATGCGCCGGTCGAGGTGACTCCCTTGTAGATGATTTCCTCGGCTGCTCGCCCGCCAAGCATCACCGCGATCTGATCCTCGATCTCCGGTTGGGTCATCAGATATTTCTCGTGCAGCGGCAACTGCAGCGTGTAACCCAGCGCCCCGATGGTGCGTGGAATGATTGACACTCTGTACACGGGGTCGGCATGCTCGACCGAGAGCGCCACGAGCGTGTGTCCGGTCTCATGGTAGGCCACGCGTTCCTTCTCGTCTGCGCTCATCACCTGCTTCCTCTTTTCCAGACCGAGCATCACCCGCTCGATGGCTTCCTCGAAGTCCCGCATATCCACTTCGGTTGCCCCGCGCCGCGCGGCCAACAACGCCGCCTCATTCACAATTGTCGCGAGGTCCGAGCCCACCATGCCTGGCGTCCGCGCAGCGATCGTGTTCAAATCCACGCTCGCCCCCACTTTGACGTTACGCACATGCACTCGCAGGATTGCCTCCCGTCCTGCCAAGTCTGGCCGATCAAGAGTCACCTGGCGGTCAAACCGCCCGCCACGCAGCAGCGCTGGGTCCAGCACCTCAGGCGTGTTGGTAGCGGCCATGATGATCACGCCTTCCGAAGTGTCAAAACCGTCCATCTCCACCAGCAACTGGTTCAACGTCTGCTCTCGCTCGTCATTACTTAGCAGCACGCCTCCGGCTGAGCGCGATTTGCCGATGGCGTCCAGTTCGTCAATGAAAATGATGCATGGAGCCTTGCCCTTGGCCTGCTCGAACAGGTCTCGTACCCTAGCCGCGCCGACCCCTACGAACATCTCAACGAACTCCGAACCTGAAATAGAGAAGAAGGAGACCCCGGCTTCGCCTGCCACCGCCTTGGCCAGCAGCGTCTTACCCGTACCGGGCGGCCCAACGAGCAGCACGCCCTTGGGAATCCGCCCACCCAGCATCTGGTACTTCTTCGGGTGCTTCAGAAAATCTACGACCTCAACCAGTTCGGCTTTGGCTTCATCCACACCCGCCACATCTGCGAAGGTGACCTTGAGCTGCGACGATTCATCATGGATCTTGGCGCGATTCTTGCCGAAGGTCAGCGGACCGCCCGCCTGCCCCATCCGCTGCATGCCCACCCGGTAGATCCACGCCAGAAAAAGCAATGGAACTACCCACGAGGCCAGAACATACAGCCACCCCCAGCTACTTTCCGTTTTCCCGGAGAACTTGACTCCGTGGGCTTCCAATTCTTTCAAAACCGCCGTCTCATCCATCCCCGGCAGGCGCGTGGCCGTCAGGATTTGTGGACCAACAGCCTTCCCCGAAGTCTTCTCTTCTCGTAACAGGCCGATTAACTTCTTATCGGTGATCTGGACCTCCACCAAATGGCCAGCCTGCACCTGGGCCAGAAATTCGCTATAGGCAACTTCTTTTGAAGCTGTGCCGGCAAAAGTCCTGCTGAGCACGTAAATCAACACTACCGCCGTCAGTACGTTGGCTGCGGTGTATAACCACTGATTCCTTTTCGTCTTTTCCATGTTCGATCTCTCACCGGGCTATCAAAAGCCTCATAGTTTCGGTTCTCAAATCATTGCGCGTGCCGAGGTGCGGTTCTGGCGTTCGACTGCATCCTCCCGCGCGTTACTGTGCGACCCAGATCGGCTCTTCATTACTCAGCTGTGCCTTTTTGGCGACGATTTCGAGCGTGTGGTGCCGTAATTTCGCATCCACATGGTTCGGGTCGATCGGGCAAGGCAGATCCATCTGGGCTACGAGGGCCCTGGTTTCCTCTTCATGGTGACGCTTTCCATGGTGCTCATGCTCGCCGACGATAGTCATTGAAGCCGGCAACACGTCAACGTGGAGCTCCTCCGATTTGAAACCAGCAGCATCCACAGTAACGTGCAAGTCTCGGTCGGTCTCGCTCAGTTCAATCAGGGGCTGACAGAGTAGTTCGTTTTCGGCAGCGAGCCAGTCATCAAGCGCATGGCCGTCCTTTCGCCCTCTATGCTCGAACAACTCGTAAGCGCGGTTACGCACCCGATCTACGATACGAGCGACTGCTGATTTTAACCCTCCATCCGCCTGTACATTGCGAATCGTGACTATTGGCATTACGTGCGTTCCTTTCCTGGTGGTGCACAGGCAAGGCAATTGCCAACCGCGTCTGATTCTTCCGTCACGTTCAGCCTACGCTGATCCGGGTTCCAAGAGCTGCTGGCGACAGATTAGGAGGAGGCAGCATACTGGCACGTCACCCGGGATGCCGGCGAGAAGTCAGTTGGCAGCACAATAGTCGATATGCGCGCCATACTTGGGCCTCCGTCTCAAGAAGTGCATCCGTAGATCCAGTACGCCAGTGGACATACTGGCTTCGGCAAATCGCGCGATTGGCACCAGAAAGCCCGAGTAGAGTGACTGGATTCTGGACACGATGGCTTGGAGCGAGACAGGAGAACAGCCCCAAAGCCGACGGGACTTCCTCAACCATGCAGTGCAAGCCAAACAGTCCACGGCAGCGTAGTTGCTAACGACCAATCCAGTTGGACCGGTTCTTGGTCTTATTCCGGGATCTGCATCTTTTGCGCTAACCTGTTGATAAAAGGAGACGATGTGGCGGATCGATCGATATTGAACACAACTGTCTTGCTGTTGAGTTCTGAACCTGTCGTGCGCTCGGTTATCAGGGAAATACTAGAGCGCGCGGGATATACGGTTCTCGCGACAGGAGACATAGGGAAAGCCGCAGACGCGTTGCATGAATGCACACCTGATCTGTTAATAATCCACCCCTATGTTGCTGATCTGCCAGGACTTGAAGCAGCTAAGTACTTACACAGCAAGTGCCCAACAATGCGTGTTCTGATGGTGGCGGGTCTCATCGATGATGATCGCCTTGAGATTCGCGTAGAACTGCAAGGATTTAAGATTTTCCCAAAGCCATTTACTGCCGCCCAATTGCTCACTGAGGTTAAAGAAGTACTCGGTGCAGCTGGCGCAGCGACAGACTAACGTCGCCCAGCCGGAACTCTAACGGCCATCCATTTGCGTGGGAAATCACCTGGAATGGCCAACTAAAAGTAATGCGTCTATCGGATGGGGAGCATATATGACGGCAGGCAAAGGAGTTACCCCAAAGGTGCTTTATTGGAGCGACTTGAAACCGCTCTGCGCTTCAGATGGCCCGTGCATCACGATCACCCTACCAGCATTTCATCATGGTGCCCAGGCGCTGCCGCATTCGACCAATCTCAAAGCTGCGGTGCGGCAAGCCCAGCAACTCCTACTCAAGCAGAGCTCGTCTGAAGAGGGAGAGGGACTGTTGGCACCCATCCGCGAGCTGGTAGAGGACCCCGCGATGAACGCAAGTGGTCAGGCCAGGGTCATCTTCCGCTCACCCGGCTTGTTCCGCCAGTTCTATCTGCCCGGGCCGGTGCCGCTCCGCACTGTGGTGGGACCGTACTGCCACATCTTGCCGTTTCTAAACCAACTTTGCGCCGATCGGGACTTTTACATTCTCGGATTGAATGAAAAACACCTTCATCTGCTGCACTATACCGATGGCGAGTGCGAAGAAGTGCAGCTTCCGGACGGAGTGCCTAAGAACGCCGAAGCGGCCGGCGCTTTCGATCCCCCAGACCACACCCTGCGTGACCGGTCCGGAGCCGGCCAGTCCAGTGGTGCTCAGTCGGCAGTCGTCTTTGGCACAGGCGCGGAACGCGAGAAGGCCCATGAACGCTTGTGCGAGTTTTTCAGGCTCGTGGATCAAGGCTTGTCCAAAGTCCTTGCAGGACAGCCGCTGCTGCTTTCGGGAGTCGGCTACGAAGTGGCCATTTACCGGCGGGCGGCTGTATCTCGGTCCTTGATGGAAGGTTATCTCGAGGGAGATCTACACACTCTACGCATACAGGAGATCGCTCACCGGGCATCAGAGCAAGCGCGGATTCAGGCTAGAAAGCAAGCGGAGAAACAACTCCACATGTTGCGAGAAATGGCTGGCACGGAAAGGGTTTCATTCGACATCCAAAGGGTTCTGAAGGCTGCCGAGGAAGGCCGAGTGGCGAAGCTCATTCTAGGGATAGAGGAAGAAGCGGAGTTCGGAACCACATTGCAAGGGGTCGAATCGGACAGCCAAGAAGGGCTGCTGAACGCAGCTACAGTGCTCAGTATTCGCGATGGAGCTGAGGTATTCATGTTACCCGCCGACGCGATGGGTCCCCTAGCTCCACTTGCGGCAATGTTCCGCTATTGATCAGATGCCGCACAAGGCTGCGCTCACTGAGAACGATCGATACAGAGAGTGGATAAAAACCGTCTGACCGGAACACAAGCGTCCAGTACAGGACGCACTTCCTGAACACCCAGTTTATGGCGCCAGCGTATTGGTGCCGGGATTCCGGCCACGTTACTTCTTGCTAAGGCGAGGCACCAGGAAGCCAAGCACGGCTCCCGCAGTGAACGCCAGTGCTAGAGACCTGACGGGATTACGCTTGATCTTGTGCAGAGTCTGGTCAACGCTATCCTCGACGACGTATCGACCGCGCTTCAGAAGTCGCTCAGCCGCGATTTTGCCGTCCTCGATCTTGCCGGAAACTGCCGCTTTCGCGTTGTTGACACCTTTCTCAACTCGCTGGACTGTCTCTTTGACCTCGTTCCCGAGGCATGCGGCACATTCAGCCTCAACCTCAGGATTGCTTTTGACCGTCGATTCATCCAGAGCATTTGCCATAGTCATTCTCCTCTGTTTGTGAAGTACTGCAATGCGATGCCCAATTCGGAGACAGACAACAGAAGACGAGTAGCCGCTTCATACAATAGCTTCGGTCTGAGCGAACTGGAGCAGCTCGCGATCAGCCTGGTGCGGACACGGGATCTTCTCGTCTCGAATGATCCTGCCGTCCCGGAAATAGATGTTGCGGTTGGCGTATGCTGCGATGTCGGCTTCGTGGGTGACGACGATCGTGGTGATGCCCTGCTGGCGATTGAGTTGCTGAAAAATCGCCATGATCTCGATACTGGTACGCGAGTCGAGCGCGCCCGTCGGTTCATCTGCAAGAATGATTTGCGGATTATTCACCAGAGCGCGCGCGATTGCGACGCGCTGCTGCTGGCCGCCGGATAGCTGATTCGGGTGATGATCGGCCCGTTCTGCGAGACCCACCGAGGCCAGCGCCTGAAGCGCCCGGGCACCAGGATCGGACACGGGCTCATTTGTGTACAGGAGCGGGAGTTCGACATTCTCAATTGCGCTGGTACGAGCAAGTAGGTTGAACTGCTGGAACACGAAGCCGATTTCGCGGTTGCGGATTTCGGCCAGTTGATCGCGGTCCATCTCTTCCACACTGATCCCATCGAGCCAATAACTTCCGGAGGTCGGTTTATCCAGGCAGCCCAGGATGTTCATCAGAGTCGACTTTCCCGAGCCTGACGGCCCCATAATCGCTACGAAGTCGCCTCGTCCGATTTCGAGTGACACGTCCCGCAGGGCGGGAACGGTCAGGTCCCCGACGCAGAACGTCCGGACCAACTGATCCACTTGGATAATGTTCCGGTTACTCATATCGCAACGCCTCGATTGGGTCCATGTAAGCGGCTTTGCGCGCGGGATAGAATCCGAAGAACACGCCTACCAGGCCGGAGAAAAGAAACGCCACCACGATCGAACCCGGGCTCACCACTGTCGACCACCCGGCGAAATAAGAAATCAGAACGCTCGCGGCAATCCCGAGCACAATACCAATCGCGCCGCCCGCGACCGACAACGTGACGGCCTCGACCAGGAATTGGCTAAGGATGTCACGCGTCTTCGCACCGACGGCCTGACGAAGCCCGATTTCCCTCGTCCGCTCGCTAACCGAGACCAGCATGATGTTCATGATCCCGATTCCGCCGACAATAAGCGACACCGATGCGATCGCCGCCAGCAGCATCGACATGACTCTCGCCGATGTTTCCTGAGCTCTGAAAACCTCCTCCATATTGCGAATGGTAAAGTCGTCGTCCTCGTTGGCCTGCAGGTGATGGCGCTGGCGTAGGAGCGCCTTCATCTGCTCCTGCACGTCCTGGCTCCGCCCCTCGTGCGCCTGCACAAAAATCGAGCCCACGGCGGCGTAGTTGGCCTGGCTGGTTCCGATCACTTTCTTCTTCGCCGTGCTGATGGGCATTAGGATGACGTCGTCCTGATCCTGGCCCGTGGGCGATTGCCCCTTGGGCACAAGCGTTCCGATCACCGTAAACGGGACCGTCTTGATGCGAATGATTTGTCCGACTGGATACTCGCCGTTGAAGAGATTGTCGATGACTGTCTTGCCGAGCAGCGCGACTTTGGAGGCGGCTTCCACGTCACTCGTCGTGAACGCCTGGCCTTTTTCTATCTCGAGGTCGCGAATCGGCAGGTAGTCGGGGGTCGTTCCGAGCACCTGCGTTCCCCAGTTATTATTGCCGTAGACGACTTGCACGCCGCCCCGGACGGCGGGAGATGCTACAGCGGCGGCATCGCATTCGCGGATGATCGCCCGGGCATCGTCCTCGGTGAGAGTTTGGGCGTTGCCCGTGCCCATGCGGATGCCCGAGCTGGTAATGCTGCCTGAGAGAACGATGATCAGGTTACTGCCGATCGAGGCAATCTGCTCCTTGATACGCTCCTCGGCGCCGGATCCGACAGCCACCATCGCGATCACTGCGGCCACGCCGATGATAATGCCGAGCATGGTAAGCGCCGAGCGCATTTTGTTGGTGCGCAGTGCCCGCAAGGCGATTTTCAGGCTGGCTGTAATCTTTCTGGCGTTCATCATTATCACCTAGGCCTCAGGGCTCCTTAAAACCCGAGCCTCTTGGTGCTTCCCTGAGATGGTGAGCCCGACACGCCCGACTTCGCGGCCATCCCCGTGATTACTTCCTGGCCTTCCACCAGGTTGCCGCCGGCTGCCTCTACATGATTGGTGTCGCTGATTCCGGTCTTAATCTGCACGGCTTCTGGTTGACCGTGCTGGTCCAATACGTAGACCGTTTGCACCGGCTGCTGTTGCACGGGGGGTTGCTTTGAAACGGAGCGTGGGTGAAATCGCAGCGCCGCTTTGGGAATTCGAATCGCGTTCGATACATGGCCGGTTAAAATCGTGACGTTTGCCGTCATGCCCGGGAACAGCTTCAAATCCGGGTTGGACACCTCGATCACGACGTCGTAAGTGATCACGTTTTGCACGTTGATCGGCGCCTGCCGGATTTGCGACACCCTGCCATGGAAAATCTGGCCGGGGTACGCGTCCACCGTGAAGCTGGCTATCTGGTTGAGACGGATCGGCCCTACGTCAGATTCATCTACATTCGTGTCCACCTGCATTTTCGTCAGGTCCTGCGCGATCAGAAAAATGACCGGGGCCTGGAACGAAGCGGCCACAGTCTGGCCGACATCCATATTCCGCGACTCCACGGTGCCGTCTACTGGCGCGAGGATGCGCGTGTGGTCGAGATTGAGCTGGGCCTGCGCGAGGATCGCCTGGTCCTGTGCTACGACGGCTATGGCCTGATCGAGCTGGGTACGCGCCACTTCGACCGCTTTCTGCGCCGATTCGGCTGAAGCCTGTGCGGCATTTACCGCCGCTTGCGCGGCGTCCACGCTCGCGACTGCCTGCTCGTAGTTGGCCTGTGCCGTATCGGCATCTTCCTGCGAAGTGGCGCCGTTCTTGACCAGGATCTTTCTGCGGTCGTTCTCTATTCGCGCCAGTTCCACCGCACTTTGCGCCTTGACGAGGTTTGCCTTTTGGCTGGCGACGTTGGCCACGGCACTGGCGAGGTCTGATTGCGATTTAGCGAGGGCCGCCTGTGCGGTCACGACGGCGGCCTTTGCGGCATTCAGTGTAGCCTTCGCCTGATCGACCACTGCTTTGAACGGAGCGGGATCGATCTCCGCCACCAGTTGGCCTTTTCGTACTTTGGTGTTGAAATCGGCATAAAGCGCGATGATATTGCCGGAAACCTGGCTGCCCACCTGCACTGTAATCACCGCATTCAGATTGCCTGTGGTTGTGACGGTGGAATCAATGTCCCCACGGTCGACGCGTGCGGTGACGTACTCGGGTGCGTGGTGGTAGTGCAAGTTGAGCAACGCCACGATCGTAATCAGCATCGCCAGAACGGAGGCGGCGAGAAGCCATTTCCGGGCTGACTTCTTCCGACCTGAAGGCGGCTGCCGGACGACACTACCGGGTGGGTCAGTTTTCTGGGAAATTTCCGGGGCCGAAAAGCTCACCACACTCTCATGTCGAGCATGTGGCGTGCCGCGCGTCAGCCGTTGCTCTTCATTTATCGGTGGTGGTGAAACTGGGTCTTATCGCGCAGCTATGCCGGAAGACGAATATCCAGGCGAAAGTTCGAAGCTTGGAAGCGCCACTTCTTAGCTCATATAAGGAACTCTTCTTGTTTGCGGTTGGGTGAGGCGACGAAGTGTTGGACACGGAGTCCAGAAGTGGACTCGTTCGGTGTATGGCGGCCAACTCCACGCACTCTTGCTGTCAGGAAGTACTCGCGGGCAAGTTACGTGGATTTAAGTCAGCATTGGCGTTTGGTTTACGACTTGCACTACGTGAAAGGAGCCTTCGCTGACTTTGTCCGAAAAAATACGGACAAAGCCGGCTGGCAAACACGCCGCTTCATAGGGCTATATAGCGGCAGGAGAAGCAGATGGTGACCACACTCGAATGTGAGCCTGATTGTGACTGTTCGGCAACCGCCCCTGAAACGAACCGTGCGATTTTGTTCGTCAGTCCGCTCGAGGAGGATCACGGGTCCTTGCGAAAGATTCTGCACCACGCCAAGTGGGAAATTCACGATGCCTACAGTTACCGAGAGGCTTTGGCCTGCCTTCACGTAACCGAGATCGGCGTTGTCATCACGGAACGCGACCTACCCGGACACTGTTGGCAGGATCTCTTGGATACAGCCGCGAAGATGTGTCATGGGCCGAATTTGGTCGTTTCCTCCAGGTTCGCCGACGAAAGGCTGTGGGCAGAGGTGCTGAATTTAGGCGGGTACGACGTGCTGTACACGCCTTTTGAGGCATCTGAGGCGATGCGGGTTATTAGCCTGGCATGGCAGCAGTGGGACCACAGGCGCGCCAAGCCCACTCAACGCGAAGTGGCAAAAGCCGCTGGCGTTGTTGCACGTGCACAGGTTGGCTGACCGTTCAATAGATGGGAGACACTGGCGGTGATGAAACCGCTGGCGCAACGGTGTTGCGCGGGTAGTTCTGAACTTTCTGGGGCTGGAACTTACTAGTCGATAGCTAAGTGGCATGCATGCCCCGATTGTATGATCAATACCCGATGAGCCATTGCAGCGTTTGGAAGCAGCTTCTTAGCTACGGGCGGAAGCGCAATGGCGTAGACGACCTGTGCGGTGCAATCTAGTTGCCACGCGACGGCGGAAACGCGAGGTTCAAGTGAAGTATTTAGTCTGATGGAGGCTAGCGAATACGCTATCAGGGTTTGCCTTCATCATCGCGCAGTGCCGGACCTAACGCGAAGACCCCTCCGAAAGTGAAGGCATACGGTCAGACGGCGTTGAATGATGCCCGAGATTCAGACAAGGTGTCCATGTTTGAGACAGAGCGAGCCAGCAATGCCGAGTGTCGCGGTTGTCGGCTCGGCAGGCCGATTGCAAATACACCGTCGAAGGTCAGGTGATGCCCATCAACGATGGATGTCGTGTGGCCTTTTGGCACGGCTTGCTGGCAATTTCGTTAGCGGGCGACATGCCGTCGCTACGGCTCAAAGACTCGCCATGACGGAGCCAAGACTGTGGCACAGATATCCAAACCATGTGAAGGAGTTTAACTATGAAGAACGATGTTCAGCTCAAGAATGACGTTGAACAAGAACTGCGTTGGGACCCAAGCGTTCACGCCGAGCAGATCGGTGTGTCCGTGAAAAACGGGGTCGTAGAACTCGACGGCCACGTTGAGAGTTACTACGACAAGTGGTCAGCCGATCGCGCCGCAATGCGCGTTGCCGATGTAAAGGCGGTGGCGAGCGAGATCAAAGTCGAGCCTTCCGCTTCAGGAAGCCGAACCGATGAGGACATCGCACGTACGTCCATGAACCACCTGGAGTGGAATTACTCCGTACCTAACACCGTGAAGGTGAAGGTAACTGATGGATTGGTCACACTTCAGGGCACGGTCGAATGGCAATACCAGAGAGAAGAGGCGGAGCGAGTCGTACGGTCGTTGATGGGCGTGAAAGGAGTTTTCAATGAGATCACGCTCAAACCAAGGGTCAACGCCGCCGGCGTGAAGGCAAAGATCGAAGACGCGTTGAAACGCAACGCGGAAATCGATGCCAGCCACGTTAGAGTGGAAGCCTCCGATGGAACGGTGACATTGCGTGGCAGCGTTCGGTCCTGGGCGGAGCGCGAGGAGGCAGAGCGCGCTGCCTACGCAGCTCCCGGGGTCACCAAAGTCGAAGACCAGATCACAATCGGCTAAACAAGGGGCGAAGAACGGTTCTGGCGCGGAGGTGCCTTAATGAGAACCTCCGCGCTTGTTTTCGCTTCACCAGCTCGGCGAACCACCACAGCGCGCGGAGATTTGTTTGAGACTTGGCTGCACTTTGAGCAGCCGTTTTTTTGTCTAATATAACGATGTTGCTGAGAGGGTGCTAGGTACGCCTCTGGCTCATGTATGGGAATCCTCTGCCTATTTATAGTGGCCGGCTCGATGTGGAAATGGATCCACCGCTTGGGAGGACCGGGGTTGATCCTGCTCGGCATCGCCGACAATACGCCCTTCATTTCTGCCCCGGCGGGAAGCGTGGATGTGTTCCTCATCCTACTTTCGGCACACCGCCCCGAATGGTGGGCCTATTACGCCTTTATGGCGACAGTGGGGGAGGTGGCTGGGGGCTATCTGACCTACCGGCTCTCCAAGAAAGGGGGCCAGGAGACCTTGGAAAGGAAAATAGATAAACCGCGTGCAGAAAAGCTTTACAAGCGCTTCGAGAAACACGGGTTCGTGACAGTATTCACCGGCTCTCTCCTACCGCCGCCGTTCCCTTTTACTTCCGTCCTGATGGCCGCTGGGATCATGCAGTATCCGCGCCAGAAGTTCCTGTCTGCGCTGACGGCGGGGCGGGGCCTGCGTTTTTTTGTGGTGGCCTATTTGGGTAGGATCTACGGCCACCAAATGATCGGCTTCTTCTCGCGGCACTATCAGCCAGTGCTGTATGTCCTGATCGCCTTGGCAGTGGGGGTCGGTATCGGCGCCCTGATTTACTTCAAGTGGTACTGGCCTAGGCACGCCGCTAAGAAGGGACAGAGACGGCGGCTTCACGCTGGGCCCAGCGGGAGCGAGTAAACCGCCACAGTTAGTGAGCGAGAGGGCGTGGTGTGATTGCTGTTTCGGAGAAGCAGACGATGAAAGTGTGCAGTTACGCCGGCGTTTGTACCGATTCGACCAAATGCATCGCTCGATCCAATGGTCGAGTGTGTTGATGACCTAGCGTTGAGTCGTCTCGCCCCACCTACGCTGCTCTTGGCAATCCCTGAATGTTCGATTCTTGGAGTGCTGCCAAGAGCATGTGTCGTGCCCGGAACAGCCGCGTTTTCACCGCTGCAACACTCGATTCGAGCTCTTGAGCGGTTTCCCGGACACTGAGCTGGCCGAGATCGTGAAGGATCAGAACCCGTCTATACTTTGCAGGGAGTCCTACAACAGCACTGCGAACGGCCTGTATTTCTTCAACGCGAGCAAGAGACTGGTGCGGCGATTCGCTGGGAGAAGCTATGACGTCGAAATCGCTGGCTGCCCGACAGATTGGCACGCGCTGCTCCCGGCGATAGGACTGCAATACTTCATTAATGGCCACCCGAGTCATCCACGTGCGGAAGCTGGACTCGAACCGAAACGTTGCCAGACGGTACCAGACTTTGAGGATGACCTCCTGAAGGAGATCCTCCGCGTCGGCTTTGTTCGGCACCATGGAACCGATGCGCTTTCTTACTGCGGCCAAGTGTCGATCCATCAAGACAGCAAAGGACTCGGCCTCACCGGCCAGGACCAGTTTGATTAGGGTGCTGTCGTCGAACGTTGCGAGCGGTGGGGTCATTATAATCTCCATTGTCCTAACGCCCTGCAGAGTGGCACTTCGGTCGTAATGTCAAATCTTCGATTCTGGGTTTCGCGCCGTCAGGCCGACGCGTAACCACGGCTTCAAGAATTCGCCGATTCCGGGAAAAGACCATAGCGGCGGGTTGGTGGATCGAGCGGGCAATCCTCCGGAACCCGTGGCAGCAATCATCAACAGAATTATGCTCCAACACGTGCTTCAGTTTCTCCGATGTCCTCGCGTTGATTGCCTGGCTTGGGGCCCGTCGACCACCGATAAGAGCACGCACACGCCGACCATCGCCACCAGCCACCATATGACCTTCATGTCTATCTCCACTCATGTGTCAAACGCAAATGATAAATGCACTTTGGCTTCCATACGGCGCGTTCTGTGATCTTGGCGAGAATAAAAAAGCCGCGCTGGCAGATCCGACGTTCTGGCAGACCACCTAGCAGCCCGTGGTAAAGGTAGGTTTTCTCTCAATGGAGACCAGCGAGTACGTGCAAAAAGCGAGTTGATTAGGTAGCGTTACTGCTCGTCAAAAGGTTACCGCTGTTTCCTGCTTGGCAATGTT
>Ga0326728_10011402_pt1 | contig 20316 bp, 19 predicted proteins | sample MB3enrmetagenome_FD_207602 | JGI IMG/M metagenome (GOLD analysis project Ga0326728, IMG submission 207602) | Lab enriched peat soil microbial communities from McLean, Ithaca, NY, United States - MB31MN | ecosystem: Environmental > Terrestrial > Soil > Wetlands > Peat | place: USA: New York... | reverse complement strand
GGTATCCGGGAGAGGTGAAGTAGTCAAGTTTTTCTACGAAGTTACCACCCTTTAAGGTAAGGATGGTCTCCTTGGCATAGGAGACGAAATCGGGTGCGCCGCCAGCCCCGGTGAGGCGCATTCCTGTTTTAGCGGTACCGCCCATAAAAGAGGTATTGATGTTGCCATATCGGTCTACCTGGCCTACACCCAGGATGGCCTTATCCACAAAACCCCGGTAGTTGATGGTGGTGAAGGTATTGAAGAGATCGAGGGCATAGGAGTAACCTCGCAGGCACATGACATCAGCGATGTGATTGGGCGGGAGCAAAGGATTGAAGTCAATGATGCCGGCCTCCGTCATGAGCACGGCATTGGGCGCATGGGTGGCCTTTGCCAAGCTGCCGCCAGTGGTGGGCAGACCGACCCCGAGCAAGACCTTTTCGTAATCCTTGATCTCGCGTGCCACCGCGATGATCATCAATTCCTCCTTAGTCGCTCTTGGAGACATCAATCAATAACCCCCTTTCTTCCATTAACATTTCGAACTCTTCCCTGGTCATGCCGAACAGCAACATTTTGCCTTCATCATCCCACATGGAAGTGAAGGCGGAGCCATAGTTCACTGGAGCAGAGTAGTAAGGCTTGGCCTTGATCCTGTCGAGAAATTCCTTGCCGAAGCGCTCGACGTAGTGCTCAAGGTAGGCCACCCGGCTGGGCAGATCATAGATCCATTCCTGCATCCAAGCCCGGAAGCCTTCTTCGCTCAGGTTAGCAAGGTCCATCATAGCCCAGAACAGACTATCAAGATTGTAGTAGCCCGAGAGCTCAGCAGGGTGAGCCCCCCGTGGTTCTTCGATCACCGCGTTGACCCGGAAGCCCGGCACGATTGTGTATTGCGGGCAGGACTTGATGATCTCATGGTCCACAATTTCCTCGCAACTCACGATGATCCTTTTGCTCGCCAAACACGCCCAGGATACCGAGCCCAGAGAGCCCCAATACTGGGCATTCCCGAGCTTGTCCGCCCGCTGTACATGTACGACGCAGACGTCCGGGTTGGCTGCTGGAACCACGGGCACATCCCGGCCTGTGAAGGGGCATTTGACCACGCCGAACTTGTCATCGCCCATGAAGTCCCTAACTTTGAACACATCCGAGGCCATGATGCCAGGTAGGACAGGCATGAACGAGTAACCCTGGGCACCAGCAGTCAGACGGGCATTGTAGGTGAAGTTCGAGTAGTCCTCTACTTCAATCTTTCCAGCACGCTGATAGCGCTCCAGCATACTTCCTCCTAATCGGCCCCCCGAGCGCATACAATAGGTGGTTACTACCCTACTCACACAGTCGCCCGCGATAAGCATTTCCACATCAAACACCCCGGATTGGCTGTAGATGGTCAACCCCTTCTTATGCTGGCGGACAATCTCAGCGATCTGGTTGTAGCAGGTACCCACCGTGTAATTGCCAATCACAACCTGGTCGCCGTCGCTCACAAAGCCACGAATAGCTTCCTGGGTGGTCATCACTTTGCTTTGGTTTTCTCCGGACATTCTTCCTCCCTCAATTCTTCTTGGCATTCTTTGCAATGCGTACGAGAGTTAATGTCAAAATAGCAAAGAGGCAAGGATAAGGCAAGTATTGTATTTCGCATTTTTGCTTGACATTAAACTCCGTCTTTCGTCAGTTCTGTCCAAATTAAGTAGAAATCTTACTACCCCCTATTGATTTCATTGGCTTTTTGGACAAGATTTTATGGTTTCGTAGATCAGGTTCCTCATAAAAATGCTGCCCCAGTTGGGCAAAGTTGAGTCTTAGCTGCTCTGATTCATATGGGACTGTTTAACCAGGCCCAAAGATCCCAATGAGTAAAGAGATTCATCCGAAGCAAGGCGACCAAATTCGAAAGCGCCCAGTGGAATTGAGGTCGAAGCTGGAGGAAACGGAGAATCAACATCGCAATCAATGCTGTTCAAATTTGAATCTTTCTGTTCGATAATTTTAGAAAAAGGTGTATATTACAAACGCAAATGAAAATGCAGATCGTGGTTTAACTTTTTAATAAAATACGGAAGGAGCTTAAAAATGAGTTAGGTTTTTTCAATCAGAATGCAGGGGATAGATCGTGCAAGATCAAATTGCAAGCCGAGCACTACTGACTCGTTCATAGGCCGGTTACCTTCACGGGTCTAGAATATTTTTGCTCGTATAGGGTTGGGTCATAGGGCGAACGGCGTCCCGGGCATTTCTCGCGGGGACAAAGCAAACAAGACTGGAAATCCTCGGTGGTGGGGAAAATGATCCCCGAAACGGAGTGAGAGGGAGACATCATCAGGCTGGGAAGCAGGGTAACACCTACGGCCAGCCGGGTGTTTCCCAGAAGGTCGAAAAGGGTCCTTTGTTCGGCCAGAGGGAAATCTTCCAGGGAACCCGGATTTTGTTGGGAGGTTTGGCCGGGATGGTACCTTTCTTCTATGTGGCTTCCTACGGCCTTGGTAGCGGTTCTGAGGGCCGTTTCCTTGACGGCCTCGGCCCACAAGGCACTAAGGATATCCTTTTGGCCCTTGGCCCATTCGTCCAATTCCAGGCCACAGGTTGCCACGTAGATGAAAACTCGATGGGCCTGGCTCAGGTTTACGGTCAGAACCCGGCTTCGGAACCATCTCCCTTCTACCTTTACGGCTTCTTCGCTTCGGTCTTCAATATACACCGGACGGTACATGGCCGTGGGTTGGGCTATCTTTTGGCCTTCTTTGATCAAGGCTAGAAAGCGAGTTAGGTTGGATCCGTTCTCCCGAATCCTCAGCCTACGTTTTAGAGATTCCATATTGGCTACAAAATGGATATCATGCAAAATTTGAGTTTCCATGAGATTAACCCCTTTATCAGGGCCGATAATTTTTGCCCGTTTCCACAAAGGCCATCAGGTTTTCCCGTTTAACGTCCACCGGGCATTCGCAGCCCGAGGTGAGCATGAAACCGCCGCCTTTACCCACTTCCCTGATGAGCTTCTTACAATAATCAACGACCTCCTCTTTTTTCCCCACGGAGAACAGGCTGGCCGGCACATCGCCGCTGATACACATATGCCCGTTTAGAATTTCCTTGGCCCGGAAGATGTTGGTAGTGCTGTCCAAATCGGCGACGCACTTGCCCTTGGGCAGCTGTTTGAAATAGGGCAGGTTTTTGCTCCAATCGGTGTCTAGGTGCAACCAGGGGGTGATGCCTTCGTCCACAAAGGTTTCTATGTAGCGTTTAAGAAAGGGCCATTCGAAGCGCTCAAAAATATGAAGGGGATAAAGGGCTCCCGAACCACGCTCCAGAACGATAAAAGCCCCTTTCCTCGGCCTGTCTCTGAGCATTTCCAGTGCATTGCTGATCAGGTCTTCCGAGGCCTTTTGCATTGCCTTTTCCACCTTGTCCGGTACCTGTCGAAGGTCCTTGGTGAATTCAATCAGGGTACGGCTTAAGGAAAAAGCCATCATGACCGAGTCCACAGTGGTGCTCAATAATATGGGGATCCCTTGTTCCTCGCAAATTTTTAGATCTTCGTTGAATATTTTGGTTCCGAACTGCTGGAGTTTAACCAAGTCGGAGAAGGGCCGGCCGCTCATCTTCTCGTAGTGCTCCTCCCAAAAGGCGTTCCAGCCTAGGGCGGCTATCTTATCATAGTCCTCCCGGCTAAAAAGTGGACGCTCATCTATCTGGATGACATCATCCTCCGCCAACTGCTTGCCGGGGATTAGATTTCTCACCGGTGCACCGGTCAGTTTCCCGGGCACCTGGTCGTAATAAAAATTGGGCTTGGAGGCAAAGTCGTAACCAAAGTCACGGTAACATTTTATGATCGCTTCTCGGGCCTTATTGTGGTCTCTCCAGGCCTCGGCCTGAGTGATGCCGCACAGTCTGGGTGCGGCCGAAACAAGAATGGGAAAGACAGGGGCACGGTCGACCTCGGAAAGACTTACTGCGGCCGCAAACCTTTCAAAGACATTCATCGTCTCCTGGGCCACGTTCTTATCTCCTTTGTTTATCCATTAACTGACACCCACAAAAGCTTTGCATTGATTCAGGCCGTCCATCGCATCGGTAGTAAACCCGTCGGCGCCGATGAATTCCTTAACCATGGCGGTCACTACCCCGCCGCCGACGATGATCTTGAGGGAAGCCCTCAAATTTCGGACTATCAAATTATCCACCACTTCCTTCATTGATGTAAAACTGGGGGTAAGCAAGCCGGAAAAACCGAGGATATCGGGTTCGAACTCTACAACCTTTTCGACAAATGTTTCGATAGGTACATCCACGCCCAAGTCCGTGACCTCAAAACCAACAGCACGGGCCAGCGAGACGAAAATATTTTTGCCCAGGTCGTGAATATCGCCCCTGGGGGTACCAATCAGTAGACGGCCTATGAAATTTCCCTTGTCAGCACTAAGGTAAGGAGTGAGAATCTCCATTGAGCGATTGAACAAGTCCGCACTCAGCATAAGCTCGCTTAAGTAATATTCTTTTTCATAACGCTCTCCAACCAAGTTCATACCCTTTTGGAGTTCCTTCAGTAAAGAGAGCGGAGGTTCGCCTCCTTGCAGGCGGGTTTTTAGAGTTTCAAGGACGAATTCCTCATCGAAATCTGCAAGGGCCAGATATAATTCTTTGGTCATGTCCATTCCTCCTTAAAGATTAAGGGCCTCAGATAGTTAAATTGTGCTGTCATTCGGCCTGTCTTAGTCCCGAATCTAAAGAAAATTGCAATTATTATATCAGGTCGATAGAAATCTGGCAATTCTTCCCAATAGAGGCCACCGAACTTTCCCGGTGAATCACTCCGAGATAACAGGCAATAGTTCACTGCTGCCCTAACCCATTGTGTCGATTAGGTTTTAATTTGATTGCCAAGAAATGAAGTGTCGTTTTCAAATAAGTGGTATTAATTTTTTTAGTTGTGATACAATAAAAAAGGGATACATCGCCAGCGGTCCGATGATTGCATTAAAGAATGATTTTTCTCTTGAGTTTATTTCTTCTACTATTGTTTCCTGTAGCGAAACGGGATGATCGGTAAAGGCAAAGGGCGCGTCCAAAAAAATTCTTCAAGGAGAAAATTATGGATGAACTCAAAAAAATAAGAGAAAGCATTTTCACTGGAAACAGCGATGATGCCGTAAGATTTGCAAACATGGAAATTGCGAAGGGGACCGCTTGGTCGGATATTCTGGAAAAAGCCATGATTCCGGCGATGGATCAAATCGGACAAGATTTTTCAGCCGGCAAGGCCTATCTCCCCGAACTCATAGCCGCCGGGTACGCGATGTCCAAGACCGTGGAGGCCATAAAGTCGAAAATGCCCTCCTTGGAGTTGGGGAAAACGGGAACCATTGTCATGGGGACGATATTTGGGGATGTCCATGATATCGGAAAAAATATCGTCAAAATGAATATGGAGGGGGCCGGGTTCAAAGTCGTTGACCTGGGAATCGACGTCCAGCCGGAGGCCTTCGCGGCAGCCTGCCGGGAAAACAAAGCGGAGCTGGTGGGAATCTCCGCCCTATTGAGTTCGACTATGCTAAATATGGGGGATGCGATCAAGAAGATCCGGGACGCAAAATTAGAAATCAAGATCCTGGTAGGTGGCGCACCGCTGACCCAGGATTTCGCCTCGAAACTTGGGGCTGACGGGTTTGCTCCGGACGGGTATCTGGCCGTCCGCAAAGCGAAAGAACTCCTCGGGAAAAATTGATTTCGAGGATGCGAAGAGTCCTTGGCGACCGCAGAGGGAGGTTTCAAATGAATAATCGCGAGAGGTTTATGACCACTTTGAAGCTGGGGCAGGCGGACCGGGTCCCCATTTTCGACCTAGGTTTTAATGAGGAATCGATATTAAACGTAGGGAGACTATTCACCTCCGATCTACCCCCTTTGAAGCCCATGCTGGACTGTACGATCGAGGAGTTGGTTAAACTTTTTGGAGTCCAGGTGAGATTCACGAAAGAGCTGGACCTGGATGCCATAAATACGGTTTTCTTCACAGGGCGGAAACGGATTCCCGGCGCCGCCGACTTGGCTCAGGACCATTATGGGATTGTCTATAAGCTATCCAAGCACGGGGAGCCTTTCCCTGTGGGGGGCCCGATCAAAGAGCCCGGGGATTTAAAACACTTCAAAGCCATGGTTCCCGACATGGCTGATTTTGCTCTGTTGCAGTTTGTGCGCCAGGCGCTGCCCGAAAAGGTCGTTCTATTGACCTTACCGGGGACGTTTCGCTTCAGCTGGAGTGTTATGGGGGGGATGGAAAAATTGCTCCTGAACTACGTTATAAATCCTCAGTTCGCTCTGGAACTCGCGCGGATTACCACCGACTTTTCCAAGGCGGTCGTGGAAGTGGGCATAAAAGCCGGAGCGGAAGTAATCATTCTGGAAGGTGACTTGGCCCACAAAACCAATACCCTCATGTCGCCGGAACACTACCGGAAATTCCTCAAGCCCTTCCACCGTGAGATTGTGGAAACCTCTCATCGAGAAGGGATTCCGATCGTGAAACATACGGATGGGAACATTTGGCCCATTCTCGACGACCTTCTGGAAGTCGGCTTCGACGGGATTCACCCCATCCAGCCGCAGTCAATGGAAATTCAGGATGTCAAAAAGCATCTCCGGGGAAAAGCTTGCGTGCTGGGGAACATCGATTGTACCTATCTTCTCCCTTTCGGCACCAAAGAAGAAGTGGCGGAATCCGTCAGGGATACCATCCACAAGGCGGCCCCAGGCGGTGGGTACATTCTTTCTTCTTCCAACTCTATTCATCCCGGATGCAAGGGGGAGAATGTGGTGACCATGTTTGAAGCAGCCAAAAAATATGGAACGTACCCACTTCAAATATAATTAATGGAAGTGTCCCGTCCCCAAAAAAGGGTTGAGAAATTGCCCTTCCCGGAGGTCCATCGATAAAGAAAGGTATTTTTTTGCCGGAGACTCTGCCATCGGGTGGTTGCGGTTTTCGGGACCGTGAATGCGGATGAATCTCTTGGGTCCTGAAAACTCAGGAAACTGTACTATGAGATGTATAAGAACCACCCTGACAAAGATGCTAGGGTATAAGGACCGCGCCTCCATGGACCGTGTGAAAAGGCTTCAGTTTTTTTCTGCAGCCATGGAAAAGGCGCGGGACTTTGACCCCGAAAAAATCATCCAGGTTTGGAAGGAATGCGTCCAACGCAACCATGCATCTGAGCCCGGGGATGTGTATTTCCGCTATCTATCATCTGTTTCCGATACTTCAAAAAAGCCACGATCTGATTTTCATATATTCACCTGGGATACGTGATTTCTACCGAGACTGTCGAAAAACCCTTTAGTATAGTTAATGCCTGATTTTTGGGGGCCTCACGACCCTTCACAATTGTGAGATCGTTGATTGTGGCGCATTCTGTGAAGTCATTTTTCTCTGCCTCTCCCCCAAGAATCTGCTTGGGGACTTTTTCGACAGTCTCACCAGTAATCCTCACCCCAAGATGTTTCGTTGAGCAACGATTTGTAGGTGAAAGCGTTAAATCATTGACGACCAAAAGACCGTTCGATTAGGTTAAATAGGCGGAATATTCTTGTATGATAATTTTCAGATCTTGCCCTCTTCAAGCAGCTTTCCTTAAACTCCCTTCAATAACAAAGGGGATGTGAACTAAATTATCTTTGTAGAGGCACCAATGGTTCCCAAAATGACCGGACCTGTATGAAGGCCAATGCCGATCTGAATCGCATGGTCCGCGGATCGACCTTCCTCACGATTGAAGGACCCGACAGTAGTCAGCATCTCAGCACCACACGTTACAGCTCTCTCGGCGGAGTCCGCTCCTTCGAAAATACATAGGACTGCATCACCGAGGAATTTATCGATCACTCCTTGACGTTCATCGACCACACGGGTGATCCGCTCGTAGAGCCGATTCACAAAGGCAATCAATTGACTCGGGGTGAACTGTTCGGACAAAGAGGTAAACCCTCTAATATCGCAACAAAGGATCGTTACCCACTGTTGGTCGGCCTCGCCCAAACGTATCGCTCCCAACCCTTTGCTGGCGATACGGCGAAGATAAGCGGGAGGAACGAACCGTTCAAACGTGTTCTTCGCCTCGTGAATCGCCTGCTCCAAAGATCGAAAATGGAGAGCAATGGCAATGGTCAAGAAGATCGAGAGCCAAATGGAGGCAAACCACAGAACGCGTTCCTCTGTTAGAAACGTCATGCCTGCGGCGAGCAGCGAATCGTTAAGCCCTCCCAGAAACCAGATCAGCAGCCCAATGATGACAGGAATTAAGACCTGTTTCCGCTCCTTGAACCGCGCCGGTCTCGCAATGATGAGTGCGATGTACAATATACACGCCACCAGACAGAAAGATTGAACAAGGACTTTGAGAAGCCTGGACTGGGGTCTCCAAAAATCGATAGAGATAGGGTCGGGTTCCAGAGGAAGCGCAAAGAACAAGGGTCCTTTCCCCAGAAGGGCCGAAACGGCTAATAGAATACCTAATCCAGTCACGACCCAAGTGAGGGGCCGCGGTCTTTCGTTAAAGAGTTCCAAGAAGAACCAGAACCAGGTGGCCGGCAAGAGAGCTAAAGAGGCGTAAAGAATTCTATACCCCAAGAGGACGGATTCGGGCGATCTCTGAAGTCCCCAGAAAACCCATCCTAAGAAGGCGAAGGTTATAAAAACATAAAAGAAAAATAGGCTCCGCAGAGGACGGTAATGGAAGTAGATGATCGAGATGACCAAACATAGAATGGCCAGGATGGCATTGGCGGTTAATCCACAAAGAGGTCCAATGCTCAGATGGGGGATGAAATCGGGCAGCATATTGGAGCCTCCTGATGGAGAAAAAGGCATTTATCTACATCAATAGAAGTTTACTAAATCAAGCTCGGAGGGTCAATAAGAAATCTGTCTCTGCCCAGCAATTCTTGGAGTCTGATTCATCTGAGAAGAGTCCCGTTTGAACGAACTGCTGGAAGAGGCTTTAGGGCGGGAGAAAGAAGAACCGGAACCGGCGGGGAAATCTATCTTCAATACTTCACAGAAATGTGATGACCACGATCTCTGGTTTTGTATCGATACGCATCGGAGGTCCCCATGTGCCCGCGCCGCTGGAAGTATAAACCAAGAGGTCGCCAAACCATTTGAGCCCGTAGTCGTAACCCCGGTAGACCTTGGAAGTGATAAACCGGAAAAGAAAGACCTGGCCCTGGTGAGTGTGGCCTGATAGTTGTAGTGTGATCCCCTGTTCCCTGGCAACCTGCAGTTGGAGAGGGGTATGTTTCAACAAAATGCTGGGCCGATGGGAATCAATTTTCAGCCTTTGTAAAATCGTTCGGAAATCTTCTTCCCTTCTCGAATCTCTGTAATCCACTCCAATAATCTGCAGACCGTCCAGATCAACTTTCTCGTTGTACAAGACGTGTATCCCCGCACGGCGCACAGCTTGCAGGTATGGGGTATTGTCAAAAAACTCTTCATGATTCCCGGTGATAAAATAGGTCCCATATGGAGCAGAGATTTTCGAAAAGGGTTCGATCGTCTTATTCAGATCGACTGCAACGCCGTCATAGAGATCGCCGCCGATGAAAACAATGTCCGGGTGCAAGTGCTCCACCTCGGCGGCAATCTGTTGGGCAAACCCGTAGTTTCTTACCTGGCCTAAATGCGTATCGCTCACCCAGACAGCTGTTTTCCCTTTCCAACGATCTGGCAAGTGACGAACGTGAGTCCTAATTCGCGTAATGCGAACCGTGCCTGCGTTGATGAATCCGTAGAGGCTTGCAGCCAGAGCTATCCCGATCAGGATCTCGATCAATAATTTTTGATCCAGGGGAATATGAAATAATTTGGCCAAGCCATAGAAGATCCAGCAAAGAATCGAGGCGAGAATAAAGAGGTAAAAGATGCCCAACCAGGATGCCGCAGTCGTGTAAAGGCTTCGGACCAAAAGATTAGAATAGCGAAACGCAAGGAAAGAGGTCAGGACCAGGCTTACGGACAGCAGGCCCAGGACAACTCTCAAGGTCAGGAGCTTCCCAGGGGCCGATACCCCGAGAAAGCGCACCAGGGTCCTGTACACAAACCAGTGTCCCAAAAAGAGGATCGATTGGACAATGCTGACAAAGAGGACGAAGCGCATAAAAGTTTCAACATTATAATGGATAATAGTCTGATTCGCCATCGATGCACCATTGCTATTTCCATTTTTTGAAATATGGTGTATAGAAGTTATAAATTAAGGAGGTCGATGATGAAACTTCACATGGAATGGTTAATCTTTGTTTCGGCCGTCTTTCTGGTAAGTCCTACTGTCCAGGCGATTGAGATAGGTGAAATTCCTCCGAAGGTGGAGTTGAAAGAAAAGCTGGGAGGACGTCTGGATGGAAAACCTTGGAGCAGCGAAGAGCTCCAGGGAAAGGTTTATGTCCTCTTTTACGTCGATCCGGATGAAAAGGATACGAACAACGATGCCAGTGAGGCCTTGGACAGAGAAAACTTTCCAGAAGATAAGTTCCAATCGGTTGGGATCGTTAACATGGCTGCCACTTGGCTTCCCAATTTTGCCATTTCTTCTGCCCTTAAAGAGAAGCAGAAGCGTTATCCCCGAACTATTTATGTGCGGGATTATAAAAGGGTGTTGGTGAAAGCCTGGAAGATCGCCGACGACAGCAGTGACGTCCTCGCCTTTGACAAGAAAGGGAGATTGATCTTCCGGAAAGACGGCAAGCTCTCCGCGGAAGAGATCCAGACGCTCATCAAGGCCATCCGCGATCATCTCTAATCTTTCTCTCGTCCTCGTTTCCCTAAATGGTGTACATCTGGTGATGTGCGTGATGGCCAAGAATTTGCTCAAAGAGAGGAGCGGCGAGGGTCGGTAAAGAAAAGCTTCACGTCTTTACAAAGCTCCTCCGGAGAGATGGAACACATCACTTCATCGTGGAGTTTTTCGAAGTAGTTAATATCGCTCGTAAGCCACAGAGGGAAGGTCATCCTGGGACAGAGCCTTCCATAGACCCATGACCGAGCCCCATCGCTATTTCCGGAAAACAGAGAAAGATTGAAGCTGACGACATGGCCTTTCAAATATTGAAAGACCTTGGTCAATCCCTGGGAAAAATCGGCCCAGTCTTCGGCCTTCACCTCATCGATCGTCGATCGATTTGAAAAGAGAATGAAGATCTCTCCGAGTATGCCACGAGGTGAAAAAGCGGTCAGGAAATAAACATCCCCCGAATGGCCGATATATCTTTCTCCCCTCTTGATCTCTTCCAAGAGAAAGCTCTCCCAGTAAGAAGGAACGCCCTCGTCCCGATACCGAATGATCCCGTCGAGCACCGCTTTGTGTGAAGCTGGGGGAACATTCTCAACGAGCATCTGGATATGGGGATGGAATAATCCCGCTCCCGACGAAGGGAGGTAGTTCCAGTTGATGGAACTGTATTGATAATCAGGTTGGCTCTTTACGATCCTCTGGATCCCTTCCTGTGCCGTCAGAAAACCATCGTTTAACATCTCGACGGAGAATTGATCGGGATAGAGGAAATGCTCTTCGCAGAGCACGATCACCCAATTGTACTGCATATAAGGAAATGCGTTCGGAAACAAGCAGGCGCTTCCTCGGCGGATTCTCCCCTCGGGGGCGACCTCTGGCAAGAGCTTCGGGGTGGATGAAGGGATTTGTTCTGGGCAGAAAGGACAAACTTTCTTCGAAGCCTCCAGCATTTCTGGGGAAATGACGATTTCAGGATACTTTCGACGGTAGGGAAGAATCCGGGAGCGATGACCTGTCAGACCATCTCTTCTGATCTCAAGGGAAATCGACTTCTTCGAAAATCCCTCCTTTGGGTCGAGGAACCAGGCTTGGTCTTCTCTTTTGAAAAATTCAATTCCAGCCATTCTTACCCTCCATAATTTTCACCACCATGTAACGCCGCACTCCGGCGTGGAAACTTACCCGGATCGGAACCACGCACGACGGTTCCGGCCACCTCTAACCCGCAATCCTAAAGGTTCGACGAGACATTTGTTCTTATGGGACGAGGCACGTCCCGACATTTCTTGCATCATCCGAGACATTGCGTCATTGAGCTCCTGGATTGCCCCGGAGTCCTATGGGATCGGCCACTTCCTGCATCCCCTTGATGGTGTCGTCAATCAGCTCATCCAACCCCACCCCAAGCATCGTCGCCCCTTTCTCAATGACGGACCGATCCACTCCCGCTGCAAATCGCCTGTCTTTCCATTTGTTCTTCACCGACTTCACCTGAACATCTAATACACTCTTGGAGGGGCGGATGAGCGCTGTGGTCACAACGAGTCCGGTCAGCTCATCGATGGCATAAAGCGTCTTCTCCATCGCTGTCTGTGGCACCATGTCCGAGCATATCCCCCACCCATGAGAAACAGCCGCCCGGATATACTCCTCCGGCCAGCCTTCTTGCTGGAGGATCTCCCGGGTCTTGGAGCAGTGTTGATCCGGAAACTTTTCGTAATCGAGATCGTGGATGAGGCCAACGATTCCCCATTTCTCCTCATCCTCGCCGCGCTTTCTGGCAATGTAGCGCATTACCCCTTCGACGGCGTAGGCATGCTTGCGCAGGCTGTCACCCTCATTGTACTGATGCAAAAGTTCTAACGCCTCTTGGCGCGTTGGCATTTTTGCTCCCATCGAGACACCTCCTTCCCGGAATTAATTCTTTTATCGCAGGCTCCCCACAAAGAACAACCTTCCTCAGCGATGGGTTTGGCCATTCATATCCTTGATTCTTCTTATCATTCTCGTGTAAAGCTCCACTGAACATATAAAATGAAACATTCTCCTCCAATTTGCAAATTCTGCTCTTTCTTTAGCTTCATCTTTCTTTTCCAGAAGAGAATGTCAAATGACGGAATGGATAATCATACCGGGTGGTCCTGATTCGGTATGCATCATTGCCGGAAGTTACTCAGAAGCGGGTCGTTATCAATTTTTGTGTCCGACGAAGAGGAGCAGCTCGTCCATAGCGTGAGATAGTCTAAACAAAGAATGGGTTTGTTCTTCTTTCCCTTCCAACCGTCGTCTTCGGTCCGTGTCCCGGATAGATAACAACATCATCCCCCAGAGGAAAAATCTTCTCCCGCACATGACGTATAAGGGCTTCATAATCGCCTCCGGGGAAGTCGGTCCGCCCAAGGGAACCAGCGAAGAGGCTATCTGCTACAAATACCATCTTATCGGTCAATAGTGAGATGCCCCCTCCTGAATGGCCAGGAGTATGGAGAACCTTTAGCGAGATGTCGCCGAAGGTGATGAATTCTCCTTCTTCTACGTAACGGTCAGGAACAGGAGAATTCTCAACCTTCATCCCCCACATTCCCCCGCTGCCTGCCTGATGCACGACCATGGGCGCATCGGCACGGTGGATGACCAGTTGAGCCCCGGTCACCTCTTTAAGCCGCTTATTTCCCGCTGAATGGTCAAAGTGGCCATGGGTATTGATAATATAGACACAGCGTAGCCTGTCTCTGGCTAGTGTCAGCAAGATTTTGTCCACATCTCCTCCGGGATCGATGACCGCTGCCTGTCTCGTTCGTTCACAACCAAGAATATAGCAATTTGACTGAATAGGTCCAACGACTAACATTTTCAGTATCACAAGAACACCCCCTAAGATATCTCCCACTCCCCATCCTCCCTACCCCCTCAAGGGAGAGCGTGATGCTACTCTATTTAATGCTTCTGTATTAGTTGGAAATAGTTTAATAATAGAAAGGAGAATCGTCAAGATCGTAAGAAATCGAAGGAGACCCTTTCCTCCTTCCTAAAAGAGTGCTAAATTTAGAAACATGATCGATTATTCTCCTCTGGACCAGCCGTTCTTACTACAATTCATCTTTTATCCACGAAAAGACTTCACCCACTGCCCGAAAAATGCCTTTGATCTCTCTGTGCCGGTCGGGGATAATGTCTCCATCTCCTGCCGCTTTTACGCAGGGAACCGCGAATGGCCGTGGATTCTCTATTTCCACGGAAATGGAGAGGTCGTAAGCGATTATGACGAGGTTTCTCGTTTCTACCACCAAAAGAAAATAAACCTGGTCGTGGCCGACTATCGAGGTTACGGAGCCAGCACCGGCACTCCTACGCTCACTCATCTCGTCGACGACGCCCATGTCACCTTTAAAAAGGTCAGAGAGGAACTCTTAAGAAGAAACCTGCGAAAAGACCTCTGGGTGATGGGAAGGTCTCTGGGAAGCACGGCAGCCCTGGAACTGGCCTTTCAGCATCAAGGAGAGATGAGAGGGCTCGTCATCGAGAGCGGTTTTCCCAGCGTGGTGAGACTGATGTTTCTTTTTGGAATACCTGCACAGAGCATGGGTCTGGAAAAGATTGATCAGGTATGTCTTGAGAGAATTAAAAAGATAATGCTTCCCACGCTAATCATCCATGGGGATCAGGACAGCCTCGTCCCCCTTGAAAATGCGAAGGCGATCTATCAGCATCTCGGAACACGAGAAAAGAAACTTCTCATCATCCCCTCGGCAACCCACAACGACATCATGATCGTAGGCTTTAAGGACTATTTCAACGCCATCCAACGATTTATCGAGAAAACGGATCGAATCTCTAAGAGCTAAAAAGTCCCCGCTCACCCTCTTCCGCCAAGGCCGAGATTGCAGCTCAGCCTCCAAAGGAAAAGGATAGGGTGCGGGGCTTCACCTATCTTTCAGGACACAATTCTGTTATATTTACAAAAATTACAGACAAAGACCGGGACGCACCGATTTTCATATTTGGCTGACCACTTTGTCAATTTGATGATCCTACGCCAAATTTCGTTTAGTTACACTGAAGCTCTTCACATAACTGGAGTTACAATATTTCCGGGAATGATTTGGGAAAATAGTCATGACCACCTTCTCTCAAGAAGGCGCACATGAAAAAAGATGGACTGCAATGAGTTCTGTCATTGCAGCCGTGGGCCTGACCGGTCTTAAGCTGATCATAGGGCTTACCACCGGGAGTTTGGGTATTCTTGCCGAAGCGGCTCATTCTGGACTTGATCTCATGGCTGCGCTGATGACCTTCCTGGCCATCCGAATTTCCGGCAAGCCGGCGGACAGCAGTCATCTTTACGGCCATGGCAAGGCCGAAAATCTGTCGGCGCTTTTTGAAACCCTGCTTCTTTTGGTGACCTGTTTCTGGATTATCTACGAGGCCACTCATCGTCTCCTCTTTCATGCGGTTGCTTTGAAAATTACCTTCTGGTCTTTCGGTGTCATGATCCTATCCATTGTGGTGGATACCTCCCGCTCTCGTGTCCTTTATCGGGCAGCCAAGAAGTATCACAGTCAGGCCCTTGAAGCGGATGCGTTGCACTTCAGTACCGATATCTGGAGCTCCGGCGTCGTCATCTTGGGACTGGTCTGTGTGAAAGCGGGCCAGTGGGTACCGGGTTTGGCGTTCCTGCACCAGGCGGATTCGGTTGCAGCCGTCGTCGTAGGATTCATTGTGGTTTACATCGGTGTCAAGCTCGGGATAAGCACCGTCCAAGCGCTTCTGGACGTCGCCCCGTCAGGCATTGAGGGAAAAATCATCTCTGCGGTAAGCGCCCTCACCGGCGTAACCAATTGCCATAATGTGAGAGTGCGCTATTCGGGCCCACAGCTTTTTGTGGATATCCATATCCTGGTCGATGGTAACCAAACGTTAAGAGAGGCCCACAATCTTACGGAGGAAATTGAGCGCACCATCCAGAAGCTTATACCGAATGCGGATGTCACCGTCCACCCTGAGCCAAATTTGTAATGAGAGGCTCCTCCTGTCTACGGTTTGAACGCCTCAACCAATGCATCCATGTGCTCTCCTTTCCGGACCAGACGCACTTTAATAAAACCTGCCTGCTCCAAGCAAGCCTTGATTTCGTCGTAAGTATACGTCCTGCCAGCAGCAGTGGAAACGAGCATATTGACGGCGAAGAGCGCCCCGTCCGTCGGCCGGGTACGGTCGGGCTCCATGACATGATCCCGAATGACAACCCTTCCGCCCCGGTCCAGAGACCGGAACACGTTGCGAAAGAGGCTCATGTTTTGATCCGGGCTGTTCTGGTGAATGATTGCCGAGATAAACGCCAAGTCATGGCCTGGCGGTAGCTGATCCCGATAGAAATCGCCCGGAACAATGCTTACCCGATCAAGAACTCCCGCTTTCCCCAATCGTTCGCGGGCTATCTCGACGACCTCCGGTTTGTCGAATAAAGTTGCCTTCATCTCGGGAGCGGCCCGAAGAAAAGCTATGGTGTAGGTCGCGGAAGCCCCGCCCACATCGAGTAAATGTCTTGACGCGCCAGGATGAACATCCGCAACGATCCGCGGGGCTAAGGGCTTCGCGATAACGTCCATGGCCCCGATGAAAGCCCGCTCTTCGGCGGCATTGCGAAAGGAACCGGTCACCTGATCGGAGACTTGAGCCCCTTGAACAATACTCGTCAGGCTTGACCACCTCCTCCAGAGGCTGGCCATGTGGAGAACCATGGGAAGAACCGAATCAGGAGCATCGGCGGAAAGAAAACGCGAGACGGAAGGTAAGCACTGATAGACCTCTCCTCGCTTGTCCAGAAGGTCCATTGCCGAAAGGGCGTCCAGGAGGATCGTCAAACCCCGGCGGTCAGCACCGGTTCTGCTCGCAACCTCTTGGGCAGGCAGAGGGGCCGGTGTAAGAAGGGTGAAGAGGTCAAGTTCTGCGGCCGAAAGAAAAACCCGGCATTCCATAAAGCTGCGAGCCAAATCCAGGACATCTCGTAAATCGACTGGTCTCATCTCTTTCATCTCCATATGATCCTCCAAACGAAGAAGAGTTGTTCATCGTCAACTACTTTCATTTTACATGATTTCGTCCGGCTTGCTACCCCAAAAAATTATTCAAGGTAGGGTATTTTTATTTAGAAAATACCAAGTAGACCCGATTCACTTCTCCACGTCTCTTAGATAAGATGGTGATAAATGGAATTCGGGAGGAGGACAAAGGCGATGACAAAGGTTTTTATAGGAATTATGGGACTGTTATTAATATCCCCTCTTTTAAGACTGAATAATTTCTCAAGAGAAAATAATATGGTCCAGCTTGCCATTGAAACTGTCAGAATTCAAACGGATCTGCCTGACGACGTGGAGGTTAAATTCGTTGAGAAGCGGGAGAGCTCCATTCCCGATTTTTATGCGGTCAAATTGCTCGTCATAAGAGCGGATAAAGAAGTCCCAATGGTGGTCTACGTGGATCGAGCTGCCGACAAAGTCATTGTCGGAAGTCTTTTCATCAGAGGTGAAAACATAACCCGAAGGGAGGCGGCTGACTCCGGCATTCCAAAGATCGATGTAGGTCTTCTCGAAACCGGAAAAGCCTCACTTGCTTACTGAACCTCGTCAGCGTCCATCTTTTGCAAGTTAAGTAGTAGGAAATGGACAGAAAATGAAATCGTTCTTTATAAACCGGCGCCAGTTTTTGTTCATCTCAGGGATGATGGGAATCACCCTTATTTCAGGCGAACCAGAGACTTCTATTCCAAAAACACGAGGGGAGGAAAAGATGACTTACAATGCAAAGGACTACAATCGGCTCATAGGCATGGAAGGATTCAGCGAAACCCTTCTAAAAAACCATTTCACTCTCTATCAGGGGTATGTCACCAACACCAACAAACTTCTCGAGACCCTTGGCCAGATGTTGAAAGAGGGTAAGGTTGCTACCCCCGAGTATGCAGAACTGAAGAGAAGATTTGGATGGGAATTCAATGGAATGAGGCTTCATGAATACTATTTTGAAAACCTCGGGGGCAGAGGGGGTATCAGTAAAACGGGGAAATTGTACCAAAAACTTGTCGAGTCTTTTGGTAGCTATGAGGCCTGGGAAAAGGATTTTAAGGCGACGGGGGCGATGAGAGGGATCGGATGGGTTGTCCTCTATCAAGATATCCTCAGCGGGAAGTTCATCAATTTCTGGATCAATGAGCATGACGGGGGCCATCCGTCCGGAGGGATGCCCATCTTAATCATGGATGTCTTTGAACATGCTTTTATGATCGATTATGGTCTTAAAAGGGCGGACTATATTGAGGCTTTTTTTAGAAACATCAATTGGGTGGAAACTGAGAAAAGATTGCTTCTCCATAAGGGGTAAGATCCTTTATAAAATTATCGTAGAGTTAGCAAATAAGAATTCAGGGTCAAAGAGGAAGCAGCCACCTGGGGCCGGATCTTGCAAGAGTAAATTTGTTTCGTAGGGTATTCCACGGCGAGACCTTTATCATTGAATTCCCGGAAGCTAAGTGCGTGATTGCAAGATCCGATCCCCTTTAATACCCTTTTCAAAGGACTCTCCCATACCTTGCAAACCGATTCTCACAAAAAATTGTTCCATTTGAGGTTCACATAACTTGTACAGAAGTGTCCGAAAGGGTGGCAAAATTACAAATTCTCTTGCCGGATTAACTGTCGGGGAGCTTAAAAGGTTAGTATCCAAACCCAAGATAGATCTCGTCGGCAAAAATAAGTAATCATCAACCACCAAATCATCCTGCTATTGCAGATAAGTAAGTGTACTCGTTATCGAAGGTCATTCCCTACTCTCGCCCGCTCAGATCCATTCTTTTATTCAAACTCTTTTGATGAAACTGAAATCTATACAATAAAGCTGTGGATCGGTAGTTTTGTCAAGGATTATAATGGGCCGACAAAAAATGTCATCTTTAATTTCTAATATACCGAGGATCAAAGATTAATTCTCTTTAAATATTGGTCGGTTAACCGATATTGGGACAGTTGGTATAGAAAATGCTGTCATATTAATACGTGTAAAGTCTAAGAGTGATGGGGAAAAGCAATGCTAAATGAAAGAGAAGATACTGTCCTAACAACCCGAGAGGCCTGCGGTTACCTTCGGATCTCAAGACCTACCTACGTGAAGTTTCTCTACACGGGCAGAATCAAGGGAACCAAGGCAGGAAAGGGTTGGAAGGTTCTCAAATCAGAATTGGATCGGTTTCTAAAAGGCGAGAATGGAAATTGAGGCATTTTAAGGGGAACTTGGTCAAGAAAGTTAGCGGATGAGGCAGATTTTTGATGAGTAGGCGATCGTAGTTAAAGAATAAGGCAAAATTTAATTCTCGAAGGGAGAGTTCCTTATGAAGAAATTAAACCCCCGCATTTCCTCCTTCAAGTCTGACTCCCAAAGAACTATAAAAATTAGAACCACTTTATTTGATCTACTTACCGTCTTGAACGAGGAGGTCAGAGTTGGAGAAGAGGAACTGGTCGCCAAAATCGTATTTGGTTGGATCGAATCCGGCAGGCTAAAATTGGTCCTTCATTAATAAATATTCAGACTAATGCGCTGGCAGACTATCTGAACTATCAGAGGCAGGGTCAGAAACGGCCCTGCCTTTTTTTATTGCTGCTTTCTGTCTGTAGGTGGAACCTGCAACCCACTTTTCTGAAGATTTCTTCCTCCTACCATCAATTCGTAGTATAAACCTGTATGGATGAGAATTTGATGATGAGCCATGGAAAGGCAGGAGGACTCAGTACTTCCTGGGTCAAAGAACCTTCATTTCAGTCTGTCCCCTGCTTCCCAAGCCATAATAAGTTGATTGGATCAGAGAATCCTTGTCAAGATGGAGGATTGGTGGAGAGGTAGATCCTGCTTTTGTCATGCGTGGATTGGAGAGGAGGAGTAGATATGGATGATAAAGAGCGGTTCGGGTGGTTTCTCGGTATCGATGTCTCGAAGGGGACATTCGATGCATGCTGTATCACCAGGCAAGGGGAAAGGGTTTTTAGCATGTCGACCTCTATGGATAGGAGAGGCTTCGAGGAGTTGATCCATCAGCTTTCCACCGTATCTGTTGCTCAAGAATCTGTCCTGGAGGGCATGGAGTCAACGGCCTGCTATCATTTGAACCTTTATTCTTTCCTTATTTCGTTAGGGTATCCCGCCATTGTTATTAATCCCCCTCTGATTTCTAATTTCGTGAAGCTTCAGCTACGCAAGACCAAGACAGACAGGAAAGACGCCACTGTGATTGCACCGTTTCTTCTTCTGAACCGAGATTCCCTTTCTCAAAGCATCCTCTCTTCTGACATCTCAGATCTCAGAGATCTCTTCAGGCAACGAGAGAGTCTGGTGGACCAGATGAGTTCGACCAAGAGTGAGATCAAGCGGTTACTGACCATGACCTTCCCTGAATTGGAACATATTTCGGGTCTTTTTAGCAAATCCATGCTCCGTCTGCTGTGCCACTATCCTTCTGCTGCTTCAATCAAGCAGGCCT
>Ga0326728_10011398_pt1 | contig 20323 bp, 15 predicted proteins | sample MB3enrmetagenome_FD_207602 | JGI IMG/M metagenome (GOLD analysis project Ga0326728, IMG submission 207602) | Lab enriched peat soil microbial communities from McLean, Ithaca, NY, United States - MB31MN | ecosystem: Environmental > Terrestrial > Soil > Wetlands > Peat | place: USA: New York... | reverse complement strand
GAAGGCGTCATTGGCGCTGTTCATGCCTACGATGGTGCCGGCACTGTTGATGCCGTAGGCCGTGCTGGGACCAAGACCAAGGTCGGTCATCACGCCACCGCTATAACTGAAGGCGTGCCCAGCGCCGCTGACACCAACGGCGGTGCCGGCATCGTTGATGCCGTAGGCCGCGCCGCCGCCAAGGTCGTACGCGGTGTATTGGGCGTGGGCAAGAAGGCCGGTGCTCGCCAGCATAGCGAGGATGAGAGCCGCACGTTTCATGTTTGTCCTCTGTTGATGGGTTTGTTGATGCTGACGTTTTGGGCTGCGGTTACGGCTCGGGCCAGATTAGTCATGCTTTTCATGGGACGAACCTTTTCCGTGGGTTGGGCCGTTGCCTCTGTGACGGCAACTGGTATCTGGCGCACGGTGATTGGGTGGTCTCAGATTGTTCTGCAAAGGGAGGCGATTCGGGGGTAAAACAACAACGTCTCGGATGACCTCTGGTCCGCTTCTGACAGAGGAAAGCTCTGACAAGAAAATAGCACCATTCATCTCGCCTATCCGGCGTTGTCGGCTTGGCCCGGGTTATTCACCGGGTCAGGCTTCTCCAAGAGGCGAGAATAGCCACAGATCCGCCTCCAAGTCCAGCTTTTTATTGGTCTCGGTCGAGGCAATGCCACAGGCGTCAGACCAGACGTGGCTCGTCAGCCGGCCACACCTTGGCTTCAAGTAAGAGTGACAACTTTTCTGACCGAACGCGGCGAAGGAACACTCGGGCGGCAGCCGCCCCAGTTTTCCTTGAACCTTTCCCTCAGGATAAACGGCCGCCGCAAATTCCACTCGCATCCCTCGTGGCACGCCGCCAACATGATCGAACGCGCATCCATAGGTCAATTGTCAATGGCTGACCGCTTTGACCCGCTTTTCCGCCTCCCGAATGTTTCTCTGTAAATTGTAATTACGTGTGAAAACCCAGGCGGCAAATGCACACATCCCACAATTTATTACCACTGTTATGTACTTAAAGGGGAGGATACCGATTACCAATGATGGAGTCAGACCATCCAAAGCTCCCTTGGGGAAAAATGTCGCATATAACGGAGCCAGGATTACGATGCCACCCGATAACAACAACACCCAAAAGACCAACTCCACGCGTGTGTGGCGTGCCAGAATCCAACCCACGATCAGTCCGAGTAACGTGGCCGGGGTGTAGTAATCGGCAGAACCCGCATGGATAGTTTTGTGACTGGGAGTTTCAAGGTGTAAGTACCACTCTCGCAATGAATGCGCCATCGGTGTGCTCCGGGTTCCTGTGTACCAGTGCAAATATATTTCAACCGCTGCGAAGACCAGATACAATGCCAAAATCAATGCTGAACGCTTCGCAAAACTCCTTGCAACTCCCATCAAGTTGACCCGATTAACATCGAAAGTGATTATTTGGGGTGGCATTTTGAATGTGTCTTTGTTTACTCAAGCCCATGTAGGTCGTGGCCATATCAACGCCGGAGGTAAGCTACCGTGGCCGCGAGGCGGACACGGTTGGCTTCAGTGAGTGTTAGAGGCTGCATCATTTCGTTGTCAACATTGATAACAAACAAATAAAAACAATTAAAAGGGCGGTGTAAAGAAAGACCCGCAGCGTGATTGCAACTGTGTGAGACCATCCAGGCCTGTCTTTCCCCCAAAGATACAAACTCAACAACCCGCATACCAATGGAACCGCAGCCGCGCTATGAAAAAAGATGGGCGCACCGCCTCTGACAGTCAGGAAGAAAAATAAAAACAAACCACCCCCAACCGCTGGAACCAATCCCAAAAGAAAACCCCACCACTTGCCTTTGCCAACGCTTGCGTTGACCCCAACCGCGCCAAAACCCAGCAGCCCCAGACACACCGGAATGGCAAAGACCACAAAAAGAATCGGGCCGTAATCTTCGGCCAGCATGGGTGTGATAGTCATGTCGGTGCTCGATGCTGCCGAACATGTTGATCTGCGCGGCTGCATTTACGCTGAATCTGATTCACAGATGGATTATGAAGCGGTTACCGATTGGACGCAAGCTTGGCCCCGGCTCGCGCGTCTGTCGCCATTGCGTGCGACCGTGTCGCCGCTCAAACCCGCCAGTTCTCTGATGCGAAGTCCTCGTCCGGCACGGTGAAACTCAACGCGCCCAGTTCCGGGAGCCGCTCAAGCTCCACGTCGCCATCCAGAACCCGCACAAAGAAGGCAGCCTGTTCCCGTGGCGCCAGACCAAGGGCCGTCAACGGAATCGCCATCTCGACGATCTCCTCGCACCGGATGTCTTTGATTTCACCGAGCTTTTTCGGCGCCGCTTCCGGACTTGTATCCCACAACTCACACGCAGGTTGTCCTCTGGACAACCGCGGGACGATGAGAGCGTGGGGATGCGGTTGAATGAACGTCACACGCAGGGCGTTGTTTGAAGGCAACTGATCTTTTCGGCGAACATCGGCCCGCAGATAGAAGTTTTGGAGATCGCACCCGAAGTGGATCGCCCCAAGGAATCCCTCGCTGCGGTGCATTGTGCTCATCGCCCGCCCGGCTTCGTATAGGCCCGCGCCGTCCCATTCATAATAGGAAGTGATCCTGCCGTCGATCACCGGCGTGATCAGATCGGTCGGCTTGCGGGCCTCGACGGCGACTTCGGAGCGGGCAATCGGGACATTCAGCGCGTCGGGAACGGGCGCCCCGACGATCCGATAAACGTTTTGCAGGTGCGTGCGAAACAATTCATCGAAAATCAACTTGTTTACCGTCACGAAATCGTCGCAGTACCACCAGAACCAGTCGCTGCCTTCGGCGGCGTAAATCGCGGCCATTGCTTTCCTGTATTGATCGGGAGTGATTTCCTTGCGGTCGGCCATGGCCTGGAGAAAATCGCGCGTCCGGCCCAGCAAATCCCACCCGCGATTATCTTCAGCGCCCCCGATCCAGATATGGAAATCAGCATTGATCCACGAACCCGTCGCCAACGTGTGGACCACGGCGCCGGGTGGGTGCGCCGTGAAATGATCGTGAAACGTGGTGGTCTTCATCGACGGACTCGCGCTCAGCCGCCGGTAAAGCTCGCGCAAGAAAGTCTCTCCGCCATCGGGGAAGTTCTCCCAGGCGTTTTCGCCGTCCAGGATCACCGCGCACAGCGGGTCCGGGCCGGGCGCGCTGCGGGCGATTTGCTCGATCTGGCCCACGAGGAATTCCGCCGCGCGCTGCGGTTCATTGCGCGCGGCCGTGAAACCGATGTAATCGCTCAGCCCCCGCTCGCGAAACGCGATGCACATGCTGGCGCCGTCAAATTGGGCGCGAAAACCCTGAAACAGATACTCGCGCGGCGGAAATGGATCGGGATGCGCCGCGGCCAGGCTGCGCCAGAGTATCTCCTCGTCGGTCGCGAACCATTCGTAGCCGAGTTCCTGCAGGATCGGGATCAGCTCCGGGCAAACCGATCCTTCCGAGGGCCAGACGCCGTGTGGCGGCGCGCCAAAGACTTTGGCGTGGTAATCGCGCGCCAGCGCCAGGTGCGCCCGCACGTCCTCCGGGTGCGAGAACGGCGGCGGCAACTGGCTCTCGGGCAGGCAACGCCGCGCAAACTCGGTGTTGTGCACGAGCGGCATGATCGGATGATAAAACGGCGTGGTGCTGATCTCGATCTGGCCGCGTTCCGCCAGCGCCTTGTAGAAACCCGGGATTTTTTTCAGGACGGCGCGTTGCCGCTTGAAAAGCGCCTCCTTGTCCTTCTCGGTAAAGTCCCTGCCCTTCCGCTTCAACTCGGCGATCTCGGGATAGAGCCGCTCGCCCGCGTACCCGAACCACGCCAGGTTGAACCACACCTGCAAATCGCGATATTCCTGATCGGTGAAAGTCCCCGCGATGCGATCAAAACCGGGGCGCGCGCCCGACAGCCCGCGCTTCTGCAGCAGCGACCAGTAGCGCGGATACGGCTTGATCATGTTCTCCAGGTTCGCCTTGAAAAAATGCTCCAGCAATCCGCGCTTCTGCTCCGGACTCAGCGATTCGGCGGGCGTGGCGGCAAACTCGAACCACAGGTCGCCGACCTCGCCCCTGGCGAGCTGCTCGATTTGCTTCAGCAGAACCGGCGTGAGATTGAACGTGCAGCGGAACTCGGGAAACTGCTCCACCAGCCAGATCATGTCGAGGTAGCCCTTGGTCGCGTGCAACCGCACCCACGGCATCAGCGCCGCCCCGCCGATCGGGTCGACGTAGTACGGCTGGTGCATGTGCCAGAGAAACGCGACGTTGAGCGGCATGGCCCCGTGTTCCACGTTCGCTCTAGACGGGAATCTCGCGCAGGTATTTGGCCGCCTCCTCGGGCGCGGTCGGATTGATGTAGAACCCGGTGCCGACCTCGAATCCCGCGACGACCGTCAATCGCGGCATGATCTCGATGTGCCAGCGGAAATCCAGGTCGATCGTCGCCCAGTAGCCGTGGTGCGCGTACCGGGCCGGCGCGGAATGAATGATATAATTATATTGGGGTTGGTTCAGCGCCTTCTCCAGCTTCAGCAGCGAGACCCTCAAGATGTCTGCCAGCAGCAGGATCTCGTCGGGGTGAATCTCCGAATAATAAGCCGACTGGCGGCGCGGCATGATCGTGATCTCAAACGGGAAGCGCGACGCGAACGGGCAATACGCCACGAAGCCGGCGTTTTCGTACACGAGCCGCACGCCCTCCTTCAGTTCCTGTTTCAGGATGTCTTCAAAAATGGAGCGGTCTTTGTAGGCGTAATACTGCATGGCGCCCGCCAGCTTCTCCTTCACGCGGATCGGCGTCACGGGCGTCGCGATCAACTGCGAGTGCGGATGTCCGATGGTTGCGCCCGCGTGTCTGCCGAAATTCTTGAAGATCAAAATGTACCGGAACCGCTGGTCCCGCAGCAGGTCGGTCACGCGCACCTTGTAGGTTTCCAGCACGCGCGCGACGCCTTCCACGGGCTGCTGCTCAAGCTGGAGCGTCGGGTTCGGCGTCTCGATGACGACTTCGTGGGCGCCGATCCCGTTCATCTTGTCGTAGATCCCCTGCCCTTCCTTGTCCAGATCGCCCTCGATGCGCAGCACCGGAAACTTGTTCGGCACGACGCGCACCTGCCAGCCCGGGCCGTTCGGTTTGCTCTTCGGATCGCGAAACGCAAAAATCTCCGGCGGCGTCATGTGTTCGTTGCCTTCCGCAAACGGGTTCTTGGCGGCGTCGGGCTCATCCACGGCGCGTGCTTCGTAATCGCCGGGGCGTTTGCCGCGTTCCGTGGCAATGATCACCCACCGCCCGATGACCGGGTCTTTTCGTAGCTCTGGCATATTCGATGTCCTCTGTTTCAGGTCCGCAGCCGGTCACAAGGCTGCGTACAGTTTTTCGTATTTCACCGCGGCGGCCCGCCACGAAAAGTCGCAGGCCATCGCGTTTTCCACGATCTGCTTCCACTGCTTCGGCTGTTGGCACACCGACACGGCCCGTTCAACGGCGCCGACAAACGCCTGCCGCGTGTACGGGGCAAAGCGAAAACCGTGCCCACGGCCCGACGGCGCGTCGTACTCCGCCACCGTGTCGGCCAGGCCGCCCGTCGCGTGCACCACGGGGACCGTGCCATATTTCAATGCATACATTTGCGTCAGACCGCAAGGCTCAAATCTCGACGGCATCAACAGCGCGTCCGCCCCGCCCAGCATCTGGTGCGACAATTCACCGCCGTACCCGATCTGCGCGGCCACCTGCCGCGGATGCTCCCCGGCCCGCTCCTGCAACTGCTCTTCGTAGCGCCGTTCCCCTTTTCCGAGGACCAACAGCGCCAACCCGAGCCGCAGCAAATCATCCATGCTTTCCAGCAGCAATTCCACTCCCTTCTGCTCCGTCAGCCGGGAAATAAACGCCGCCACCGGCGTCGTCTCATCCGCCTCCAGCCTGAATCGACGCAACAGTTCCGCCCGGCAAACGCGTTTGCCGGCCAAATCCCGCGCGCTGTAATTCCGGTCCAACAGCGGATCGATCGCCGGATTCCACTGCCGATAATCCGCGCCGTTCAAAATCCCGCGAAGATCGCCGCGCCGGCTCCGCAACACCGGCTCCAACCCGCAGCCGCCTTCCGGCGTCTGGATTTCCCGCGCATAGCTCGGGCTGACCGTGGTAATGGCATCGGCAAAAACCAGCCCGCCCTTCAGCAGATTCAACTGCCCGTAAAACTCCAGCGCCGCCGGCGCGAAAAATTCGCCCGGCAAATTCGTCAGCGGAAAATCCGTCCCGGGAAACAGGCCCTGATACGCCAGGTTGTGGATCGTGAACACCGTCTTGACGCCGTAGGCCCCGCCGCGCGTCCGATTCCGATACAGCAGCTCCGCCGGCGCGAGCGCGGTCTGCCAGTCGTGACAGTGCAACACGTCCGGCCGGTAGCGTTCATGTTCCAGCAGCTCCGCCACCGCCTTGGAAAAAAAGATGAACCGCTCCGCGTTGTCCTCGTAGTCGCGCACGCCCGTGTGATACAACTCCGAGCGATCGAAAAATTCGTCGCGCTGCACGAACAACACGCGCACGCCGTCCGCCGTCTTCAATTCCAGGATCTCGGCCCCGAGCAGTTTGCTTCCCACCGGCACGCGAAACGACAACCCCGCCGGCCGCGCCTCACGCGCCGCCTCGCGCGCGCACCGGTAAAATGGCAGACAGCAGGTGACCTCGTGCCCCAGTTCCGTCAGCGCCACCGGCAGCGCGGCGGCCACGTCGCCCAGTCCGCCCGTCCTGGCAAATGGAGTCATTTCGCTGGCTGCAAAAAGTATCTTCACGCCCCTCCTTTGTTCTGCGTTCGCTGGTCGCATCATTAATAACAATGGAGTCAACCACGGTCAAGGAAAGCGCACGCGCCGTTCCGTTGCATTTCGGCATCTCCCCCACAAATCCTTTTTTTGCAGGGCGCCTGACTGCGCAGGCAGGCGAAGCCCGTAGGGTTTCGCGCCGCCTCTAATAATTGACAATGCGGGGCTCCTCTTCGCCCACCTCCCCCGCAGGCCATAAAAACCCTTGATTTCCAAGGAGTTTGTTGCTATTGTATTACAGAGTGAGTTCAAGATGAAATGGTCAAACCCCAGGTCGTCAGCACCGCCTCCCGTAAAAAAAGTGGAAGATTTTGCAGAAAGTTGTTGACATGAAAACACGATTCTGCTACGGTGCGATGGTCAGATTCACAGTATGGAGTGAGTCGGGCAGTGGTAAGTATAGGGAATTCCGAAGCGATCGACGGTTAAGCCAGTTCATCTAGTTGTGGATGCGGGTTTAGGAAGGGCGAGGGAGAAATGCGAGCTATCAAACAGCCGATGAGGCACTCATGGGGAGTTGTTGTCGTTGCCGCGCTGGCGTGCATGGCAACTCTTGCAGTAGTCAACACCCGGGCTGATGTATACAGTGACGGCGCCGGGTACATTACGTTAACCATCACCGGGACCAATAACGTTGGCAGCCCATCTCTATCAGTGTTGGGCTTGGGCATGACAGGGATTGTCCAAAACCGCGGCGTTCTCACAGTGGGAGTACCCCAACAAATCGGAGTGAATCAAACGCTGGTTCCCAATCAATTCGCTGCGGATGCAAACGGCAATCCGCAGTACTTTATTGAGGATATCACCGGCGCAAACGCAGGGACCGTGCAAGATATCATCAGCAATGACGTGAACAACGTGTACACGGTCAGTGACATATCGTCATTCATTACCACCGGTGACAACTACAAGATCTACCCGCACTGGACGATTAACGGTGTGTTTGGCAATGCAGATCAGGCGGGCCTGGCTCCCACGGCAGCAGGGGACCAGATTGTAATCTACCGGAATGGTACCTTCCAGACTTATTACTGGCAGCCGGCCAGTGGCCGCAACCCCGCTGAATGGGCGAATGCGAGCATATCCGGGAATCAGGGAGACACCGTTCTCTATATTGACGATGCGATTTTCATTGAAAGACAGAACGTGGGCACGAATACCCTTGTCACGTTGGCCGGTGGTGTGAAACTCGGGCCGACGAAAGTGTACGTGGGACCCGGGCCCGGTAACGTGTACCTCGGGAACATGTATGCAACATCGGCCATGACGCTGGACAGCAGCAGCCTGTACGTCGATGGCAACCCTGACGACAGCGTTGTGCCTACGCCCAACGCCGATGATGTGTTGCTGTATGCCAGCCCCAATTGGACTACCTATTACTATCAGGCGGCCAGTGGTCGTACCCCCGCCGAATGGGCGAGCGCGAGCATTTCCGGGAATCAGGGCGGCACGCCTATTCCGATAGGCAGGGGTTTTATTGTTGAGTTGACGGGCAGTCACCCTGGGTTCACCTGGACGGTGCCTCCTCCGTATTGAAGTTGAGTATAAACCAAAACTAACAGGTTTCTGAGAAGAAACAGAAAAGAAACAGGAGAAAAAAGGGAGAAACAAGATGAACAGAATGATCAAATATCTCGCAGTGGCACTGATGACAGCGGGTATCGTCGTGAGTGCGCAGGCTTCGACTGCAACGATTAACTGGGCGGCCTTTGACACAGCGGGCGTAGCGATACTGGGGGGCAGCTCCTCCGGATCAACGCCCGCCCCGATCAATGATCTCGTTGAAATGGGGTACTGGTCCACAGCGCCAAGTGCTGGCTCTACGTACTCCGCCGGCATCGCCGGCTTTACCGTTATACAGGCGGAATACTTCAACTGGGACGTGGGCGCAAATGATGCAGGCGCAGGATTCTTTAAAGCCAGTACGAATATCGTGAGCACCGCTGCCTATGCTCACGACCAGATCGGTGTCGTCGCGTATAACGCCACCACATCGGGCGCGGCCACGGAAGCGGGAATCTGGTACCTGAATATGAGTAACAATGCGAACTGGAGGGTGCCGGCGAATAGCGACATACCCAGCAGCTCGACGTTTGACATCGAGACGATGTTCGCCAACCCCGGCGTCAACGTCCTCCCGGCTCCGGGCTCCACGATTGTGTTTGGCGGCACGCCTTACTTCGTTCAAAGCGATCCAAACAACTTCGGCGGGAATACCGAATGGCTCCCAATGGCAAATATCATTCCTGAGCCTTCGACGATCGTCATGGTTGGTTTGGGCCTGCTCGGCATGGTCGGTTTGATGCGCCGTCGCAGCTAAGGCTGAGACCTAAGGCTGTTCTTTTCTGTCTCGCAAGAGGCCAGTCGCAAGACTGGCCTCTTCTCTTTTTGTCCGTTCACCTGAGAAGGTCTTCGGCGCGATACCTAAACAACAGGCATCGCCTGCCTGCCTGTCTGCGCCTGCCTGTCTGCCTGTCTGCCTGTCTGCCTGCCTGCCTGTCTGCCTGCCTGCCTGTCTGCGCAGGCAGGCGCAGGCAGGCGCAGGCAGGCGCAGGCAGGCGCCCTACAATTCCCCGCGGCGCATCTCCCCCACGAATCCTTTTGTTCGTGTCCATTTCCGGCGCGGTGCCGTTGAGCGACGACCGGGAGTCCCATCTTGCCTTTCACTCCCCTGCCCCCTAGACTCGGTGCCATGCCTTTGTCCACGTCCCGCGGCACCTTGTTCATCGTCGGCACGCCGATCGGCAACATGGAAGACATCACACTGCGCGCCCTGCGGGTCCTGCGCGAGGCCGACCTGATCGCCGCCGAAGACACGCGGCGCACCGGCCTGATGCTGGCGCATTACGACATCCATAAGCCGCTGGTCAGTTACCACGAGTTCAACGAGGCCCGACGCGCCCCCGAGTTGCTCGAAAAGGTCCTCGATGGCCGCAAAATCGCCCTTGTCTCGGATGCAGGCATGCCGGCCGTCTCGGACCCCGGAACGCGCCTGATTCAGGCTGCTGTGGCGGCTGGCGCGCCATTGGAAGTCGTTCCCGGTCCGTCTGCGGTTACGGCAACGCTGGCGATCAGCAGCCTCGCGGCGGGCCCGTGTCTGTTCTACGGTTTTCTGCCCCACAAATCCGCCCGGCGGCGCAAGGAGCTTCTGGATCTCGCTCCCCTGCCCTACGCGCTCGTCTTCTTCGAGTCGCCCTATCGGCTGACCAAAACGCTGGCCGACATGCGGGAGATTCTCGGCGACCGGCAGGCCGTCGTTGCCCGCGAACTGACCAAGAAGTTCGAGGAGATCCTCCGTGACAGGCTCGGCGCTCTGCTGAAAAGTCTTGAGAACCGCCGCGTCCGGGGCGAAATTACCGTCATCGTCGAAGGCCGTGCGAAATGAAACCGCGCTGTTGGTCAAATGATGTTTGCCGTTGCAAGGCGCCTGGCCTGCAAAAGGATTTGTGGCGAAGAGGCGGCCCCGCCGCGCTCTTCGCTCTTCTGCCCGCTGCTCTTCTGTTCGTCGCCCTCTGCGGTTGCGCCGCCCCGCGCGCCCGCGTGGCGGAAGTGACGGCCACACGCCATGTCATAATGGTGCGCCGCGCGGACAAGGAACTCTTCCTCAACAACCGCGCCTCCCTGCTGAATTACGAGAACGTCTTGCTGCCCGTATCGGAGCGGCGTGAGGAGTTCTACGTCCGGTGGACGGGTCCGGGGGTGGACTCGGTGAAGTTTGAATACCGCCAGATCAATTTCCCGAACAAGCTTATGGAACGCACCTTTGTCCCGAATGGCCGCTGCTGGAACGTGTTCGCGGTCGCCGGCGACGATTTCATCAACGGCGGCGACGTCTCCGCCTGGCAGGTCAGCCTTTGGGGAAACGGCCGGCTTCTGGCAGAACAGAAATCGGCGCTATGGTAGGCCGCCCCATGAGCCGCCCACAATACGGACGAACTGGTGTCGGGCGCCATGCCCGTCGGTCGCCCCGGAGATTGCGCAAGCAGGGTTTCGCGCCGTTCGTTGGCATGACCGGCGGCGCGATACTCCGAATGCACTATTCGGAGCATTCGCGCCCTACAATTCCCGCAGCGCAGCTCCCCCACGAATCTTTTTGTAGGGCGCGAAGCCTGCAAGGTTTCGCGCCGTTCCGTTGCATCGCCGGCGGCGCGATACCTAAACAACAGGCATCGCGCCCTACAATTCCAGCGCGAAGCACACCGGGTTTCGCCTGCCTGCCTGCCTGCGCCTGCCTGCGCAGGCAGGCAGGCAGGCGCAGACAGGCGCCGTGCAAATCAGGTGTTTCATGAAAGATCAAACAGTCGTTTCTCAATTTGATCTGGTCGCAGCGGCCAAAGCACGGAAGGTGGCGATCTTCTGGGGCAGAGACGCCATCACGTACGCGCAACTGCGCGACCGCATCCATCTCTACGCGGCGAACCTGCAGTCCGGCAGCGGTATCCGCCCTCGCGATCGCGTCGGCATCCTGTTGAAGAATTCGCCCGAGTTCATCTACGTGCTGTACGCGGCGCTCAAGAGCGGAGCGGCGGTTGTGCCGATCAATCATTTCCTCAAAGCCCCGGAAATCCAGCACATCGTGGACGACTGCAACCTCAGTTGTCTCGTGACGACGAACGATTTTGACGATACGGTCGCCAAATTGCAGGGCGTGCGGACGACGTTGATCGGCGAGCTGGGGAAGAGGAACGCGGTTGCCAGGCCCGACTGGCCGGTCATCAACCGTTCCGAGCTGGCCGTCATCATTTACACTTCCGGGACAACGGGCAAACCGAAAGGCGCGCTGCTCTCGCACGGCAACATCGCTTCCAACGTCCACAGTTGCGTGCAGGCGCTGGAAGAGACCGACAACGATCGGCTGGCTTTGTTGCTGCCGATGTTTCACAGTTTCATGCTGACGGTCTGCATCTTCACGCCGCTGTCGATGGGCGCCGGCATTGTGCTGATCAAATCCCTGCACCCCCTCAAGGCGGCCATGCGGGAAATGATTTTCAACCGCGCGACAATCTTCGTCGGCATCCCGCAGATTTTTCAGGCGCTGGCGCAGGCGAAGATCCCGTTCTGGGTACACTGGGTCCTCAACCTGCGCATGGCGGTGTCCGGCGCCGCGCCGCTGGCCCGCGAGACCCTGGAAGCGTTTGAGCGGAAAATGCGTTTCCCGTTGCTCGAAGGCTATGGCTTGAGCGAGGCGTCACCCGTGGTGTCATTTAACCCCTGTCGCGGCGTGCGCAAGGCGGGCTCGGTCGGGCTGCCTCTGCCCGATATCGAAGTGAAAATCTTCGACGACAATGGCCGCGAACTGCCCCCCGATCACGTGGGCGAAATCGTCGTGCGGGGGCCAAACGTCATGCAAGGCTACTACAATCAGCCCGCGGAAACGGCAGCCGTGTTGCGCGATGGCTGGTTGCACACGGGCGACATGGGCAAAAAGGATGCAGATGGTTATATCTCCATTGTTGACCGACGCAAGGAGATGCTGTTGGTGCGCGGCATGAACGTTTATCCGCGCGAGATCGAGGAAGTGCTCTACCGGTGCCCAAACGTCCGCGAGGCGGCGGTTGTCGCGCGCCCGGATGAGAAGCGCGGTGAAGCCGCCATCGCCTTCGTCTGCCCGGTGGAAGGCGCGCAATTGCAGTCCGAGGAAATCTTATGGTTCTGCCGCGAACGGCTGGCCGACTACAAACTGCCGAAGGAGATCCGCATCGTCGAGTCGCTGCCGCATACCGCCACCGGCAAAATCGCCAAGCTCGAACTCAGGAAGATCTTGTAGGACCGCGCGCGTTGCGGCGCCCCCCGGCCTGCCCTGCATCCGCCATCCAGTACGAGGTATCCGCCAACCGTGGTACTATGCGGGGCCACCATGTCTGAAGCCAAAGAGAGACCGAGCCGATTGGCAGCGGGCGCAGCCGTCATTGTGCTGCTGACGGTTGTGGCGTACCTCCCGGCGCTGCGCTGCGGGTTCGTTTGGGATGACGACGATCACCTGACCGCCAATCCGGCAATGACCGCGCCGCACGGACTGCGGATGATTTGGTCGTCCCTGGCTGTCTCGCGGTACTATCCGTTGACCTTGACCAGCTTCTGGGTGCAACGCCGGTTGTGGGACCTGAACCCACTGCCCTATCACGCAGTCAATATCGCCCTGCACGCGGCAAATGCAGTGCTGGTGTTTGTTCTTTTGCGACGGCTCCGCGCGCCGGGTGCCTGGGCTGCCGCCGCCCTGTGGGCTTTGCACCCGGTTTGCGTCGAATCGGCAGCCTGGGTGACGGAACTGAAGAATACGCAATCCGGGTTGTTCTTTTTCCTGGCTCTGCTGTGTGCTCTGCACGGCGACGAGCAGCCCGGTGATCGAAGGGTGGATGCACTGATGCTGGTTTGTGGCGTGGCGGCGATGCTGAGCAAGCCATCGACCGTCGTTCTGCCCGCCGTGCTGCTGTTGATTGTCTGGTGGCGGCGCGGTCGCTTGCGACAGCAGGATTGGTGGAGAGCCGCGCCATTGTTCCTGTTCGCGCTGCCAATGTCCGTACTCACGATCATGGAGCAGCGTTGGGAAGTTGCGCGGGGAAGGCAGGAAGTGGTCCCGGGTTGGGCCAGTCGTGTGCCGTTGGCCGGCAAAGTCCTTTGGTTTTATCTGGGTAAAATCTTCTGGCCGGTCGACCTGATGTTCATTTATCCACAGTGGAAACTCGATCCGGACTCTTTGATGAACTGGGTGCCACTGATTGCAGCGGTCGCAGTCGGGGCAGGGATCTGGAAGATCCGCCGCTATGATTGGAGCCGGGCCTGTGTTCTGGGACTGGGCTACTTTGCGCTGCTGTTGCTGCCGGTGGCCGGGTTGTTCCACGTTTACTTTTTCCGGTATTCGTTCGTGGCCGATCATTTTCAGTACCTGGCCTGCATCGGGCCAATTGCGTTGGCGGCCGGCGCGGGCGCAACGGTCTGCCGACGAGTCGGTCAGTGGGGCCGGTATCTTGGAACACTCGTGGTCGCGGTCGTGCTGGTCGTGCTGGGAACGGCCAGTTGGAGACAGGAACTGATCTATAAAGACTCCGAAACACTCTGGCGCGACACGGTGGCGAAGAATCCAAACTCGTGGCTGGCCCGCAACAATTTGGGAGCCGCCCTGGCCAGTCAGGGCAGGCGTTCAGAAGCAATGGCTGAATACGCGGCAGCGCTGCGTCTCAGGCCGGATTACGCCGAGGCGCACAACAATTTGGGGCTTGCGCTGGCCGGTCAAGGCAGGCTGGCGGAGGCCACCGCCGAGTACACGGCAGCGCTGCGGATCAAACCCGACGACTCCGCAGCGCACAACAACCTGGCGGTCGTCCTAATCCGACAAGGCAAGGCGCGGGAGGCCGTTCAGCAATGCGAGCAGGTGCTGCGCATCAAGCCTGATTCCGCCGAGGCGCAGAACAATCTGGCCTGGCTGCTGGCGACGTTCACAACGGCGGACGGCGGCGACCCGGTTCGGGCCGTGACTCTGGCCCGGCGGGCGTGCGAGCTGACCGGCAATCGTCTGGCCGCGTGTCTCGATACCTTGGCCGCCGCGTACGCCGCTGCCGGCCGATTCAGTGAGGCCATTGCCACCGCCCAGAAGGCCATCGAATTGGCCCGCTCGGCCGGACAGCCGGAATTGGCCAGTGAGATCGAGGCACGATTGCAACTGTATCGCGCCGGTCGCCCCTACCGCCAGTCCGCCGGCGGGACAAGTCCTCACAATCCGTGATCCTGGGCGCTGGCCAGCAATCCACATCCGCAGCGCCCACGCTATGCCGCACACCGGGACCGGCAAGATTGCCAGGCTCAAGCTGAAGCAGCCACTGACGCAACCTTGTTGCAGCCGCCAAACCCTTTCGCCGCCAGGCGCCCTCGCGGCCTGCCAAACGGATCGCGATTGCGATTCACAACTGCAATCATCATCGCTTGCGGCAATTGTTCTCTGTTGTCGGCCGCCTGCCCTCTCGCCTCCTCCCGCCTATTCACTTTCAGGTTGTGCCACCAGCGGTGACAACGTACACTCAGCCCGACCGGGGCCGGTCGGTTGCGCGGTCGCTGGAGCTGGTTTTCGTCCGACGAACAATGAACCCGGTCTGCTCATCGCTGTTCACACGAAATGACTGAAAGATCCCAACGGCGAAATCTCCTCATCTCCCTGTGTCTGGCGGCGGCCACCGTTGCGGTTTACGCGCCGGTCCGGCACTTCCAGTTCACCAGCTATGACGATGGTGATTATGTCTATGAGAACCCCCAGGTGCAAAGCGGATTGACACTCCGCGGTTTGGTGTGGGCTTTCACCACCAGTCACGCCTCCAATTGGCACCCGCTGACCTGGCTCTCCCACATGTTGGATTGCCAGTTGTTCGGGTTAAACGCCGGTCCGCATCATCTGGTCAATGTCTTGTTCCACGTTGCCAGCGTCCTGTTGCTTTTCCATGTTCTGAACCGGATGACAGCCGCGCCGTGGCGGAGCGCGTTTGTGGCGGCCCTGTTTGCACTGCACCCGTTGCACGTGGAGTCGGTCGCCTGGGTGGCGGAACGCAAGGATGTCCTGAGCGCGTTCTTTTGGATGCTCACGATGTGGGCGTATGTGCGGTACGTCGAAACGTTCAACACGCAACGGTTCCAGCCCGAACGGTTTTGGGGCAAGCTGGCCAACGTTTTCTACGGTCTGGCGCTCTTGTTCTTCGCCCTGGGACTGATGGCCAAACCGATGCTCGTGACACTGCCGTTCGTGTTGTTGCTGCTGGACTATTGGCCATTGGACCGGACGCAATGGACGGCGTCGGTCAGCAGTGCGAAAGCCAAAGTCCCTCTGGGCCGACTGCTGAAGGAGAAGCTTCCATTCCTTGCGCTGACTGTTGTGTCGTGTGCCGTGACATTCCGGGTGCAGCGCATGGGAGGGATTGTCGTATCTCTGGAGCATTTGCCGATTGGTGAGCGTGTGGCCAATGCTGCGGTGTCCCCCTTGCGTTATCTTTCCAAGGCGTTCTGGCCAACCGGGCTGGCAGTTTTCTATCCGTACGTGAAGTGGCCGTCGGACGCGGTTGTGGCGGCTGTCGCGGTTTTGGTTGTGGTGTCGGCCTGGGTGATTTGGGAGGCACGTCGTGAGCCGCAGTTTCTCGTGGGTTGGCTGTGGTACCTGGGGACGCTGGTGCCGGTGATCGGGCTGGTGCAGGTGGGGCTCCATTCCATGGCCGACCGTTTCACCTATCTGCCATCGATTGGATTGTTCATTATGGCGGCGTGGATCGTGCCGTGCGGTGCAACTGGACAGCGTGTGCGAAAGCTCGCTACGGCAGCCACCGCAGCAGCATTGCTGGGCGTGTTTGCCGTACTGTGTCGGTTCCAGATTCGTTGCTGGAGAAGCAGCGAGACCCTCTTTCGCCATGCCCTGGAGGTGACGACAAACAACTGGTTGGCGCATAACAACCTGGGATATATCCTCGCCCGAACGGGCAGGCTCGACAGCGCGATCGAACAATACAACGAAGCCTTGCGGATCAAGCCCGATTGCGACGAGGCTCATTACAACATGGGCAATGCCTTGACTCGCCAAGGCAAGGGTTCAGAGGCTGTCGCCGAGTACCGGGAGGCGTTGCGGATCAACCCCGACAATGTGAAGGCGCACAACAATTTGGGAGCTGCCCTGGCCCGTCAAGGCAAGCTCTCAGAAGCAATGGCTGAATACGCGGCAGCGCTGCGGATCAGGCCGGATTACGCCGAGGCACACTTCAACTTGGGGCTTGCGCTAGCCGGTCAAGGCAAGCTGGCGGAGGCCACCGCCGAGTACACAGCAGCGCTGCGAAGCAAGCCGGATTATGTCGAGGCGCACAACAACTTGGGCATCGCCTTGAGGCGAATGGACAGGATCCAAGAGGCGATCGAACACTACGAGCAAGCCCTCCGGCTCAGACCCGATTTCGTCGATGCGCACAACAACCTGGGGAATGCCCTGCTCCAACGGGGCAACCTGACCGAGGCCGTACAGCATTTCGAGCAAGCGGCGCGGCTCGAACCCGATTTCGCCGTGGCGCAGAACAAGCTTGCCTGGGTGCTGGCGACGCTCGGGCCGGCGGACGGTGGCGACCCGGTTCGAGCCGTGACTCTGGCGCAGCGAGCCTGCGAGCTTACCGGCAATCGAGTGGCCGCGTGTCTCGACACCCTGGCCGTCGCGTATGCAGCCGCCGGCCGATTCAGTGAGGCCATTGCCACCGCCCAGAAGGCCATCGAATTGGCCCGCTCGGCCGGACAGCCGGAATTGGTCAGGGAGATCGAGGCCCGGTTGCTACTGTATCGGGACGGACGCCCCTACCGCCAGTCCGCCGAAGGGACAGGCATCCACAACCCGTGACGTAGGCCGCTGGCGCAGGAACGTGAAATCGCAGAACCACGTTCATCCGCCTCCCCCATTGCGGATGGCGCGATGCTCGCGACCGATGAATCCGGCGCTTTTGTCCCGAATGCCTTGCCGATGGCAAGGTGCCCAGCGAATCCGCGTCGTCGAGCCGTTGCCGCACACGGCAACCGGCAAGATCACCAAACTGGCACAAAAGAAACAACCGGGACGTTGGTGGCGCTCACTGGTGACTTGCTGTTTGGCGTGGAGGCGGGTTTAATCCTCGCGAGCGCGCAGTGAGCGCGCTGCCGAGGTCGCGCCAGCGTCGTGCGAAGTCATCGCGGGTAAACAAAGAGTCGTGGCAGATTGATGGCGACAGCAGAGATCTGATGAAAGAATCCTGGAAGACGGTGGGGCGAGGGGGCGCGCTCATCGTGTTGCTGACGGCGGTGGCCTATTACCCGGCGTTGCGCGGCGGCTTTGTCTTCGATGACAGCGAGAGCGTCACGGGCAACCGATCGCTCCGCACGCTCGAGGGCTTGCGGAGAATCTGGGTGGATCCGCACGCCTCGTTTCAGTACTACCCCCTGACCTATACCAGCTTCTGGGTCGAATATCATCTCTGGGGCTTGCGCCCGGCCGGCTATCATGCGGTCAACATACTCTTGCACACCTCGAACGCGTTGCTCGTCGGGCTTCTGTTGGCTCGCCTGGCCGTGCCGGGGGCGTGGCTTGCGGCGTTGCTGTTTGCAGTGCATCCCGTCCATGTGGAATCGGTCGCCTGGATCTCCGAGCTCAAGAACGTTCTGTCCGCGTTCTTTTACCTCAACTCGTTGCTGGCGTACCTTCGTTTCGCGGACGGCCCGAAGCGTCGTTGGGGATTCTATGCTCTGTCCTTCGCACTGTTTCTGTGCGCGCTGCTGGGCAAGACCAGCGCGGTGTCGATGCCCTTTGCCGTTTTGTTGGTGTTGTGGTGGAAACAGGAACGGATCAAAGGAGAAGATGCGCTGGCATTGATCCCGTTCTTTCTTGCGGGCGCGGCTCTTGGACTGCTGACAGCCTGGGTGGAAGTCCATTACAGGGGTGCGCACGGGCCGCAATGGCAGTTGTCGATGCTGGAGCGCTGTCTTGTGGCCGGTCGGGTGGTGTGGTTTTATGCGGGGAAGCTCCTCTGGCCGCACCCGTTGATGATCGTTTATCCGCGTTGGCAAATCAACACCGCAGCGTGGTGGCAATATCTCTATCCCTGCGCGGCTGGCGCCGTGATTCTGGCTCTTGGGTTGTGCCGCAAACGGCTGGGGAAGGCTCCTTTGGCAGCCGTACTGTTTTTTGCGGGCTCGCTGGCGCCAATCCCTGCTTTTATCAATGTAGGCTTCATGCGTTATTCCTATGTGGCGGATCATTGGCAGTATCTTTCCAGCATCGGCCTCATCGCGTTGGCGGCTGCCTGCGTCGAAAATCTGGTTCAAGAAAAGTTCGCCGCGACGGGATCGAGTCACGCGAACACGTGGCAACCGGGGCACAACATGAGCCGCGCTCTGGCGGTTCCTCTTCTGCTGGTGCTGGTCGGGCTGACGTGGCAGCAGGCCGGCATTTACCGCGACCTCGAAACTTTCTGGGGCGACACGCTGGCGAAGAATCCAGGCGCCTGGATGGCACACAACAATTTGGGAGCCGCCCTGGCCAGTCATGGCAAGCTCTCAGAAGCAACGGCTGAATACGCGGCAGCGCTGCGGATCAACCCCGATTTCGCCGAGGCGCACAACAATTTGGGGCTTGCGCTGGCCGGTCAAGGCAGGCTGGCGGAGGCCACCGCCGAGTACACGGCAGCCCTGCGGCTCGAACCCGATTTCGCCGAGGCGCACTACAACCTGGGGAATGCCCTGCTCCAACGGGGCAACCTGACCGAGGCCGCGCAGCATTTCGAACAGGCAGTGCGCATCAAGCCTGATTACGCCGAGGCGCACAGCAACCTGGGAAATGCCCTGCTCCAACGGGGCAACCTGACCGAGGCCGTGCAACATTTCGAGCAGGCGGTGCGCATCAAGCCTGATTACGCCGAGATGCACTACAACCTGGCGGTCGTACTCATCCGACAAGGCAACGTGCGGGAGGCCGTCCGACAATACGAGCAGGTGATGCGAATCAAGCCCGATTCCGCCGAGGTCGAAAACAATCTGGCCTGGCTGCTGGCAACGTCCACACTGGCGGACGGCGGCGACCCGGTTCGGGCTGTGGCTTTGGCCCAACACGCCTGCGAACTGACAGGCAATCGTGTGCCTCGGCATATCGATACACTGGCCGCCGCGTATGCCGCCGCCGGCCGATTCAGTGAGGCCATTGCCACCGCCCAGAAGGCCATCGAATTGGCCCGCTCGACTGGACAAACGCAGTTGGTCAGGGAGATCGAGAACCGGTTGCAACTGTATCGTGACGGTCGCTCCTACCGCCTGTCCGCCGGCGGGAAAAACCTGCAGGAGCGTGAGGCCTCAGGCCAAAGATGATCGACAGCGGACCAGATCGCAAGGAGCCGAAGCCATCCGGAGGAAAGTCCCGGTGGATGCAGCGCGGGGTCTTGGGCGCAGTGTGCGCGCTGGTCGTCGGAGTTTACGCCTGCGCGGCCCACTCGGTCGTTTCAGAATTGTCAAGCCCGGATGCGGCTGACGCTTACTACAATTTGTTGGTGCAAGGTTTCCGCGCCGGCCAACTCAGTCTGAAGAAAGAGGTGCCGCCCGGACTCGGGCAGCTTGCCGACCCCTACGATCCTGCTGCCAATGCTTTCTATCGATCTGCGTCCTACGGGACATCCGACCTGAGCTATTACAAGGGCCGGTTCTACCTCTACTTCGGGGTTACGCCCGCCTTGATCTTGTTCTGGCCGTTCGTCGCACTGACCGGGCACTACCTTTTCGACAGGCAAGCCGTGGCGATCTTTTGCGCGATAGGCTTTCTGGCGAGCGCGGGCTTGCTGCGCGCGTTGTGGCGGCGCTACTTTGCAGAAGCCAGCCTCGGAGTGGCGGCGACCTGCGCGCTGGCGCTGGGCTTGGCAACGGGCGTGCCGGTGATGTTGCAGCGGTGCGCGCCTCACGAAGTGGCGATCAGTTGCGGGTATATGCTGACGATGCTGGCGCTGGGGGCGCTCTGGGGCGCGTTGCACGAGCCGGAAC
>Ga0326728_10011396_pt1 | contig 20325 bp, 14 predicted proteins | sample MB3enrmetagenome_FD_207602 | JGI IMG/M metagenome (GOLD analysis project Ga0326728, IMG submission 207602) | Lab enriched peat soil microbial communities from McLean, Ithaca, NY, United States - MB31MN | ecosystem: Environmental > Terrestrial > Soil > Wetlands > Peat | place: USA: New York... | reverse complement strand
CCTTCGATGCCAAGGACGCGCGTTTCGATGCCGGCCGTGCGCTTGCCCAGCGACGCCAACTCGGTCTCATTCGACTCGCGCACCGCCTGGATGTGTTCCCCCGAGTCCTTCTTTACTTTGGCCAGTTCCTGCTCCACCGCGGGAAACCTCCGTCGCACGTTTTCCGCGAGCTGCTCCTGCTCGAAGTGCAGTTGCGCGACCGCCTCCATGTGGGTCGCCAAATCGGCCTTGGCCATCCCCAGTCCTGACCGCACCCCCTCCAATTCCTCTTTCGTCGCGCATTTCTTCCCCGAATCGTCCAGGTCCTTCTTGGTGACGAGCTGCTCCGAGAGCTTGTCGACCTTCGCGGTCAGTTGATCGAGTCCCTTCGACAAGCGTTCTATTTCGCTGCTGCCAGGCGACGTTTGGCAGCCTGGCGTCCCGGCAAGCACGAGCAACATAATCGCCACGACAAGGAACGCACCAGCGAACCGCGGGCTCATACAACACCTCCCCCACTGCGAGCGGGTAGTCGGGATCCAAATCGCTGAGACAGAAGCCCTCGCGCCTCCGCGCCGGGGGCACAGTCGTCCACCGCTTATGCGGCGCAGGCCGCTCGGTGTGCCAGCATTGCTAGCACAAGTGCAATGGTAACATGGTCGCACTGGCCCGTCAATCCAGCGGAAAATCCCCCCGTCCCGAGTGGCCCTTCCGAAGATCCACGTCTTGGCAGGGCTTGCCGCAGGTCGGGAGTGCCAGACCTGCGCCCGAGAGCCGCGGCCGGGCGAAAGCTGGGCGGCGGCGGAGCAGGGCATGGCACTGCCGGACCCGTTGCTCGACCTCGGCCACCAACTCCCGCTCGGGGCGGCCGGCGATTTCGCCCGGGCCCAGCGGCAGGCCATAGTGAACGTGGATCGTCCCCAGCCGCGGCAGTTTCCGCCACCGCGGCCAGGCCGCATACGCCCCTTCGATAGCCACCGGCAAGATCGCCGCCCCCGACCGTGCCGCCAGCGCAGTGAACCCCGGCTGGAAGGGCGCGATCCGGCCGTCGCGGCTCCGCGTCCCCTCCGGGAAGATCAGCACCATCTCGCCGCGCTTCAAGCGCCGCAACGACTCCCGCAGTCCGGCCAGACCGAGCCCTTCGCGGTCGATCGGAATGGCGTCCAAGGTGTGGATCAGCCAGCGCAGGAGGGTGACGTCAAACAGCGTTTCCCGCGCCAGGTAGTTCATCCGCCGCGTGCAGCCCGCGCCCACCAGCGGCGGATCGAAGTGACTCTGGTGGTTCGAGACGACCAGCACCGGCCCGCGCAGCGGGATGTTGCGGCGGCCCGAGTGCCGCAGTCCGTAGGCCAAAACCCCGCCCAGGTGAATCGTCCGGCGGGCAAGGTCGTACCAGAGGCGGCTGGACAGGGAGCGTTCAGCCATCGCGAGAGATCGGCCCATTCGACAATTCTAGCTCGCTTCTCCCGCCAACGCTACGATCCGCTCCACGACCTCGTCGACCGATAAGCCGTCGCTGGCCAGCTCGACGGCGTCCGCGGCGCGCAGCAGCGGGCCGACCGGGCGGGCGGCGTCCTCGCGGTCGCGCCGCTGCTGCGCGGCCAGAACCTCCGCGAGCGTGGCCGATTCTCCCTGCAAGCGCAGGTCCGCGAGGCGGCGGCGGGCCCGCTCCGCCGCGCCGGCCGTCAGAAAGATCTTGCACGCCGCGTCGGGGAAGACGGCGGTTCCCTGATCGCGGCCTTCCGTGACGATGTCCGCCCCGGCAGCCGCCGCCCGCTGCAACAGCACCAGGTGCGCGCGGACCTGCGGGTTGTCGGCGGCGTAGCGGGTCACGGCCGTGACCTCCGACGAGCGGACCGCCTCGGTAACGTCCTCGCCCTCCAGGTAGATCCGCTCGCCGCACAATCGCAGGTCGAGACGCCGTGCCAGGCCGGCCAACTCGTCGGGCCGGCTCCAATCCACGCCGCCACGCAACCCGGCCAGCGCGACCGCCCGATACATCGCCCCCGTATCCAGGTAGCGGAAGCCCAATCGCCGGGCCAGTGCCCGCGCCACCGTGCTCTTGCCCGCCCCCGCAGGCCCGTCGATCGTGATGATCATACGACTATTCTGACACGAACCGCGTACGCTGCAAGTGCTCTGAGACGCCGTCGAACCACTCGCGCGCCGCCAAAGTGTCTCGCGCGATTTCTTGGCAGGCGTGTGCGGGCGGCGAAAAAATTTTTCTGCGCGCGCCTGCGCGCCGTCCATCGCGCCACATCCGCATGGCCTCGCGCAGGCGGATTATCATGGCCGCAAGCGCACGTGCGCGATCGCTGCGCCCGCCGCAGGCCGTCGTGGATGTCGGCCGCGGCGGGCCGCTGCTGCGCACTCCAGGCAGCGGCAACCCTGCGCGGCGCGCGGCGCGCGCCGCGTTGCAAGAACACTGCCGGCGCGCCGCGGCGACCGAGAGATCGGGGCCGACAACCAGCGGCGCCAGGCCGTTTGGCCAGCGTGGAAACGCCGCCGACTCGCTGCGACGGTCCGCGGCGCGCGTCCTCCGCAAGTGCTTATGCGCCAGTCTGTTGCGCGCGCCGGCAATGAATGAGCCCACGCGGCTGCGCGTCCCGCGCAGCCATTACGCGCAGCTCAGCGCGTCATTGGCCGCAGGGCAGCCTCGTGCGCTCGAAATCCATCGCCGCAGTACCGCGCAGCTCTGCAAGCCGGCGCGGCATTGACGCGCGCGTTGACGTGCGCTGATCGAGATGCGCCGCGCGCCCGTCGAAACGCATCCATCGCAGCATGACCCGCGCGCCGATGGCGGCAGGGCGGCGCGGCGCGCGAGCGTATCGTCGATCGCAGTCAGCAGCATCGGCTCGGCGGCAGGCGCGTCGAACGTGCGAAAAGATCAGGCGCGCTTGAAATTGGTCTTGAAAAGTCTCAGGAAAGCGTTACCATCATTTGGAGTGTGAGCATCGTATGCTCCACGCGAAGTTGTCCCTTGTGAAGGAAGGGATGCTTCGCCTGAGGAAGGATGGAAACGAACGGCAGCGTGTACTCGGCCCGGTAACGTGCCGCGTGCAGCGCAGCGTGCCGTTCGTCATCTGGTTTCCGGAGTGATGTGCCTCGCGCCGCATCGGCCCCAGCCTGACGGCCGACGAGGAGGTCTCTCCGCCACGTGTCACTTAGGAGGACGTACGGTGGCCAAAAAGAAGGTGGCCAAGAAGAAGGTGGCCAAGAAGAAGGTAGCGAAGAAGAAGGTGGCCAAGAAGGCCCGTAAGAAGAAGGCCCGCTAGTTCGACCTTCGCAAACTGCTACGACGAGAAAGAAGCGCCCGGCACGGCTGACCGGGCGCTTCTATTTTCTTGGGGCCCGCACGGTCACTCTTCGGGCACGTGTAGCACCTTGCCGGCGATCTCGTTCAGCGCGTTGCGGGCCGCGCGCTGTTCGGCCTCCTTCTTGTTCCGCCCCCAGGCCGGTTGATAGCGGTTGCCGCCGATCTGGGCGGCGATCTTGAAGCACTTGCTGTGATCGGGCCCTTTTTCGTCCAGGAGTTGATAAATGGGAGTCGTGCCGTGCTCGCGCTGCGCCAACTGTTGCAGCATCGACTTGTAATTGTTTCCTAGAACCCCTCCGGCGGCTAGTTCGATCTCCGGCAGGATGTAGCGTTCCAGGAACTCCCGGGCGGCTTGCGTGCCACCGTCGAGATAGATCGCCGCCACCAAGGACTCGAAAACGTCGGCCAGCACCGAGGAAGGCACGCTCGGGTGGGTAGCCATCCCCTTGCCGAGGATCAGGAATTCCTGCATGCCCAGGGCTTCGCTGATCTTGGCGCACGTCCGCCGGCTGACCACCACCGATTTGACCCGCGTCAATTCCCCTTCGAGGTACTGGGGAAACTGGCGGTAGAGGAGTTCGCAAACCACCGCCCCCAGGATGGCGTCCCCCAGGAATTCCAGCCGTTCGTTGGAGGCCAGACGATGTTCCGCCCCGGAGGCGTGCGTCAGCGCGGCCTGCAACAGGCTCTTGTCGGAGAAGACGTAGGCGATCCGCTCCTCGCAACCCGCCACGAGTGCGGGCAGCGGGGTTGCCGCGTCGTATTGCCCTTCCATTCAATCGCTCCGGCGGCGCTTTTTCGAAAAAACGTGGCCGCCCTTCTCGCTCCCGGAATGCGTTTGCACCCTTCTTGAATATACCGCTTGCCAAGGGAAGGGACAAGCGGGGACTAGCGGGACCCCAAAAGCCCGGACGGGCAGACTAGAGAGGGGGCGCTGCGGGCTATGGCCGATCGTCTTGGCACGCCATCCCGCGACCGGCTCGATAGAGCGATGCAATCGCCGGCTTCGCTGCCTAGGGTTCGCTGGGCAACTGGTCCTGTCGGTTCTTGCCGACAGGCTAGGCCTCTTCCTCTAGCTCCATCATCAACTGCGCCAAGTCCATCGAATCAATGCCGAGCTTATCCCAGTCGCCGTCGCGCACAGCGTGCGGATTGATCCCCAGCCGCTCCGCGATCAGGGCCGTCCAGCGACTCTCGATCTGTTCCCCCTGGTCGCGCTCGAAGATCCGCGCGTCACCGCCTGCCACATAGAACCAAAGCAGGCTGCCGCAGGCGGGGCATTGGGCGTCGCCGAAAATGCGCGAGGGTTCCACGCGCACCGGACTTTGGCACACGGGACACACGTTCGATTCGCCTTCGGGCGTGCGCGATGAAATCATCGGCGTCCCTTTTGCCGAGCCCCGGCAGGTGCCGGGCGATCAGCGCGCCTGTAGCTTCTTCAAGCGAACCGCCGGAAGCCGCTTGAGCCGCTGACTGACCGGATCGACCTCGATCCCCGCCGATTCCAGCGCGGTGACGCCGAGAATTGGTTCGCAGTCCTCCTCGCCGAAGATGACCGTGGCCCCTACGACGTCGCCCATGAACTCGATCCGGGCGACACCGACTTTCAAGGCGACCTCAGCACCGTTGGCTAACTCGTAGGTACGTTGTCCCCCGGGTTCTATACCGACTTCGCGCAAACGGCTGGCGGGGACGTAGCAGTCCGTGGCCCCCGTGTCGACCAGAAACAACCCTTCCCAGCGGCGTTCCGGATCTGCCGGATTGGCGACCGCAACGGTCACATGCGTGGCCCCCATGGGCAGGCTCCCGATTTGTGAAGGACTAGATGGCCAAAACCCCCGCGGCCACAGTTTGCGGCCCGGGGGTTTGTGTGAGTGGCGGGGAGAGGATTTGAACCTCTGACCTCGAGGTTATGAGCCTCGCGAGCTACCGGACTGCTCCACCCCGCGTCCAGGCGCCCCGGGCAGCGGAGGCCGTCCCAGGGCAATGCGCATTCTATCATAATTTCGGCTGAAGTCGAGGGGGGACTGTCCCCTTTTTTCGGGCGGAGCCGGACCAAGGCTGGTGCTCCCTCGACGTGCGGTCAGCGGGCTGGCAAATCTCGCAGGTTATGCTTCAGCATAACGCAAAAGGTTATCGCGACGAATGTTATGCTGAAGCATAGCCTGCGCGCCCGTCAACCAAGGGGCGCCGGAGCACCGGTCCGATCCGGGAGCTTACGCTCCCGGCTCGCTGCCCGTCAGCCCAAAGGTGCCGCGGCACTGGCGAACCGCCTCATAGGCCACCACGGCCACGCTGACCGAGAGGTTGAGGCTGCGGGCCTGCGGGTGCATCGGGATGCGAAGACAACGATCGGCGGTCGCCGCCAGCAGCGAGGGGGGCAGCCCCCGCGACTCGCTGCCGAAGACCAGCCAATCGCCCGGCGCGAACCGCGCCTCGCTATAGCTCCTGGCGGCCGTCTTGCTCAGGAGCCAGGGGCGGTGGCCGGCCAGCCGCCCGACCAGCGCCGGCCAATCGTCGACTGCTTCCCAATCCAGGTGCTGCCAGTAATCCAGCCCGGCCCGGCGGAGCCGGCGGTCGTCCAGGCGGAAGCCCAGCGGGCGGACCAGCCAGAGCTTCGCCCCGATAGCCACGCAGGTCCGGCCGATGCCGCCCGTATTCAACGGGATCTCCGGCTCGACCAGCACGATGTGGAAGCTGGGCTCCGGCATGGCTTGTTCCATGGGCATGGCTCAGTCACAGTATATAATAGAGTCCGGGAGCAAGGACATCCCCGAGGGACCGCGGCGGCACATTCCGCCCTCGTCCTTGCGGATCGGCGGACCCTGCTCCGCACGGTGCCCGCCCGCCCGCTACACTCCGCCTTCATGCCTCATGCAGAATACCCCCAAGAGCCTGCGGTTGCACATCGGGCTGTTCGGCTGCCGCAATGCGGGCAAGTCGTCGCTCTTGAACGCGCTTTGCCGCCAGCCGGTGGCTATCGTCTCCGAGGTGGCCGGCACCACGACCGACCCGGTCGAAAAGCCCATGGAACTCTTGCCGCTGGGGCCCGTGCTGTTCATCGACACGGCGGGCATCGACGACGTGGGGGCGTTGGGCCAACTCCGCGCGGAAAAGACCCGCCAGGTCTTCGACCGCACCGACCTGGGGCTGATCGTGGCCGAGGCGGGCCGCTGGGGGCCTTTTGAAGAAGCCATCCTCGACGAACTCCACCGTCGCCAGGTCCCCGCCCTGGTGGTCTTCAACAAGTCGGACCTGGGCCGGCCGGCAGCGGAGGTTCTCCAAGCCCTTCGCGCCCGGCAGACCGCGTGGGTCGAGACGGTGGCGATCCGGGGCGGCGGGGTGCCGGAGGTTCGCGAGGCCCTGGTGCGGGCCGCCCCGGAGGAGTTCCTCCGCTCACCGCCGCTGGTGGCGGACCTGGTGCCGCCCGGCGAGCTGGCCGTGCTCGTAGTGCCGATCGACCTGGAGGCGCCCAAGGGCCGCCTGATTGCGCCCCAGGTGCAGGCGCTGCGGGACCTGCTGGACGGCGACGCCTACGCCCTGGTGGTCAAGGAGCGCGAGCTTCGCGAGGCATTGGAGCGGCTCCGCCGGCCGCCCGCCCTGGTGGTGACCGACTCGCAGGCCTTCCTCAAAGTTGCCGCGGACACGCCCGCGGGGGTCAAGATGACCTCGTTCTCGATCCTTTTTGCGCGGCAGAAGGGGGACCTAGGCCAGTTGGTGCAGGGGGCGATGGCCATCGACGCCCTGCGGCCGGGCGACCGCGTGCTGGTGGCCGAGGCCTGCGCGCATCACCCCATCGGCGACGATATCGGGCGGGTAAAGATCCCCCGCTGGCTGCGGCAGTACGTGGGCGGCGCACTCCAGATTCAGACCGCCGCCGGGCGGGATTTCCCCGACGACCTGAGCCCCTATCGGCTCGTGGTGCATTGCGGCGCGTGCATGTGGAACCGCCGCGAGATGCTCGCCCGGCTGCTCCGCTGCCGCGGCGCCGGCGTGCCGATCACCAACTACGGCATGACCATCGCCTACACGCTGGGGATCTTCAACCGGGCGCTGGAACCGTTCCCCGACGCCCAGGAGACCTACCGGCTTCTCAGGAGCCCCTCATAACCGGTCGTATTTCGCCGCAGTGCCGCGGGCCTTCTCGACCGGGTAGCGCTCTTCGTTCAGGGCCATCTTCTCCGCCACGGCCCGGGCCAGGTCGATCCCGGCCACGTTGGCCAGCTCGGCCAGGAGCACCAGGACATCGGCCACCTCGTAGCGGATCGCCCGGGCCGATTCGGCATCCCCCATGACCGCCGCCGCGGCGTCGTCCGTCCAGCGGAAATGCGCCATCAGCTCCGCCGCCTCGCTGGCCACCGCCATCGCCAGGTTCTTCGGCGTGTGGAACGGCTGCCAGTCGCGGCGGCGGGTGAAACCCGCGATGGCCTCCTTGACGTCGCCGAGGGTCGTGTCCGCGTCGCTGGTCCAGGGCATTTTTCTTGCCTTCCTTTCAGGCTGGGAGTCACCGCTTGCCGCCCTCCGCCTTCCCCTTCCTCCACCGTTTCTTGTCTTCTTTCCAAGCCGGGAGTGACTGCCGGGTGAGCGGTGTGAAGCTGTATGCAACGCGACGATTATACCTCGGGCAGGGGAAAGAGGGACGGGCGGAGTTTTCGCGCACCCCGCCGAGCAAGGCCGCCGACAATGGGAGCGGGTACCCTATGTGCGTTGGGAACTCAACCCAGGTGCCGGGCCATGGACCCTGCCGCCGCACGCTCCGCCGCAAAATGTCTTCCGCGGGCCTTCTTCAGCAAGGACGGCCGCCTGCTCCGCCTCGCAATGCTCACGGAAGACGTCCAACGCCAGTTCCTGGAGACCTATCTGGCCTTTCAGCCCAGGAACTCCTTCCAGGGGCTCCCCCCGCTGAAGGACGAGGCCTGCGCAAAATGGGTGCGGCAGATGATCGCCACGGGCATCAATGTGCTCGCCCGGACGTCGGACACGCGCATTGTGGGCCACGCCGCGCTGTTTCCCATCGACCAGCGAAAGTGTGAAATGCTGGTGGTCGTCTGGCCTGGCCACCAGAACGTCGGCGTCGGCACCGAGCTGACGGAGACCTGTGTCGAGCTGGGCGTCGAGCTGGGCTGCGAGTGCATCTGGCTCCAGGTCGACGCGACCAACCTGCGGGCGCGGCACGTTTACGCCAAGTGCGGTTTCGAGTACTCGTCCGGCCGGCAGGCCCGCGAGCTGGACATGGTCTGCGAGCTGGGCGAGCGGCGGCGCCGGCGCGCGGCCTGCAACAACGGCATGATCGAGAAGGAGCGTTCGCATGAAACGTTATGGCTGGGTGATCGGCCTGCGGCAAGACAAGATCGAGGAGTACCGGCGGCTGCACGCGGCGGTGTGGCCGGACGTGCTGCGGATGATCCGCGCGTGCCACATCCGCAACTACTCGATCTACCTTCGCAAACTGCCGGACGGGAAGCACTACTTGTTCAGCTACCTGGAGTACAGCGGCGATGATTTTGCCGCGGACATGGCCAAGATGGCCGCCGATCCGACGACCCAGCGGTGGTGGACGCATTGCATCCCCTGCCAAGAGCCCCTGGCCGATCGCGCGGCCGGCGAGTGGTGGGCCACAATGGAAGAAGTCTTCCACCTGGACTGAACATTGGTGCTCGCGAGAGAACAAGTTTGAGAGTTCGGTGGCACGCCCTGAGGTACGAAGGGCGTGGAGGGCCCGCAAACCCGGCGTTCGGCGCGGGTCTCCGACCCCGCCGAGGGCCGGCCGCCAGGTCTCCAGGGTAACGCAATAAGCCTGCGGTCGCGGCAGGGGCGTGGTCGGAGACCTCGCCCCAACGAGAGGGGGTCCCGGGGGTCTTGCCGTCGCCTGCCGGATACCTATTTATTATCTCACTTCAATCCCCCACTCCCCAATCTCTAGAGCGGCGGGCAGAGCGGCGCACCCAAAGGGTACCCGGCCCGCCCGCTAAACTCCTCTTCCCAATCCCCGATCCCCAATCCTCTTCCCGCCTCTGGCATCTCGGCTTGGGTTGTGCCATACTGGCGGCGGGTTTGGGCAAAAGAGACCATCTGGGGGAGACACGTCATGAAGAAACAATGGGCGACATTTCTGCTGATGGTGTGCAGCCTCGGCGGCGCGGCGGTGGCGGCGGAGGACCTCCAGAAGGCGTTTGTCACGCCGCCGGATGCCGCCCGGCCCTGGGTCTACTGGTTCTGGTTGAATCAGAACATCACCCGGGAAGGCATCACGGCCGACCTGGAGGCGATGAAGCGGGTGGGCATCGGCGGCGTGCTGATCATGGAGGTGGACCAGGGGGCGCCTGTGGGGCCGGTCCCGTTCGCCGGTCCCAAGTGGCGCGAGCTGTTCAACTATGTTTGCAGCGAGGCCAGCCGGCTGGGGCTGGAAGTGAACATGAACAATGACGCCGGGTGGTGCGGCAGCGGCGGTCCCTGGATTACCCCCGAGCTGTCCCAGCAGAAACTGACTTGGAGTGAAACGGCCGTGGCCGGGCCGCGGAGCTTCGACGACACGCTGGCGGAGCCGCCGAAGGTGGCAGGCTACTACCGCGACGTTGCCGTGCTGGCCTTCCCCACGCCGCAGGGCAAGTTGCGGATCAAAGATATCCAGGGAAAGGCGGCCTTTGTGCGGCAGGAGTTCCCGCCGCCGCCGGCAACCTTCCCGACCGTGCCCGCCGAGCAAACCATCCCCACGGGCAAGGTGTTGGACCTGACGGCCCAGTTCCAGAAGGGCCGCCTGGCGTGGCAAGTCCCGGAAGGCGATTGGACCGTGCTCCGCATCGGCCACACGACCACCGGCAACAACAACGCGCCCGCGCCGGCCTCCGGCCGCGGGTTGGAATGCGACAAGCTGAGCGCGGCCGCCGCCGACGCGGCCTTCGCCGGCTTGATGGGCAAGCTGGTTTCCGACGTGGGACCACTGGCGGGCAAGACGCTCGTTTCGACGCACATCGACAGTTGGGAGGTCGGCTCGCAGAACTGGACCCCGCGCTTCCGCGAGGAGTTCCAGAAGCGCCGCGGCTACGATCCGCTGCCGCTGCTGCCGATCGTCACCGGGCGGGTCGTCGACAGCCTGGGCTGCTCCGAGCGGTTCCTGTGGGACGTGCGGCAGACCGTCTCGGACCTGCTGGTGGAGAACTACGCGGGCCGTTTCCGCGAACTGGCCAACAAGCACGGCCTGCGGCTGTCGATCGAGGCCTACGACGGATGCCCCTGCGACGACGTGGCCTACGCCGGCCGCTGCGACGAGCCGATGGCCGAGTTCTGGTCGACCGGCAACGGCACGGCCTACAGTTGCGTGGAGATGTCCGCGGCGGCCCACGTCTACGGCAAGCGGATCCTGGGCGCCGAGGCCTTCACCGCCACGGACGCCGAGAAGTGGCGGCTGCACCCGGCCACCATCAAGATCCTCGGCGACTGGGCGTTCTGCGAGGGCATCAACCGCTTCGTGTTCCACCGCTACGCGATGCAGCCCTGGCTGGACCGCAAGCCCGGCATGTCGATGGGGCCCTGGGGGCTGCACTACGAGCGGACCGAGACCTGGTGGGAGCAGTCCAAGCCGTGGCACGAGTACCTGGCCCGCTGCCAGTTCCTCTTGCAGCAGGGGCTGTTCGTGGCGGACCTCTGCTACTTGCAGCCGGAGGGCTCGCCGCGGCGGTTCGACCCGCCGCCGGCAGGCCGCGGCGGCGACACGCCGGACCGGCCGGGCTACAACTTCGACGGCTGCTCGGCGGAAGCCCTGCTGACACGGTTGTCGGTCCGCGACGGCCGCATCGAGCTGCCCGACGGCATGAGCTACCGGGCGCTGGTCCTGCCGGCATCCCAGACCATCACCCCGCGGCTGCTCGCGGGGGTTGCGAAGTTGGTCGAGGCGGGGGCGACGGTGATCGGTTCGCCGCCCCTCGCGTCGCCCAGCCTGGCCGACTATCCGCAGTGCGACGAGCAGGTCCGCAAGCTCGCCGAGAAGCTGTGGGGCGATTGCGACGGAAAGCAGGTCATCGAGCATCGCCTCGGCCAAGGCAGGGTCGTGTGGGGGAAAACGCCCGAGCAAGTTCTGGCGGCGGCGGGCGTCCCGCCCGATTTCGCTTGCGGCGGGCAAAGCGCGCCCTTCCGCTACATCCACCGCCGATTGGACGACGGCACGGAGTTCTACTTCGTGGCCAACAAGACCGACGCCGCCAAGGAGGCCGTCTGCACGCTGCGGGTGCAAGGCAAGCGGCCCGAACTGTGGTGGCCCGAGACCGGGCTGATCGAGCCCGCGGCCAGATACGTCCAACGCCGCGGCGTCACTCGCATCCCCTTGCGGCTGGAGCCCGCCGAATCGGTGTTCGTGGTGTTCCGCGCGGAACCCAGCAAGCCGCTGGATCCCGTGGTGTCACTGACCTGCAACGGAAAGCCGGTCCAGCCGATCGTTGGGCCGCGACAGGCGATCGTGATCCGCAAGGCGCGTTACGGGATCCTCGACGATCCGCAGCGGACCCGCGACGTGTGCGCGAAGCTGCAGGCCCTGGTGGACGGCGGCGGCGTGGCCTTCCAGGTGGCCGACATGGCCGCCGGGGACGATCCGGCCTTGAACGTCGTCAAGACCCTGGAAGTGGATTACACGCTGGACGGCTTGCCGCGGCACGCCACCGGCCGGGATCCGGATATGCTGCAACTGGCCGGCACCCCGGCCGCGGAACACACGGCCGAGCTGCGGCGGACCGCCCAGGGCCAGCTCGTGCTGGAGGCCTGGAAACCGGGCCGATACGAGTTGCGGACCCGTTGGGGCCGCACGCTGCTGGCCGACGTGCAGCCGCCCGCCAAGCCTCAGCCCATCGCTGGGCCGTGGGAGCTGCAACTGCCCGCCCAGGCCGGCACGCCCCAGAAGCTCACGCTCGAAAAGCTGATCTCCTGGAGCGAGCACCCTGATACCGCCCTGAAGTACTTCTCCGGCACGGCCACCTATCGGACAACCTTCCGTCTGCCCGGTGTGCAGAATCCAAAGTCCGCAATCTACCTGGACCTGGGCGACGTCCAGATCATGGCCGACGTGAAGCTCAACGGCCACCCGCTGGGCCTCCTCTGGAAACCGCCCTACCGCGTCGAGGTCACCGCCGCGATTCAGCCCGGCGAAAACACGCTGGAGGTTCAGGTGACCAACCTCTGGATCAACCGCATGATCGGCGACGAGCAGTTGCCGGAAGACAGCGACCGCAACGCGAACGGCACGCTGCGGGCGTGGCCCAAGTGGCTGGCGGAGGACAAGCCCAGCCCCACCGGCCGCCAGACCTTCACGAGCTGGCGGCTCTGGAAGAAGGACTCGCCGCTGGTGGCCTCCGGCCTGTTGGGCCCCGTGACCCTGCAAACCAGCGAGCGGGCGCTGCTGAAGTAGTGCTCGTTGCGGACAAATAGAAGTGGGGCGGGTCGAGCGAAGCGAGCCCCACCGGTCGAGCGAAGAACGGTGGTGGGGCTCGCCGACCATGCTTCGCACGGTGCCCGTCGGCCCACCCTACACTCTCGACCCACCCTGCACTCTCAACCCACCCAACACCCTCGACCCACCCGACGTGCTATGATCCGCTCCTATTGTTCTGCCATCGCCGTCCTGCTCGTGACCTCTTGCGCTTTTGCGGCGGCCGCCGCGCCGACGCCCACCGTCGTCCCGATTCGACTCGAGCAGACCATTTCGCGCGAGGATCCAAAGTTCGACTGTGCGCGGGCGAGGTTGACGATCGGCCGCGACGGCATGGTGTATCTCACCACGGCCGGCCACGACAACGGCTACATCCTCCGCGTCAGCCGCGACGGCCGCGACAAGCTCGGCGCGGCATGCGTGGAGGCCGTCCAGAACGCCACCGCCGACGCCGCGGGCATCGTGGCCAGCGCCCACGGGCATTTCAAGCACCAGGTGGCGATCTACGACAAAGAGTTCGCACCGCTCCACGTGGTGACCGACTTCCTGGTGAGCGACGAGGCGGGCTGGGATGCCCCCGCCGGCGTGGAAGCGGGGGCCAGCGGCGACTTCTACGCGCTGGACCACCACCGCGACCGCATCCTCCGCATCCAGGCCGACGGCAAGATCACCCGGGCCTTCGCCCTGCCGCACTTCGACAAGTGCCCGGCACAGGGCTTCCGCGTGTGCGAGAAGGCCCAAGCGTTCTACGTGTTCTTCTGGGGCAAGCCGGGGTTGTATTGCCTGGGCTTCGACGGAAAGCTGAAATGGCAGCGGCCGCTGCCTATTAGCGCGAACACCTACGACGGCGACAACGGCGGGTTCGACGTCGATGCGGACGGCGTGCTCTACGCCGTCGGTTCGCAGGACAACATGGTTCAGAAGATCGGCCTGGACGGCCAACCCGTGGGGCAGGTCAAGCTCGCGATTCCGCCCGAGCGGAAACCGGCCGAGGGCATCCGCGGCCTCCGCCTGTGGGCGGGCCAGGCCGTGCTCCGCGGCCGCCACCCCAGCGAGCTGTTCCAGGTCTATGACCTGGCCACGGGCGCGTTCCAGCGCTCGGTTTTCATCGATCACGAGCGGCTGACGGTGACCGCGCAGGGCGGCCCGTGGACGGCCGGACAAGCGGTCGATTTCCGCATCGAGTTCGACGGCGGCGGCCGGCAGATCAAGCCCCGCTGGCGCGTCTGGGCGAGGCCCGTCGGCGTGCTGGATTACCGCGAGCTCGTGCTCTCCGGCGGCACGCTCGAAGTGCCCCGGGATTTTGCCGGCTTCTACCAGATCAAGGTCACGCCCGAGGCGACCCCCTGGCAGCAAGCCGCCGCCGGCAGCGAGTACAAGGTACAGACGGTGGTGGAAGTGCGGGCTGGCGGGGCGCGGGGCAGTGCCGCGGCCGCCACGCCGCGAAACCGCGTGGATTTCGGCCGCGGCGAGGAAATCCCCCTGGCCGTACACCTCCGCGGCACCGGCCTGCCCAAGGACACGCCATTGACGATCACCCTGGCCGACGGCAGCGGGCCGATCGCGGCCACCACAACCCGCTTCGACCCCGCCGCCGAGGAACTCCGCTTCACGATTCCCAAATGGCTCACCGCCAGGCTGCGGCCAGGCCGCTACGTGGTGAGCGTCGCCGGCCAGGGCCTCACCTGTGTCCGCCAGGTGCTGGTGATTGGTCCGGGCATGGATCGGCCGTCGCCGCTTTTGATGATGTACGGCGACTACAGGCCGACCTATCCTGAGGCGAATTCCTGGGACGCCCCGGACCGGGCTACCGCCTCGTTCCGGCGGACGGCCCGCCTGGGCTTCAATCTGTTGGTCGATCGCTTGGGCCACCCGCTGGAGATGGGGGCCTTCTCGCTGGCCACGCCGCGATCCGAGGTCGAGGCCCTGGTGAAGGCTGCCGAAGCGGATCCACTGGCCGTCTCCGCGGAAAAACTCGTGACCCTGCCCGCCCTCTTGCAGACCCTGGCCGGCTACGGCGCCAACGGCATCTCGCAGATGTCGATCCTCATGGGCATGGACGCGGGGCTACCGCTGGGCGGGCCGGGTTTCGACGGCCGCAAGCCCGACCAGTGCCTCAAGGACCTGACCGCCACGACCGAGGCCCTCCGCGGCTATCCGGCCTTCCGCGGCTGGAGCTGGGCGTCCAACTGGTGGATTTTTGGCGAGCGCGGCGCCGCGGCTGCCAACACCCAACAAGAGAGGGCGGGCTACACGGCCGCGCTTAAGAAGGCCACCGACAGCGGCGCCTGGGACGAAGTGCTCGGTCGCGTGGCCGGCCGCCGACTGTCTTATGCGGTAGATGCCCAGGCCCTGTTCAACAAGCGGCTCAAGGAGCTCGCGCCCAACGCCGTTACCGCCGTGGCCTGCCCCTTCCGCAACGTCGAGTCCTACCCGCCCGTCACGCTCGCCAACGTCGATGAAAGCGATCTCCAGGCCCAGTGGGAGCAGGTCGCCCTGCCCTACCACGGGCCGTTCAGCGTCGATTTCTACAAGCGGCCGGGCAAGCGGGCCTGGGGCCATCCCGAGGTCTGGAACGACGCCGGCACCGGCGACCAGATCCTCACCACGCTCTGGCAGATGGTTATGCGCGGGGCCGACGGCGTGGGCTGCTCCGACCCCGTGCCGCAGTGGCAGTTCGCCCTGGCCGGAAACACCGACGACCCGCGCATCTCCTGGAACGGCATTGCCAGCGTCTACCGCGGCGTGAACGGCGTCCTGCGCCGCTACGGGCCGTGGCTGGCCGCGATGCGAACCCATGATCCCGTGGCCATCGTGGCCAGCGCGCGGATGTACAAGATCGACGATTGGGTGGGCGCCACCGGCCGGCATTTCGCCCGCGTGATGGAAGCCTACGTCGCTTGCCTGCACGCCCATCGCCCGGCCAGCATCGTCTTCGCCGAAGACCTGCAACCCGGCACGCTCCAGCAGTACCAGGCCGTGCTGCTGGTGGGCCAGACCGTCGAGATGGAGCCGGCCCTGCTGGCGGCGCTGCGGGCCGCGCGGGCGGCGGGCGTGGCCGTGCTGGCCGACGGCACTTGCCGGCCCGAGCTGGTTAAGGATTTCACCCCGCTGGGCGTATCGTTCGACAAGTGGGAGAAGGACCCCAGCTTGGCTGCCGACGATCACGCCTACTGGCGAACGTCGCTCTGCGCGCAGGCCGACGCCGCCGCGATGGCCAAGGCTTTGGCCACCGTGCGACCGCCTGCCCAGGTGGACAATCCGCAGGTGTTTCTTACCGAACGGCGGGCCGAGCAGGGCCGCTACCTGTTCGTGGTCAACAACTCGGTCCCCAGCGACCTGGAGCCGGGCTGCCTGTGGCGGGTGACGCTGGCCTGCGCCAGCCTACTGCCGCAGGTGGTGCCGCTCGGACTCGACGTGCCCGCGGGGCATGTGGTCTACGACGTGTTGGCCGGCAAGCGGGTGCAGCCGGCCGGCGGCATCGTAAACGCCGACTGCCGCAGTAGCCCGGCGCGCATCTTTGCCATTCTTCCCGCCGCCATTGCCCGCGTGGAGGCCGACTTGCGAAGCGAGGTCGAGCGCGGGAAGGCGATGCGATGGGAGGTCCGGGTTCGGGACAGCGCCGACGAGACAATCGCGGCAGCCGTGCCCGTGCGTGTCCGCTTGCTCGCGTCCGACGGCGGGGTATTGGAGCAGCAATATGTCTCGGCGGCGTCCCAAGGCGCCGGCGGCGAGTTCCTCCTGCCGCTCAATGGGCCCGGGGATCGATTTGTCGTGGAAGCGGTTGAGTTGTTCAGCGGCAAGCGGGCGACGCTGACGTTCGGCCTCCAGGACGCCGAGTTGCCGCTGGACCTCTTGAAGTTGAGCGATGCCTCTGTAGGGAACGCCCTCCGTGGCGTTCCGGGAACCGGGCACAACGTCGCTGCACAAGCCGCGGAACGCCGCGGAGCGCGTTCCCTAAAGAGTTCCGCGGAATCCGGCAACCATTCCTTGGCCAAGGCAAGCTCGGCCTCCGGTCCGTCCGTGGGCGACTTCACGCCTGCCGACGAAGCCTTCGGCCCGCATGTTCGTGACCTGGTGCTCACCGACGACGGCAAGCTGGCCGTGATGAACACGATGAACTGGGACCACAATCTCTATGCCGTGGACACCGAGACCGGCAAGGTCCGCTGGCGGCAGCGGGCCGGGCACTACTTCGCCTTCGAGCCGGTGGCCCTGCCCGATGGCCTGGCCGTCCAGGGCTTCGATCTCCGCAGCGCCCAGGGCTATCACCTGTACCTGGTCGGGGCCGACGGCTTGCTGCGACGGCGGTTCGCCCTCTACGGGCTGCCGCAGCGGCTGCCCCACCGCTTCGTCCCCGCCCTCTTGCGCGACCACATCAACAGCTTCGCGGTCGGCGACGGCGGTCGCTGGGTCGCTACTGCCGGCGACCTGGGGTTGGCCGTCTGGTCGTCGGAGGGCAAGGTCCTCTGGCAACAGGATTGGTACAAGGATCGCCGGCATTCCGGCAAAGTCGTGGCCCTGGACGCCGCCACGCTCCTGGTGATCGAGGGCACTGCGGCCACCGCCTACGGAGCCCGCGACGGCCGGCCCGAGTGGCGGCAATCGCTGGGCCGCAGCGGCGAGATCCGCATCGCCCGTAGCAGTACCGACGCCCGCACGTGTGTGCTCTACAACATAGCCGACGGCGGCAAGCTGTGGGTGCTCCGCGGCGGCCAGGTGGTCCGCGTGATTCCCACGCCCGCCGAGGATTTCTGCGTCTCGGCCGACGGCTCGCTGCTGGCGGTCGTGAGCGAGCAACTGCTGAAGCTCTACTCGGTGGCCGACGGCTTGCAGTGGATCTTCCACGGCGACGACTTGCTGCACTTCCCCCGCTTCTCCGGCGACGGGCGACTGGCGGCCGCCAGCGGCCTCGGCACCGTGTACGTGACCGACCTGGAAGGCCGCACGCTGCTGGAAAGGGACATGCAGGCCCTGGCGGTGCCCGCCTGGCTGGCCGACGGCAGCCTGCTCTTGGCCACCTGGGAAGGGACCGTCTGCCGGCTCGACAAGGGGTATGCCCAGCAATGGCGGACGCGGCTCGTACCCGAGGCGGCCGACCTCCGCGGCAAGCTGCTGGCCGAGGACGCCACGCCCACCTCGCACATCGACGGCTGGAGCAACGCCGCCGCGGAAGCAAACGCTAGTGTGCCACTGCTTGGCACAAGCAGTGCTGCCAATCTGCTGGCCAAGACCACGCCCATGATCCGCCTTCTGACTTCCCAGGGCGAGAACTCGCTCGTGGAAACTCCCGGCCAGAAGGTGGCCATGCTCTACGACGGCAAGGCCGCCGCCCCGGCGGAGGCCTGGATCCCGTGGCACATGGTGGGCACCTTCGCCGAGACGTCGCCGGAGAACTCGATCCTGATCGATGCCTTCCGCACGCAGATGCGCGTGACCGGCGTGACTCTGGTCGAGGACCCCGGCCATCCGGAAAGCTGGCTCCGCGACGGGCGGATCGACTTCTGGGACGCGGTTCGGGAACGCTGGGTGCCCATCCAGCCGCTTTTGAGCGACGCCGCGGTACACACGCACATGTTTGCCCGGCCGGTCGAGGCCGCGCGGTTCCGCCTGCTGCTGCCCTGGGGCGTCTGCGGCAACGTCCGCCTGGCCCAGATCGTCTTCCACGGCGAGGTGTTGGGCTGCTCACACCCGGACGCGGTCGCCAAGCGGCCGCTGGCCGTCCTCTTCGACGAGCAGGAGGACATCCAACAGGACCTGTACACGGGCCAGGGAAAGCTGTCGCTGGCCCTGGAGGGGGCCTACAGCGGCGGGCGGTGCCTGACGCTCACCCCGGACGGCGGCGGCGAGAGCAGCGCGGGCTGCCCCTTCCGGCAGCAGTTCGGCGAGACGGTCCGCAATTGGGATTTTCAAATCGCCGAGCATCCCCAGCCCGGCCAGTACCGCTACTTGCAGTTCGCATGGAAGGCCCTGTCGCCCGCGACCAAGGGCATCACGCTGTGCGTGAACGAAGGCGGTTACGAGGGTTACTCGATCGCCGCCGGGGACGCCACCGCCTGGGAGGGCAAAACCGTGGTCAAGAAGCTCGACACGCCCCCCGCCTCCTGGCAGCTTGTCCGCCTGGACCTCTGGGCGGTGGCCAAGAAAGCGTGGCGGGTCCGCGCCCTGCGGCTGGGGGTCAAGGGTGGCGGGGCGGCCTTCGACCAGATCGTCCTCGGTCGGACCGAATCCGACCTGCCGCAACGGTGAAACCATGCAAACGAAAGGAAAGGTGCTGTAATGGCTGTCGTAAGTGTGTTTGGCTTCGTAAGTTGGTTTGGTATTGCTCCCGCAATCTTGTTTCTGGCTTTCGGCGTTGGGCTGCCGCTGGGGGTTCCGCCGCTGCCGGAAGACCCGATGCTGGCCCGCTTGGCCCCCGCGGAGTGCATGGTGTACTTGAGCTGGTCGGGCGTGGCCGCCCCGGACGCCAAGAGCCCGAACCAGGTTGAGCAGTTGCTGGCGGAGCCCGAGGTCCGGCAGTTCGTGGCCGCCGTGAGCGGGCAGATTGACGCGGTGGTGGCGCGGCTGGAGCAGCCGTCCGCAGGGCATACCGGCGCAGCTCCGCCCGAGGCCGCGAAGCAGGCCGTGCTAGCCGAATTGCTCCGCTGGGGAAAAGTCTTTCTGGGGCGGCCGACGGCCGTCTACCTTTCGGGCCTGAACATCGGCCCTGCCGGGCCGGCGGATGTCCACGGCGGCGCGGTCGTCGAGGTGGGCCAACAGGCGGCGGCCCTGCAAACGACCCTGCGGAAACTCGAAGCCTTGCTGCCCCCGGGAAGCCTGGAAACATTGGATATCGAAGGCCATCCCTGGCAGCGCCTGCGGCTCGGACCGGCTGTGCCCGAAGTCGCCTGGGGCGTCCGCGGCAAGTACCTGCTGGTGGCCGTCGGCCAGGGCGAGTTGGCCGACATGCTCAAGCGTGCCCGCGGCGATGCCCCCGCCTGGCGGACCGCGATCCGCAGCCAGCTCCCGGTCCAGCGGCCCTCCACGGTGGCCTATGTGGACGTGCGCCGGATTCTCGGCGCGCTGCCGCCGCCGGTCCGCCAGGTGGCCAACATGACCGCGGAAGCGGCGGGCCTGGACAACCTGAGCGGGCTGGTCGCGGTGACCGGCCTGGACCAGGAGCGGTTCGTCTCCAAGATCCTGCTGGCAATCGACGGCCAGCCCCGCGGGCTGCTGGCCCTGTTGGATGAAAAACCGCTCGACCCGCAAGACCTCGCGGCCATCCCCGCCGACGCCACCATCGCCGTGGCCAGCCGCTTGCGACCCGAACGCGCGATGCAGGCCATCCTGGCTACGGTCGAGAAACTCCGGCCCGGCAGCCAGGCCGGCGTCACCGAGGTGCTCCGGCAGATGGAGCAGTCGGTGGGCTTCGATCTCCGCCAGGATCTCCTGGCCGCGCTGGGCGACCGCTGGTGCCTCTACAATTCTCCCGGCGAGGGGGGCCTGCTGCTCACCGGCCTGACCGCCGTCGTGGAAGTCCGCGACGCCAAACGACTGGCCGCGGTCGAGGAAAAGCTGCGCGTTGCCGTCGCCGGGCTGATGGAGCGCAACGCCATGCCCGGCCGCGGGAAGCCGA
>Ga0326728_10011395_pt1 | contig 20327 bp, 10 predicted proteins | sample MB3enrmetagenome_FD_207602 | JGI IMG/M metagenome (GOLD analysis project Ga0326728, IMG submission 207602) | Lab enriched peat soil microbial communities from McLean, Ithaca, NY, United States - MB31MN | ecosystem: Environmental > Terrestrial > Soil > Wetlands > Peat | place: USA: New York... | reverse complement strand
AGGAGTTGCGACGGGACGAGCAGAGGCGCAGCGGCTGCCGGGCGGGGTACGACCGGAGCACTATTCGCTGGTGATTACGCCGGACCTGAAGGCGGCCACGTTTGCGGGGAGCGAGACGATCGATGTAGTGCTGGATGCACCGGCGACGGCGATTATGCTGAATGCGGCGGAGATCGAGTTTGTGTCGGTAAAGGCTTGGAACAGGGAGCAGGGATCAGGAAGCAGGGAGCAGGGAACAGGGAGCAGGGTACAGGGAACAGGGAACAGGGATCAGCAAGGACAGAACAGTACAAATGCGAGGATTCCTCGCTCCGATCAAAATGACAAGCAGAAGACAGATGCAACTACGGAGATTCTGGGCTCCGCCCAGAATGACGAATCTCGCGATGGTGTAACGGCGATGGTGACGCTGGATGAGAAGAAGGAGCAGGCCACCTTCACCTTTGCGCAAACGCTGCCTGCGGGACCAGTGCGGCTGGCGATCGAATACAAGGGGATTCTGAACGACCAGCTGCGCGGGTTCTATCTGTCGAAGACGAAGCTGCGGCGGTATGGGGTGACGCAGTTCGAGTCGACCGACGCGCGGCGGGCATTTCCCAGCTTCGACGAGCCGGCGCTGAAGGCGACCTTCGACGTGACGCTGGTGGTGGATACGGGAGACACGGCGATCTCCAATATGAAGATCGTCTCGGACACGGCAGGGCCGGTCGTGGGGAAACATACTGTGGTGTTTGCCCAGACGCCGCGAATGTCAACCTATCTGGTGGCGTTTCTGGTGGGCGACTTCAAGTGTTCCGAGGGCAAGTCGGATGGGGTGCCGATCCGTGTCTGCGCGACGCCGGACAAGGTGGGCCTGACGCACTTTGCGCTGGATTCGGCCAAGCAGACGCTGCACGACTACAACCAATACTTTGGACTCAAGTATCCGTTGGCGAAGCTGGACCTGGTGGCGGTGCCGGACTTCGAGGCGGGAGCGATGGAGAACTTCGGGTGCATTACGTTCCGTGAGGCGGCGTTGCTTGTGAACAAGAGGGATGGGGCGCTGCCGGCGAAGAAGGAGGTTGCAGAGACTGTAGCGCACGAGATGGCGCATCTGTGGCTCGGTGACCTGGTGACTCCGGCGTGGTGGGACAACCTGTGGCTGAACGAGGGGTTTGCGACGTGGATGGAGACCAAGGAGGCGGCGAAAGAGCATCCCAAGTGGAGATTCGAGCAGGACGCGGCGGTAGGGAAGAACCGCACCATGGACGAGGACGCAGGCAGAACCACACGAGCGGTCCGCGCGCGGGCGGAGACGCCGGCCGAGATCAATGAGATGTTCGACGACATTGTCTACAACAAGGCGGGCGCGGTGATCGCGATGGTGGAGAACTGGGTCGGTGAAGAGACGTTTCGCAAAGGTGTACAGGCGTATGTGGCAGCGCACGAGTATGGGAATGCCACGGCGGAAGACTTCTGGACCGCGCAGACGCAGGTGAGCGGGCTGCCGGTGGACAAGGTGATGCGGAGTTTTGTGGAGCAGCCGGGAGTTCCTGTGGTGACGCTATCGAGTGAAGGTACGAGCGTACCTGTGACGCAGCGCAGATTCATTCTTTCCGGGGCCGCGGACCGAGCCTCGGGGGTTGAAGGAGCAGGCCAGGTGTGGACGATTCCGGTGTGCGTCAAGAGCGCGTCTTGCCAACTACTAACGCCGCAGACCCTGGAGTTGCAAAAGGGCCCGGCGGAGCAGTTCTTTTATGCAAATGAGGGAGACAAGGGGTATTACCGAACGGAGTATACGCCGGAGCAGTTGAAGGCGATTGTGGCCCATGCGGAGACTGCGCTGACGCCGCCAGAGAGAATTGGAATGCTTGGCGACGAGTGGGCGCTGATGCGGGCAGGACAGGGGCCGGTGGGGGATTTCCTGAACCTGGTGTTAGCTGTGAAGCAGGACCCGAACGCGACGGTGTTGGAGAGCGCGCTTGGGAAGGTGACTTCGATCGAGACGCGGATTGCCACCGACGAGGAGCGCGAGCGGCTGGATAGGGTGGTCCGTCGGGAGTTCGGCGGTGTGTATGCCGGGCTGGCCAAGGGCGGCGGGCTTGAGATGGAGGACCGCGAGGCTCTTCGCGCAACGCTGTTCGCGGCGCTGGGCAGAGCGGGCGATCAGGCGGTGCTGGCAGAGGCGATGAGCGAGACGCAGGCTTTGCTTGCCGGACAGAAGCCTACGAATGTCGCGGTGTTGGACGCCGCGGTGGCTCTGACCGTGGCCAAGGGCGATGCGGCGATGTACGAGAAGATGCTGCGCCTGGCGAAGAGTGCGACCGATCCGGCCCTGAAACAGGACGCATTGCGCACACTGACACGCTTCCAGGCCCCGGACCTGGTGGCGCGGACGCTGGAGTATGCGGTGTCGGACCAGGTGCGCAGCCAGGACAGTTGGACGCTGATTGCGCAACTACTGTCGCGGCGCGAGACGCAGGATGCTGCGTGGGCGTTCGTTCAGCAGCACTGGGATGAGATTGCGCAGCGGGCGACGGAGAACTCGGGAACGAGAATTGTGGAGGCAACGGGCGCGTTCTGCACGGTGGAGAGGCGGGATGAGGTGACAAGCTTCTTTGCGGCGCATCCAGTGGCATCAGCCCGGCGGACGCTGGCCAGATCGATCGACAGCATCGACGACTGCATCCAACTGCGGGCAGCGCAGGAGCCAGAACTGCGCAGATGGCTGGACGTTCATGCGGGGCAGTGAGAACATAGGCCGGGACTTCAAAGTCCTTGGCGATCACCCACCCATTCCGCAAATACCGCGGCCTGGATGGGGCACCTGGTTAATGTGATTTGCGTTGGGCGGGTTTGTTGGGACCGCGGGAACGAAGTAGGGATTGCCAGTCGCGCTCGGTCTGGGTGGCGTAGTCGGCGGCGAAGCTGGCGATGGCAGCGTCGAAGCGCGAGGAGGCGCCGATATAGCCAGCGATGACGCCGGAGTCGCCGGATCGGGCGTGGCCGCGCGCCAGCGTTTCGCCACAGAGGGCGGCATACTCCAGCAGGCCGGCTGCCTTCAGCTCGGTCATTTCGACTGCGGCTTTATGGTCGTTGAGCTGGCGGACGAGGAAGTCGCGGCCCTCGATGGTGGTATAGCCGAGAAATGGGTCGGACTGGAACTGCATGGCGCGCTGGCCTTCGACGACGCGGCGGCCCTGGTGCGACGGCGTGGGCGACTGCCCCAGATACGGCGTGTAGGCTGAGGCGACTTCCTCCTTGATCTGCAGGAAGAGCGGGTCGTTGGGGCCGTTGCCTTGCATGTAGATGCAGTAGTCGCGCAGGCCGACTGATCCGGTACCGACGACTTTAAAGGCCACGTCAAGCGGAGTGTATTGGGAGAGGAAGTGGCGTCGCTCTGGCTGAAGGCTCTCGGCGTAAGAGACGAGCGAGCCGAGGACCGAACGGGCCTGATCGCCGTGGACGCGGGTGAGGATGGGATCGATGGTTTTGAAGATGCGATGGGATGAAACTTTGTGTGCTGGATGGGTCAGGGCTTGGAGGTTGTGCAGGGGCGTGGCGCGCTCGGCCAGGCGCAAAATCTGCGATACGGGTTCAACCGTGTGCAGGCGATGCACCTGGTAGCGCGCGAGCTCCAGCACAGGCATCTGCGCGAAGTTGTGCATCGCGCTACGGTAGCTTGCAAGGAAGGTACGTACGGCGTCGCGGCACAGACTCGTCTTTGCGCCTGCGTCACGGCCGGCGAGAATGAGACTGGCGGCCATGCGCTTGACGTCCCACTCGAAGGGACCGCGGATGGTCTCGTCGAAGTCGTTGATGTCGAAGACGAGACGGCCGTCGGGCGCGGCGAAGGCCCCAAGGTTGCGGACGTGCGCGTCGCCGCAGAGCTGGGTGTGGATGCCGGTGTTGGGGCCGAGCGAGAGATCGTAGGCCATCACAGGCACGGCCCCGCGAAAGAAGCCGAAGGGCGATGCGGCCATGCGGTTGTATTTGATGGGGATTAGCGCAGGGACGCGGCCGCGCATGGACTCGGCGAGGATCTGTAGCGGATCGGCGCGGCGTTTGGGCTGCCAGACGGCGAGCTTGGCACGGGGCGTGCGTTTGCGCTGGGACTGGCCGAGGGCGATGCGTTCGCGGAGGGTGAGGGGAGTCGGCATTTGTTGTTAAGGTACTAGATTCAAGGTTCGAGGCATGAGGGGTAAGTTTTGAGAGGCGAGATGTTGCGTGCGGCGGGATGCGTCTAAACTCTGAAGATGAGATGAGGTGGTGATGGTGAGGCGATTGGCGGTTTGGGGCTGTGCATTGGCGTTTGCGACAGGAACGGCGGGGATATGTCATGCGTATGGACAGGACACACGGAATGTAACCGAGCCGAAGATTCCGCCGAGCTGCACGGTCCTGACGGCGAGGCAAGCCTCACATGGGGTAGAGCTGCCGGAGCTGGATGAGAACAAGCCCGACACAACGCGTATCCAACAGGCCATGGACCACTGCAAGGCGGGGCAGGCCGTTGAACTGAAGGCGAGCGGGGAGCAGGATGCCTTTCTCTCGGGGCCGCTGGAGCTGCGGAGCGGAGTAACGTTGCTGGTCGAGAAAGGGGCAATCCTGTTCGGCTCACGCAATCCGCGAGACTACGATGTGGAGCCGGGGCTGTGCGGAACTGTGACGGAGAAGAAGTATCCCTATACGCAGGGGATTTCGGGGCATGGGTGCAAGCCGCTGATCGGCGGGCACGATGTTGCGGGCGCGGCGGTGATGGGCGATGGCATTATCGACGGACGACGCGGGGCGAAGATATTGGGGCAGGAGATCACCTGGGAGGACCTGGCCGAACAATCCATCATGGGTTGGCCGGTGGAGTACACGCGATGGGCGCGTGGCGTGGGTAAGGTCCCGGTAGACATCACGACACCGCCCAAGGTGGTTGGCCTACAGAACAATCCTCGGATGTTGACCCTGGCGCATTGCGACAACTTCACGCTCTATCGCATTCAACTGCGCAACTCGCCGAACTTTGCCGTGTCGTATGCGGGCGGCAACGGCTTTACAGTGTGGGGCGTCATTATCAACCAGGCGAAGGACGCGCTGAATGGCGATGGCATCAACCTGGGACAACCGTGGCCGGAGGTCTCGACGCCGACCACCAATGTGACGATTACACATTCGTATATTTACGCGGGCGACGATAACCTGGCGATCAAGTCGCGCACGGGATCGCACACCGACCACGTCAGCGTGTTGCATAACCATTTCTATGCGGGACACGGAGTGGGGACCGGAAGTTCGACCTCCGGCGGCATCAGCAACATACGCATCTCCGACCTGACTCTGGACGGAACGAGCACGGGCATCAACATGAAGTCGAACGACAAGCTGGGTGGGCTGGTGCATGATGTGGAGTTCAACGACATGTGTATTCGCGGGAGCGGGAGCGCGATCTCGATTGGGACGCACTCCGGATCGGACGGACACCACGAGGTGGACTGGACGGAGCACAATAAGCCGCCGCAGTATACGGACATCCGCTTGAGCAATATTTTGATTGAAGGTGGCGGCGGGATCGGGATCGATGGGCTGAATGCGGACCACCGGTTGAGCATCGCGTTCCGTAACGTGGTGGAAGAGCCTGCGGCCCCGCGCACATCGGCGCACCATGCGGATATTGCGCTGGACGGAACGAATTTCACATTTACCGGGGAAGATGTGACACTTACTGGCAAGCCATCGCAGGGAGCGGCCAACCAGTGTGATGGGCGATTTGTGCCCTTTCCTGTTCCGGTGAGCGGGGAGTGACCGGTATTTGGGGGGATTACCGATGCGGAAAGTGAGGGCAATACGACACACTATGGGTTGGAGGCGGCGGGGAGGGCGGAGATTTGGCCATCGCGGGAGAGCAGGAAGGTGGTGAGACCGAAGCGGTCTGTGCGGAAGACTCGGGCGTGTGCGTCGTGAAGGCGCTGGATGATCTCAGGGCGGGGATGACCAAAGGTGTTGTTGCGGCCAACGGAGATGACGGCGTCCTGCGGGGCGACGAGAGCAAGGAACTCGGGCGTGGTGGAGGTGCGGCTGCCGTGGTGGCCCACTTTGAGCAGGGTGTCGGGGCCGAGCTGGGCGGCGGAATCCTGACAACTGGAAGCAGATCCCTCCGCTGCGCTGCGGGATGACAAGTCTGTACAGTGGGATGAGGAGGCGAGAGATGCAGAGACCATTTGATGCTCGCTGGGCGCTTCAGCGTCGCCTTCGAGCAGAGCGGATGCGCGGTCGAAGAACATGCGCAGAACGAGCGAGTCGTTGTTGATGGGCGGGCCGGGGTTGGTGTAGGCGGCAGTGGGTGCAAGGACTGCGAGGTCGAGGGAGTCCCAACTGATGCGGTTGCCGGCGCGGAGGTGACGGACGCGGATGCCGAGCGAGGCGGCTTCGGCGAGCAGGGTGCGGTAGGAGTCGGAGTTGGGATCGACGGAGACCCATAGCTCGCGGGGACGGAAGTTGCGCAGGATGGCGGGCATCCCTCCCATGTGATCAGAGTGGGCGTGGGTGAGTGCGACGACGTCGAGGCGGCGGATCTGGCGCGACCAGAGGTAGGGCGAGACGACCTCCTCACCAACGTCGAAGGTGGAGGAGGTAAGAGCGGCGTTCTCGGCGTTGGCGGCAGCCCCGGTGGGACCACCCGCGTCGATGAGCATGGCAAGGCCACCGGGGCCGACGACCAGCAGCGAGTCGCCCTGGCCTACGTCGATGGCGGTGACTTCGAGTTGGCCGGGATGGAGGGCGGGCGGATGTGGCCAGAGGACGATTGCGGCAGCGAGAGGCAGGACAGCGACGGCGGCCCATGCGGTTGCGCGCGACCGGCGCACCGCCCAGCAACAAAAAGCGAAGCAAGCGACAGCGAGCAGAGCGGGAACGAGCGTGGGGCCGGGAACGCGAAGGTCGGCGGCCTGCGCGTGGCTGATGCGGTCGATTGCGCCGGTGACACCATGCAGCAGGAGCGCCAGCGCGGAGCCGGGCAGAGCTGTGAGCCATGGGCTTACCAGCGACGAGAGGAAAGTCACGAGGCCGAGCGAAGCAAGGACTGCAACCAGGGGAATGCAGATCATGTTGGCGGGCAGCGCGAATACGGTGGCACGATGGAAGTAGAGGGCCATGGGAAGCACCATGACGGCTTCGGCGATGAGGCCTATCAGCACAAGTTGAACGGCCCAGAGGGCTGCAATCATCATGCGAGCGGGAAGTAAGCAGGCCCACTGACCGAAGATGCCGGCGACTGGTTCGCCTGCCATACGGAGCGAGACTCGCAACTGTGCGAAGCGCGGTGGAATCGCGCTGTCGCGCCAGATGTGGCGAAGATTGCGGGTGGCGTGGGCATAGGGGAGAAAGCTGCGTTCGCCGAGTGGCATGGCGATGCCCGCAATGGCGACGATGGCGAGGAAGGTCATCTGGAAGCTGGACTCAAACAGAGCCTGCGGCGACCAGACGAGAACGGTGAGCGCGGCGGCGCCGAGAGCGTTGAGGGAGTTGCGCTGGCGGGAGAGAAGACGCGCAAGCAGGAAGACAGCGGTCATCAGCAGGGCACGCTGTACGGGAACGCCGAAGCCTGTGAGCAGCGCGTAAGCGTAAGTGAGAGTGAGGGTGAGGAGTGTTGCGAGCCAACTGCGCAAGCACAGGCGGCGGGCGATCCAGAAGACGAGTCCGGCGAGCAGCGCGACGTGCATTCCCGAGACAACAAAGAGGTGGAAGGAGCCTGTGCGCTGGAAGCCGAGACGAAGCTGCTGTGTGAGACGGGAGCGGTCTCCGAAGAGCATTGCGTTGAGCATTCCGGCGTCATCTGGGGTAAGACGGAGACGCGGCGGGAGGCGACGGTTTGGGGTGGAGCGGGTGTAGTCGAGAAGGCGTGAGGCGGCCCAGCTCTGAGCGGCGAAGATGCGGCATTGCAGGATTGCTGAGGTGCGGTTCGCAGACAGGTCTGCGAGCGGGTGAGAGCGCGCGGGAGCTGGAAGCAGATGGAGCTTGGCGGAGGTCACGTTGGCGGTAGCGGCGATTCCCTGGTCGAGGAGAACATCGGCGAACTGCCATGCACCGGGGTCGCGGTAGCGCTCGGGTGCGCGGAGGCGGAGAGTGATTTCGACGAGGTCTCCGCAATGGAGCTGGGATAGCGGCTGGGGCTGGGCTTGGAGCTGCTGGGAGCTGTTGGCGAGGAGTGTAGCGCGAATGCCGCCAGCGATGGGGACCATGCGGGAGGTATCTGGTGTGACGTCTTCAATGGCGATGAGCGAGAGGTCGATCGAGGTGAAGGGAGTGGCGTTTTCGGTTGACTCGTCCCACTGGTCGGGATCGACATCGCCGTCGGTATTGTTTGTGCCGCCGCTGCTGCCGATGCGATAAGGCAGGTTTCGGATGCGCACGATTCTGCCCTGAACGGTGCGGCTGAGTCCGTCGGCGTATGTGAGCAGCGCAGTCTGCGGAGAGGTGGTAGGTTGGAGTTGCGCGGCCCAGAGGCCGGCGGCGATCCAGAGAGCAGCGACGGGCAGCGCGGCGAGGCGGAGGGTTCGGCGCAGAGCGAGGAGAGTGAGCGCGACGAGTGCGATTGCGGCGATAAGGAGAAGGATGGCAGGACGTGAGGATGGAGGTGGAATCCTGGTTAAGGACTCGCCGAGTGCGAAGCAAAGGGTGGCAACGAGCAAAGGGGTACGGCGGAAGCGGATAGGCTCGACGCGCGGGAACCGGGGCCAGAGACGGCGCTCGCGCTCGTCTTGTGACTCGGGTGTGGAACCAGGTCTGGAAACGCCAGAGGATTGCCGCAACAGGCACCTGTCTTTCCTCACAACTTTGTCACATTGCGGCGAGCAATGGCGTAATTATTTTTTTAGCGGGTGAGGATGGCAACCGTTTCGATGTGGGTGGTCTGAGGGAAGAGGTCGAAGAGGTGGGTCTCGGCGAGGGTGTAACCGGAAGCTGTGAGGGTGATGAGGTCGGCGGGAAGGGTTTCGGGCGAGCAGGAGACGTAGATGAGGGTGGGAGCGGCAATGCGTGCGAGCAGAGCGCAGACCTTGCAGCCGGCGCCGGAGCGGGGTGGATCGAGGACGATGAGGTCAGGGCGGTCGCGCTGGAGGACTGCGGAGCTGAGGAAGTCAAGGGTGGTGGCTTTGATGGCGCGGAGGTTAGTGAGCCTGGTTGATGCGAGAGCGGTTGCGGCGGGTTCGGCGATCTCGACTGCCGCAACCTGGGCGAAATGCGCTGCGAGAGCGCGAGAGAAGAGACCGACTCCGGCGTAGAGGTCGAAAGCTAAATAGCCAGTTCGGCTGTTAGTGACGAGCGCGAGGAGTTCAGGGAGGAGGAAGCGGTTGACCTGAAAGAAGGCCCCGCGTGGGACCCAGTAGGAAGTTGCGGGTTGCAGGTTGTCAGTTACAGGCTGAAGAGATGAAACCGTGTAATTGAGACCAGGGATGCCCCATGTTGGGCCGGGACGGGGTTGCTCAGTGCGCCTACTGCGCTGCTTGGAGAGTGTGGGGAGAAGAGCGATTTCTGCGCCGATGAGCTCGGGGACGCGGGTGCGGAGGGTGTCGCAGAAAGCATGGAAGTCCGCTGTGAGCTTATTGGGGAGGGACTTCGCGGCCGTGCGCAAATAGAGCGTGAGTTGAAGGCGCGACTCGTCAGCCGTAGTGAAGAGTTCAAGCTGATCTGGCAACTGGTGGGAGTTGCGGAGCCAAGTGCTGGTGTCCTGATTGAGCAGCGCGAGAAAGGTTTCGGTGGCGCGCCAGAGGATTGGAGCGGCGATGGGGCACTCGGTGATGGGGAGAAAGGCAAGGTTCGAGGCACGAGGTTCGCGGTTCGAGGGTTCCGGCGGTATGGGTATGAGGTAGCCGGCGTGGAACTGGCCGTCGACTTCGGCGAGGGTGAAGCGGATGCGATTGCGGTAGGCAAAGGGTGAGGATGGGTGAAGTTGGAGTTTGGGCAGCGCGAGCCCGGTGACTTCGAGGAGTGTGCGGAGCAGACTGGCTTTATCGTGGAGTTGAGCAGGATAGGTGAGGTGCTGGAGCTGGCATCCGCCACAGGAACCGAAGTGCGGGCAAGAAGGAATCGAGGTTCTAGATTCCGGCATCTCAGGCCTCGTCTTCGTGGGGCATGTAGAAGAGGCTGAGGCGCGGCAGCGAGTGGGCTTCGAGCAGGCGCTTCTGGAGGAATTGCTGCTGGATCTGCTTGATCTGGACTGCCTGCATCTTGCCACGGTAGGGGGCGAGCTCGCGGGCAGCCTGCTCGCGAAGGGCGACGAGCTGTTCTTCGGGTACGGCGGTGAGGAGTGCGGCGAAGAGCTTCTCCTCGAGTACGGTGAGGGTGCGATCGAGTTCTTCCAGGGTCAAGGTTCGAGGTTCGAGGTTCGAGGGGGAAGCAGGTCCCTCCCCTTCGACTTCGCTCAGGGTGCGGGATGACAACAGAGGGGTAGTAAGTTCGCGGAGGCGGGCGGCGGTTTCGGTGGCGGCGGTGTTGGCGGGTGCGGGTAGATTGGCGGCTGCCGCGGTGAGGAGGTCGGCGTTGCGCGCCAGATAGCGGGCGATGCGGGCGGCTTCAAAGCCGGATTCGCGGGGCTCGGTGGGCTGGGCCGGCGCGACGCCGATAGCCGCTTCCTTGGACTGTTCGACAACATCCATCACAGCTTGGTGGCACCAGGCGAGTCCGTTGACCCTGCGCTGGCGGCGGTTGCCGAGACGGGAGCGCTGTTTGTCGTAATGATCGAAGGCCGAGTCGATGCCGCGCAGGACGGCTTCGAGCGGAACGCCAGCCTCGCGCCAGGTCTCAATCAGCGCCCAGTCGAGCGTGGAGAGCATGAGCAGCGAGCCACGGCGCTGCTGGAAGCGGTTCTCGATCTCGGTGAAGTAGTTGAAGTAGTTCATAAGCCACACCTCGCGGCGGCGAAGTCAGTCTTGGCGGGGCTTGGGATGACGGGAGTGGTCGAGTCGGTCCTGGTTGCGCTCGTAGATAAGGCGGAGGCCGGTGAGGGTGAGCAGATCGTCGACCTGGCGGATGTAGTTGGAGCCGCCGGCGATGAGGCGTGCGAGGCCACCGGTGGCGATGGTGCGAGTGTCCGGACCTAGCTCGGCGATCATGCGTTCGAGAATGCCGTCGACGAGGCCGATGTAGCCGTAGTAGAGGCCGATTTGGAGGTTGTCCACGGTGCCTGTGCCGATGACCTTGGCGGGCTTGCGGATGTCGATGCGAGGCAGGCGAGCAGCGCGAGTGAAGAGGGCGTCGGCGGAGATGGCGAGGCCGGGAGCAATGGCTCCGCCAAGAAACTCGCCGCGCGAGCTGATGCAGTCAAAGGTGGTCGCGGTGCCGAAGTCCACGACGATGACCGGCGGGTGTGGGCCTGTTGGATCTTTGAAAAGGTCGTATGCGGCGACGCAGTTGACGATACGGTCGGCCCCCACCTCGGCCGGATTGTCGGTGAGGATGGGCAGGCCGGTGCGGATTCCGGGCTCGACGAAGAGCGGCTTAACGCCACAGTAGATCTCTGCGGCGCGGCGCATGGTGGAGTCGAGCGGCGGGACGACCGATGAGATGATGATGCCGCTGATCTGCGCGATGTCCAGTGAGCGCAGAGCGAAGAGGTCGCGGAAGAGGATGCCAAGCTCGTCGATGGTGGGATTGCGGTGGGTGGTGATGCGCCAGTCGGCAAGCAGGGTGGCGGGGGCATCCGGCGTGGCGAGACGATAGAGGCCGAGGACCGTGTTGGTATTGCCGACGTCGATGGCGAGGAGCATAAAGAAGTTGTCAGTTACAGGTTGCTGGGTGTTAGTTGAAAAACAGAAACAGATTTCTCCGCTGCGCTGCGGAATGACAAACAAATCAGGGTTCGCGGAGGCCACCGGAGAGGACGGTGTGGAGCTGGCCGTCGTCGCCGAGGACGCGCAAGAAGCCGTTGGGGTCCAGGCCAGCGGTAATGCCAGTATATCCGCCGGGGGCCGGGTGGTTGGGGGTGGGGTCGCGAGCCTCGACGCGAACGCGCTTGCCGGTTATCCAGGAGGAGTACAGGGAAAGGTCCGAGGTCCGAGAATCGGGATCCGAGGTGAGGTTGCGAATTTCGTAATCGAGTGCGAGGAGGATGGCGGCGGCGAGCGGTTCACGGCGTAGGCACTTCGTGCTCTTCTCGACGCTTCGCGTGAAAGACTCTTGGCGGAGTGCATGTGGGTTGGGCAGTTCGCGGCGGAGCGATGTGGCGATGGCGTCGAGTTCGGGCGGAAAGATTGCGTGGTTGACGTTGATGCCGATGCCGATGACGGCGTTGCGGAGGGTCGCTGGTTGCGAAGGCCTGGCGGGATTGGATGCGGTGTCGATAAGAATGCCGCCGCACTTGCGCCCGTTGAGAAGTAAGTCGTTGGGCCAGCGGATGTCAATCTGGTCGCGAATGCGGAAGCCGGCGACCGACGCGATGGCCGACTGCACCGCAAGGGCCGTGGTAAACGACAGGCCGAGCGCGCTCTGCATGGGGATGGACGGCGAGATGAGCGCGGACATGTAGAGGCCGTCGCCAGGGCTGGAGTGCCATCTGCGGCTGCCGCGGCCCCGGCCCGCAGTCTGTTCGTCGGCGATCCAGACGCCGTGGCGCGCACCGCATCGCGCGGCTTCAAGAGCGAGGTCGTTGGTGGAGGGAGTAGTGGCAATGTGATGCAGGTGGCCGGCGAATTCAGTGGCGGCAACGGCTTGCTCCACTTCGCGGAGGTCGAAGGCGTCGGTCGGCATGAGAGGGCGGGTCAGAGGAGGCTGGCCGTGATCTTCATGCTGAGATCGACGGCGGTGGCGGAGTGGGTAAGCGCGCCGACAGAAATAAAGTCGACGCCGGTCTTCGCGTAGTCGCGGACGGTCTTGAGGTTCATGCTGCCGGAGGCCTCGATGGTGGCCATGGGCAACGCTTTGCGCACCTGCTTCACCGCCTTCTTCACCTCTTTGGGGGTCATGTTGTCCAGCAGGATGGACTCCGCGCCGCCGGCGATGGCCTGCTCGAGCTCGGCCGGAGTGCGGACCTCGATCTGGACGATCTGGCCGGGCTTGCGTCCGGCCAGCGCGCGCGCTAGCACCACGGGAAGGCCGCCGCCGAGCGAGATGTGGTTGTTCTTGATCAGGATGCCGTCCTGCAGGTCGAGCCGGTGGTTAGTGCCGCCGCCGCAGCAGACGGCGTACTTGTCCAGCGCGCGCAGGCCGGGAATGGTCTTGCGCGTGTCCAGTATCTTGGTCCTGGACTTGGTGGAGGCCACCTCTTTGACGTACTCATTGGTCAACGTGGCGATGCCGCTCATGCGCTGCATCAGGTTGAGGATGACGCGTTCGGTGGAGAGGATGCTGGCTGCGTTGGCGCGGATGACGGCGATCGCCTGCCCCTTCTTCACGCGGACGCCATCGAAGATCTCCGGGTGGCTGACGACCTCGAAGCGTCCAACAGGTTTGTTGGAGAGCTTGCTGAAGAGGCTGAGGAAGGCGGAGATGCAGCCGATGCCAGCGACGACGCAGCCCTGCTTGGCGATGATGGTGCCGGTGGCGCGCAGGGCGGGGTCGATGGTGAGGTCGGTGGTGATGTCCTGCGCGGCCTTGTCCTCCAGGAGGGCGGCTTCGAGCAGGGCGGTGATGCGGCGGGATTTCCAGTCCATAATGGCTTCGATTCTACGCCGGGATTGCTGGTCGCAAGTTATTGACTGCCAGTTGCCGGGTGGGCAGGGCGGGTTTACCCAAGAGAATCGAGGGCGGCTTTGGTCTTGTCGTAGAGGGTGCGGGTCTCGGCGGCCTGCTTGCGCAGCCCTTCGACGATGTGCGCGGGAGCTTTGGCAATGAAGGAATCGTTGGAGAGCTGACGTTCGGCGGCGGCCAGACCCTTTTCGTACTTGGTCAGGTCTTTGCTAAGACGCTCACGCTCGGCGGGTATGTCGATCTGCCGCTCGTAGAGGACGGATACGTCGAAGCTGGCGGTGCTGCGCGCGTTGTTGCCAGTGAGGGCAGTGGCGGAGACTTCGATGCCGCTGACGCGGGCAAGGCGGGCGAGGATGTCCTGGCTGAACTGGATAGGATCAAGCGTCTTGGCGTCTCCATGGATGCAGATGGAAACGGACTCTTTCTCGGAAACGCCAAGTTCCTTGCGCAGGGCGCGGACGGTGGTGATGAGCTCCTGCAGGGTCTGCATCTCACCGATGGCTGCTTCGTCGCAGGCGTAATCCTGCGGCTGAGGGTATTGGGTGAGGGCGATGGATTTGACCGGTGGCAGGCCTGCGTAGAGCGTATGCCATATCTCTTCAGTGAGGAAGGGCATGAAGGGGTTGAGCAGGCGTAGCGCGGACTCGAAGACAGCAACCAGTGTGGTGAGGGCGACCGTGGTTTTGGTGAGGGACTCTTCGTCGGTGTCGCTGGTGGGGATGACTTCGGAGGCGACTTCGAAGTTGAAACGGAGCTTGACGATCTCGAGGTACCAATCGCAGAGGTCGCCCCAGAAGAATTGATAGATGGTATTGGCGGCCTCGTCGAATCGGTACTCGGCGAGCGAGGTGTTGACGGCGGCGGCGGTTTGGGAGAGGCGGGAGAGAATCCAGCGGGATTCGAGTGCGTCGGAGGTGGGTCCGCTTGAGTCGGTGACCGCAATCCCACCTAAGCGGAGCTTGAATGGGGCACCCGGATTTATGGTTGTTGGGAGGGTGACTTCGATGCCGGCTTCGCGGGCGCGGTCGAGGTTCATGAAGAGGAAGCGGGCGGCATTCCAGATCTTATTGGCGAAGGCGCGGTTGCCTTCGGTGCGGGCCTCGGAGAAGGCGATATCGGTGCCGGGCGAGGCCATGCTGGCCAGGGTAAACCGCACCGCGTCGGTCCCGAAGCGCTCGATGATCTCGATGGGGTCGAGGACGTTGCCCTTGGTCTTGGACATCTTCTGCCGCTCGGCGTCACGCACGAGGGCATGGATGTAGACCTCGCGGAATGGGACGGCTTCGGCGAGGGTGCGCGGGCTGCCATCCGGCATCGGGACGTCGAGCATGAAGTGGGTGCCGAGCATAATCATCCGCGCGACCCAGAAGAAGAGGATGTCGAAACCGGTGACCAGCAGCGAGGTGGGGTAGAAGGCGGCTAAATCAGGGGTCAGGCTATTGGTGCCCGGCCAGCCGAAGACGGTGAACGGAAGCAGTCCGGAGGAGAACCAGGTGTCGAGGACGTCGGTCTCCTGGGTAATGTCGGCAGCCCCGCAGGTGGCACAGGCAGTGGGTGTCTGGCGCGCGACGGTGATGGCGGCGCATGTGGCACAGTGCCAGGCCGGGATGCGATGGCCCCACCAGAGCTGGCGGGAGATGCACCAGTCGTGGATGTTCGTCATCCACTCCATGTAGATCTTCTCGTACATCTCGGGGGTGAACTTGATGTGTCCGTCGCGGACGGCGGCGATGGCGGTCTGCGCAATGGATTGTCGGTCGAACCCACTCATGTCGCGTTGCTCCATGGATGGGGCACCCGGTTTAATGGGCGGTTTGTTGACGGCGAGGAACCACTGCATGGAGAGGCGCGGCTCGATGACAGCGCCGCTGCGTTGCGAGAGAGCGATGGCGAAGCTGTGGTCCCTGACGTCGACCAGCAGGCTGGCGGCTTCAAGGTCGGCGACGATGCGCTCGCGCGCGACGAAGCGGTCGAGACCATGGTAGGGCGAGCCGGGCAGGGCGACGTGGGCGGTCTCGTCGAGGATGGTGAGCGACGAGAGCGAGTGGCGCTGGCCGATGGCGAAGTCGTTGGGGTCGTGCGCGGGCGTGACTTTGACCGCGCCGGTGCCGAACTCGGGTTGCGCCCAGTCGTCGGCGAGGATGGGAATCTCGCGGTTGGGGCCACCACTGACTTTACTCAAGGGCAGCGAGACCAGCTTGCCGATGAAGGCGGTATAGCGCTCGTCGTTCGGATTGACGGCCACAGCGGTGTCGCCGAGCATGGTCTCGGGGCGGGTGGTGGCGACGACGATGGAGCCAGTGCCATCGGCGAATGGGTAGCGGATGTGATAGAGCTTGCCGACACGGTCTTCATGCGTGACTTCGAGATCGGAGACGGCGGTCTGCTGTACGGGGTCCCAGTTGACGATGTAACTGCCGCGATAGATCAGCCCCTGCTCATACAGCCGGACGAAGGCCTCCTTCACCGCGACGGAGAGCCGGTCGTCCATGGTGAAGTACTCGCGCGACCAATCGACCGAGGCGCCAAGCCGGCGCATCTGGTCGGTGATGGCGGAGCCGTACTGGCGCTTCCACTCCCAAACACGCTTGGTGAATGCGTCGCGTCCGAGCGCCTTGCGGTTGGCGCCTTCGCTGGCAAGCTGCCGCTCGACCATCATCTGCGTGGCGATGCCCGCGTGGTCGGTGCCGGGGACCCAGAGGGAGGCGTGGCCGCTCATGCGGTGCCAGCGCGTGAGGATGTCCATCTCCGTCTGGTTAAGCATGTGGCCCATGTGCAGGCGGCCGGTGACGTTGGGCGGAGGCAGCAGGAGGGTGAAGGCGTTCACACGCCCTTTTCCTGCTTCGCGGGGTCCTCCCGTTGGTCGGCACTGAACTCTGTTTGAATCCTCATCCCACATCTCTTCGAGATGTCGGGCACCCGCTTCTGTGGTCGGTGTCGACACCTCAAACAGGCGCTCGCGGACCCAGTATTCGGCCCAGCGGCGCTCGATGATCGAGGGATCATAGGCCTTGGGAAGGTTGCCGGCGGAGGCCTCCCCGGCTGGCTGGGCGAGCGTTTTTGGTTTCTCTTCTCGACTCATGGGGATGATTCAAGGGTAGCACTGGCGGGCAGGCCACGACGCACAGGGGACCAATACCGCGCCTACAAATTGGATTGGTCTCAGAGTTGCCAGACGCCGGTGATGTTCTGGCGAATCCGAGGGCTGTCATAACGAACAGTGGCTAAGCTTTCGAAGGCGAGGTATCCTTGCTGCGCGTCACATGAGGGAGTTACCTATGAACACTCCAATTGCAACCGCAAAGGACCGCCGGAATCGCCGCGAGACCGTTGCCATGGCAGCAATTGCTGCATGTGTATTCGTACTGCTCGCCCAGCCGTGCTTCGCGCAGTCGACCGTTGCTCAGCATCCCTGGCAGAAGATGCAGATGCCAACTGTGGCCGAAGTGGCCAAAGTGTGGAATGCGCCGCCGCCTGAGTATGGCCCCGAGCCCTACTACGGGTTGAACGGCGCGGTGACGCGCGAGGTGTTGCAGCGTGATCTGGATAAGGCTGTGAGGCTCGGTTTCCATGCGGTGACGGTGCAGCCGGGACGCAATCCCGAGGCATATCTGTCGCCGGAGTATTTTGCCATGTTCAAGGTGCTGGTGGAGGAAGCGAAGAAGCGCGATCTGCGGGTGTGGATCATAGACGACGCAGGCTACCCAAGCGGATTTGCCGGAGGCTTAATCACCGACAAAAAACCGGAACTACGGATGCAGGCGCTCAGTATCGGTCCACGGATTGCTGTGAAGGCGGGCGAGAAGTTGAACCAGGCCGTAGGTCAGGATGCGGTGGCGGCGGTGGCGGTCAATAGCACGGGCGATCGCGTACCGGTAGCGGTGACGGACGGCAAGATAGCATGGACCGCGCCAGCAGGGTCCGACTATACCGTGGCCGTTGTGGAGCACGTCTTCCGTACATCGCCCACCGCCAGCGCGACGAATGCTACGCATTTGAAGGACACTACGCAGTCAGTGGAAGACTATATGGATCCTGAGGCGACTGCGGCGTGGATGCAGTTCACGCATGAGGGGTACTACAAGGCGATGCCGGAGGAGTTCGGCAAGACGATCATCGGCTTTCGCGGCGACGAGCCGGACTATTCGATTAGCGGTCTGCCCTGGACGCCGAAGTTCTTCGATACCTTCCAGCGGGTGAAGGGCTACGACATTCGGCCTTACCTGGGCGCATTGTTGCTGTCGGCGGGCGGCGGAGGCGGCCGTCCGAGGCCGGCGGCTACTCAGGCGCAAGGCGGGCCCGCATCACCGGCCGCACCACAAACAATGCAAGCCGCGACGGTACCGCCTGCTCCTCCCGTTCTTCTGACGGATGCCGAAGTACGCGCCAAAGGGGACTACTACGACGTCTTTTCGCAGATGTTCCGCGACGGATTCTTCAAGCCTCAGGGATTGTGGTGCGCGGCACATGGCGTGGAGTACCAGGTGCATCTGAACCACGAAGAGATGGAGATGCAACTGGTGCGGTCGGAGGGGGAATTCGAGCGCGATATGAAGTATGTGGAGGTACCCGGGATCGATGCCATCTGGCACCAGATATGGACGGACACGATAGCCGACTATCCGCGGCTGGCTTCCAGCACAGCGCATATTTACGGACATCCGCGCTCGTTTACGGAGAGCTTTGGCGCATACCGGCCGGCGCCGGACCTGGCGATGGCGCGGTACGTCCTCAACGAGCAGATCGTACGCGGGATCAATATTACGGAGGGGATGTCCTACGGGGCTTCGTCCAATCAGGGGCCACCGAGGGTGGCACCGGCGGCGGCGAGTGGACAAACCACACCTGCATCGGGACAAGCGGCGGCGGTGAGTGGACAGGGAGGGGCAGCGCCTGGTGCGGCAGCGGCAGCTCCGCGACCGACGAGCGCGATGTCCGATCCAGGATGGCCCGCTTTGATGGACCATATCCGGAGGTTGAGCTATGTGATGAGCATGGGTCGTCCGGCGGCATCCGTAGCGCTATATATCCCATCGAGCTCGATGTGGTTAGGCGACTCCGCGTCCGATACTGCGTTTGTGTCGGCCGAGCGTATGCTGTCTGAACGGCAGATCGACTTCGACATCATCAATCTGGATGCGTTGGCGACGGACCTTAAGTACGACGGACGGGGAAGGTTCGAAACCATGAGCGGCAATTATTATCGCGTGGTGATTCTGCCGTCGCTGGCGGTGATCTCGCAGGCGGAGTTGGATCGGCTGAAGGCATTTGCGAAGGGTGGAGGCAAGGTGCTGTTCCTGGGGCGAACACCAGCTCTGATCTCGCAGAAGACGATCATGGATTCGCGCGCGGCTGTGCCTGCGGACTTTGCATGGGCGACAGTGCAGACATCGGCGCAGCTGCCGCCAACGCCAACACCGCCAGGCGCTCCGCCGGCTACGCCACCCGGCCCTCAGGTAGTTCCGGCGGCGATCGAGAATGCGCTGAATGCTGTGGTGGGGCAACGGGATGTGTCACTGGATATGCCGGATCCTGGGCTGAAGGTGATGACGCGGCAACTGAAGGACGCCAACGTTTATCTGTTCTTCAATGAGGGAGCGCAGGACAGCTCGCATACAGCGACACTGAAGTCGGCTGGGAAGTCGGTTGAGGTATGGGACACGGAGACCGGGAAGATCACGAAACTAGTTTCGACGGCGGGCAAGGGTAAGGTAAGCGTGAAACTCGACCTGAAGCCCTACGCGATGGAATTGCTGACAGTGCAATAAGTTTTGAGGTGGGATGCAGCCGCGGCGACAGGGTCAGTCCGAGCTGGGACGGAGTCAGTCTTGCTTTCCATCTATTTTATTATCATGAAGATATAACGCATCTCCACCCTGTGGAGCGGGAAGATATTTAGACGCCGATTTTAACTGGTGTTGATAATTTAGTTACCGAATATGGTTACGAATTGGTGAAATTTAGCCTTGCCAATCGTCGGATGAAGAGCTTAGTATCCGAATCGATCCCAGATAGAAGTACGCGCAGGAATTCATATTTGGTATAGCCGGTATGGCCCGCATGGCTCGGACAACTCCCGGACAGGTAGGCTGAATTTTTTGACGCCCTTATCCACAGGTAAGGGGTTAGATCGCAGTGCGCTTTGGAGTGACGAACAATGACCTGGTACGCCTACTGCATTGCAGAACGAAACGCATTTCCTGAGCTTTGTCGTCATCGCCGCCCAATGCCGCTCACCGGAGTTTCCGGTCTCTTTGGCAACCAGACCTTTCTATTTCCAGCAAGCGATCTGGCTGTCATCGTCTCAGAGCACACACCGGAAGACGCTGCCCGGATGGACCTGAACGCAGCCAAAGACCACGGACGCGTAATTGCGGATTGCTTCAAGCTCTCCACAGTGCTTCCCTTTCGTTTTGGCACCACATTTCCTGACGATGACGCGCTGCGCCGGTCTGTCCGCTCGAACCAACGGCACTTCACGGCGAATGTGGAGCGGCTGCGCGGCAAGGCGGAGATGCACCTGAAAGTGCTGATGGACGATACCAGTCCGGGCTATGCCGCGCGCAACATGACGGTCGGCCAGCAGTACCTAACCAGTCTGCGCGAGAGCGCGGCGCGGCAGCGGGAGCGCCAATCGAGGGCCCGCGCCCTGTCGGTGCAGATGCATCGCATGT
>Ga0326728_10011394_pt1 | contig 20327 bp, 20 predicted proteins | sample MB3enrmetagenome_FD_207602 | JGI IMG/M metagenome (GOLD analysis project Ga0326728, IMG submission 207602) | Lab enriched peat soil microbial communities from McLean, Ithaca, NY, United States - MB31MN | ecosystem: Environmental > Terrestrial > Soil > Wetlands > Peat | place: USA: New York... | reverse complement strand
TACAGCCCACCAACTAAAAGAGAATTTCTATATTTCGTAGCCGATGTACCAGGTACTTATCAGATAACTTCTGCTAATCCGTCAGGAACACAACTTGGTGACGTGTTTTGGGGCACGGGCACGGCTAGCTGGATGGGCAAAGTGTCTACGGTTGGGGCTGAAGTTCTTGTTTTTAATGCTCCTCCGCCCACATTCACCCATGTTTCCCTTGCTGGCACTTTCATTATAACGGATAACTGGGGTAACACTTTGAAAGTAACATACCAGTGTAACGCCGGAGCAACATTACAATACTATGGAACGTTCCAAATCGCTGGAGGCACGGGACGATTCGAATACGCTACTGGAAGTGGAGTAACATGGGGCACAACTACTCCGCCTAATCCAACAACTGGACAAGGAACATATACTGAGTGTTTGGCTGGATGGATTTCGTTCTAGTGTCGAAAACAGGTGAAATATTTGCCCCTCTTTTTTTATTCCATTAACTTGCCAATTGGACTTTTAGTCAAGGAAAAAGCAAATGTGTGCGATTTATGCCTCGAAAACAACCAAAAAATTGGCTCAGATGGTCTTAAGCGGAGCATTCATCTAAGGCAACGCTTACATATTTACTCGTAAACTGCTACTAGTATCCCCGCTCAGCGCCTGCTCAAACTCCAAGCAGTTTTTCCGAGTTATAACCCAAGTATAGACCTAGGCCTGGGCGCCAAAACTCTCAATTTAGAGCTTTTTCAGCGAAATACGATTATTCTGCGTCGGATTTCCCTCTCTTTTCTGATTTCATCTTTTAAGCCGCCTCTTGCGACTTTTGAATGGGAAGCAAACTCAAGGAAGCCTTGGAGCTAGAACGCCCCTGCCAAAAGCTCTCCCGAGTAGTTACTCGGGCTCGAGTTTGGTGTTTTGTAGTTCGTTTTTTTGGCTTTGTACTCTGAACTCGACTTTAGCCATCCAGCATATGATATTTGATTTTCTTTTAGTTCCTGAAAGATTATTCGTACTGCTTGATCGGGAATTTTGAAAGCTTTGATAATCCAAGGGTGATGCCTATTGATGCTTTTTGTTTTTGTTCTTCTGTCTTTCCTTCTTCAGTGTATAGTATCGTGAAAGGCATGTGTGATTCAACTCGACGCTTTATGTATGGGCTTTTGGCGATAAAAGCTATCTATGTCGAGCTTTGATTCCCAGAATATGATGCCCATGAGCAGGCTCAAACCTTGTCGATGTCCGCGGAAGCTTTATTAGCAATATCGATTATCCAATATCGATTAATCGATATCAACAAGATGATAAAATGAACGAAAAAACTGGTCATCCCGACTTCCGGAATAATAAAGGGACAAAGAAGATGAAAATCATGGGATTTATCGCAAGTCCGCACAAAGAAGGCAATACCTCCTGGATAGTAAACAAAATACTCGAAGGTGCGAAAGAACAGGGCGCCGAAACAAAATCATGGTATTTCAGCGATCTTGATATCAAACCGTGCCGGGGCTGTTTAGATTGCCACAAGGGCGACAGGGGTTGTACTATCAACGACGACATGCAGAAAATTTATGATGCGGCTGAGCACGCCGACGCCATTGTTCTCGGCTCACCGATTTACATGGGTCAGATGAGTGCCCAGGCCAAGATATTCACCGACAGGTTGTTTGCGCAAATCTCTCCGCGGTTCTCTCCGCACTTCAAAGAACGTGCCGTGAAAAAAAGGCTCATTCTTACATTTAGTCAGGGCAATCCTGATACCAGCATGTTCCGGCAATATGTTGATTACACGAAACACATTTTTGAGATGCTGGAATTTGATGTCAAAGTGGTACCTGTTGTTGCTGGTACACGAAATGGACCCGCGCATGAGAGAAAAGATCTGGACACAGCCTTGAAGGCTGTCGGTTCATCGTTGGTTTCGGAACCTCAGAACGATTCCTGGAATAGTAAGGAGTAAAAAAGATGGAACAACATGGACGTCACCACGGCTATGAGCATCACCGCAGACGCGGTGGCCTGAGAATATGGGTATTCTCAATACTTCGACAAGCCCCAAAAAACGGCGCTGAAATAATGAACCAAATAGAGTTAGCCAGCCAAGGACATTGGCGACCATCGCCAGGCTCAATCTACCCTCTGCTAGATGAACTCCAAGGAGAAGCAAAAATCAGTAAACGTGAAGACGGACGATATGAAATCACCGAAAAGGGCAAACAAGAATTCGAATGGCCCTACAAAATGCACTCACGACAACCACGTACGGTAGAAGGTACCGTAGAAGAAATTAACAGCTATCTCGCCTATCTTGAAGACCTAAAACGCATAGATCCCTCCCAGATCACCACAAACATCGATAAACTCAAAAGTGTCAGAGACCGACTAACAATTCTGGTTAATAAGAGCTAGTTTGCAAAAGCTATCCTTACCGGCTGTCAGTCAGCATTCGAACAGGAACCAGCACTCCTCATTGCGTAACTTCTCATCGTCAAGCACAAGTTCACGGTTCTTTTCTGGAAGCTGTCCAGGCGACCGGCCTGCGCGCGTATATGACAAACGCCAAAACCCTCTATTTCACGTTATTTTGGAAAATAAATGTGTAGTTGAGCTTATTTTCTAATTTCGTGCTTAGAGATTTAGGCAGGCAAGTCTGGTCAAGATTTCACGCGAATCCAACTTGATTAAGTCAGGAGCCCCGGGGAGTCCACTGTTAAGAACGTTAAAGGATAGTTTCACTAGTGCATTGAGGCTATGATCCCCACTCAGCGCCTGTTCAAACTCTTATGCGCGCCTTCCGAGTTATAATTCTAGTGTGGACCTGGGCCTGGCGCCACTTAAACCATTGTTTCGGAATTCTCAATACAAATAGTAGGTCAAGATTTCGCGTTCATAACTGATAAATCAATCATGCGATAAAGCAATGCCGTGATTGTAATGGAAAGCAAGCAAGAATCGCAAATACCATGCGTCAAATGCCAATCGTATAACATTAAACGCAGGAAGTTTACATGCAAACCTCACAATTGCAGGGAACTGTCAGTGTGGCTTCTACAACATGTTCCCCAACTTGTGCCAAACCCACCAGAAATGGATGGGCGCCTTCACGAAACGTCAATCCCATACGTGGTTTAAAGTCACTGGTTCATCCCCTGACATCGGTTTAATTCTCCAAAGTTGTTTTTACACATACTCTTTGGCATTCAAAATACTCAATTCTGCTGGAGTATGGTGTGGAAGACGACGTTTCAGCAGAAAGCCTTGCGCAACTCAGAGCGGCAACGGTCTACCACGGCATATTGGACATAACTTGCGACAACATTAGGAGCGTGGATGGAAAGTTGAAAATGATTGATGCAAATATCGCGTCGACGGGCGTGTTTCCACTTTGGAAGACGGCTAATACCCTCAGAAGTATCTTGCCGACGCCCTTCAGGAAAGCGATAGGGAAGACTCGACTGCTGGTCAGCGTCAAGTAAAAATAGGTGGAGTTTTGATTGTTTTCTTTTTTTGTGTTTTTCGGAAAAACATATCAAGCCGACTCAACCATCATGCAAGTGTACCATGACACTTACATCGCCTCTGCAAAACGTTCACGGTTCAGATAACTGGTTAAAAGACATTTTGAACGCAGTTAAACTTTCAAGCACCGATCAGCTGATTACCCGAAGCTCAGAGGATAGCCTCTGTGTCCTATGCAAAGGCTCAAGGTTTCTCTGTGGTAAAACCCGCTGCCCAATAATGCTTAAAGTAAACTATTTCCTAAAAAGCGTCCCATTGATGAGTGAAGACATCGCAGGCATGTCACCCCCCAGCGTTTTCATCGGGCGGATCGGCTACCCAAACGTTTACGCGGGTCCCCTTGTGCCTCCAATCCATGAAGACACAGCCGTTTACGATTTGCCTGAACGCTGGTTCGGGAAATCCATGGATGAAATCGTCGGATTCCGTAGCCTGCTCGTCAGGGGCAAACACAGGGTTCACGTGCGAAACTTCGAGGATGCAGGCAAAATTCTGGATCAAACCCGCGAGTTAGCTCTTGCCGACAGCAGCGTAGACATCGAATTGAACCTCACCAAAAAACCTCACAGCTCACTCTTTCTGGACGACAACGTCCAACCGTTCGGTCCTTCTGCGCCGATTCGAGACCTGCATGTTGGCAACGCACGCTACGACGACAAGATTGAGAGGGCATATTACGACACGGATCTGCGTGCTGGACCCGCAGTGCTTGAGCTTTACGGCAGGGGCGTGATGGTAAGCAAGATTCAGAAGGCTTTTAGCGTCGGCGCCTTCGGAGTGGAAAAAAACAGGCGGTTGGTTCCGACCCGTTGGAGCATAACAGCAGTCGATGACATAATATCTAAGAATCTGATGTCCAAAGTCCGAACCTACCCTGAAATCAACGAGTTCAGAGTTTACGAATCAACTTACCTGGACAACATTTTCGAAATCCTTATGATTCCGCAGCAGTGGAGCTACGAATCCATGGAAGCCTGGTACCCCGGCACCGTTTGGAACCCAACTGGGAAAAGCATCGCTATTTACTCAGATTGGGAAGGCAACGGCGGACGAACTACTTACGCGGCAATAGGCGGCTGCTACTACTCCGCCCGCCTGGCGACCTGTGAACAGCTAGATAGAGAGAGGCGGCAAGCCACCGTCATAGTTCTTAGGGAAGCGCGTCCGGGATACATCATGCCGATAGGCGTGTGGCAGGTCCGCGAAAACGTCAGAAACGCAATGATGCAAAAACCCTGCATGTTCAAAAGCCTGGCGGAATCGCTAGAGTTTATAGGCGGCAGATTCGAAATTCCCATGCAACGTTGGATAATGCAGAGCGAACTTTTGAAGCGGGCACTGTTCCAAAAGAAAATATCCGACTTCTTCAAAGCTTAACGCCTGGCGAGAGGCAGTTTTCCATCTTGGATGACAACAAATTTTAAAAAACCTGCCTATCATACTCTGAACTGAAACCCAATGTTAAACGTTGCACTTAAAAGATTCATGTTGCCCTTCGCGCCGCAAAAAAGCAGAGGACCATTCAACGACGAAGTTGAAGAAGCCGCCGTTTACGCGCTGGCTGAGCTTGAAAGAATGAAGGGCGGCGGGTTGATACTGAAGCAGCCAGAGGAAAAACTCGTGTTTTTAGCCAAAATAGGTTATCCGCTGTGGCTGTTTCCCAAAAATGAAACCTCCTACATTTTCGACGACCTAAAAAATGCCCAGTTCACCATGTCCTATTTAGAGCTACCATCAGCTAAATCCTTCATGGACAGCTTAGAAGCCAATTCTAAGACGCGGGAAGACTTTATGGCTTTTCTTTCGGACCATAACAACTACTTTTCCCAGCCGCAAAAAGAGAAAGAAGTAACCTTTGGCAGCTTAATTGTCGACTTGGATTTCAAAAAAGAGTTTAATACTTACCGACGAGAAGGCTTGGAAATTACGGGTCAAGCAGGAAACTATGCGTTGCTTTCACCTGTTCTTGAGGAAGCCAAGGTTTCGTCTGTTTTAGATGAAATTTTTAATCTGCAAATGAGCGCGAAGGAAGATTCAGAGAAACTTGCCCAATGCCTAAGATTCATAAACAGAACAACTGGCCAATATGTTACGGATCTTGATTACGCAGCAGAAGCCGCAAAGGATGAGGTTGACGCAACAATTAGGGCACAGTCGGAATTCATAAACCCCAAAGTCGCCGCCCTAAACAGCCAATACAAACGGCGGATAGCCGAAATCGCCAGAAGTTTCAATCAAGAACTTGAAACCTTAGAGAAACAAAAAGCAAAGAATGAAAAGAACATAGAGAGTAACGAAGGCAAAATCAGGCTTTACCAGCGGGAGGCGGAAGCTCAAGCTTCAAAAAACCATTCAATATACGAGAAACGGTGGAAAGAAAAAAGCGCTCAAGCCAAAAAAGAACTTAACGGACTAAAGAAAGAGTTGAAACGCGCTGAGAAAAACATTAAAAACCTGACCAAACAGAAAAAGTCGCAGACCGCCAAGCTGCAACTTGAGTTGGAAGCTGAAATTAAACGTGCCCGCCAACCCTTGTTGGATTTGGAAGCAGACCGCGACGCTAAAATGCTAGTTTTCAAGCGGGAAACGGAGAAGCTACTTAAACTGGAAAAACCCGTTGTCAACGGGCTTAATGACGCTGTTAAGATAGGAGAAGCGGTTAACGCCAAATTCGCGATGCTTGGCAGTGTGGATCCGCAGCTCAAGAGCCCCGCCCTGTTTTACGTTCCCTTTTACGCTGCATTTTACCAAGCTGGGTTAAGCAACCGCTTCATTTTTCTTTCGCCCTCAATGGCAAACGAGGAAGGTTTTGGCTCCAAACTTAAAGGCGCATTTGGCAGGTCAAAGATCAAGCAACTTCTGATTCCCCGTTTCAAAGCCATATCAGGTGTAATAGACAACATGCAAGTTCTCAGTAAACAAAACAGCCTCTTAGCCAGCCAGATCCGGAGCTTAGGAGAGAAAAACAACCTCTTAAACAGCCCCATAGCACGTAGCAACATCGCTGAGGGGTTGCTTCGCCTGAGAAGTAAAGGGTGGCTTTCAGACAAAGAATACCAGGTTGTAATTGACAGCTTGCATGAAACTTAGAAACGAGTTTCAAACAACGTTTCAGAAGAAGACTTATAGGGTGCCAGTGTTACCCTGTGGTGGTTTTTAAAATGGTAAACCGATTTGTCAGAGAAGAAGAAGACGAAGAAGACTGCGATGACTGCGACTGCGAAGATTGTGAAGACGAAGAATAAACTTCTTCAAACCCCTTTTTCTTTAGAACCCTAAAAGAAAATGCGCCTTCGAAAAACTTAATGCGCCCTGCTACATTTTAAATGGGAAGGCGAAGGCGATTTTGTGATGAAAAAGTTCACGGGGAAAACCGCGACGGCAACAATTCCTTTTCCAGACGACAAGATCTTGCTTGTTAAAAGGGACACGGTTCCTTTCAAGGGTTACTGGGCGCTACCAGGCGGCAGAATGGATCCAGGCGAAACCGTCGAGCAGACAATCGTCCGCGAATGTAAGGAAGAAACTGGGCTTGACGTGGAAATAGTCCGCGTGATAGGTGAGTACGTTGAGAAAGGCGTTAAAGACGATATAGAGTACGAGTATTACCCAACATGCTTCTTGGTTAAGGTGGTATGCGGCGAAATCAAGCGCCAGGAAAGCGAAATCCAAGAAATCAAGCTCTTCAATCTAAAAGCGCTTCCGAGCCCATTAGCGTTTGTACATGGCAAAATGATCGAGGATTATTTGAATTCTGCGAAATAGTTACTGTTTTCCGAGGACATTTTTTATCTCGGCAAGTTCCTTGGTGAAGTCCGCTTCTTTATCGGGTTTCATTCCCTTCTTTGAAACCTTAAGCACTGTTTCGTAGCCCTTGCTATCCAGCATTTTCTCCAGTATGCCCATGGCTCTGCCGCTTCCGAAAAGACGATGAGTGACAAACACGATGGCTTTTTTGCCCTCCACTTTAGGCATGCTTTCGATGTAAGCTGAGGTTTCCTTCGCTGGGCTTGAGCCCTCAACTGGGGTGCCTATGATCAAGAGGTCGAAGTCTTGGATGGTAGCGGGCTGCGTTTCCGCCATGGCGAAAATGGGCGCTTTCACGGAGTCAGCTATTGCTTGGGCTAGGCGTTTTGTGTTTCCCGTTCTTGAAAAGTAGACTACGCGGGTTTTCATGGTTTGACATTGCTTTTGCTCGGTTAATATAACCTTCTATATAGCGTTGCCTTTTTCGAAGTGTTAATTTTAATAGTTCAGAAATAGTACTTGGTTTGACCGAAAATGATGGATTACGCGGTTATCGCCGAAGCTTACGAGAAAATCGAGGCAACCTCGAAACGGCTTGAAATGACGGATTTGCTGGTTGATCTTCTCAAGAAGACCCCTAAAGACGTCATCTCAAAAGTCGTCTACCTAACCCAGGGCAAACTATACCCAGATTTCCTCGGCGTCGAGATGGGCGTCGCTGAAAAACTCGCCATCAGAGCCTTAGCCCGCGCGTCTGGGCAAAGCGAGAGCCTAATCGAGTCGGAACTGCAGAAAAGCGGCGACATCGGCGAAACAGCGCAGAAACTCCTGGCTAAAAGGAAGCAATCCACCTTTTTCAACCTTAAGCTTACGGTGGAGCGAGTTTATGAAACACTGGATAAGCTGGCTAAAACTTCGGGTTCAGGCGCCGTCGACACCAAAATGGCGATGCTCTGCGGCTTGCTGACCGATGCGTCGCCTAATGAGGCGAAGTGGATTATTCGAACGGTGACGGGTAACCTGCGGCTTGGCATCGCGGACATGACGGTTCTTGACGCTTTAGCAATTGCGTATGCCGGCGGGAAGGAATCTCGGGAACTCGTCGAGCGCGCATACAATATTTCCTCTGACCTCGGCAGGGTAGCGAACGTTGTGGTTGAGCAGGGTTTGGATGGAATCAAAAAGTTCCAAGTTATGGTTTTCGAACCCATCCGACCCATGCTGGCTGAACGGTTAGCTTCACCAGAAGAAATCCTCGAAAAACTGGGCGGCAAATGCGCAGCAGAATACAAATACGATGGCGAACGAGTGCAGGCCCACAAGAAAGATGGCAAAGTAATTTTGTATTCCAGACGGTTAGAAAACATTTCGAGCCAGTACCCCGACGCTGTGGATCTGATCAAGGAAAAAATCGGCGCGAAAGAAGCCATTTTGGAAGCGGAATGCGTCGCTATGGATTTAGACACTGGTGACATGCGTCCATTTCAGGAGCTGATGCATCGCAGACGCAAATACGGGGTTGAAGAAGCTATTTCGCAGTACCCGATTTCGCTTTTCCCATTTGACTTGCTCTACGTTGACGGCAAAGACTTAACCCAAAAACCTCTCAGGGAAAGACGAAGGGAACTGCAGCAAATAGTCAAGGAAACCGACCGTGTTACACCCGCCATCCAAAAAATTGTGAAGAATCCAAAGGAGCTTGAGGATTTCTTTGAAGAAGCCATCGAGAAAGGCTGTGAAGGGTTAATGTGCAAATCCGTCGCGGCAGATTCGCCTTACCAAGCGGGAAGCCGAGGTTGGCTCTGGATAAAGTACAAGCGTGACTATAAGAGCGAAATGACCGACACAGTGGATCTGGTGGTGGTCGGCGCTTTCCACGGCAGAGGAAAACGTGTCGGAACCTACGGCGCCCTGCTCTTAGCGACCTACAACGACGAAGCTGACACTTTCGAAACGGTAACTAAATGCGGCACAGGCTTCACAGACAAAGACCTCATAACGCTTCGGGACACACTGGCCAAACATCTGATTCCACGCAAGAACAGCCGCGTCCAATCCATGCTGGAAGCCGACGTCTGGTTTGAACCAAACCTGGTGCTTGAGATTTTAGGCGCTGAAATCACGTTGAGCCCAATTCACACGTGCGCCATGGATTCAATCCGAAAAGGGAGCGCGCTGGCGATTCGTTTCCCACGTTTCACAGGAAAATACCGAACAGACAAAGCCCCAGAGGACGCAACGACTTCCCAGGAAATCGTTGAAATGTACCGTGCTCAACTCAAAAAAATCAGCGAACACGCTAACCCATAGAAAAGTCGCTCAGGGTTTGGCGTTAACAGGGAAAAGCAAAACTGATAAGTATCTAACGCTAAAATAAGAGACGTGTGGGAATCGGCTTGGCGCAAGACCCAGAAAAAATGAAGTCACTTATCGCTTTTAAGAAGCGGCTTGAAGATCAACTTGAAAAGTTAGACGCTGAAACCAAAGAGGTTCAGTCATCTCTGGACACAGTTAACGAGATTCTGCTTGAGAAGGGCTTCAGACGCGGAGACCTCAAAGCTGTACCCGAAACATCTGTGCCCCCGCCTATTCCTAAAGAAGTTGTTTTGCCCAAGGCCGAGCCGGAAGCACCAAAAGTCGTCATTCAACGGTCACCCGAACCGGTAAAAACCGTCGCCCCCCAACAAGCCACCGAGCGTGAAACTGTCATACCTCTCAAAACCATGGCTGAAGAACCTTTAGCGTTGATAATCTTTGACAAACAGGGCATGCACATTTTGCCTGACGAAACCAAAAACTTTAGCGTAAACACTCCCCCCTTCAACAATTTTTTGGTTGAAAAAGTTTTTGCTAAAATGCAGGAAAAAGACGCTGAGCTCGTAAAGATAAAGCAGTTAGCGGCGGATAAAGCGTTTTCTTTCCATGTAGTGTGTGAAGGTGACTTGATTAGGGAAATAATTATTCGAAACGTTGATGAGGAAAGGCTCAAAGAGCTTAAGTCGAGCATCCGCTGGACTTTTGAGAAAATGCATGAAAAAATGAAAAGTGCCCAAAGCTAAACGATATGTTTCTGAAAGGTCTCAGTTATTCTGTTTTTGGGGCATAAACCGACGAGTCGTTCCGTCTCCTTCCCTTCTTTGAAAAGAATCATTGTTGGAATACTGAAGACTTGGAAGCGCTCAGCCGTAGCGGGGTTCTCGTCAACATCAAGTTTGCCGACCAAAACCTTTCCAGTATATTCCTTGGCCAGCTCCACAATAGTGGGAGCCAAAGCTCGGCAAGGCCCACACCAATTTGCCCAGAAATCAACCAAGACAACCTTGTTTTTCTTTATTGTTTCTTCAAAATTTGCGTCTGTAACATGAAAAGGTTCAGCACTCATCAATCATAACTCCTTCATTACAATAGTAGTTTTCGGCACGTTTCATATAAACCGTTCGCGTGGCCTCCTCAAACCATTTCACGACGCAACCACCTTATCAAGAAGCCGCAACAGAAGTTTCTCGGCAAATCGATTTTTTCGTTGTTTTGACTGCAACGCTTAAAAGTGTTCTTTTCCCTCAATTTCTTGTCAGAAGGCATCTTGTTTTGGGCAGCGACTCCAAGGATACAAGGCGGTTCGCCGACAGATTGGATGCGGCTAAGAATTACGGTGAAGTCTGGCAGATTGTCAAGGAAACTGTGCAGTTCGCTTTGGGTGCTAGAAGGGACAGCATGATGTTGTTCTTGGATGATTTGCCGCTTCAGCTTGGCGCTTACTACCCGGTTGGAACCAACAACATCGTTTTGAACAGGGCGCTGGTTGAAATTGTGGAGGCTTCTGTTAGCTCTAAGCCGACGGTTAACGCCCTAGTTTACAACCTTCTGCTGCATGAGTACTTACATGCGCTTGGCGACTATTCGGAAGCGGGGGTTAGACGAGGAGTTATTGACGTTGCAGCGAAATGCTTCGGCGAAAACCACATCGCAACCGTTGTCGCCCGTAAAAGCCCCTGGGTTCTTCTAAAAGACATTCCGCTTGGACCCCGCACTGGACCTAAACGTGTCATGCAAATCGTCAAAGACTTCGAGAAAACAAGCAAATACATAGTGTGAGCCGGCGGCTGCTGATTTGTCGCAGAAATTAATTTTGTGTTTTGGGTTGCTTTTTTGGTTTGGGGCTTGGATCAGTTGTAGGTTGAGTCAAAAAAAGTTAACGAAAGTTAAAATAAGTCGATAAAAGTTAAAATAAGTTAAAAAAAGTCAAAATAAGTGAATAAAAGCCAAAAGGAGCACACTCTTACTCATGCCTTTGGATCAACGAGTTACGTTCAAAAACCTAGTGGAAAAATGCGGGAAGGTGCAAGTTCCAAAAATTATCCGCTGGCAATTCAAAATGGAACCCGGCCAAATCCTCAAAGTCGCCCTAAGCGGTCGAGGCTCCCATGAGCCTTTCTACGCAAAAATGGACAAAGACGGACGCATATACATTCCAAAGACAATTTTGTTCGCCGCATTTGGAAAAGTGGAAAACCTAGCAGGCACGCTCGTGGAAATAACGATTCAACCCGCATAAAAGCGCGGAAACGTTACGAATGGAGTTAGGTTTCTTTTTCGTTAATAGCCATGATTGAAAACTTTATCTGCTTCACTGGCTTGTTGGCTTTCAACCCGTCAATCAAGCCCCTAAGCCGCTCCGACGAGCCCTTAACAACCATAACTTCAAGGCAACTAGTTTCAGACAGGTGCGCATGCAAATACGCCGTAATCATATCGTCAAACTCATGCTGCAACCGGAACAACTCTTTGTTTTGCTCGGCCTTATCGTAGAGAACTGTGATGGTTGCGATAACGTTTCCCTGGATTTTTTCCAGTTCATTATATTGAGTAAGGTACATGCGGACAGCCTGGCGAACCACTTCGGAACGGGTTGCGCTTCGATCCTCTCCAAGAATAGTGTCTAGTTGTTCTAGCAGTTCATTTGGCAATGAAAGACTGATAATGCTCACTTAATTCACCCTAAACTTAGTTCTTCATTCTATTGAATTTGCTTGACTTAAATATTGTTGTTTCAATTTTGGAAATTAGGCGCTCCATGAATTGAGACTGAACAAAATTTCTTCAAGCATCGCTACAAACAGTTGCAGCTCAGGGCTTGCTTTATCAAAAAGACAATTGCTTTGTTTATTAAAATAAACGTAAAATTTAATAAAGTCTATTACCATGACAAATATGTGGAGCATATTGAAAAAAACTTCGTACTTGATAGTCGCGGTTTTGGTCGTAGTAATCGTGTTAGCAGTCTTCGCAGGCATCTACCTGTCAAGTCCCCCTGCCGCGAACTCAAATTCAACATCAAACGTGATACAGGTGGTGGCGGCGGAAAATTTCTGGGGAAGTCTGATATCTCAACTAGGGGGCACCCATGTAAATGTCCTGAGCATTGTTACAGACCCAAATGCTGACCCTCACGAGTACGAGAGCAACACTGCCGATGCCATAGCGATCGCACATGCGCGCTTAGTAATTGTTAATGGAGCTGGATACGACGATTGGGCACAACAACTGATATCGGCGGGCAATACTCCAAATCAAATAGTCTTGAACGTCCAACAACTCGTCAACCAAACAGTTGGTGCCAATCCTCACTTTTGGTACGATCCATATTACGTAAATGATACAGTAAATGCGATGTACAAAGACCTTGTTTCCATAGATCCAACCAACACTGCGTACTACACGCAACAGTATGTTGCACTAAAGGCCTCACTTGCGGTTTATAACGGACGCATCGATCAGATAAAGCAGCAGTACGGAGGCGTAAAAGTGGCCTGTACAGAGAGCATCTTTGTGTATCTGGCGAACGCCACGGGCCTTGACCTTGTGTCTCCTACGGCATTCATGCAAGCTGTCTCTGAAGGAAACGATCCGCCAGCGCAGAGCATCGTACAGTTCAACCAGCTTATCCAGAGTGGAACCGTTAAACTGCTGGTTTACAACTCACAAACAGTGACACCGCTCACTCAGAGCATCGAAACGCTGGCTAACCAAACAGGCATTCCGGTCGTCCCGATAACGGAGACGGTTCAGCCACCGACCGCCATGTTTCAAGATTGGATGAATGCACAGTTAATTGCTATTCAGAATGCACTTTCAACAAAAACCCAAGGGAAATAGCTATGACTACACAGTATGACATAATCACTGCCAAGAATCTGGTAGCAGGGTATCCCGACAACATAGTTTGGCGAGACGCCAGTTTCACAGTCAATCGGGGCGAGTTCGTAGCGGTTATCGGACCTAACGGGGCGGGCAAGACAACTCTGTTTCGTTTGCTCCTTGGCTTGCAACGGCCCATTAGCGGAGCAATCAACATATTTGGTGCAACGCCCAGGCGAGGCAACTCGCAGATTGGTTATGTTCCCCAACGTCACGTATTTGATGATGATACAAATGTTGAATCCCTTGAACTTGTGCGACTAGGATTCTCAGGACAACAGTGGGGTACCGGTATGTTCAACCACGACGACCGCAAAGCCGCTTTTGACGCGTTGAAAGATGTTGGAGCTACAGGATTGGCTCATCGTTCTCTGGGCGTGTTGTCTGGGGGCGAACTGCAGAGGATATTTCTAGCTGAGGCGCTGGTAAGCAAACCCACACTTCTTTTACTCGATGAACCCTTGTCGAATCTTGACATGATGCGAGAGAGGGAGCTTCTTCAGCTTATAAACGGTGTAGTTCGATCGCGAAGTGTAACTGTACTTTTAATAGCCCACAACATTAACCCTATCTTGCCCTATCTCGACAAAGTAGTCTACATTGCGAACGGCAAGGTGGCGTCTGGAACACCACAAGAGGTCCTGACTTCAGAGAGTCTCTCGGCTTTGTTCGGAGGTCAAGTTGAGGTTCTCCGAGACTCTAAGGGCAACATTGCAGTCATAGGTATTGAAGATTGCCACGGGTGTAAATCTGAATGACTTTCAGCATTAATCCATGGATTGACTTTCAACAGATTTTTCAGTACCCGTTCATGCAGCATGCCTTTGAGGCAGGAACAGTAGTAGCAGTCATCGCAGGTATTGTTGGCTATTTCGTTGTTTTACGTCGTTCTTCATTCGCAGCGCATGCGCTTTCCCACATAGGATTCTCTGGGGCAGCCGCAGCTGTTTTGATCGGTGCTAACCCAGTTTATGGTCTTCTCCTTTTCACAACTGTGGGCGGAGTTGGGATAGCCGGTCTTGGTAAGCGCGCCGCTAATCGTGACACCGAGATTGGAATAGTTCTTGCATTCATGCTCGGCTTAGGTGTGTTGTTCCTCAGCCTCTACAAAGGATATGCAGAAGAGGCCTATTCGATCTTGTTTGGAGAAATACTGGGAGTCAGTTTCAGCAATGTCCTCTTGACGCTCGCTGGAGGCATCGTAGTTCTGGTTCTCATGGCAGTTGTATATCGACCGCTTTTGTTTGCCTCCCTCGATGAAGATGTAGCAGAAGCAAAAGGAATGCCTGTATTTTTCCTTGGAGTAATTTTCATGATTTTAGTCGCGATAGCAACATCATTTGCGGTTCAAGTAGTTGGTGTTCTTCTCATTTTCTCATTAATGGTTACGCCAGCCGCGACTGCTCAGCTACTAGCAAAAACGCCGGGGCGAGTCATAATTATTTCTGTTATCATCGCCTTGTTTGCAACGTGGCTGGGGCTCTTTATTGCTTTTTTTGAGCCGTATCCTGTTAGTTTCTTCATAACCAGCATAGTGTTCGTCTTATACCTGCTTGTCCGATTTGTTTACCCCAAACTTAAGCCCTCGAAAATCCGTCAGATAGAGAAACCTCATATCCAACCGGAGGATCAATTGGTTGACTTAACATAAGCCGTGAAATCAAAAAAAATTGGTGGGTTGTTAATAGTTTTCAACCCAAACTTCAAAATACGCTTTCGGATGCGCGCACACAGGGCATTTTTCAGGCACATTTTTGCCTTCGAAGACGTAGCCGCAGTTTCTGCATTTCCACTTGATCGGCTGATCCCTGCTGAATACTTTGCCTTGCTGTAGGCTTTCAAGCAATTTGTTGTATCTTCGTTCATGGTAAGATTCGACTTTTGCAATCATGCGGAAGGTTGTGCAAACATCTTTGAAGCCTTCTTTTTCAGCGACCTCGGCGAAGTCGGGGTAAAGTTTACCCCACTCAAGTTTTTCGCCCTCTGCAGCGGCTTTAAGGTTTTCGGCAGTTGACGCAATTATACCTGCTGGGTAAGCGGCTTTGAATTCGACCATTCCGCCTCTGAGATGTTTAAAGAATAGTTCTGCATGCTCTTTTTCGTTAGCGGCCGTTTCATCGAAGATAGCGCCTATCTGTTCGTATCCTTCTTTTCGTGCTACGCTGGCAAAAAATGTGTACCTGTTCCTAGCTTGTGATTCGCCTGCAAACGTTGCTAAAAGGTTCTTTTCTGTTTGGCTACCCACAAAATCCATTTTTTCAATCTCCTAACAGACTATTCCGCAAGAGAAAAATAAAAGTGTTCCCTGTGACCCGTTTGACGAAGTATAGGCTTTTATTTGGCTTAAACTAAATAGGTTGTTGCCGGATGATGAGAAGGCATTAGCTTGACAGTCATTGGATGAAAGTTCAGAGTTACTCAGACGGCACCGCACTGCTAATTCCAATCATTCATCTACCAACAGTTAGCGCTGTTTTTTATATTGGAAAAAGCCCTTTGCTAATACGTGATTGAATACCTACAATACATTGTCTTCACTGCTGCCATCGCAACACTACTTGCGGCATTCGCTTACATACGCTCAATGCTAAAAGGCAATGCCAAACCGAACAGAATAACGTGGCTCATGTGGGCAGTGGCGCCTTTCATCGCTACAGCAGCGGCTATATCAAACGGCGTGGGCTTAGCAGTCATACCAGTATTCATGTCCGGTTTCTCACCAATTCTGATATTTACCGCTTCGTTCCGCATCAAAAAAGCCATTTGGAAACTATCTAAATTTGACTATGTTTGCGGAACAGTATCGGCACTCGCCTTGATCCTATGGTACTCCACCAAGAACCCCAATATTGCAATAGTTTTTGCCATCGCCGCCGATGGAATAGCTTCTATGCCGACATTGAGAAAAGCAGTCAAACACCCGGAAACAGAGTCCACATGGCCATTTGTAACCGGGACCTTCGGCGCAATATCAAGTCTGATAGCTGCGAGACTTTGGACCTTTTCGGATTATGCATTTCCAGCATATTTACTGATAATAAATATTGTATTCCTTTCATCAATTCATGGCAAACAATTGACTTCATTTCTCGAAAAAGTGATACAAACAATTCAAGGCTCGACTCCAGACAAAACCTGAGCGCGAAGAGAAACTTTTGTGGAAGAAATCTTCGATAAGACTGTGCTAGAGTCATTGAGGATCCGGCGCACGCTTTAAGGTAACAACCGACTACATACTGGACGGAACGCTCACTTTATTGAGATCAAGAAGCGCTCGCTTCATGGAACCCATGCTTTTCATAAGGGAAAAGAAACTTCCCTGCGAAGATGAGCCAGAAAACCTCTACAACCATACATACTGCCGCTGGCAAAGCTGCCTCTGGCTTGAGCAGAACTAGCGCTAACGAAGCTGCCATACCAGTATTCTTGTAAGTACTAAATAACGTGAGGTGGACAGTACTCCTACGATCCATTCCTTTTTTGAAGCAATATTGGCTGTATATGGTTCCAACTCCGAAAGTTCTAATAATGGCAAGAGCAGCCAAAACCAATACAACTATTCCTGATGAGAAAATTAAGGCTCTGTTGGCGCCCGTTATAGCTATGACTAGGACAAAAAAGCAGATGTTAATGAAAATGTTTCTTGTGATAGCAGAGGTTACAAGCTGTTTGATTACCCTAGAGAGGGCTATTGGTATGAAAATCTCGAGACCAACATAGGTTAGCAATGTCGCCTCACTTACCGCTTTGCCTAGAAATATCAGTGTGATGAATGGTGTAACGGCTAGAGAAAGAGCGTATATAAAAATGGATGAAACAGCCGATGCTTCAGTATGTCCACCCCAAAGATAGGTAAATGATATCACAGATACTGCAGATGGAACAGCCGCCTCAAGAATCCAGCCAGAACGGAGGTCTCCCCTGAAAAGGAACGCCATAGCCAAAGTAATGATTGTGCACAGCATGAACGATAATATGAATGCATTCCTAATGGTCTTCTTGTGGGATCCAATTTTCATGCTTCGTAGTTCGATCGAAGAGAGCGAAAGTGTCATCATCAAGATTAGGGATATCATTGATATGTCGCCGTTTGTTATCGGAAAATTATGTGGAAAACCGCCGATAGCCAAAACCACAATAACGGCTGTAAGCATCATCAATGAAGAATTGCTAAGGAAAGCTACGACTTTCTGGGTTACAAAATTGCTGGTTTTCATATCTGACGTAGAAGCCTTAATTACAAATCTTATATCTTTTTCTTATTGATTTAGGCAAACTGGTAAAAACTGAAAATTAAGAGCAAAAAACCTGGGCTTCGTGATGTTACGGTGAGGAAAGTGAAATGGAACAAGGGATTTGCTGTAGTTGACCTGGCTTGGTTAAAGGCAATCCTCTGCAAAAACGCCAGGTAGCCTCCTTCAAGCAGTTTTCTGACAATCTTAGTATCAAAGCTTTTTAAAAGATTCAGTTTTACGAATAAAAAATGTTAAATTTGTATATTATGCGTTGATATTTGCGATAATTTGGCTTTTCAATGTTTGCCTGTTTAAAGAGCATTTCCATGGTTAACAATTCGTTTTTAGGGACCAAAGCTTTCGCTTGGCTAAATATTGTCCCCTGAGAAGGTTGATTCAAAAAAAAAGAAAAAGAAGATAGGTGTGCTTTATGCTGGCGGGATTTCTTGACAGGCTAAGTCAATGTCGACTCCTTGGCGTTTTCGGTAAGCTCTGATTGCCCAGTAGAGTCCGAAGCCGAATATGAATGGTACAAAGGCTAAGATTGCGAACAGCGGGTAAGTTAGCAGTCCGTAGACAGGCCAGGCGAGGAATTCGTAGGTCAATATCCCCATCCATATGACTGATATGACTCCGAAGATGACGATGACTGGGAAGCCTTTGATTTCGATTTTTGCTGGCGATGCGTTGTAGAGATCTTTCCGTCGCCATGGTAGAACTATCCCCGATATTCCCGGTAGCAGCATACAAGCTAATGCAGGTCCAAGGATGAGCATTGCATACATTCCGCCGACTAACGTGGAGTTTATTGAGTTAAGGCCAACTTCGAAGCCTAGCGCTATTTCGTAGAAGACGACTGACATGATGACTGCGAAGACTGGCGTGTGGTACTTGGGGCTTACTTCTGAGAACTTGTCTGGCGCTAATCTGTCGATGGACCATCCGAACACGTTCCTTTGGATCTGAAGTGCAATCACTGGCAGCATCACAGCGCTGGAAATTGAGAAAGTCATGCCTAGCACAATTATGGCGCCCAAAATTGGGTTTTGAGCCGCTAACCCGAAGAAGTATGTGACAATCCACGTTAATCCTCCGGTGAAACCGCTGGGCAGTACTGCAGGCGTTGAATATGCTGCTGAGGCTAGTGAGGTCATGAAGTTGTAGCCGACGCTATTTAGGAAGAAGAAGAACATCAGTCCCATGAATACCAAATTAAAAGTTGCAGAACCTATAATTGAAATCAAGTTTCTCTTGACCGAGTTTGCATTCTTGATTTCGCCTGCGAAGTATGCCGAGTAGAAGGTCCACATGACACCGCCGGCTAGAAAGGGTAACAAGGGTACCAACAAAGGCAGGGATATACCTAAGCTCGGTATATGAAAGCCCGATGATGCAGCAGTTGAAATGACGGCTTGGTACGGGTTGGCTGAACTGGCTAAGCTACTATCACTTGAGTGGATGAAAGTGTTGAACAAATTGACGAATGTCGAGTTAGGTGTGAAAGCAAAAACGCCCACACCGATGGCAGTAGTTGACAACGTGATAATCTGCACGATGTTCACGGTTCTTAGCAGGTTTTTGGTTCCAGAAATGGCGATAAACCCGTAGACGATGTTGAGTATCGTTCCCAGCAACAGCGAGTTCAACGGTACCGAGACCCACGAACCTAAACCTTGAAGCGCCGTGTTATGCGTTTGGTATCCTATCAGGTAGAATGCAGGTCCGAATCCAGTCTGCCAGATAAACCATAGCATAAAGCCGACCCATAGGGTTTGCAAGAATACCAGTGCAAAGTTGAATGCAAAGGCTAGCGACGGATGTAGAATTCTACTGTTGAAGACATAGTCTCCGCCAGAGCGTGGCATGGTTGCTGTCAAGAATGAATAGACGACTCCTATCGAGAACGCAATCAACAGTAAGGGTAAAGCTGCAATAACGTTACCGCCTGGAAGACCCGTGATGTATAACCCGAAGAGTATGACCATGCTTCCGAATGCGCTTGCTGCTCCGTTGAAAAGGAAAGTATCAAAGAGTGTTGCTTCTCTTACCAGACCAGTCGCTTTTCTTTTGAAAACTTTTGGCTCCTTATTTTGCTCCTCTGACATATTCTCTCCTGACTTACCGATTTTGCATTCAATTTGTATTTAAGACTTTCCACACCCTAAAAAGCCCGGCATTTTTTCCCATGGAAAAGTCATAGAATCTAACGTTCGCTCGGTTTAAGCAACAGATGTTTTGGTTTATTAAGTTTGGCTGTATGAAAGAAAAGCAAAGCGGCAAATTTATGAATATTTTTATATCCGAGCATCTTATTCACGTGAGAGGTTAAACTTACATGGTCGAAGAGATTAACGGTTCCAATCCAGTCAGCAAAGATGAAACACTAATAGCAGACGCCAAAAGAATCGTTGAAGAAGCGCAAAAACGGAAAATTCCCCTGCGCATTTTGGGCGCCCTTGCAGTTAGGCTTCATACACTTCATCTAGAGAAACTGCACACTTCACTCGACAGATTAGAGGGTCAGAAGGACCAATTTACAGATATTGACTTGATGGGGTACAGCAAACAAACCAGCGACATCTACAAGATGTTCAAAGAACTCAATTTTGTCGTGGACAAACGGGTTGCCGCATACTTTGGCAA
>Ga0326728_10011393_pt1 | contig 20327 bp, 17 predicted proteins | sample MB3enrmetagenome_FD_207602 | JGI IMG/M metagenome (GOLD analysis project Ga0326728, IMG submission 207602) | Lab enriched peat soil microbial communities from McLean, Ithaca, NY, United States - MB31MN | ecosystem: Environmental > Terrestrial > Soil > Wetlands > Peat | place: USA: New York... | reverse complement strand
ATCGGGTTGAGACCAATGGCGGCGATGAGAACGGCGGCTGTTCTGAAAAGTTGATTGGTGCTCATGGGCCGGATTGTGGACAGTTTGATTTTCAGGCGCAAAGTTTTATTTTCTGCCAGTCAAAACAACACCCTTGGATTTTACTTCGCGACTTTGCCGCTTTGCGTCCCGGCCTTGGGTTGACGCAACCGCACCAGTGTGGCGCCCCAGCCGCTAAACTGCGGATAATCCAGCGTGAACGAAACCACTTCCGGATGTTTCGCCAAAATGGCATGGACGGTGCGGCGCAGGTTGCCGATGCCCTTGCCGTGAATGATGCGCACCTCCAAAATCCCCCGCGTCTGGCACGCGGCCAGATAGTCCGGCACCAGGTCCTTGACGTCCCGCGGATGGAACGTGTGCAAATCCAGCACCCCGTCTATCGGCAATTCCACCGGTTCATCAGTCATGGTCTTTGTTCAAGAGTCATTGCCCCGGGATTTCGTCAAGATTGCAGTCTGGCCCGCACCCATTCCCGCGCCTGCCCGGGGGAACTCAATTCGTCGGCCAGTTGTTTCTCGCGTACTTCCTGCAGCAACTCTCCGATTCGTTTGCCGGGCGGCAGGCCCAGGGCCAGCAAATCATCGCCCGTCAACAGCGGCGGGCGCAGGGCCGGCTGCCGTTTCAACGCCTCCGCCTCGCGGACGAGAAACTCATAATGCTCCAGGTTGCCCGACGATCCCAGGCAGTCCAGCCGGTGCAACTCCAGTTCCAGGGGAAAGGTCTCGCGCAGCAAAAGCCGCCGGAGCGTGGCCTTGCGCATTTGTTTGACGTCTTTGAACTGCATGTGGTTTCGCACGCAGGTGGTGATTTCTTCCGTCTCCTTTTTTGGAAATCGCAGCCGCTGGAGAATGACTTCCGTCATGTCCGCACCGATTTTCTCGTGCCCATAAAAATGGATGGCGCCCGTGTCCGCGTCGCGCTGGGCGGTAAGCGGCTTGGCGATGTCATGCATCAGCACGGCCCACGGCAGCGCCGCATTGGCGCCGGGGGGCAGCTTCTCCAGCATCAATCGGATGTGGTTGAACACGGTGCCTTCCGGATGAAAATCCGGCGACTGCCCGCAGTCAACGGTGGCCGCCAGTTCAGGCAGGACGTGCTCCAGCAGACCGCTTTCGCGCAGCAGGACCAGACCGCGCGCGGCCGGGGCGCCGGCCATGGATGGAGGCGGGGCAAACAGTTTCAGAAGCTCGTCCCGCACGCGCTCGGCGCTGATTCTTTGGATTTTCGGGGCGAGCGATTGAATCGCCGCAAACGTTCCGGCCTCAATCTCAAATCCCAGCCGTGCGGCAAACCGCACCGCCCGCAGCATCCGCAAATGGTCTTCGCCAAAGCGTTGCTCCGGTTCGCCAATCGTCCGGACCAGCCTCGCGCGCAGGTCCTTTTTGCCATCCACCCAGTCGTGGACTTTTTCGGTGACCGGATCGTAGAAGAGGCCGTTGATGGTGAAATCGCGGCGCGACGCGTCCGCCTCCGCGTTCGCAAAAACCACGCGCTCGGGCCGCCGGCCGTCGCGATATTCCGCTTCGGCGCGAAAGGTGGCCACCTGAAATTGCAGGCCGTGTTCCACCACCACGATCACCCCAAATTTCCTGCCCACAGCGACAGTCTTGGGAAAGAGCTTCTCGACCTGGGCAGGCTGCGCATCTGTGGCGATGTCAAAATCCATCGGCTCGCGCCCCAGCAGGAAGTCGCGCACACAGCCGCCGACCCAAAAGGCGGCAAAGCCCGCGGCTTGCAGGCGCTCTACCACTTTGCCGGCGATCTGTTTGGGACTGGAAGGCATTTACGATTTGCGATTTACGATTTACGCGGCTGTTTGCCAGCCTGCGATATATCTTATATCAAAAATTGCAAAGAATCCGGAAAAGCAATCGCGAACAATTCCTCGGACGAAACACTGAAGCCGCGTAAATCGTAAATCGCAAATCGTAAATCAATCCGTGCCCCAGATTGTCTTCAAATGCGCCACGCCCGCGCGCAGGGCGTCCACCGGCACCTTGGGTCCAAGCTCGAATACTTTGATGTGCCCGGGATTCACAAATGGTTTCAGCGCGGCGAAGTCTATATCACCTGTGCCGGGAGGGAAATGGTCGCGCGCGGGAAATCTCACGTCGTGGATGTGAAAGCCCGCGAGACGGCCGGCCCGTTCGCCGAGGAACTGCGCATGATCTATGAAACCGAGATCATGCTTGATTTGAGCGTGGCCGGTATCGTGCCAGTAATTGACGGTGGGAGCGGGAAATTCGTCCAGCAATCCCTGGAAGTCCGACTCCACCGGCAATTCCTCGACGGCTTCCCGGATTTCAATGCCAAACTTGATCCCGCGGGTTTTGGCCTCGACGGCCAGTTCGCGCAGCGTCTCGCGCGAACGGTCGTAAAAGCGCTTCTTTTTCGCCTCGCGGGCCGTGTTGGCTTCCGCGGTGAGCTTGCGCATTTCAGGAGTTCCGCGCTTGCCGCGTTCGAGCAGCGTCTTGAGTTTGCCAGTATAATCCTTGAGGTCCATGCTGCCAAAATGGAGCACCACCAGCGGCGCGCCCACGCGCGCGGCGAAATCCAGCGTGTTCAGCGTATGTTTGATCGCCAGTTGCCGGTCGCGGTCGCGGTCGGACGAAAATTCGTAGAGGTTCGGAGAGGCCGTGGTGACGCCCACCGGCAGCGGACAAAAATTGTGCAGGCTGGAGATTTTCATCTCTCCCGCCATCACCGCGTCGAGGATGCCCGGAACCAGGCTCAGGCGGATGCCGTGGCTCAGCTCCGCGTATTCGAATCCCAGTTCGCGGATTTCGCCGAGCATGGCCCGGCCATCGGTGTGGCGGGCGGAATTCCAGCAGGTGGACAAGGAATACATGGCTACGGAAGCGTTAATCCAAAGGCCGTTAAAAAAGGCCGTTAAAATGTTGAAGCGTTGAACCGCGAGCCGTCCAGGGACGCTCCACGTTTCAACGCTCCAACCAAATGTTTCTAATCATCCGCATGGCGCGCGGCGAGCATGGCGGAGAAGCGGGCGACTTTTTCCTTGCGACGCCGCACGGCGCTGGGCTTCTCATACTGGCGGCGGCTGCGAATGACCTTGAGCGTGCCTTCGCGGTCGACTTTTTTCTTCAGCCGCCGCAACGCACGGTCCACAGGTTCGCCTTTTTTCAATTTAATCTCTGTCAATGCACTCACTTCCTTTCCGGAGGCGGGGAGGGCTGCCGCTGGGCAGGTCCCGCAAATAGGAGCTGACAGGGTAAGTTTTAATGCTGCCAAGTCAATGAATTAAACCGCGCGAATCAAGTTGCGCGGCTTTGATCCTGCCGTCATTGCCGGCCCCGCCCCGCGCGTCCCCCGGGTCCCTTTCGTCCCTTTCGTCCCTTTCGTCCCTTTCGGGCGACGGGGTGAAAACCGTTCGAATTTTATCCTCTCAAAAATTGTCTATCGCAAGACAATAAATGTTGTAATTCCTAAACAGTTGAGCAAGTGTAACATGTATGGACGGCGAGGCGATACATCTCCTGATTGTGGAAGATTCTCCCACCGACGCCGAGCTTTTGCTGACGGAATTAAGGCGCACGGGCAAGGCGCCCGTTCATCAGCGCGTGGAGTCGCGGGAGGAATTTCTGACGGCATTGCGGCAGCAATCCTGGGACGCCGTCATATCGGATTACGTGTTGCCCAGCTTCAGCGGTCCCGAGGCCTTGCGCCTGCTGCGGCACCACGGATTCGACACGCCCTTCATCATGGTCTCCGGCATTTACGGCGAGGAGGAGGCGGTGCGCACCATGAAGGCCGGCGCCAACGATTATGTGATGAAGATCAATTTGCCCCGGCTCGCGCCCGCCCTCGAGCGCGAGATCAAATCGGCGCAGGACCGGCGCCGGCGGCAGCGCGCGGAGGGCGCCATGCAGTTCCTTGCGGCCATCGTGGAATCGAGCGCCGACGCCATTTACGGCAAGAACCTCGACAACGTCATCGTGAGCTGGAACCCGGCGGCGGAGCGCCTCTTCGGCTACAGCGCCGAGGAAATCATCGGCCAGTCCAACGCCGTGATCTACCCACCGCATCTGGCCGGGGAGATGCGCGAAATCATGACCTCGGTCCGGCGCGGTGACACTCTGGTGGAGCATGAAACGGAACGGCTTCACAAAAATGGCGGTGCCATACCGGTGACCGTCACCGTCTCTCCGGTGAAAAACAGTTCCGGCGAGATCATCGGCGCTTCGTCCATCGCCCGCGACATCACGCGGCAGAAGCGGGCCGAGGCGGAGCGGCAGCAACTGATCCAGAATCTTACGGCGGCGGCCAAACAGGTAAAAACGCTGAACGGCCTGTTGCCGATCTGCGCCACCTGCAAGCGCATCCGCGACGACCAGGGCTACTGGCAGCAGGTGGATGCCTACATCAGCCAGCATGCGGACGTCGTGTTTTCGCACAGCATTTGTCCGGCGTGCGCGGAAGAGTATGAGCGGCAATTTGAGATTAAGAACAAGTAAGCTGACGCATTGGCAGGCTGCGGCCATTTCGCAATCAAGCGCCTCGTCACCGGCGCGCGTTTCGGTTGCCGGCAACTGCGGCCGCCCGCAAAGGCCCGCCCCGGCCTTCAAAATCGCAAACAGCGTCACTGATAGTCTGTTGTGGCGGCTGTTATTATGCCCACATAACTAACGACTTAAAAAGTCTCAGTGTGCAAAAAGTTGATGTAAAAAAAGCGTTTGGTGGTTCGGTCAAAGCCTGGCGGAAACGGCTGGGCATATCGCAGGAAGAACTGGCCGAACGCGCCGAACTGCACCGCACTTATGTCTCGGATGTCGAACGCGGCGCCCGCAATCTTTCGCTCGAAAGCATTACCCGCATGGCCCGCGCCCTGCGCGTCCCGGTGGCCGAGCTGTTCCCCCCTGAGCCTTCCGCCGGCATAACCGCTCCCGCCAAAACGAACGGCCACACCAATTGGGTGGACGTCCTGCTGGTGGAAGACAACGACGACGACGTGAAACTGGCCCTCCACGCCTTTAAACAGGCGCGGTTTGCCAACCGGGTCCAGGTGGTCGCCGACGGGCAGGAGGCGCTGGACTTTTTGTTTTGCCAGGGAAAATATGCGGCGCGTTCGCCGGTCCACCCGCAGCTTGTGCTCCTTGATTTGTATTTGCCCAAGGTGAATGGTTTGGAAGTCCTCCGCCGCATCAAGGCTGATGACCGCACGCGGTCGGTGCCGGTGGTGGTGCTCACGCTCTCGCAGATCTTCGCGGATTTTGCCGAGTGCGAACGGCTGGGGGCGGAAACGTACATCGTGAAGCCGCTGAACTTTCAGCGGTTGAGCCAGATCACCCCGCGTTTGAGTTTTGACTGGGCGCTGGTCAAGGCCGGGACGCCGCCGCCAAACGCCTGAAGCATCGGGCGTCCAAGTTGGCGGGGACTTTGTAAATTGTCCGAGACTCATGGCCAACATGGAAAAAATTCGAAGGACGCTGAAGGAACCTCCGGACTCGGGGGCGGCGCGGCACTTTTATGCCGTTTCATCTCCACCTGGGCCCTCGCTCAATGGCTCCGTTTTTTCGCGTGCCCATCGGAGGAGTGAAACATGAACTCCATCCGGGACGTCAATGCGCAATTCGCCGGTGAAACGGCCACCGGGGCCGGGGTCCGCCGGCAGAACGAAGATTTGGAGCGACGCGCGGCCGGGCGCACGCGCGACCTCGAAGCCGCCAACCAGTCGCTCACCCGCGAGGTGCGCGAGCGGCAGCGGGCCGAGGAGCAGCTCCGCGACGCCCTCAACGAAACCCACGATCTTCGATATGCCCTGGACCAGCATGCCATTGTGGCCATCACCGATCCCCGGGGGAAAATTACTTACGTCAACGACAAGTTTTGTTCCATCTCCCAGTACTCGCGCGAGGAGTTGATCGGCCAGGACCATCGCCTCATAAATTCCGGGTTTCACCCCAAGGAATTCATACGCAATCTCTGGAACACCATCAGCCACGGCACGGTGTGGCATGGCGAAATTAAAAATCGGGCCAAGGATGGCTCCCATTATTGGGTGGACACCACCATCGTTCCCTTTTTGGACGACACCGGCAAACCACGGCAATACATTGCCATTCGCGCCGACATCACCGACCGCAAGCGCGCCGAGGAGGCCAGCGAACGGCTGGCGGCGATTGTCAATTCGTCGGACGACGCCATCATCGGAAAGACTCTCCAGGGCATTATCACCGATTGGAATCCGGGCGCGGAAAATCTCTTCGGTTATTCCGCCAAAGAGGCCATCGGCAAACCTATCACCATGCTTTTTCCACCGGACCAGGCGGCCTTGGAAAACCGGATTCTGGAGCGGGTTGCGCGCGGCGAAAGCGTGAAGTTCCATGAGACCGTCCGTATTCGAAAGGGTGGCGCGCCCGTGGACGTTTTTGTGACCGTGTCCCCGATTCTGGACGCCGGCGGGAGAGTCGTGGGCGCTTCCTCGATTGCCAGGGACATCAGCGAACGCAAACGGGCGGCTGATGCCCTGCACGCCAGTGAAGAACGGTTCCGAACCATGGCCAACTCCATGGCCCCCATGGCTTGGATTGCCCGCGCCGACGGATCCAGAATCTGGTACAATGACCGCTGGTACTCCTATACCGGCACGACTCCCGCCCAGATGGAAGGCCAGGGATGGCAAAGCGTGCATGATCCCCGGCACCTTCCCGAGGTCCTTAAGCGATGGGAGGAGGCTTCCTCCAGCGGGGAACGATTTGAGATGGAATGCCCCATTCGCGGCAAGGACGGCAAGTTCCGCCGTTTTCTGACCCGCGCCGTCCCCCTCAAAAATTCCGCCGGCGTCATTGAAAATTGGTTTGGCACCAATACGGATGTCGAAGAATTGAAGCGCGCGGAAGAAGAAATCAAGGCCCTCAATGCCGAACTCGAAGCCCGCGTGGCCCGCCGCACCGCCGAATTGGAAACCGCCAACAAGGAATTGGAGGCCTTCTCTTATTCCGTGTCGCACGATCTTCGCGCGCCCTTGCGCGCCGTCAATGGCTTCGCCGGCATTGTGCTCGAGGACTTTGCCCCCCAGCTTCCCGACGAGGCCAAACATTACCTGGAGCGTGTGCGCGACGGCGGCCAGCGCATGGGGCTGTTGATTGACGACCTTTTGATGTTCTCGCGGCTCAGCCGGCAGCCGTTGGAACGCCAGCGGGTGGATGTCACCCAGTTGGTGCGGGAAATCCTTGACGAGATGAACCCGGCCGGCAGCGGACGGCAAATCATAACCCGCGTTGACCAGCTGGGATTTTGCGCCGGCGACCGCGGATTATTAAGGCAGGTCTGGTTTAACCTCTTGTCCAACGCCGTTAAATATTCCAGCCCTCGCAATCCGGCCATCATTGAGGTGGGCCGCGAAAGGATCAACCGCGAGCGCGTCTATTTCGTCCGGGACAATGGCGTGGGCTTTGACATGAAATACGCCGACAAGCTTTTCGGCGTCTTTCAGCGGCTCCATCGGATGGATGAATTTGAAGGCACGGGGGTCGGCCTGGCCATTGTGCAACGCGTCGTTCACCGTCATGGCGGACGGGTGTGGGCCCGCGCGGAACCGGACAAAGGCGCCACCTTTTACTTCACCTTGGAAGGATCCGAACATGAATGACAATGAAATCGAAATTCTCCTGGTCGAGGACAACCCGGACGATCTGGAAATGGCCCTGCGGGCCTTGCGCAAGGCGAACCTAGCCAACCGTATTCAGGTGGCCCGCGACGGCGCCGAGGCGTTGGACTTCATTTTTGCCCTCGGCGAACATGCCGGGCGCAAAGTTGAAAATGGCCCGCGGGTCATTCTGCTGGACCTTAAACTGCCCAAGGTGGACGGCCTGGAAGTGCTCCGCCGCGTCAAGGGCGATTCGCGCACCCGGATGATTCCCGTGGTGGTGCTCACGTCCTCCAAGGAACAGCCGGACGTTCTGGAATGTTACAACCTTGGCGTCAACAGCTACATTGTCAAACCGGTGAACTTCGAGCGGTTCGCCGCCGCCGTGTCCGAACTGGGCATGTACTGGATGCTGCTTAATCATCCCCCCAAAGGTTCAATGTGAACGGCCCGCTCAAAGTGTTGATCGCCGAGGATTCCGCCGCTGACGCGGAATTGATGGTCGTCCGGCTCCGGCACGATGGTTTCGATCCGGTCTGGACGCGCGTTGATTGTGAGAAAGATTTCCTGGCCGAACTGGCAAAACAGCCGGACATCGTGCTCTCGGACTATGCGATGCCTGATTTCAGCGGCCTGCGCGCCGCCCGGCTCACGCGGGACAGCGGCTTAAATATCCCGTTCATTCTCGTTTCCGGAACCGTCGGCGAAGACGCCGCGGTGGACGCCATGAAACATGGCGCCACCGATTATCTGCTCAAAGACCGCATCGCGCGCCTGGGCCAGGCCGTGGAGCGCGCCCTGGGCCAAAAGCGCCAGCACGACGAGGGGCGGCGCACCGCTGCTGAGTTGCGCTGGCAGACAACGCTGCTGGAAGCCCAGTTGGAGTCCTCCCCCGACGGAATTCTGGTGGTGGATAACGAGGGCCGTAAAATACTTCAGAACCGCCGGATGGAGGAGATGTGGAGCATCCCCGCCGCAAAGGCCGACGGCGTGACCGACGCGGCCAGGGCGGCGTTTGACCCCGCCTTGGAAAAAAATCCGCAACAGTTCAGCGAAAAGGTCGCCTATCTCAACGCCCACCCCGACGAGGCCGGCCACGACGTGATTGAGCGGGGGGACGGCACTGTTCTGGACCGATATTCCGCGCCCGTCCACGACAAGGCCGGCAATAATCACGGGCGCATCTGGTCTTTCCGGGACATCACCGAACGCCGCAAGCTCGAACTGTAGTTTCGGCAGGCCCAGAAGATGGAATCCATCGGCCTGCTGGCCGGCGGCATCGCCCATGATTTCAACAACATCCTTTCAGCCATTCTCGGCAACCTTTACCTGGCCCGGGCGGAGGCGGCTGACAAGCCCGAATTGCTGGAATACCTGGACAACGTCGGGCAGGCCGCCCGTCGCGCCACGGATTTGGTCACCCAGATCCTCGCCTTCAGCCGGCAAAACAAACAGGAACGCGAGCCCTTGAAGCTCAACCAGGTCGTGCTCGAAGCCCTCAAGCTCTTGCGCGCCAGCATCCCCGCCACCATCCGCATTCAAACTGACTTCGCCGAGGCGCCCACAGTGCTGGCCAATGCCACCGCCGTGCATCAGGTCATCATGAACCTGGGAACCAATGCCTGGTATGCCATGCGCGACAAACCCGGCATTTTGAAATTTGAAATGTATGTCATGGAAGTGGATGCGGACTTTGCCTCATTGCATCCCGGGCTTCATGCCGGGGCCTATGTGCGGCTGGCCGTCAGCGACAGCGGCCATGGGATGGACGCCGCCACCCTGGAGCGCATCTTCGACCCGTTCTTCACCACCAAGGCCGTGGGCGAGGGCACCGGCCTGGGCCTGGCCGTGGTCCTCGGCATCATGCAAAGCCATGACGGCGCCGTCACCGTTTACAGCGAGCCGGGAAAAGGCGCCACCTTCCACTTATACTTCCCGGTCTTCCATTCCGACGCCGCCCCGCCCAAAACCGATTTGCCTCCCGTGCCGCACGGACAGGGTGAACACATCCTGTTCATTGACGACGAAATTGCCCTGGCCAACGTCGCCCAGCGGATGCTCGAACGGCTCGGATACAAGGTGACTGCCAAGACCAACGCCCTCGAGGCCATCGCCGCCGTGCGCCAGGAGCCGGGCCGGTATCAGGTGGTAATCACCGATCTGACCATGCCCGGCCTGGACGGCATCAAGCTGGGAAAACAACTCCTGGAAATTGACAGCCGCCTGCCCATCATCCTCACCACCGGTTACAGCGGCGTGACCACGGAAGAGAGCCTCCGCGAACTCGGCTTCAAGGGCCTCCTCACCAAACCGGCCACGGCCCGCATGTTGGCCGAGGCCATTCACCGCGCGCTCCAGCCCGATAAAACGAATCACGAGGACAAGCCGCAGGAAGGTTCTTGAAACGCCGTTGCTCCCGGAGTCCTTATGGTGCCGACGGAGGGGGTCGAACCCACACATCCTCACGGATACCAGATTTTGAGTCTGGCGCGTCTGCCAATTCCGCCACATCGGCCACCAATAAATTCAATGCTGTTGCGAGCTGCGTCCCTTTCACTTTTCCCATTGTACCCCGTAGAATTTAATTGTGCAAACTACACAGGATAAACAGCGGAATTCCCGGAAACGGGAGGATCACTTGTCCAAGGACGGCAAGTGGCGCTCGGTTCCGAAAGTGCCGCATCTGCTACAATACGTTATCAGCGGAAATTACTTTGGGAAAGTGAAAATTAACGGCAAAACGGTCCGGCAAAGTTTGGAAACAACGGGATGGACCACGGCGCAACTGAAGCTGAATGATTTCCTCAAGGAAAAGCGGGAAAACCGCAACGCGGTGCTTCGGTGAGTTTTGGCTCCGCTTGGTCATCAGGTTCGACGAACAAATGGCCTGCCGGTGATCATGCCAATGCGTATGACACGCCGGCGAATATGACGCGACTTCATGCCGGGCCGGGAGACAAACCTCAACGCCCTGGCGGCCCAAAGCGGCGCCCGGCGTTCGGCGGCAAATGTCTTTACACCCTCCGACGTTGGCTGAACCAATGCGGTCACGAATATTTTCAACAGGGCTTTCAAATTTAATCGGTGCGGAACGGCGAGGCGGGCAGACCGGCTTTGTTGAACAAATTTCCTTCCGGCACGTTGGCCCAGCCATAGCGCACGGTGACCGGCTGCGGCACGTCGGTCGAATTCACCACGACCGTTTCACCAACGATTTTTCCCTGCGCCGGATGAAACACTTTGTCCGCGCCGGCAACGGTGAAGCCTTTCAACTCGCCATCCTTCGCGACGAGTCCGCCGTCGAGGTGCGTGAAATGCAGGACGGCGTTTGCGCCCTCAACCTTCATCGAGTCAAACAACGGGCCGGAGTATTCGATCTTTTCGCCGTAGGCCAGCGCCCGGGCGGCCAGCGCCAGCCGCGCGCCCATCGGCTGTTTGTGCGGTGGATGAATGTCGTTTGCGTCGCCGCAATCAATCGTCACGGCCATCGCGGTGTTTTTTGTGCGCTGCAACGTGAGCAGTTGCGCCTCGCGGATTTCCGGCGTGTTGTAGCGGAACGGCGCGATTTGCACGAACAGGAACGGGAAATCGCCTTCGCCCCACGCCCGTCGCCAGTCGGCGATCAGCGCCGGAAACAAAGTCTGATACTGTCGCTCGCGCCCGACATTCGCCTCGCCCTGATACCAGATGATGCCGCGAATCGCATACGGCAGCAGCGGCGCGATCATCGCGTTGTAAAGCACCGTCGGCGCGCTCGGATCCTGGCTGAAATCGGCGGGCGGCCAGCCTGCGGTGGTCAATGAAACGCTTTGCTTGCACTGCCACGGGCCGTCCAACGAAAGTGTATTTGCTTTTCCGTCGGCATTGAACAGCAGGCGCATCGCGTCGCCGCCGCCATACATGCCGCCGTTGCCGCCGGTGTCCAACACGCGCACGGCGATGCTGTTCGCGCCGCGCTTCAGCAAACTGCCGGGCACGCGATAGACGCGCGGCACGGTCCAGCCCGTCGTCGCGCCAGCCTGCACGCCGTTCAGCCACGTCGTATCATTGTCGTCCACCGCGCCCAGATGCAATTCCACGTCGCCGCCATCCCAATTTTCCGGCAGCTTGAACGCGCGGCGAAACCAAAAAATGCCGTTGAAATTTGGGTAGCCGGCGTTTTGCCAATACGTTGGCAGCGTCATCGTCTTCCAATCGTCCGTTGCCAGATCCGCAGCACTCCAGGCCGCGCCGGGTTTCGAGCCGGGATCCACTATTTGATACCAGGCTTCTTGTTTGGCCTGCGTCTCGCGCTCTGCCAGCACGGGATCGGCGGCGAGCTTTTTCAACTGGATCAGCGGCCCGGCGAAATCCGGAAGCGTTTGCAATCCGGCTTCGCTCGTCCACGCCTCCGCCGGCGTGCCACCCCAGGAACTGAAAATGATGCCGATTGGAACATGGCGGTCTTGAAACAAATCGCGCGCGAAAAAGTAACCGACCGCGGTAAAATTGATGACCGTCTCCGGCGAGCAAACCGACCAATCGCCTTTCACGGTCGCCTGCGGCGTGAAGGATTTCGTCTCCGGCACATAAAACTGGCGGATTTCAGGATAATTCGCCGCCGCGACTTCGCGCTCCCAGTCGGTGATTGGCTGTTGACCCGGCCGCAAGCCGAGCTGGCGTTCCATGTTCGACTGGCCGCCGGCCACCCAGACTTCGCCGACGAGGACATTGGTAATAACGCTCATCGTATCGCCGCGCACGGTCAGCGTTTGCGGCGTCGCACTGGGCTTCATCGGCTCAAGCCAGATTTTCCAGACGCCGTTCGAGGCCGCGGTCGAAACGTTCTGGCCGGCGAACGTCACGGTGATTCTTTCGCCGTCGCGGGCCGTCCCCCAGACCGGCGCACGCCTGTCGCATTGCAGAACGGCGTTGTTCTGAAAGAGCGGGTTTAATTCCGCCGTGGTTGCCGTGGTGGCGACGGCGAAAAACAGGGTGCAAGTAATTTTGGCTGTCATTTTCATGGTTCAAGAATTTATCGGAAAAATCCCGCCGCAAACCCGCCCCCGTGCTTCATTCTGCAACGGCGGCGTTGGGAATGTGGTGAACTGGGCGACGGCCTGCGAACGCAGGCGTTTGCGCGCATAAATCGCCGGCCAAACTCGCGAACACACAAATGCACAAGAAGCTGCGATTAATCGGAATCATTGTCTTTAGTTTAGAACATCTCCCGGTGGACATTTAGTCGTCAATTCTAACGACACATCGAATGGTCGCAGGATACACGGTTGCGACCTGGTGACTTGCAGAGGGTTCAGTTGCGAGACGGACTGAAGTCAATTTGCCGCAAACCGGGCGGCGGTTATCCGCGCTGGCTGGCGAAATTCGCGCCCATGACCGGCGACCATTTCTGGCTGCTGCGCCGGCATTGGAATTTTGGCCGGCTTTGGCTCAGGTTTGCTGACGATGCTGGTTTATGCGCGACGGCAGCCGGTGAAGGAAGACGCTTCAGCGCGCAATACCCTAAAAACCCTGCGGTGTGGTGTTCACCTGGCGGATGTACATCTGCACCGATCCCGATGGCTGCCATTGTGAATCGGCATTGTCGCCCCGTATGTCTCCAAGGTCGCCAAAGGTGGTCAGCGTCACGCCCGGAGTGTATGGGGGCATTTTGAGGCGGGCCACGTGTCCGTCGGCCGCGATTCCGGTCTGGGTGTTGTTGTGCCGGTTCATGCCGGCGGTGCCGTAGCCTTGACCGGTGCCGCCGGTCGGAACCGTGTTCCAGCCTGTTTGATAGGATGACCAGACGGACGGATCGAGTTGAACGGTCTTGGTATTGTACATCTGCTCGCAGATTGTCAGAGTTTCACTGCTCGATTGAATTTGCGTGGATCGCAAAACGGTGTTGCTTTTGTATTTGCCCGAAGTCGCCACGATGCGAAACACGCATTCGTTGACGCGGAAGCTGATCTGGAAAGGCTGGCCGGTGCTTAACGGAAACGTCGTGGTGCCGACATCTTCAGCAGGGCAGCTAAAAACTGTTTGCGCGTTCGGCGTGTTGGTCTTGGCTCCCAGATAGCCCATGAATTGTACGACCCAGCAGGAAGGATCAGACCAGCCCGCCACGCCGCCGGTGGCCAGGTCTATGCCGGCGGGAAAGAAGTCCCCATTATCCCCGAGATACATTTGGGTGGCCAGGCCAAGCTGTTTGCCGTTGTTCACACACGCGATTGCCTTGGCTCTGGCTTTGGCGGCGGCCAGCGCGGGCAGCAGCATCGCCGCGAGAATTGCAATGATGGCAATGACCACCAGCAGTTCAATCAGCGTGAATCCTTTTCGACAGGCGCTGTTCTCAATTGGCGTATTCATGGTTCAATTTTCCGGGTCAGGTTTGTTGCGGCAAATGGTGCGGCAGCGGCGCGGTTGAGGCGGGCGCGGGATTGCCGTCCACCGTCCCCGGCTCCATCAATTCCACACGCGTGCCGTCCGGGTCATACACGTTCAACTGCCGTTTGCGATTCACGCCCGTCGCGATGTCGAGGGATTTGGTGTAACCGACCCTGGCCGCGCGGGACTCCAGGATCGCCTTCGCCTTTTCGATGTCCGGCACCTCGAGGCAAAAATGATGGTATCTGCCCCGCTTGTCCGCGGCGGGAAGCTGGTCGTAAAGCATGAATTCAAGGAACCCCTTGCCGTCGGGTATCTGTTCGTGGATCCAGTTCAATTCCTTCCCGCCTTTTGAACCGCGCCAGATTTCATGAAAGCCCAGAATGCCCTCATAAAAAATTTTCGCCGCGTCCACGTCCCCAACCAAAATTCCCATGTGCGGCATGTTCGTGGAAATGCGCGTGTCGGGCAGAAATTTTCCGGCGTTTTGGATTGTCCAGCTGTCCGGCGTGTATTGGACGATTTCAACGATGTGACCGTCCGGATCCTTGATGAAATAATTCAGGTTGCCGATTCTTCCCTTGCCGACCTTGTCCGGCACCTTCACGCCGCGCGCGGCGAGATAATCGCGCATGCCCGCGGCATCGTCCGTCTCAAGCGCGACATGATACAGGCGGTCGCTGCCGGCTTCCTTTTCGGGAAAAATCTCAATCGTCTGCCGGTCGTTGATTTTGATCCAGGTCAGGTGCAGCGAACCGTCCTTGTTCGTCAGCGAATAGGGCTCGGCAAAGCCCAGGAAATCCTTGTAAAAGGCGCGGGTTTTCTCAAGGTCGTGAACGTAAAGGGCGATGTGCGAAAGGCCGGTGATGGCCGGGCGCTTCGGTTCGTCCGCCGCAAACGACGACAGCGAGGCGAAAATCACGGCGGCAAAAATGTATTTCATCGGACTGCTTTTATTGCCTGGCAACGACCAGGGCGGATGGCGGCAATTTATTGTTTTGCATCAGGCCGACGATCTCGACCGGCTCCAGGGCGCGGTCGGCCATGAAGAGCTCATCCATGCTGCCGCGGAAACGTTCCTGGCGAACGCCGTTGAGCCCGATGCGGCACCCGAGCCAGAGCGCGCCGCTGGTGGCGTTGCTCAACTTGGTGAAAATCTCGCTGCCCGGCGGCGAGGGTTTGCTTTCGCCTTCGAGCCGTCCGTCAATATACTGCTTGACCTGCATGGCGGTTTTCCCGTCCTCGCCCGGAATCAAAACGACTGCCACGTGGTGCCAGTGCCCGTCGCGCAACGGCGTCGAGCCGAGGGCGAAGCCGCCGCCAAAATCCGTCCGCAGCACGCCAATCGTGCCTTCGTTCGGATTGCGGTTCCAGCCGATGTGAACGGGATGCGAGCCGAACAGCTTGCTGTTCACGCCCCACGCAACCATGGCGTAGGCGTTGAACAGGCTTGTGTCTTTCGGCACCTTTACCCAGAAGGCGACGGTGTGCGGCGTGTTTTCGGAAATGTCCGGGAGGGTGGCTTTGGCAAAAAAATGCCCGTCGAACTGCAACGCATGGTCCCACTTCCCCGTCCCGTGCGCCGCGGGCAGGTCCTCCGGTTGGACGCCCTCCAGACGGAAATCCGCCGCGCTGAACGGTTTGCCCGAGGCGTCGGCCTGAAAAACCCCGCCGTTCGCCTCGTTAAACGACCAGTGCAAATAATCCGTCGGCGGAATGAAATGGTCGAGCGTCATGGGCTGGCTGAATTCCGCGATAATTTTTTCGCGGTCCGGCACCGGGGAAACGCCGGAGGCGGCGAAACGCCGCGCCTCCTGTTCGCGCAATACAATCGGCTGTTGGTTCGCGGCCGCGCTTGGCTGCGCCTCGACTTCGCCTTTCAAAACCAGAACCTCCGTCGCCGCGCCGATGGCGTCCGCGAACATCGTGAACTCCGTCCCCATGTCCACAACTTCGACCTTCGGGTTGGAAATGCTGAAGCCCATCGCCTCGGGCGGAATGCTCGCCTTGAGCGTGCCGTGGTTCAACGTCGCGGCCCACGCCGATTGCACGTCGAACGACGCCGGGCCTTGCAGCACGATTTGCGCGCCGGAATCAAACGTGATTTCCGCGAATCCCCTGGCCAGCTCAAGCCGCTGGCCCTTGTGCAGGCGCTCGCCCGGCTGGACGGAAAAATCCTGGCCGGCCCATTGACATTCTTTCGCGCCGGTGAGCTGGGCAACCAAGTCGTCGGGCTGGAGCACGGCGACGGTTGCATCCGGTTTCGGCCGGTTGATCCAGACCATCGCCGCGACGCACGCCGCGGCCAGCGTGCCAAAACCCAGAAAAAATTTCTGCCAGCGCCGCCACCAGGATTGAAATGGCTTCTCTTGCGCGGCGGGCGCATCCGCTCTTTCCGTCTGCAATTCGCTTGCGTAGCTGAAGAGGCTCGCGGACAAACCCATCGCGCAAACGTAAAACCTCCGCGCCTCCTCCGACCCGGCCAGCAGTTCCGACAGCCGGGACTTTTGATTCATTGTGACCGTTCCGTCCACCAGCACGGCGCAGAGCTGGTTCAATTCCAAAATCTCCTGGTCGGTCAAATTCATGTGGCGCTCCCGCTGGCAAGTTTGTTGCTCACGCAATCCAAAAGGAGTTTCCGCAGCCGCATCAGCGCCTTGTAAGCCGTCGTGATGGTCCGGCCCGAACGTTTCGCGGCTTCCTCCACGCCGCCGCCCGGTTCGTAGCGCGTCAACAGCAGTTCCCGGTCCCGCGGATGCAATTTCTGCAGGCAGTTGCCGAGCGCGACGTGGCGGTCATCGAGCTCCTCGACCATCGTGCTCGCAGTCTGCGCGACGGCATCCACGATCTTCTGGTCGAACACGACTTTGGATCGCGCGAACTTCTGGCGCGAATAACGGATGCGCCAATACGCAATCTGGCACGCCCACGCCACAAAATCCGTCCCCTCCTGGAAAACGTTGAATTTTTCGCAAATGACCAGGCTGGTTTCTTGTAGCAGGTCCTCCGCGTCGTGGCGGTCGGGCACAAGCGCGTAAATGTACGAGAAGATCTGCCGCTGATGCTTGGTCATCAGCGCCATCAGCCTTTTGCGGCTCTCGGTCTCGTCGTGCGAATCGGGGTTCATGTCAGTTTAACGCGCCATTTCGGCCGCGCGCGGAATGCCCGTGCAATGATCTAATGGCTTGTTCAACCATGGTAATAGCATTTGCAAGCCGTTTTTTGGACAAAAAAGACCGTCTTTTAATCCTTTTTTTCCACCAGCCAGATGTTGCGATACTGAAGCGGTGTCTGGTGGTCCTGCAGCATGACCGGTCCGGTCGGGGCTTCGCCGAAGCGGCCCGCCGCGCCGAACGGCGGATTCAGCGCCTGGTCATTGTAAATGTTGACGCCGTTCAGCAGAACGGTCATTCGGGGCTTTTCGAGCTTTTTGCCGGTCGCGTCAAAACGCGGCGCGCGGAAATCAATGTCAAACGTCTGCCACGCCAGCGGGGGCAGGGCGGCGCGCACGCGGGGCGCCACGCCGGCGGTGTTGTCCATGCCCCCGGTCATGTTGCCTTCGGTGTGGCCGTAGGTCTCGTTGATGTTGATTTCATAACGGGCCTCCAAAAAAACGGCGCTTTTGCTCGGATATCCGATCGTGCGAAACTCGACGTGCAGGTGGCAGTCGCCGAATTTTTGGTGCGTGATGATGCTTTCCGTTGTGGGAATGATTTCCAGCGTGCCCTCGGGCAGGAGCTTCCACGGCACCGGGCCGTTTTCAGTCAGCCAGTCCTTGCCATTCTTGCTGGCCCACGCGTCCAAATTACCCCCGTCAAAAAGCACCACCGCGCCCTCGGGCGGCTTGGCGCCCAGCGTGGGCGAGCTGCGGACGAGGTGCTGCAGGTCAAATTTCTTGTCGCCGTTGCCCCCGGTAAAATGGGAATTCTGGATTTTACCGCTCCAGCCGGCGCCTTCGAATTCAACCGCCTCGTCCGACTTTGTCCCTTGCAGAACGGCGACCACATTGCTTGCGGCATCGAAGGCTGAGAGGAGATTCGCCTGATATTTCCCGCCCGTCAGATAAACCTGCGCGACCATTCCATCCGCGCCGCCCCAATCGCCAATCAGCGGATCATCCGTCGCGCGGGTGAAGTTCGGGGCCTTCTCAACTTTTCGGCCGTTGTTCGCGGGCGGGGAGCTGGTTTGGGCGCCCGCATTAATGGTGTAAATCGCGGCGAATAAAACCGCAGCCAGGATCTTTGTTTTCATAAAATTCCTTGTTTTCATATAATTATTCCGGCAATGGCTTGTCTTTCGTTTCCGGGAGAAATGGCAGCACGCAGATTCCCAGCAGCAGCACGAGGCTCACCCACATGCCGGCCGTGCGAAAGCCCTCGATGTTGCCGCCCAGATTTTTTGTAATTCGGCCGATGGTGAAAGGCGCGCTCGCGGCAATCAGCCGGCCGAAATTGTAGCAAAAACTCGTGCCGGTGCTGCGCAGGCTCGTCGGGAAAAGCTCCGGCAGATAAATCGCATAAACACCGAAGACGGAATACTGTCCGAAGCCCATGATCGGCAGCATCCAATAAATCTGGCTCACGTCGCGCAAATACTTGAACACCAGCAGCGTACACAAAAAGGAAAGCGACAATGCCAGCGCGAACGCCGGACGACGGCCCTTGACCTGCGCGAATTTCGCCAGCGAAAGCATTCCGAAGAAGCCGCCGATGTTTTGCAACAGCAGACCGACCGAACTCCAGTACGCCTTTTTGCTCGCAAGTTCCGCCGGCGAAAGATTTGCCGCCGCGAGATGCGCCTCAATGATGGAGCGCACGATCTTGGGATGAAAGTTGCCGATGCCCCAAAGCCCGACGATGCCCGCGCTGCACAGGGCCAGACCGAGCCATGCGTGTTTCCCCCACGTCGGATGTTTTAACAACGCCGCGTAAGAGCCGAATTTCACGCCCGTTTTCAGTCCGGCGGCGCGCGCGGCGGTCCATTTCTCCGGTTCTTTTAATCTCGCCAAAATGAACACGCAAAGAAATGCCGGCAGCGCGCCGGCCAGAAACATCGCCTGCCAGGCTTTCAATCCAAACGGCAGAAAATTCCTTGTCGCGAGCATTCCAATTCCCATGCCGAGCAGGCCCGCGGTGATGTTGCCCCAGCTTGAAAGCGATTGCAGAAGTCCCAGCGCGGGCGCGCGGCTCTTTTCCGGCACGGAATCGGCAACCAGCGCGACGGACAATCCAAAGACGCCGCCGACACCGAGGCCCGTAAAAAAGAGTATCGCGCAAAAACCGGCGTAGCTGGCGGCCAGCGCGCTCAAGCCGGTGCAAACGGAATAGATCAAAAGCGAAGCCGTCAAAATTCGCGCCCGGCCGAAACGGTCCCCCAGGGAGCCGAATATGAGCCCGCCAACCGCCCAGCCGGCGAGAAAAAAAGACGTCGTATAGGCCGCGAGCTCCGTCGCGCGCGATTTGTCCGCCAGCAAGTCGTCCACCGCGCCATCGCGCGAGAGATTGAAAACCTGCTGGTCAAGGCAGTCGAAAAGCCAGGCCAGCGCCGCGACCACGAAAACAAACCAGTGGTAGCGGTTGAACGCGCCCCACCAGGGAAGCGCCCTGGATCCCGTGGCGGGCAAGGAATGCTCATCCAGCTTGCCGCCGGCTGATGGCCTGGTGTCGTTCATTTTTCGGGCGCGGTGTAGTAGGGGCCGAGCTGGCCGACGATCGTTGCGACGAGGTCGTCATAATTAATGGCATTGGCGTGCCGGTAGATGATTTTCCCGCCGGGCGTGATGAGAATCGTGTAAGGCACCGGTCCGGGCGCCTCGGGGTCGAGCGCCTTCATCAGCTCCTCCATGCTCGCGCCGGTGAACAGGTAGTTGTTGGTGTCGCGCCCCTCGAGTTTCAATGAACGCCGCACGCGATTGGGAACCGTCGCGTGTTGCTTCTCCAAAAAGCTTTTCGCCCTGGCCTCGTCCTTCGGGTCGTCAACGCTGATCGTGACGACTTCAAAGTCGCGGTTGGCGAACCGATGCGAAACCGCAACGATGTTCGGAAATTCCTCGACGCACGGCGCGCACCACGTCGCCCACACATTGACGAGCCGCAATTTCTTCGTGCCGTTGCGCGCGAGCGCCGCCACCTTGGCGGCATCAATCGTTTCCAGCACGACCGGGCCGCCATACATTTTTTCATCCACGGCGATGAGTTGCGGTTTGTTCTCCTTCCATTTCGTCGAGCAGCCGAAAGGTTTTGTTTCGGGCGTCGTGACGCTTTTTCCGGCCAGCAATTCTTCAATCGCATCGCGCGCGGGCGTCGCGTGAACG
>Ga0326728_10011392_pt1 | contig 20335 bp, 19 predicted proteins | sample MB3enrmetagenome_FD_207602 | JGI IMG/M metagenome (GOLD analysis project Ga0326728, IMG submission 207602) | Lab enriched peat soil microbial communities from McLean, Ithaca, NY, United States - MB31MN | ecosystem: Environmental > Terrestrial > Soil > Wetlands > Peat | place: USA: New York... | reverse complement strand
TTTCATCGTCAGCCTCATCTGTTCCTCCCGGATACACCGGAAGGTAATCTAGCACTTGTTTTCGTGTAGATTTTCTCGTGAGGCAACGATTCTTATTTCAGATAGATTTTTACTTGAGGCAACGCGTGCATGGCGGGGCCGCGTCGATGTCGGCGCGGCCCCGTTGTTTAACAGGCTTCTTTTAGCAGCTTTTCTCTTTCCCGGTTGATGCGGACTGCGCAGTCGTGTATATTGAACAATTGCGCTACGGGCATATTCCCGAATTCCCGGAAACTGCCCGCCCCGCCATGGTAAAAAGAAACCAGATTGGCTATAAGGTAGTCCAGGTCCACATCCGCCTTTGCCAGCGTTACCGGGAAAAATTTATAAAATTTGCCAGATACTTCCCCAGCAGCATCCGCGCATCCAGCGGGGAAAGCTGCTCGAAAAGCAACGGCGTTATCTTCTCCCTCCCGTCGACCATGGCCGGGTTTTTGTCCGAGGTCAGCAGCAGTTGCAGTTTCTGGTATGCCAGCGGCAGGTTGAAGCCGTTGGCGCCCAGACTGCTTACCAGGCCAAGGCTGGCCTCGTCTTCATCTTTTTCCGCCTGCGCAGCCTGCTGCGGCATGTTTACTTTGCTCTGCATTTCGCTCAGTTTAAGGACAATATTCATCTGTCCCTTGCAGAACTCCTGTTCCAGAACGGAAAGGTCGTCCATCTGGGCGAAGCTGGGGCATTTTACCTGTATGCTTTTTGCCTTTAGCAACTGGCCGCCGCAGGCGTATTCGATGGGCGAGCTGAGGTCGTGTACGAATTCTGTTTTGTACTTTTTTGGCATTTTATTGCTCCTTGTGCTTTAATTTTTCCCCCTGCGGGGAAAATCGTTGGTTGTGTGCATTGCGAACAATGCGTATTCCGCCTGACCGCTTCAGTTTCAGGAACTTAGTATGTCCACGGCCCCGTTCATGAAGGTCGGTTCGGCGGTGTTGTTTAGCGATATCAGCGTGTCGGCCTCGGTCACGTCGGCGTAATACATATAGGCCAGCACGGTGGCAGGGATGTCCGGCGCGGTTATCTGCGCCACATTCCATGCGGTAAGGGACGCGGTTTCAAGGAATGCGCACACCTCGTCGCGCGCGTTGGCCAGCGCGGAGCGCACATCCGGGTCCAGCGTGGCGGGCAGCGCGTTGTACTGCGCGTCCAATGTCTGCTGCAATTTCTGGATATCCTCCACCGTGGTAAATGTCTGCGTCGGCACCACGCTGTAGGCCACGCCCAGCGCCAGCGCGTTGACGGAGTTGTTTAGCAGCGTGTTGTTGGCCGCGCGCTCGGCAAGCGGGGCGGTGGTGGCGGCAATGGCCGCGTCGTCCGCGCCGAAGCCGAACAGCGACGTCATCATCGCCAGCGCCTGCGCGGGCGTCTGCGCAAGGCTCAGCAGCGAGTCGAAGGCCCCGGTTATATTAGCGGCCATTATCGCGGGGGTCTGCGTCATGCTTTTGACGCTGTCCTTGAACGCGGTTATCGACGCGCTTACCGTTGCCACTTCGCCCGAGTAGGCGTTGACCTGACTGGCGGCGGACTGTATGCTTGATGCTATGGCGGTAAGCTTGTTCGCCGCGGCGGTTATGTTGGAGAGCAGTTTCGGGACGGTGAAGTTACCGCTTATGCTGGCGCCTGCGGCGTCCGCCACGGCCTGCCCCTTGGTGACCACGGCGGACAGGTCGGAACCGGTGGAGGCCGGGTAGACGGTCGCGTTTACCGTCTCGAAGTTCATCGATATCGTGGCAAGGCCCAGCGTGCCTACGTTTTCGCTTAGCTTGTAGGGTTTCGCCACCACGGTGACGTTGCCGAAAAAGGGATGCACAAGCGGGCCGGAGCCTTTTGTCTCCAGCGCGGCCAGCAGCGCGTCGCGCATGGCGAAATAGGCGTCCCCCTCGCCGTTTATTATCCCCTCCACGGAAAATGTTTTTTGCAACTGGCCCAAATCCTCGTAGGTGCGCATTGCGGTGTTCGGGTATTCGTGCGTAACCACCTTGCGCCCTCCGTCGGTGGACGCCGATGTCACATAGAACTGCGCCCCCCTGAAACTCGCCGGCTGAAGGTTGTTTAGAATCATAAGGGTTTTTCCTTGTCCATTGAAAAAGCTCCCCGGCGTTTTGCCGCGCCGGGGAGCTTGCGTCGGCTAGACCGCGGGGTTGCCCTGGAACTCGCAGGCGAGTTTGCCGTCAGCCGAGAGGTTGACCTCGTAGCTGTTTGTCATCGCGGCGTTGCCGAACGTTTTCAGGAAGTCGCTGCCGGACATCGACAGCCTGATTACATTTGCGTTGCCGTTGTTCTTCCACACGCGCGCCAGCGCGATATTGGCGTTGGTGGGCAGCAGCTCGAAAGACACCTTGCCTATATGCGTGTTGACGTCGTCGGAGTACGCTATCTGCACCGCGCCGCCTCCTCCGGCCTGCGGATGCATTTTCTGCTCGCCCATGCCTTCGTTGTATTTAAGCGAGCCGGGCACATACGCTATGGCGGTGTTGTTGACCGTTACGGTTATGTTGGATAGTATTCTTGAGTCCATTGTCATCTCCTTAGCTGCCTACCGAGGTAAGCGACATTGTTATCGGCACCACTATGCTGCGCACCTGCGTCACAAGCGGCGCGAGCAGCGCGGCGGTAACCTTCCCTTCGGACATGTCGATGCTGACGGAAAGGTTTTTCTTGAAGTAGTTCAGCGCATCCTCGCCAGCCTGAGTCAGCACGTAATCCGCGCCGGACAGGTCGGTGTAATAGCCCACGAACGCGGCGGAGATGCTCTCGGCGTTCGCCATCGCGCGGCCGGGCACCAGGTCGCCGGTGGTAAGGCGGCACTGGCTGTAGTCGGCCTTGAGGTTATTGAACATGTACTCCGCGACGTTGGATGCCGTGTCCACCGTTTCCAGATATTTCCACGTGGTGTCGGCCGCGCCGCTGGAATCGGTCTTGTAGGTGGTCACGACTTCGGAGCAGATGACCGCGTCGCCCGCTACGTTGTTGCCCATGCCGCTTATGCCGATGTCGCGCAGCGCGTCCAGCTCGTCGCCGGTGAAGCCCGCGTATGCGTCGTCTATGACCGGCAGGTTGACCATCGGCGTGTTGAAATACGGCAGGCTGGCCAGCGCCGCGCCGCCCTCGTTGTCCAGCGCGCCCACGGAAGAGGTCACGAACTCCGATATGTCCGCGCCGTCGGTGAAGCGCAGCGCGCGTATCGCGGCGAACTGCGCGGCCTTGTTGTAGTTGAACTCGGTTATCGCCGGGCCGATGTGATTGGCTCCGGTAAGCTGCTTGTCCGCGAAGATAACCGTCGTTTTGTAATTGATGGCGGCGTAATTAGCCTCGAAATTCGCCAGCGTGTCCGAGTTGCAGACCACAAGCACGCCGTCCAGAATGGCGTTGTCGACGTTCCAGCGGGATTCCAGCATCGAGATGACCGGGTCGGGATTCCACATCGGCATGGTTATCGTCTGGTAGCGTATGGCGCCTATGGCGGCGGGAACGCCGCTGAGGCTCGGCGATATCCCCCCGCCCGCGAAGCCGGAAAGCGTCCAGCTTATCCCCTCCTGATCCTCGCTGTAGACTTTAAGCAGCGTGGTGTCTCCGTCCTGACCGGCATTGCTCATCGTGATGGTCACGACAGCTCCGGAGACCGCTGCGGTGAACGGCGCGGTGTCGTCGTCGTTTATCAGCGTCGCCAGCGCGGTTGCGGCGGTTGCGGCGGTCGTGCCGTCGCTTATCGCCACTTCGTAGGTGCGGTTGGCGCTGGAGCCGACAGCCACGTAAACGGTCCCCGCCACGGTGGCCGGTCCGGCGAATGTCACCGAGCCGGACGCTTTAAGCCCGCCCGTGCCGCCCGAAAATGCGGTAAGCGTAACGCTAAGTCCGGACACGCTGCCTGACACCGACAGCGCAAGGCTGTTGCCGCCGCTGCCCGCCGTTATGGCGGTAAGCGTGCAGCCGCCGGGATCGGTCGAACTGCCCGCCACTATCGTGACAACGGCATTGGAATCGGCCGCTATAAGAGCTTCAATCGCCGCTGCTGCCTGCGCCGCCGTCATGCCGGACGTGACCGCCATGGCATAACTTTCGCCGCCGATATCGAAAGTAAGCGTGCCGGATGCCGTGGCCGTGCCGGAAAATTCCGCTTTTGCGGTCGCGTAGGTGCTTGAAACGTCCACATAGCCTATCGCGTCAAGGCGGGTTTTTGTGTTTAGCTTCTGGAACTCGCGTATCGCGTCGGCTAGCTGGGAATGCGCGCCGAAAAGCGCGTCACCGTCGCCGCTTGCGAGATTTGTCTGCAACACGCCAGAAGTCGCGGTTCCGGCGGACAGCATGCCACCTATAATAAGTACCTTCTGCGCCGTGTTCTGCCGTGAGCTGGCACTCGACAGCTTTGTAACTGATACGTTCGGTTTTGATATCGCCATCTTTTGTCTCCTTGGTTTTGTTTCTTTTTGCTGGATTTTTCATGGAGCGTTTGCGGAACTTGCTGCGCGTTCCGCCCTCCAGTGTCGCCGTTTTGTTCCGGATTATCATCCGGCTGTCTGCCTTCCCCTCCTTTGGCAAAAATAAAACCCGTCACGCACTACTCCTCGGGTGACGGGTTATAAAAGGCTCGGATTGTTTTTTGCTTGCAGCTATACTATAGCTATAGTATAGCTTTCTTTCCGTATAATGTCAAGCATGCGCTCACGGCGTTTTGCCGATTATTTCGCGCGCGGTTTTGCGGTTGACCGCGCTCAGCCATTCGATATCGAAACCGCGCATAGCGACGGAGGCGGCAGGCGCGCAGATGTCGTTTAAGTCCACCTGGAACGGTATCTCGAAATTGAACTGGTGCGCGTAGTACGCGCCGTTATAGTCGGCCAGCGCGTCGCTTAAGTATGTCATGCCGTACTGCGCGCCGTTGGAGAGTGCGCTTTCAAACTGCACGCCCAGCAGCGCTTTAAACAGCGCGGCGCGCAACTGCTCCATGGCGTCCGCCGCCTGCCTGCCGCCGGTGTCGGTTGTGGCTGGCAGCACGGCTATCAGTTTTACCGACTGGATTATCTCCTGAAAGAAAGTCTGTCCGGGCTGATAACGGTACGCGGCGTCGTTTTGCACCTGCCTGTTGCGCGAGGCGGTTGTCCCTCCGTCCATGGCGAAAAGCCAGCTCTTGCCTATTTCCTGCTCGGTATAGATTTTGGACAGGCGCTCCATGTTCGCCACGCCGGTTATGCGTATCCCCGTCATCGCGCTTATGATGCCCGCCGCCGGGGACGGCAGCGAGGATGACACCGCATAGGTGAATGTCTGCGTATCGACCACGGTCACCGCCACGCGGCCATTGTAGCCGACTGCCAGATCCTCGTTAAGCTGCGGCGCGCCGGTAGCCGTGGCGGGCGTTGCCAAATCCACGGCGAAAGTGAAAGTGTATTCGTCCTCCACTTGCAGCAGTTTATGACTGCCGTTATAAAGGCTTTCGTTCGCGCCGGAGATGTTCACCGTCGCGCCGTCGCATTGCGTCAAGTCATGCGGGTTTGCGGTTTTTGCGGTGGCGATGCCGCCGGAAGCGGTGAGCGATGCAAGCGCGTTGGGCGCCAATGCTCCGCTTACAAGCGCATAATCGCCCGTCTGCAAACCATGCGCGGCGGAACATGCCGCCGTGGCGGTTCCGCCGGATTGCGCAAGGTATGTCACGGAAACGGAGTCCGAAAACATCCCGGTATAATTTGGCAATGTCGCCTGAAGCTGCGTCACTATGTCGGATAACTGCATTATTTTGCCCTCCATGCCTTGTCCATTTCCTGCTGGCCGATGACGGGCAGCAGGGCGCAACCCTGCTGCTGCGCCGGCGCGAGGAACGGGCGCTGCTCGATATTGTCCGTGCCGTCTTCCAGAAACGACGCGTAAGGCGCGGTGTCGAACAGTTTTACTCCGCCGTCTTCCAGCGTCCAGCCGATGCTGTTCTGCAAAAAACCGGTGCGGTACTGCGGCGGCTCGCCCGGCGCGGAAACCGGCACATGAGCGCCGTATTTGCGCGGCAGAAAAACGCTTCCGCCGCGCGGACCGCGCGCGGTTTCCTGCTTTGCGTAATCCGCCATCAGCTTGCCGACGCGCAAAAGCGTCTGCGCCAGCGCGATATGATAACGCTGGTTTGCCTGAGTTATAGTGCCAAGGCTTTGCTTTGTGGCGTCCGGCAGCTTAAGCGCAATTTCACTGGAACCCATAACTATCCTCCTACGCCAGATTGACCGGCACGTCCTGCGCGCCGCGCTCGTTGCAGCAGAGCGCCAGAAACTCGTCGCGCTCCTCCAGATTCTCGACGCTTAATATCTTGAATTCCCTGCCCTTGTATTTCACCCACTCCTGCGCCGAAAGCCTGCCGCTGCGCGGGAAAACAGCGTCCGGTATGAAGCGGATATAAAAGATATGCGTGCAACCCGCCTTGAGGTTTGTGTTGTCGAAAAACTCCTGTCCGGAATTGGTGACAAGCATCGCCCAAACCGTTTTTGCCGGTTGCACCGCTATCATCACGTCCGCGCCCGCGCCGGACGGCGCTTGCAGCGTGCGCAACTGCACGTCGATGCGGCAGGTCAAATCCCCCGCCGCCAGCAGCCGCCTTTGCCCGTTTATCCGGGTTAAAATAGCCATAATATCTCCGCCCTTAATAGATGTCGATTATGCGGTACTTGTCGTAGAGCGCGCGGGCGATGGCGGGCGGGGCCGCGTCCTGTGTAGCGTCGGACGCATGGCCCTGCGGGAAGTCGTTATCGCCGCGATGCGCGTAAAGCTGTGCCGTATGCTGCAAAATCGCCAGGCGCAATTCCTGCGGCAAGTCCGCCGCCGCGTCGCCATAACCCGCCGTAAAAGCTATCTGCACGGCTTGCAGCCGGTTGTCCACCGGTTGCGGCCAGCTCAGATTTTCGTAGAGCGCGATGCGCGTGTAACCGTCCGGCTCCACGGTGTTGTAATAACTGGCCGGATCTACGGTTGCAAACGCGCCGTTTTGCAGATACTTTATCCAGCGCACGCTTTGCACCGGGCAGCGGCGCAGCTCTATCTCGTCATAAAAGCAGTCGCGGTAGGTGATATAGGAGCGCGTCAGCAGGTCGCGCCGCGTGTAGCGTTCGGCGTAATCGGTGGCGGCGGCTATCAGCGTGGACAGGTATTCGTCCTGCGAATTGTCCGCCGGGTCCAGCTTCAACTGCGTTTTGACGTCCGCCGGAGACAGAGGCAGCGCCTCCGGCGGCGTTGTTACTGCGTATGGGTATGCTTTGGTGTGGCGCATTGTCTGTCTCCGGCGCGGCGTTATGCCAGCGTAAGCGAGGCCGACTTGGTTCCGTCGGCGGAGGTGAAGGTCACGGTGTTGCCGCTTACCGTCAGTTTCACCCCGTTGGAGAACACTATCTGGTTAGTCAGCGTCGCGGCCGACAGGTCCAGCCCCGTCGTCTGCGTGCCGGTCACCTTTATGGTCCCGTTCACAGCCGGGGAGCCGCTTATCGCGTGCCCGGCGTCCAGTTGCAGCGTGCCGCCTATTTCCAGCACATTGTCCCCGCCCTGCGGCGGGTTGAATACGTTCAATACATCGGACATCAGTCCTCCTGTCGCGCCCCCCGCGCCTTGCGGCGCGGGGCGGCGTCAAGTTCTGCGGAATGCAAGCCGGACTTTTTGGCGTAGCCGAGGCGCACCATCACCCCGGCCAGCCGTTCCGGCACGTCGGCGCCGACTTTAAGCGCGACGCCTTTTTCAAACCGCACCCCCGCGCCGTTGATATGCCAGGCGCTGGGTTTTACCGTCACTATAACCGCAGCCCGCATGGTTATACCGGCGCGTTGAGCGGGTCTCCCTGCAACACCAGCACGCCCACGGTGGAGCCGGAGGCGACAGCGCTTGCCGCCACGGTCACTTTTATGTAGCGCTTCTCGCCCAGATACCCCACGCGCGAAACCGCGTTCTTTGCCGCCGCCACGCCGCCAGCCGCATCAGCCAGCAGGTAGTCGGAGGCTACGGCGGCAAGGTCGCTGCCGTCGGCGGCGTCGCCTTCCTGTATCGAAACGGCATAGCTGCCGTCGGCAAAGTCGTTGCCGGTGAAAATCACCGCCATCGCCGACTTGTAGCCGGACAGGTCCACCAGTCCGCCGCTTACCGAACCTGCGGCGCTTATCTTCTGCGCGGGCAGCGCTACGGCGGCGTTAACTACGCTTTTAATGTCTCTCATCTGTTTCTCCATGAATATGTTTGAAGTTTGCGCCGGGGACGGGAAAATACATAAAACCGTCCCCGGCAGGCCGGCGCGCCCAAAAACGCGCCGGAGGAGATCTTTACTCGGCGCACTGCATCACTTTTATCGCCTCGGCCAGCACAACCTGGCCGCCGACGAAGCGTTCCGCGGTGAAGCGCACGAAACCCTCTTCCTTGTACGGGTTGCGCAGCACCTGCATCGTGATGCCGTCCACAATCAGATAACCCTTGGCGAAGTCGGCGAAACACACGGGCTTGTTGCCCGCGCCGATATCGTCCATATGCGGTATCTCGATATACGGGTAGCCGTTGATGGCGTTGGGGATGCTGGCGGCGGGATTGCCGGCCTGCCAGATGTACTGGCCCACGCCGTCTTTAAGCTTGCGCATCCGGGCGACGGTATGGCGGTTCATGCCGTAGATGCCGTTGTAGCCGGTTTTCAGCGCGCCGAAAAGGTCTATAGTCGCGTCGAAGGTGATATCGTCGGCCACGCCGGAGCTGATGACTTCCACTGCTGGGCAGTTCACGAAGCCGGAGGGCTGGCGCACGCCGTCGCCGACCACGAAGGCCTGCGATTCCGCGCGGGCGAACTCTTCCACGAGGTCTTTGTTTATCTCGTTTTCCATGTTGAAGCGCGAGCCGAAGAGCTGCTTGGTCGATATGCGCACAAGCCCGGTCAGGCTGTGCAGCGGAATTTCGTCCTGGCCGTACTGCGATTCCGCGGGCGTGAAGTTTTTGCCTTCGGCGGTCCAGTAGGAGGCCACCAGCGTGTCGCGGCGCAGAGACATCGCGCCGGGCGCGGTTATCGGCCGCACGCGGGCGTACTGGCGTATCGGCGAGATGAGGGTTATTTTTTTGAGTATCTCGTCGATGTATTCCAGCGGCGCCAGGAACCCGCCTTCCGGGTCGCTGTCGGTGCGCAGGAATTTGACTTCCTCGGCGGACAGCGCTTCCTTCCCGTGGCGTATGTAATGCTCGAATGCCTTTAGCTGCGCCTTTGCGCCTGCTGCGGCTTCGGAGCCGTTGGGCATGCGCTTTGCCAGCTTTTCGAGGTTTTCGTACTGCGCTTTTTCCTCGGCGGCGGATTTTTCCTGCGCGGCCAGCTTTGCCACCAGCTTCTGGTTTTCGGTTTCGGAGGCGTCCAGCCGGGTTTCTATTTTGGCCAGTTTTTCCTTAAGCTCGCCGGTGTTTTTCGCTCCGGCTTCCAGCGCTTCGTTGGTTTTGCGCAGTTCGCCCACAAGGGAATTGATTTCTTTTTCTTCCATGTTTTTACTCCAGATTTAGTTTTTCAGGCGAAAGGTTTTCCCTCAGCGCCCGTATTGCTTCATCCAGTTCAGGATGTTCCCGCTTTCCCTGTTCAGGGCAATACTGCGCGCCTTCGGCGCGCGAAAGCTGTTTTATTTTCGCCACCAGCCCGTCGCGTTCGCGGCTGGAGAGCCCGGCCTGTTTCAAAAACGCGTTCACCTCTTTCATGCTTTCGACTTCGGCAATGTCCAGCCATTTGGCGAAGGGTGATTCCATCCCCATCTTTTCGTAATAGCGTTCCAGATGTTCTTTTATCTTCTCCTGATCCTGCGGCGGGATATCCGTTCCCCCCCGCGCGCCGCGCAGCACGGCGGCCGCCGCGAATATCGCGCGCGGCACGGCGGTAAGTTTGCCGCCGATGATGTCCGCTATCGGCAGCCGGTAGGCGGAAAAATCGTCCGCCTTTTGCGCGTCGAACCACAAAAACGCGGTTTTATATGACTCCGACGGTTTTTCCACCGAGCCGGACCATGCGCGCACCCGCGCCGTTGCGTCCTGCGCGTCCCATTGATAATCCTCCGCCGCAAGCGGCAGGTTCTGGAAAGGCACGGCGGCTTTCAGCCCCGCCAACGCCAGCGGGTTCATCGGGAAAGTCACCCACGAGCCTTCCCACAGGTCTATTTTCTTTAGATAGCGGATACCGTCGCGCAGTTCAAAGCTGTCCTTGTCCGGCAGGGAATAGCCTATGGACATGGAATCTATAGCGCCTATCTTGAGCAGCGCGGCAAGATCTTCCGCGTCGCGGTTGCCCTTGGCCAGCAGCCCTTCCACATAAAGCCCCTTTTCATCCTCGCGCAGCGTGGTGAAAACGCCCACAGGCCGCGCGCTGTCATGCTGGTAAAGGTGGCGCGGTTTGCGCTGTGCCAGCGAATCGGCAAAAGCCCCCGGCAGCACCACGTCGTCGCCAAGGTCCACATTATTAAAGGTTGAAAGATATCCCTTGAACCGGTAGCCGTCAGCATCGGTTTTGAAATCCGAAGGGGTATAGCTTACCGACATCTTTTTTAGCTCGAGCGCCTGATTGCTGTGCTGCATCGTATCTCCTTGTGACGGGTACGGCAATATGGTGATTGCTTAACTATAGCTATAGTATAGCTAGTTTTCTTCAGGCTGTCAAGCCGGTGTTTTTCCCCCGACGGAGAATCGGTCTTGATATTCCAAAATCGGCTGGTAAATATGTGCAAATTTTAGCGGCCGGACACAGCAATTTATATGCCGAAAAACCCTAGTCTAGCTCAAGTGCTAAACTTTAGCCAACATGCCGATTTGGAAAATTTTTTGGGTTAGACGAAGAATCATATTTTTTGCCGCTTTTGCTGACAAAAAAGCGATATTTAACGTCTGAAAATTATGTAAATGTTTTAAGGATTTATGCTTAAAACCGTCTAATTATAATCCACCGCTATAGCAGGCCAAAAAGGCCCTTTTTGCTATAGTTAAGCTAGTCTAGCTCAAGTCCTAAACTTTAGCCAAAATCGACTTTTGTCCACTTTTTCGACTTTATTTAAAAATCGTTTGAAATGGGAAAATTCCATTTTTGCAAAACTATGATAACGCAAAAAATCCGCAAAATATATCCATTGGCTACGTTGCAATTTCCGTATGCGCCTGCTGGCGCGATATTGCTATAGTTTAGGGCATGAAAAAGCGCATTCCGGAGCATAGTGGAATGCGCTTTTTATCGGGGCAAGGGCGAACAGGAGAGTTTCCGCGGCGCCCGACATTTCTAATTTTTTGTGCGATTCTTTTTGTGTGCCGACGTAACTGTTATGCCTCCGGTTAACCTGAAAGTTTCAGCAGGTTAAGCCGGGTTAATATGCGGCATATTGCGGCCTATGTCGGGATTGAAAGGCTTAATTTTGGTGCTGACTATTGTTCCGTGTATCAGTTTGCCCGGATCCTTGACGGTCAGCGTTGTGTCCACCTGAATGCGGAGTAGCGACTCCGCTTTGGCTATCAGTCCCATATCGGAGGAATGAATCGGCTGCGCATGTTCCGTCGCATTATGCAGGGCGGCATGCGCCGCGGGAGAGTGTATTGCCGCATGCGCTTTCTTTAGCATCGCCTGGGTATGCGCCGAGGGAGCATGCAGTGCGGCGTGGGCGTGCGCCAGATGTGCGCGGGTGTGTCCGGACGACGCGGCGGCGGTTCCGTTCATTAGTGCTTTTGCCTCCGGCGTCAGCGAGGACATGCCTAAAAAATTTTTGAAGACCGACATTTTGTTGTGTTTTGCATAATCAGTTTCGTCCGGGGTTATTTCGCGCAAGCGTTTTATGGCAATCCACATGGCGGCTATTGCCGCGCCAACGGCAAGCGCCGTCAGCAGGAACGGTCCCCATGCCATTGCTGCCGAAATTCCGGTTGAAATCGCGGTCCGGCCGAATACCAGCATCGCCTGCCCCATGCTCTTTATTGATGCGATTCCGGACGTAAGTATCGTTTTGCCGAATGTCCATATTGATTGCGTCATACCCGAGAGCGAGCGGTTTTGCAGCATGAAATCCATAAAAGCGATCCTCATTTTCACAATAGCCTGCCATGCCGTGCCGCAATTTTTGGTGAAAACGGAAAACATGGTTGGGTCGGGAAGGAAAACTTTAGACACGTTCGCATATTTTTCGGCTCCGGCGAACAATGTGAACACTTTTGACAGTACCGGCGATAAGGCCTTGTATCCGGTGTATAACGCTCCCACGGAAGCGATGCTCGCGCCCATAGTCGCCAGATTCGGGTAATGCTCCGCAAAAGACGTCATGCCGGAATCCAGCCGGTCAAGCGCGCCGGTTATTTTGTTGAGCGCGGTAACTACGCCGAGGTGTTCTTTTATTACGGTGCCGAAATCGGCGCTTAAGTCTTGCAGGCTTCTTCCAAACGCGTTCATGGCAGGGCCGTAATCTTTCATCGCGTCGGCCATGGCATTGGCGTATTGCCCGCCGTTGCCGCCAAGGCTTTTAAACATCGCTTCCGGTGACGCGCCCCTGAAATTTTTAAGTACGGATTCATCCATACCGGCGGCGGCGAATTGTCGCAGATTCGCCTCGCTCATTTGTTTGACATGCCCGACATGAGCATAAACGTCGGCAAGCCTGCCGATATCGCTATTTGAACCGGCGGCAACGTTCCCAAGCTGGGTAAGGGTCGGAATCATTTCATTCGCACCAAATTTTAATTCTTGAAGATGCTTTGTGGCATCTACAATGCTGCCAAGGTCGAACGGGGAGGTGGTGGAGAATTTTTCCAAAGCTTCAAATTTAACTATTCCTTGAAAATTCTTTTTGTATTTTTCCATCACATCTGCATTCCGGAGCATTGTGTCATAGGCTTTAGCCATATTGCTGCCGAAATCCAAAGAAAATCCGCCAAGATTCTCCTTGAAGGTTTTCATTTTGCTGGCCCAATCGTCCATTGAACTGGCGACAGTCTCCATATGTTTTTCGATTAATTCCAGATGCTTTTCGAATAACCCCATAGTTATCGAAAACTGATCGACTGCAAAGACGTTATAGGTTAAATCGTAAGCCATAAATCCCTCTTTAAAAAGCAAAATCCGCCGATAGTCTATCAGCGGATATGCTAGATGGAAAAGCTAGACTATAGCTATAGTATAGCCAATCTAGCTAAACCTGTCAAGGGGAATTTTTGTCAACGATAAACCTCAATTATTCATTGCTTGCACAGCGGAAAGCGGCTTTGTCGCTAAAAGTATCTACACTATCTCTTAACCTACGTGTCGAGTTATCATAGATGCAAGAATGTTGAAATGTGCCTCCACGCCATACACGTAATTGTTCCCATGAATTTTCTCCGGGTTCAGGGCCCTGAGGGTTTTTTAACGGGGAATTTTTGTAATAGTTCTCGTCATATACATCGAATACCCACTGCCCGACATTCCCATACATATCATAAAGGCCGAACTGGTTGGGCTTTTTCATTCCCACCGGATGCGTATGGGGATATGTAACGCGGTCGCTGTTATTTTTTAAACACCATGCGTACTGGTCTATATCGCCATAAGCTTCCAGCCCGCCGAAGCTCCAAATAGTGTTGCTTCCGCCGCGCGCGGCCTTTTCCCATTCGGCTTCGGTCGGCAGTCGTTTGCCCGCCCATTCGCAATAAGCCTTGGACTGTGTCCAGCTTACGCAGTTTACCGGATAATTGCCCCTGTCATCTTTGCCCCAGTTGCAATCGTCGTCTTCAGGTTTTTGGTCGGCATCCGTTTTAGGTGCGGTGCATTTCCCGTCCTGCACACAGGCGGCATATTCGGCGGTGGTAACGTCGTATTTGTCGATATAATAAGCGTCCAAATCCACTTTATGCTGCGGACGTTCGTCGGCATTATCCTTGCCCGCGTCGATGGCCGCGCCCATCAGGAAAGTCCCCGCCGGGATAAGCGCCATTTTTGTCTTGTCGCCCTTCGGCGCTATCGGAGCTGGTTTGGGCAATATGCCCGCAGGTTTGGAACATGCCGCCATGCAAAGCGCAACTATGAGCGGTATTATCTGCAAAATCGAATTATTGCGGTTGTTGCAATACATAAATTCCCCCTTCGATATACTTACACAAATCAGTATATAGAAAAGGAATCCATTTGTCGAGAGAAAGAATCGGGCTGACTGGCTAGAAAATATGTGCTATAAAAAGGGGTCCGCCTCCCCGACGAAGGGAGGCGGATGGAACTATCATGCTCGATGACCATAGTATAGCTTGTCTAGCTAAACTTGTCAAGGGGAAATTTTATGTTAAACATGTTTGAACCTGCGCAAAAGCGCGTTTTTGGCTTTGCTTATCAGCGGAGGGAGCAGAAGCATACCAATAAGGATTATCCACATCGTTGTATTTGGACTGCCGAGGAAGGAATTGAGGCCCAGCGTGGCGGACATCACCACCCAGAAATAAAGCATGTCGTCGGTTATCGCTATCGCCCAGCCGGATATCGGACCGTGGCCGACTGCGGCGGCGACGGTGCGCCCGCTCATCGGATCCGCGCCGAAGGAAAATATCACCAGCGCAAGCACGCTTGAGCCGCCGAAGTATCCCGCGCTGCGCAGCAGCGACGCGCGGAACGCAATGGCAAAGCGGTACGCCGCCGGGCGCGTTTTGCACCAGCGGATGAAAAAGCGCAATGCCGGTTCAAAAAACAGCGCCAGTATGATGTCCGAAATCAGGTAAAGGACGGATGTCGTGTGCCACGGCAGCGCAAGCTTCTGCGCGCGCAGCACTCCGGCGGGAATGCCGCCGCCCCACGGGATAAGAAAAAGCGCAAGCACGGAGTACATAGGTATATTTTATAATAATTGGCTCATCACGCCCGGCGGCCTCGCTTTTCCATCACTGTTCTCCATTTTTTTGTTGCGGTGCGCCGCCATCGCGCTGCAAGGAGAAAAACCGGTTTTATGTTTGGTATACTTTTAAAAATGGAGGAAAAATGTCCGCACAAACTAACGCGCAGGGCGATATAAAATTTAAACGCTGGCTTACCGGCATACTGGTCGCGCTGGGCCTCGTCTGGGGCATCACGGCGCTTTATGTTGTAACTCATCCCTCCCCCACCGCCATCCCGCCCGGCGGGCGCGTAGTGCAGCATTACACGGCGACGATACCGGCCGACCAGCTGAAAGCCGCTGCTGCTAATTCGCAGAGCATATCCGTGCAGGCAAAACCGGCTGGCGCGGAAAAAAACTGAAAACTCATCTTATAACGCTCGGCCCGTGGGGAAAGCGCGGGCAGCTCGCTTTCCCTTATCCCGCGGTCCAGGTTTGGACCGCTGTACGGTCCCGGCCGACCAGCTGAAAGCCGCTGCTGCGAACTCCCAGAGCATATCCGTGCAGGCAAAACCGGCTGGCGCGGAAAAAAACTGAAAACTCATATTATAACGCTCGGCGGAGGAAGGGTTGCACAAACTACTTTGCAATCCTTCCATTCCCCTTATGTCGCGGCCCAAGTTTGGGCCGCTTACCGACGCGCCGCCTCGCTTTCCCTGATATCGCGACCGCCCGGTCGCTTTCAATATCCATATCCCGATTCTTCCTTGGCACGCGCCGAAGAGCGGGAAAGATATGGTATGGTAAGCGACGCGACATGTCGCGTCGCGATATAAGGAAAAGCTCTTGCCTTGTCGCTCAAAGGCAAGTGCGCACACGCACCGCCCGGCGGCGGAAGGGTTGCCCAAACTACCGGGCAATCCTTCCATTCCCCTTATGTCGCGGCCCAAGTTTGGGCCGCTTACCGCCGCGCCGCCCTGTTGCCTTCTAAAAAAAACCGGAGCCTTTCGGGCTCCGGTTTGTTTAATCTTTCGGTTATCCGGGTTGTGTCACTTGACGGTGAACTCTCCGGTGCCGAGGATGGTGCCGTCTGCGTCCACCATGTCCACCCTCCATTCGCCGGGCTGGAGATGCGATTTATAGCTCCAGGTGCGCATGTGGTTGTATTTTATTTCCAGCGGCACCGTCATCACTTTGGCGTTGTCGCGATACCATACCGACTGCACATTGTCCCCCGCCTTGCCCATTATCAGTATCCAGCAGTAGGCGCGTTCGTCCGCCTTGAAGTCGGTGCGCGGCGCGGCCGGTTGCTTGGCGTTGATGGCATCGGTTATCACCATGGTCTCGATTTTTACGCCGTTAGACGAGGTCTTGCCTGTCGAAACATTTGAGGCTTCCGGCGCGGGCGCTGGCGTGACCGTTGCCACGGGTTCAGCCGCCTGCGGCGCAGGTGCGGGGGTTGCTTGTGCCGCCGGTGTTGCGGGAGCCGGTGTTGCGGCTTGCGCTTCGGGTTGCGGCGCTGGTGTCGGCTGAACCGCTGCGGGTTGTGGTACAGGTTGCGGCTCCGTTTTCGCCGGTTGCGCGGCAACTGCGGGTTGCGCGACGGGTTTTGGCTGCTCCGCCTGCATTGCCTGCGCGACAATCTGTTCGGACGCGGCGACCGGCGCGGCTTCTTCGCTTCCCTTCGAACCGAATTTATAGGTAAGCGAAACGCGGTGCGTAGTGCCCAGCGACAGGTACGGCACCATCGCATAGTCCAGCGCGAAAGACTTTATCTTCACGCCGAAGCCGTAGAGCAGCGTGTTGGCGTCCGCGTCCGCGCTTGCGAACTGGTAGCCGAGGCGGAACGCCAGCAGCTTCATGTACGCGAATTCGCCGCCTATGCGCACAGACGGGTCAAGGTCCGTGTACTTCACATAATCGGCGTTGGCGGAAACGCTGTTGCCGCCTCCGATTGCGAACTCGCGCGAGACGCCCGCCCGCCAGTCGGACGGGAAATTCTCGTCCTCCGTGCCCAGTTGCAGCCGCTGGCCCACGTTGCGCACCGCAAAGCCGAAGTTCAGCAGCGGGTATTGGGCCAGCACGCCGCCGTCGAAAACCATCGCGTTGCCGCTTACCGAGTCGAACAGCGACAGGTGCACGTCCTTGGCCGTCGCGCCCACGCGCCAGTGTTCGCCCAGCGCGCGCGAGGCGTTAAGAGACACCATCCAGTCCTTCTCGGCATTGAAGGTGTCCGCCGTGCCGGCGCTTGAGTACATTGTCATGTCGCCGGCGTTGTAATACGTAAATCCCAGCCCCATGTCCAGTCCGGAGGAAAGGGCGTTCGGCAGCGCGGCGGCGAAAACGCCGGTGCCGTCGTTATCCGCGTAACCGCGCTGGTAGGTCGCGCCCACCGAGGCGGGCGCGTGCTGCGCCGGGTTATAGAAGAAGCCGAACGTGTCGCCGTCGGCGGCGGAATAGGCGTCGCCCAGCGCGTTGGCGCGCACGGACGGCTCGACGGTGACGGTCTGGCCGAAGGAACTGTCGCCTTCCGCATAGGCCGACAGGGGAAGCAATATGGCTGCAAGCGCGGGAAGTAACTTTTTCATTTCAGCACCCCTATCTGCACTTTTTCATTGGTATAGCCCGCGCCGTTGACCAGCGCGATATAGACGCCGGAACCGGCGGCCTCGCCGTTGCGGTTGCGGCAGTCCCAGACGAGCTGCGCCGGTATCCCGGCGTTGACGTCGGTTTCCAGCGTGCGCACCAGTATGGCGTTGCGCGACGTGTAGATTTTAACCGTCACATGGCCGCTTTGCGCAGGGCTGGTGAACATGATGTTCGCGTTATAGCCTTTCTGCGGCTCGGCGTAGCCGTTGGGCCCGCCCTGCACGATTATATCGCGCCCGTCGGTCTTCATCGCGACGAAATCTTCGCCGGGAACAGCGGCCCCGGCCACCGCGACTGAAATATCGGTCGGGCTCATCACATAGCCCGACAGCGCGGGTTTTATCATGTACGCGCCGTTTGCCAGCGTGAACGAATAGTTGCCGGAAGCGTCGGTGGTGGCGGATGCCGCGGCTGTCCCGCTTGCCGTCAGCGTCACGCCCGCCACGCCCTTGCCGCCGGATGTCACCGTGCCGGTCACTGCAAACCCGCTGGCCGTGCCGGAGAAGTTGTTGCCGGTCCAGTTGCCGCTGAGGTTGCTCGACGAAACGCTGACGGTCTGGAACGTGTAGTTGGCGCTGGATATCGTAAGCGTGTAGCTGCCGGTTGCCGGCAGCGAGAACGAATAGTCGCCGAGGCTGTTTGTCGTCGTGTAGGTGGAGCTGCTGCCGCTTACGGTGACTATCGCCCCCGGCAGCGGCGAGCCGTTCACCGTTACCTGCCCGCTAACCGTGAAGTTGTTGAGCGTCCCGGTGAAATTCTGCGCGGCCCAGTCGCCAAGCAGCGTTGCCGTCGCCACGCTGACGGGCAGGAAGCTGTATCCGGCCGAAGAGGGCGTAACGGTATAATTGCTTCCGAGCGGGAGGGTGAACGAATAGGTGCCGTTGCCCGCGGCGGATACGGCGGTGGTGCTGCTGCCGGTGACCGAGAGCAGCGTGCCAGCAATGCCGGAGCTGTTGAGTGTCGCCGTGCCGCTGACGCGGGCGGCGGGCGCGTTTATCTGCGCCGAGGCCAGCGGATTATTGTTGACGTCTTCTCCGGCTGCCAGCAGCAGTCTGCCGTCCGGCAGCATCGTTAAGGACGGTATGTACTGTCCCGCGCCGAAGGAGGAAGAGGCCGTCCAGGTTCCGGAGGACGGGTCGTATATTTCGGAGGTGCCGAGCACCGCCGTGCCGTCGTAACCGCCGGAGACCAGCACCCTGCCGTCCGGCAGCAGGAAGGCGGCATGGCCCGCGCGCACATGGGTCATGGAACCGGTGGCGGTCCAAAGCCCTGTTGCGGGGTTGAATATTTCGGCGGAAGCAAGCGCGGTGCCGCCCGTTGCGTCATAGCCGCCCGCTGCCAGCACTCGCCCGTCGCTTAGCAGCGTTGCGGTCTGATAACTGCGGCCCGCCGACAGCGGGCCGGTGGATGTCCACACGCCGGTATTTTCGTCGAAAATTTCACAGGAGGACAAAGCCCCTCCCCCGGGAGGCATGCCGCCCGCGACCAGCACCTTGCCGCCGGTCAGCAGCGTGGCGGTATGGTGATAGCGCGCGGCGTTAAGCGAACCGGTGTAAGTCCATATGCCCGTCTGCGGGTTATAGATCTCGGCCGAGGCGATAACGCCGCTGATGTTGTAGCCTCCGGCAACCAGCACGCGACCGTCAGGCAGCAGCGTGGCCGTATGCACCGCCCTGATGGCGTTTAGCGAGCCGGTGGAAGTCCACACGCCGGTGGCCGGGTTGTAAATTTCGGCGTAGGCGTTCAGGGAGGAGCTGACGCCTCCGGCCACAAGCACGGTGCCGTCCGTCAGCGTTGTGGCGGTGTGATAGAAGTGCGAATGCGGCATGGCGGAGGTGGTCCATGCGTTGGTGGCCGGGTTGTAGAGTTCCGCCGAAGACAGGCTGGAATTGCTGTCCACGGTTCCGCCCGCCACCAGCACTTTGCCGTTGTAAAGCGTTGTAGCGGTGTGGGCATAGCGGGCGACGCTCAGCGCGGCCGTGCCGGACCATACCCGCGTGTTGCTGGAAAACGCGACGGTGAACCCGCCGGTTATAGCGCTGTTGGAGGTGTCGGTATTGGTAACCAGCACATTCCATTGTCCGGTCGCCGCGCCGGAAAGCGGCAGCGCGCAGACTATCTGCGAAGAGGTCACCACGCTCACGCCGGTTGCCGTTATGGCGGTCTGTCCGGTTCTTGTGAGCTGCACGGTTGCTCCGGAGCGGAAATTGACGCCCGTGACGCTGACATTGGACAGCGTGGCGTTGTTCACTCCCGCCGCAGGGGTTATCTGCACCGTCAGCACATTGGTGCTTGTGGCGGCGAAATTCTGCGCGGTCATATTCGCCGACATGTTGCTTACCGTGATATTTGCCGGCAGCACTGTGTATCCTGCCGTGCTTGCGCTGACGGTGTAACTGCCGCCGGATACCAACGGGGAAAGCGTATAAGTCCCGTCGCTTGCCGTGGTTGTCGTCACCGTGCCCGTTCCCGTCGCGCTTACAACCGCGCCGGGTATCGGACTGCCGTTACCGGTGACCGTGCCGCTGAAGGAATAGTAAGGCGTGAAAACCTCGGCCGAGGATACAATACCGCCGCTATTGCTTCCGCCCGCAACAAGCACGGTGCCGTTGGGCAGCAGCGTCATTGTGTGTTGTACTCGCGCGGCGGTCATGGAGCCGGTGGAGGTCCAGACGCCGGTCGCCGGGTCGAATATCTCGGCGGATGATAAATAGCCGCCGCTTCCTTCTCCGCCCGCCGCGAGCACGGTGCCGTTGGGCAGCAGCGCCATGGTATTATAGAAACGCGCGGTAGTCATGGAACCGGTGGAAGTCCAGACGCCGGTCGCGGGGTCGAATATCTCGGACGAGGATACAGTACCGCCGGTGCTTATGCCGCCCGCCGCGAGCACT
>Ga0326728_10011391_pt1 | contig 20337 bp, 14 predicted proteins | sample MB3enrmetagenome_FD_207602 | JGI IMG/M metagenome (GOLD analysis project Ga0326728, IMG submission 207602) | Lab enriched peat soil microbial communities from McLean, Ithaca, NY, United States - MB31MN | ecosystem: Environmental > Terrestrial > Soil > Wetlands > Peat | place: USA: New York... | reverse complement strand
CCGCAAATGTCGAATTGAGAATACGTGGCTTGCATGCACGGCGGTTCGGGAAATGGCCGATTTGTGCGATTTCGCACGCGGAAGTTGGGCTAGGGCTTGGCTGTTGGTCGCGGCGAGCATGGCGTGCCGATTGTGGATAATCGGGCTCCTATTCATCCCGCCCTCTACCCTACCGCGGACTGCCCACTACCGCCCGTGCGGTTCGAGCGACGGCCATTTCTTGCCGTCGCGCAGATAATCGTTGAACCAATTGAGCAGGAGACGGTCCACCTCCATCCTGTGCTCGGGAAGCCCGTGCGTGCCACCCTCGAACAGGACGAACCGAAACGGGTGCTGGGATCTGAACAGCGCATCCGCCATTTCCAACGCCTCCGTCGGCAGCACTCGCCAGTCGGCGGTTCCCTGCAGCACGAGAAGGGGTGTCTTCTTGTCGATCTTTTCGGCCCATCGGACGGCAGAGCGTTCCGCCATTGCCTGTTCCGGGCGCTTATCGTAGTCGGGGATGTAAGCCTGGAACACCTTACCCATATCGGACCTGGATTTCAGATTTAGAGCCAAGTCCGCCATACCGCTGTTCACGGCCGCTACCCGGATGCGATCAGTCAACGTAAGCGCCAGATAGGTCATCATGCCGCCGCGGCTAACCCCCAGCATTCCGATCCGTGACGCATCGCAGGCGGTCTCGTGTTCCAGCAGAGGAATCAGGTTGAGCACATCGTGGATGTCGTTACCGCCAAACTCGTCGTGCCCTTCGCTGCCGCCCCCCTGCCGGTAGTGGCTCGCCACGACCATGTAGCCGGCGCTTGCGAGTACGCCTGCGTACTCTCCTCGGACAACCGATTCGCGGCTGAGGCCGTCAAGCTGAGGGTTGCCGCCGCGGTTGAAGATGATGCAGGGATGCTTCCCCTCTTTGGCCGGCGTGAGCAGGTACCCCTTGATGCGCAGCCCATCGCTGAGGTATGTGATCTCTTCAGCGCGGAAATCTTGGCTGCCGGACGCGAACTCGGTTCGCGCGACTATCTGGCCGTTCTGCGCGATAGCCAACAAGGGGAAAAAGACGGCCAATGCTAAGGCCGTGACAGAAACACGGGAATCGATGGCCAACTTGTCGATCATCATAGTCTAGAAGCCTTTCTTGTCGGGTCTCAGGTTGCCGTCCTTCAAGCGAGGTTACACTAGTCGTGCGTGCCGAGTTTGCGCAGATCCTCGATGTCCTTCAGGATGCCCTCGAGCGTGGCCTTTGTCTCCCGTTCCCCCCTTTCTCGGGTGGCCAGCGTCGCGTCGCCATATACTCCACTGGCTGAATACACACCGGGATTATTGGGATCGCGAGTTAGGACCGACCTGCCAGGAGTGTTCGACGGATGATAGTCCTTCACGGCTCTGCTCATATCCACCGATGCCGGGTCCATGTAAAGCATTACCGATGTTTCAGACTCGTTGGCGTGCGTACCCGCCACGGGATCGGCCTTGTTGTCTATACTCCGCTGCCCTGGCCGGTCCGGTTGGCTTGCTGTGTACGTAAGCAGGATTCCTTCAGCCGCCAGAACTTCCGCGGCGGCCTTCAGTGGATAAATCGTCGAGACGCCCATATTCAGAACGTAGAATCGTCTCGGTCCGAACTTTGCCAGTGCCCGGCAGATCTCGACAACCATATCCCGAGACGTTTCCAGGCTGAGGCTGGTGTTGCCGGGGTAATCGACAAACGCCGGAAAGTAATTGTAGTTTATTGTCGGGGCAATTACCACGTTGGCTCGCTCCACTACCTGCTTCTTCAAATATTCGGCTTGTACAAAATCCGTGTTTAGTTTGAGATGGGGTCCATGCTCTTTCGATTCCGCGCCGAGCGGAATGACGACGACGGTGTCCGACTTTAGCGCCTTTTCCGCCTGCAGCCAGGTAAGATCGGAAAGAAAAACGCCTTTGGCTTGAGCAAAAGCTGTAAGGGACACTGCGGCAAGCACTCCCGCGCCGATCGAGATACGAACGATGCATCTCATTTTAAAAACCTTCCCTTCCTTCCTGTTTTGCGAAACTTCTGAACGACTTCATACGCATAGCTGGCTGACCGCCGCTCCTCCCTGATAAGCGGGTTCGAAGCCACAATCCGACACCTGGGCTCGAGAGCGCATCACGGTGTTGAACGGCATGTGCAAGGCTCCGACCGTTACGCGAGGTTACACTAGTCATGCGTGCCGAGTTTGCGCAGATCTTCGATGTCCTTCAGGATCCTCTCGACCAAGGCCTTCGTGCCCAGCTCCCCCTTTTCTCGGGTGGCGAGCGTGGCGTCGCCATATACTCCGCTGGCTGAATACACACCGGGGTTGTTGGGATCGCGAGTAAGGCGCGCCATACCAGGAGTGTTCGACGGATGATAGTCTTTCACCGCTTTGCTCATATCCACCGATGCCGGGTCGATGTAGAGGACTAGCGACGTCTCACTCTCGTTGGCGTGGGTGCCCGCTACGGGAGCGTTCTCCCTGTCTATATTCCGCTGCCCTGGCTGATCCCGATGGGCTGGTGTAAACGTAAGCAGAATTCCTTCAGCCGCCAGAGTTTCAGATGCGGCCTTCAGTGGATAAACCGTGGACACGCCCATATTCAAAACGTAGAATCGCCGCGGTCCGAACCTTGCCAATCCGCGGCAAATCTCGATAAATATGTCCCGAGACGTTTCGAAACTGAGGCTTATGGTGCCGGGATAATCGACAAATGACGGAAAGTAATTGTAGTTTACTGTCGGAGTAACTACAACGTTGGCTCGCTCCACCACCTGCTCTTTCAAATATTCGGCTATCACGAAATCAGTGTTTAGTTTGAGATGGGGTCCATGCTCTTTCGATTCCGAGCCGAGCGGAATTACTACGATGGTGTCCGGCTTCAACGCCTTTTCCGCTTGCAGCCACGTAAGATTCGAAAGAAAAACGCCTTTGGGTTGAGCAAAAGCTGTAAGGGACGCTGCGGCAAGCACTCCCGCGCCGATCACGATACGAACGATGCTTCTCATTGAAAACCTTCCTTTCCTTTCTGTTTTGCGAAACTCTTGAATGACTTCGAACGCATAGCTCGCTGACCGCCGCCCCTCCCTGATAGGCAGGTTCGGATCTACAATCGGACAGGGCCGGGCTTGACAGCGCATCACCGTGTTGAACAGCATGTGCAAGGCTGCGACCGTTACGCTAGGCGGGCAAGGATTTCCTGCGCGGCGGCACAAGCCCAGGTTTCGTTAACCCACACGCTGAAGCGGCGATTGTCGGGGGCACGGAGAATGAACCCAGCGTCCTTGGCCCGACGTTGAAAAACCTGGGCATCGACACCTTTGACACTAAGGTAAAAGATGTTGGTGCCGTTAGGGACACGCGTCACCTCAAAACAAGAATCGGACTGAAGTGCCGTAATGACTTTCTCGGAAGTGGCAACAGCCCGGGCGTACCGATCGGCGAAGCCTTTGAAGAAATGCAGCGCAAGCGCAGCGAACGGCCATACTCTGTTGAGCCCGTTGCCGAACATGCGGCGCGGATGAAACAGATTCTCGAGAAGCCTTCTCGGGCCGGCGAGCACTGCGCCGCTCGCTGCATTGAAGTACTTGTACATGGAGATGTAGACAGTGTCGAATAAATCTGCGTATTGGCGAACAGAGACGCCACTATATGCAGCTGCGATGTACAGCCTGGCGCCATCCAGATGGAGACCGATTCCGCGTTGGCGGGCCCATTCGGAGACGCGCTTCATCTCAACCAGGTCGAAGGTTTCTCCGGCTTTGCGGCGGACAGGACTTTCGATCTGGATCGCCCCTATTGGCACGGACACACGGCCGGATGCGCTGCGCTCGAATTCGCGTTCGAGGTCTTCGACGCTAAAGGTGGCTCTGCCGGGGGCGAGAGGGACGAGATGGAGGCCGCTGAGGGTTTGGCAGCAATCGCCGCTGTCGTTGAATAGGTGGCACTCGTGCTGAACAAGCACGCGGCGCTTGTCACCGGCGAGGAGGCGGACGGCGAGGTGATTGGCGAGAGTGCCCGTGGAGACCCAGACGGCCATCTCCTTTCCGAGGTCCGCAGCCACCGACCGTTCCAGTTCGGCGACTACACCGCCTCGCGAGTAATCATCCGGCTCGATGGTGGCGGCAATCCCGTGGAGAAGCGCCGCATACTCCGCCGGGGTTTGCTCAATGCCATCTCCGGTGGCTCGAACGAGGGAATCATTAGCGGCAGGAGAAGCCGTGGAAACCGCGGCAGCAAAAATGGGAGTCGCTAGAAACGTGCGCCGATGCATATGTGGTCACCTAGCGTGGTAGTTCTGGCCACTGCCCCCTTTTCCACTTTGGCGTTGACCATAGCGGGCATGCCGACATCTACACGCACACTCTCTATCATCGCGGTCCGGACGCCCTTCATGGCTACCTTCTGCGCAACCAATTACCTGACTTCATTGTAACGTTATCAGCGACGAAATCCCCAGTCTTTCCACGATAGAACATTTTTTCGGGAAAATGACCTATGCGTTCACTTTCTCGGCTTTGCGACGGGGCTTCTTAGCGATTACCGAAGACATGCTCTCTTGATTGTGCCGTCTCCGTAGACACGTCGATCTGCTACGCGGAGTCTAGCTACGTCTCGGCGCAAGATTCACTTTTTGGCGACACGGCGCTTCCACGCGAGTTGGCAAACACGACCAAAAGCCCGGCGGTCGTCGCGCCGGGCAGTGAAGTAATTGATTATAGGGAACTTCCAAATTTCGCGATTTTCGATTTGCCAGACTGGCACCAATATGGGTCAGATTGTCGGCGATCATGCCCAGCCACACCCACCGCCGCATTCCGGCGTCCCTTCTGTAGAGGCAGCGCCGTAGACCGTGCCGCCGCGTGAGAACGCTGATCCGTCCCTCGCAGCCGGCCCTCTATTTCTGTCCTTGTTTGAACCAGCGCTTCCTTCGCTCGCGCTTCCGCTCGGCGCTTTTGGTGGAGCGGTTCGGAACGCATACCCGCGTGACTCCCTTGTCATGTGCGGCAGCTTCATTCTTTGCCGAGTAGAATGCGACGTCGGCCGCCGCCAGGCGCGGTGTGCATGGCGTGATGCCGACGCGGCTGGTGCAAGCGGTCGCCAAGGTGATGGTGAATTCGAATTCCTGCACGGCCAGCTTCGCCCAGCGCGCGGGCCTGGCAGTTCTCACCGGCCCGCAGGATTGCGTCACTGCCATGGTTGCGGAGTTCCGCCGCCGCCGCGATGCTATTTGCAAAGACCTGAATGAGATTCCGGGCTTCCGCTGCACGGTGCCGAGCGGCGCGTTCTACGCGTATGCCAATACCACCGGTACCGGGATGGATTCGAAAGAACTGGCCGATTACCTGTTGTACGAAGCCGGGGTGTCCTGCCTGGACGGGCGCTGCTTCGGCGAGTACGGCAAGGGCTACGTGCGGTTCAGTTACGCGAACTCCATGGAGAACCCGATGGAGGCGGTCGCGCGGATCAAGAAGGCTTCACCGAAGTGAGAAGCGGCGCTGACGGCGCTGCGGTGGTCCAGGTACTGCAGATTTGCCGACGCCCCTGAAGAAGGTGGAGAAATAGGGTGTCAATGGAGATTTGAGATAACATCGAAAGAGCTCAAAGGAGAACGCCAATGCGATCGGTTTTCCTGTTCTTTGCCGCCGCCCTGCTGTACGCGCAGCCCCCAGCCCGCCTGCAAACTGGTTACGATTCTATTCGGCCAGCGCGTCTCAAGGCCGATTTGACCTTCCTTTCCTCTGACGCGCTGGAAGGCCGCCTGTCGCTACGGCGCGGCTCGGAAATTGCCATCCAATGGATCGCGAGCGAGTTTGCCAAGGCTGGTCTTAAGCCGCTGGTGGGCGACTCCTACCTGCAGGCCGTACCGCTCATCGAATTCTCCGCCGACACCGCGCATACCTCGCTCACTCTGGCCCGCGACGGGCACAGGGAAGTCTTTCAGGTACCCGACGCCACCAGTACGTTTGCTCACGAGGTCACCGTTTCCGGCCGCGTGGTCTTTGCGGGTTTCGGCATTACCGCCCCCGAATTGAACTACGACGATTACGCTGGCATCGACGCCCGCGGCAAGATCGTCCTTATCTTCAATCATGAGCCGCAGGAGGCCGACCCGAACTCCGTATTCAACGGCATTGGCAATACCCGCTACGCCAACAACAATTACAAGCTGTTCAATGCCGAGCGCCACGGCGCCGTCGCGGTGCTCACTATGGCCGACCCCAATCACCAGGGTCCGGTCCGTTCGGTTGTGCAGCCACCGCACATTCTGTTGGAAGCGCTGGCCGAAGGCGGCCCGAACATTCCGCTGTTCACCCTTGGCCTCCGCGTCTCCGACTCGCTGTTCGAGGCTGCCGGAAAGAAGGCCGCCGAGGTCGAGGCGGCCATCGACGCCAAACCCGCGCCCGCTTCGTTCGACGTGCCCGGGGTGATCGTCGAGTTCCACACTGCCACCTCGCAGCAGCGCCGCGCCAACTCGTACAATGTTGTGGGCCTGATCGAAGGCAGCGATCCCGCCCTCAAGGCCGAGACCATTGTTTTCAGCGGCCACTCCGACCACAACGGCACCGGCCCTGCGGGCATCTACCACGGCGCCGACGATAACGGCTCGGGCACCGTGGGAGTAGTGGCACTGGCTCACGCGTTCGCGTCCAACCCGGCGAAGCCGCGCCGCTCACTCCTCTTCATCGTGTTTGCCGCCGAGGAGCGTGGCCTGCTGGGGTCGTATTACTACGTCAGCCACCCGCTGCGTCCGCTCGCGACCACGCGCGCCCAAATCAACTTCGATATGATCGGCCGCAATGAAGCCCCGGATCCGCGTGTGATCACCGAGATCTCCCCGGACACCTCGAATCAGTTCGCTCTCATCGGAACACACTACAGTCCGGACTATCGAGAGACGGTGGAGCGCCAGAACAAAACGGTCGGCCTGGACATTACCTACAAGTGGGACCTGGACGCGTACAACGCTGTTCTGTTCCGAGGCGACCAGTATCCGTTCCTGCTGCACGATATCCCGGCGATCTGGTGGTTCACCGGCTTCCATCCCGATTACCACCAGGTTACCGACACCGTGGAGAAGATCAACTTCGAGAAGATGGCGAAGATCGTGAAGCTCTCATACCTGAGCGGTTTCGAGTTTGCCGACGAACAGAACCCGCCGCGGCTTGAGCCGCGCGCCAAGGCGAGGTGAGGACTTTAGCCATCAGCTTCCCTCACGTTGCGAGGCTACGGTTGTCGGCGGAGGAAGAGCAATCTGTGTGAATGGCAGCCCCGTTGGGAAGGGGCCCCCTGGAGATCGGGCTTGCGGCCGGCGCCGCTTCTGCTGGCACACGCGGGGAGATTCTGGGGCGAGTTGGAGGTGCGCTTGATCGGCGTCGAGTTGAAAGACACAGGAGTAGGTGGACCGGACGATGCGCGCTGCGTGCCTCAAGCTGACACTGTAGGCGGTTTGTCTTCCACCGGAAGTGAAGCCGGGAAGTTAAGCCGATTAGGAGCGGTGAGTCGGCTCGGCAATCGTGATGGAGGGCCTAACGTCGGTGGCATAGGATTGACAAGGACCCTGGGTGCTCGCTTCCCGGCAATGGGTGTTTTTCCGCACTTGCCGCTTCACGGGTGGAGGACACTACCGACCGGAGCGGACTCTGATTCGACGCAACTCGGCAAAGATGGCTGAGAGCGTAGGTGGCGCCGTGCAAAGCGTAGGCGGCGTGCCAGAGCAATGGAGTTCCCAACCCGTATTTGTTCCCTTAACTCGCTGTCTCACTTTTGGGGTTCACTCCACAGCGAAAATCAGGCGACCAGGAGGTAGGGCGGAGAGGTGTCTGTGGAATGTCCTGACAAGACGAGGCTTCCCGGTTTTGGATTCTCCGGGCAGGGCGACAACGCCGTCTTGCGGGGGCGAAGACGGCTTTCGCAGGGAAAAATGCGACTCGCTGGATCCGAGGATAACGGTTTGGCATATACAGAATGGGACCTGGAAATCCAAAATGGAAATTCCGGTTCAAATAGAATTGCCACAACGCCTCCAGAGCCAAGGAGCCCGGCGATCCGACCGTGTCGGGTTCAGATCCGGAAATTATGTAAAAATACCGAAAGACATTGCGCGGCCCGGAGCGTCATTCTGGCTCTGGATTTCCTTGTCGTGGTTGACAAGCGCCCCTGAACAGTATCGGAGACTGCGAATGAAACGGTTTGTCCTCTGGCTTGCCGCGGCTTCCACGCTCCTCGCGGCAGAAGGTAAATGGACTCCCGAACAGGTGTTGCACCTCGACCCGGCGTGGTTGAAGCAGCAGGGACTCGAACTCGCTCCCAGCCGCCTGTGGGATCCACAGCGAAAGACCGGCCTACTGGCCGGCGCGATCAACCTTGGCGGATGCTCGGCTTCGTTCATCTCGCCCAACGGCCTGATCGTCACGAATCATCACTGCCTTTTCTCCATCCTTCAGGAGCACGCCACTCCGGAGAATGACATCATTACCAATGGCTTTCTGGCGCGGTCCCATAGCGAAGAACTACCAAGCAAAACCACGCGCGTGACAGTGCCCCGCAACTTTACCGACGTGACCAAAGAGGTGCTGGCCGCCGTGCCTGCGGGCGCCGATGACCTGGCGCGGAACAAGGCGATCGAGACGAAGCAGAAGGAGTTGGTCGCCCAATGCGAGCGGAAGAAGTCCACCCGGTGCCAGGTGGCGGTATTCGACGGCGGCGTGCAGTACGTGCTGATCGAGACGTTTGAAATCTCCGATATTCGACTGGTGTATGCTCCGCCCCGCGCCATCGGAGAGTACGGCGGCGAAGACGATAACTTCATGTGGCCGCGCCAGGCCGGGGATTTTACCATTGCCCGCGCCTATGTCGCGTCGGATGGACAATCTGCCGCCTACAACCAGGCCAACGTTCCATACAAGCCGGAGTTCTACTTCCCGATTTCGACAAAGGGCGTGGCGCCCGGCGACTTTGTGATGGTAATGGGATATCCTGTCCGTTCGTATCGGTCGCTGGTCGCCGAGGAAATGGCCGAGCGCCGCGATCTCTTCTTCACCCGCGGATCGCAACTCTTCGGCGAGTGGATCAAGATCCTGGAAGACACCACCAAGGACAATCCCGAGGGCACCGTCGCCGTAGCGGCCATGCTGAAAGGCTGGAACAACAAGTACAAGAACTACAACGCACAGCTCGCCGGATTCCGCCGCGGCCGGATCATCGAGAAGCAGCGCGAGGACGAGCGGAAGGTAGTGGATTGGGCAAAGGGCCGTCCACAGTACGCGGACGCGCTGACGGCCCGTGCTGGACTGATCGAGTTGGTCGACCAGCAGCGCCATACCTGGGAACACGATTTCCTGTTGCGTCAACTTGCAAGCGGGCCCAAAGCGCTCAATTTCGCCGTCCAGATAGCCTCGCTCGCGAGCGAGAAGCGGAAGCCGGACATGGAACGCGATCCCGAGTACATGGACCGGAACCTGCCGCGCCTTCGCGCCTCGCTGGAGCGCGACCAGAAAGCCTACTTCGCCCCAGCCGACAAAGCGCTGTTTGCGTCGTTAGTGCGGCGAGTGGCGTCGTTGCCGGGTGGCCAACGGATCGCGGTGGTGGAGCGGGTCTTTAGCAGCGCATCTGGCGACGCAGTGCAAACGCAAGTCGATCGGCTCTATTCGGAGACGCGGCTGCTGGACCTCGCGGAGCGCTTGAAAATGATTGACGAGAACGTGGAGGCGCTGCACGCCCGGCACGACCCGCTGCTCGAATTGGCGTTCGCCCTGTATGACGAGGAGCAGGCGCTGAAGAAGAAAGAGGACCTCTGGGAGGGCCGCGCAGCGCGCCTGCGTCCCTTGTGGCGCGCGGCGGTGATGGCGCACGCCGGCACGCCCATCGCTCCCGACGCCAACGGGACGCTGCGCGTTTCGTTCGCGCACGTGAAAGGTTACGCGCCGCGGGATGGCGTGTTCTACACGCCGCAGACCACGCTTTCCGGCTTGATCGCAAAGCACACCGGCCAGGAGCCATTCAACGTCCCGGAGGCGATCCGGAAGGCGGCCGAGCAGCAACGGTACGGGCGGTGGCAGGATCCGCGCCTGCATGACGTTCCTGTCGATTTCCTGGCGGATCCCGACACATCGGGTGGTAACTCTGGCAGCCCGACCATCAATGGCCGGGGTGAGCTGGTGGGCCTGAACTTCGACCGGGTGTGGGAGAACGTTTCCGGCGATTTCGGCTACAACCCCGAGGTTGCGCGCAACGTGAACGTGGACGTGCGCTTCGTGCTGTGGATGCTCGATCAGATCGCGGGCGCGGACGAGCTGCTTCGCGAGATGGGCGTCGAGCCGGGCGTGCATTTGTGGAACTGATCCTCGACAGGACGATGTGGGCGCTTGGCCGCGGCGAGTGTCTTCTCGTCGATCTTTTCGGCCCACCGGACGGCAGAGCGTTCCGCCAGCGCTGAGCACGACCGCGGTCACTGTCATAATGATTACTACTGAGGGTAGCTATGCTCCGATCGGACAATCACGAAATCGACCCACGGTTCGCCCGCGGAATTGAAGAAGTTCGACGCCGTTTCTTCAGCCGCGACCCCGGCCAATGGGCTCCCTTTTCCGATCCCCTGCTGCGTCACCTGGTGGACGATCGCCAACGGCACATCCCCCGCGCCGATCGCCTCGACAATTACAGCAACGGTCCCGCCCTGTTACGGCAACTCCGCGATCTGGACCGGATCCCGCTCGATACAGCCAGTGTTCCGGCCCATGAAGATCCTCTGCTGCGGCTTACGGCAGCCCTCTCCAAGAACTGGGAGGATCCTTCCTCGGTCGAGAATGTCATCGGCTCGCCCTCCGATCCCGCCATTTACGGAACGATGGCCGGAGTGATGGCCAACCCAAACCTGCTCTACTCGGAATACGCCGAGCTCGCCGTGGACCTCGAAGCCGCCATCGTCCGCATGATGGCTTCCCTGATCGGCTACGACCCCCAACAGGCTACCGGCATCTTCACCGGCGGCGGCACGTTCTGCAATCTCTACGGCTACCTGCTCGGCATTCGCAAGTCCCTGCCCAACGCCCGTAAGCTAGGCATAGGAAGCGACGGCGACTATCGCATCGTAAATTCCATCGGCGGGCATTACTCCAACATCACCAACCTTTCGCTGCTGGGCGTCGACAGCCGCAAGACCATCCGCATCCGCATCACCGACAACAACGAGATGGACATCGCCGACCTCGAACGCCAGATGCGCGCGTGTTTCCAACTCGGGTGTGTCGTCCCCGTCATCATGCTCACCATGGGCACCACCGACACGTTCGGCGTCGATCGCGTCAAGCCCGTGGTCGATCTGCGCGACCGGCTATGCGCCGAATATGCCATCAAGGTCAAGCCCCACATCCACGTGGACTCCGCGGTCGGCTGGCCTATCGCCTTCTTTATCGATTACGATTTCGACGCCAACCCGCTGCGGATCAACCACGCAACGGTCCCGTCTTTGCTCCGCTATGCCCGCCACTTCGCGGAACTGAGATATGCCGATTCGTTCACCATCGACTTCCACAAGTGGGGCTACGTGCCCTACACGTCATCACTGGTGATGATTCGCGACCGGCGGGACCTGGACGCCCTCGCGCACGATTTCGAGAACTTCTCCTACTTCGAACAGGGCATGCAGTCGGAGACGCACCTGCACTCCACCATCGAGTGCTCGCGCTCGGCGACCGGGGTGTTCGGCGCCTACACGGCGCTCACCCAGATCGGCATTGAGGGCTACCGGACTCTCATTGCCAATTGCCTGCAAAACGCCAACTATTTCCGCTACGAACTCGCCAAGCGCCCGGGCGTCAAAACCGTAGCTCCCGGCAATTTCGGCCCCTCCGTAGGCTTTCGTCTGTACAACCCCGAGATCGTCCACGATCCGGAAGGGGAGTTCGAGAAGGAGCTGCGCTTCACCGAGGACAGCGCCTGGGAAGAGCGCCTGCGGAGGAACTCCGCCTATCACCGCAGTGCCTTCCAGAGCCGTGGCAAGAAGGGGCTGTACACTAACTGGGTCGACTTCATCGCGCACACCAATTACGACGGATTGGGCCGGTTCCGCCGCATCCCCGGAGAGAAGGCGGTTTTCATGAATCCCCTGACCACTTATCGTCAGATTGATGAGTTCATTCCCCAACTGCACGGCCCGGTCCGGAGCGGGCGGGACAGCACGCCGGACGGCGGTTGATCGATTTCTCAGTATGTCAGTTTTCGCGGCACCCGTGGCGAACTGAGCCGGCCAACTCCGCCGGTGGCAAGTCACACCCTGTTCAAACCGGCGCCGCCGGCGCGTCTGGCTGACAAACTGACAACCGACAACTGACAACTTGTTTGGTCGCGGCCCCACCCGCGCTGGGTTTGTCTACGTCCCTTGCTGGATCACCGGCTTAACTTGACGGTGATTTTCACACGGGTCGCCTTCTCCGGCAACCTCACCGCGAGCTTCCGCGTGCCCTGGTTCGGATTCTGCGGCGCGGGCGGTTGCGTCGACACGAAATCGAACCTCGCATCCGCCGGCGAGACGATCTCCGCGCGAACCTTGCCGCCGAGCGTCGCGACGCGGCCGTCCAGCTTCACTTCCGACGCTGTCACCATGCCCCACAGCACCTCGATGGGCTGCTTCGCTTCGATGCGGCCGGAAGAACCGCAAAACGACAGAGCCCTTGGAAGCCCTTGGCGCGTGGTCGCCCACGAGCGACGCACACGGATTGCGCGCTGTCGTGATCCAGTGGTTAGGTTGCCGCCATCGTGTTCTCTTAAGATTTGTCCCCACGAACGCCCCGATCCAACGATCCCCAAGCCAGCCGGCTCCGGCACTGGAACCAGATCGATAAACCCGAATAGAAGAGACCAATGGAGTGTGCGCGACCGGAATAGCAGCGGCCCAGGCTGAGATTGACTGACTGGTGGTCAGACGCCAAATACCCAGCATGCAACCAAGCTCGACGCTTTCCGAGTAGCCATAGGCAGCGCCGCCACGCGGGACACTACGTGGGGAATCTCCACATTGCAGAGTAAATCGGTCCGCCTTACGGGCGCTTCTGTCAACGGTGCAGGCGTAACCCGTGTGGATCCATACGTGATCGCCTGTCCGCGCGGGCTGGCAGCGGTGTTTGGGAACAAGTCGCTACGAAATCAACTGGTAGTCGTATTGGGCACTCGAAAGGGCTGATAGCAGATCCCGTGCATGGTCGCCGCTACGGGTTTCAAGGGTCATGTCGATGGAGGTCTCTCCGAGGCTGACTCCGAAGTGCTGGCGATTATAGAAAGTCTCGATGATATTCGCGTTCTGGCGCGCGACGGTGGCAGCCAGACGCTCCAATGCACCGGGGCGATCCTGAAGACATACCCGGACTCGGACACGGCGTCCGTCACGCACGAGGCCGCGTTCGATGATCCGCGCGAGGAGATTGACATCGACATTGCCACCTGAGATGAGCACACCGACCTTGCGGGCGTGGAGGCCGGATTTGCCGGCCAGCAATGCAGCCAGAGCGGCGGCGCCAGCGCCCTCGGCGACGGTCTTCTCGCGTTCGACCAGGAGCAGAATGGCCTGCGCGATCTCTTCTTCGTCGACGATCACGATGCGGTCCACGTATTTTTGAACCAGCTCAAGGGTGCGGGCACCAGCGGTTCGAACGGCGATCCCATCCGCTACGGTCGGCTGAGCCGGGAGTGTGACCGGCGTGCCTGCCTGGATAGCCGCCTGCATGGACGGCATGGCGACCGTTTGGACGCCAACGATTTCGACGTCCGGGCGCCGGCATTTCACGGCGCAAGCAAGGCCACCGATCAAACCACCGCCGCCAACAGGGACGACGAGTGCATCCAGGCCCGGGTGCTGGTCGAGGATTTCCAGGCCGAGCGTACCCAGCCCAGCGATAACCTCGTCGTCATCGAAAGCGTGGACGAGGGTGAGATGGGCCTCCGCGCCGTGATGGGCCGCGGCTTCAAAGGCATCGTCGTAAGTGTTTCCGTGAAGGACCACTTCGGCACCATGACCACGGGTGGCCGACACCTTGATGAGCGGGGTGTGAACCGGCATCCAGATCTCGCAGGCAACGCCGCAACGGCAGGCATGGTACGCGAGCGCCTGGGCGTGATTTCCAGCGGAGGCGGCGATCACTCCGCCGCGCAGCTCTTCCGGAGACAGCGTGAGCAGCCGGTTCAGCGCGCCCCGTTCCTTGTATGAGCCGGTCATCTACAGATTTTCGAGTTTCAAGTAGACGGAATTCCCGGTCAGTCCCGAAAGCGTCTCGGTGAAAACGAGAGGCGACTCGAAGATCAGATTCCGAATGCGCTCGCGGGCCGCCTCAATCCGTTCGACAGTCAGCATGCAACTGCCTCCTGACGGACACTGGCGGCGACCGTGCTCCTATGTTGGCCGGTCACGTCGATAACCACGAGAACGTTGACCAGCCGGTTGATCTCGTTGACGACCCGTTGGTGGAGGTGGTCATCCAACGTGGCAACGACGGTGATCTTGGAGATGCCACTGCGCACGGGGTCGGGGCCAGCGACGATCCGGTCGATGTTGGCTCCTTTTGAGGTCACGGTATTGGCGACGCGGATCAGAACGCCGGGCTTGTCTTCGGCCCAAACGTGAATGGTGCGCTGCGGTTGCGGCATGACTCTTCTCCAAAAACAAAAAAGCCCCGGTGCGGAATCGCTTCCGCCCGGGGCTTTGGTCTCCTACTCTAGACTACAGGCCGGCTCAGGCGGGGCCGGCGATAATGATCGCCGCCGCCGAGCTAATGATGCCGGTATGGATCAGTCTGGACATCGCAATAGACAATTACACCTACAAACCTACTACAAAACGCCGGAGGTGTCAATTTCGGTTCGCGCCCGGTGCTGGGCTCGTCGGGCTTCGCGTCGACCAAGAGCAGGATCAAGGTTCCTTCCAGCCCCACAGGATTACGCTGGTCCAAACGGCTACACTCGTATTGCTATGATCTGGGAACCTTCCCGCGCATTCACTGATCGGACCGACGTCTGGCGCTTCATGCGGCGTCTCGGGTTCAGCGACCGCGAGGCGTTTCTCCAGGGAAGCCCTGGGGAATAGACCCTGGAAGCATGTTTCACTTTCGAAAATTAGGTTAGATTGCCGGAAGACTCGAGACTCCTTTGCAGGTATCCTAATATGGGTACTCAGGAGAACACGATATGCCGAACGCATTTTTCCGCGTTGTTATCATTGCCGGAGCGCTAGCGGTGGCCGCCGCCGCTCAGCCCAAAGGCATCCTCCTCGAAGACCTCACTTGGGTGGAAGCCGAGAAGGTGTTGAAACCCGACACCATTGTAGTGATCCCACTGGGCGCGGAATCCAAAGAACACGGACCGCACCTCAAGCTGAAGAACGACTTCATCCTGGCCGAGTACTTCAAGCGCCAGGTGCTGGAGCGCGCCGACGTGGTGATCGCGCCCACTGTCAACTACGGATACTATCCGGCGTTTGTCGAGTATCCCGGATCCACGACGTTGCGCCTGGAGACCTCGCGTGACATGTTCGTCGACATCTGCCGGGTGCTATCGAAGTACGGACCGCGCCGCTTCTACGTCCTCAACACCGGCGTCTCCACGTTGCGCGCGCTCAAGCCCGCCGCCGAGATCCTAGCCGCCGATGGCATTCGGTTCACCTACACGAACATTCTCGAAGCGGACGCCGAAGCGGAGAAGCAGGTGAAGAAAGAGGAAGGTGGCACCCACGCCGACGAGATCGAGACCTCGATGCTCCTCTACATCGATCCTGCCACGGTGGACATGAGCAAAGCGGTGAAGGACTACCATCCGGCGAAGCCCGGTGGTCCCACTGGTTTCACTCGCGATCCCAACAAGCCCGGCACCTACTCGGCTAGCGGCGTCTACGGCGACGCGACGCTTGCCACCCGCGAGAAGGGAGAACTGGTGACGAAAGCGACTCTCGCGACGATCCTCAAAGACATTGAGGCCCTGCGCCATTCCGAGATCTCCAAATAGCCGGCGGCGCCACACACCGATACGCGGACCACATTCGTCCGTTTCACCACCTTCATAATCTCGATCCGCAGGCACAGCGCGAGCCACTCCGCCGGGGAAGGAGCAGGAGCAGCGCAACAAGGATCCGCATGTAGGTCTTCCGAACAAGACAGTGAAATCCGATGGCAAGATTCTCGGGCCAGCGCGGCGCTCTCGACTTGCGTTTGAGGCGACTGCTCAGCCTGCGAACCGGGCGTCACGTTCCACTCGGAATCTACATCGGAGCTGTGGAATCACTGTGTAGAAACCGGCCAATTCCGTTGATCGAACAAACATGACGACGCAAGACCGATGTCCGCCCAGCGCAGCGGAAACCGCCGAGGCCTTCATTCTGCACCGATTGTCGCCCGCCGCGGCCGGCCGCCTTGAATAGCACCGCATCACCGGCCCGCGTTGCGCCGAGCACGTGGCCGAAACCACGACGTGTATTACCCCCGGCGAAAACGCGGTCCAGGAATGTGCGGCGAGGCGAAGGTGACACCGACCTCTGTGAGTGCGCTCCTGTTACTTCCGGCTTCCGGTCGCCCGCTCGGACTTATCCGGGTACGCCGGCGCCTTCGGCGTTTCCACCGGTTTCTCGCGGATCAGTTCCTGTAAGTGCCGGATGGCGGCCTCCAACTGTGCATCCTTGCCGCTGAACGTCGCGTGCGGCAGGTTATCCACCACGATGTCCGGGTCCACGCCGTGGCCCTCAATCAGCCACTGCCGCTCCGGACCGTAGACGCCGCTCTCGGCCGCGGCAGCGATACCGCCATCCACCAGCAGGTTCGAAGCGGTCAGCCAGATTTGGCCACCCCATGTCCGCGTGCCGATCACCTTGCCCAGTCCAAGCCGGCGGAAGCCTTCGGCGAATGCCTCGCCGTCCGACCTCGTCCACTCGTCGCACAGCACCACCACGTGGCCGCGAAACGCCTGGCGCATATTCCAGTAAGGCTGCCCCACGCGCGCCTGCCAATACATCCACGCCTTGCGCATCAGTCGCTCCAGGATCCAGCTATCGATGTTGCCGCCGCGATTGTGCCGCACGTCCACAATCAGGCCATCGCGCCCAAATATCGGCGAATACTGCTCCATCCAATCTCCGATGTCGTCCGAACCCATGGCGCGCAGGTGCACGTACCCGATCTTTCCGCCGGATGTCTCCTCCACTTGCAGCCGCCGCGTGTACTCCCACTCGTGGTACCGCAGGTCCCCGTCGTCGACCAGCGAGAGAGGTCGCACAATCGTATCCCTGGTTTCCTTCTTGTCCTTCGGCCGCACTCGCAGCAGCACCTGCTTGCCGGCCTGGTTGCGCAGCAGTTCTCCAATGTCCGCCGCCGATGCGTCCCGTCCGTTCACCGCAACAATTACATCGCCCTCGCCGATTTCGACTCCGAGGCGCGCCAGCGGCGACCGGCGATCCGGCCGGTCCGGATCGGAGCGGTACACATGCTCCACGCGATACCCGCCTGCCTTGGTGTCACGCGTCAGTTGCGCCCCCAAAGCCGCCAGATCAACGTGGTCGTTGCCATGCCGCAAATCGCCACCCCACACCGCACTGTGGAGCGCGGAGAGTTCGCTCACCATTTGCGCGATCACATCGCTCAACTCCGCGCGGTCGCGCACCCGGTCCACTAGGGCGCTGTACTTCTCCCGCGCGGCCTTCCAATCGACGCCATGCATGTTGCGGTCGTAGAAATAGTCGCGGTGCAGCCGCCACGCATCCACGTACTCCTCGCGGAACTCGTTCGCCGGCAGCACCGAGAATGTCCAACCCTTCAAATCCACCTCCGCGTCCGCCAACGTCTTCGGATCCCGTAGCCCCGCCGCCTTGGCATCGGACGAAATCACCAGCAGACTTTTCTCCCGCCGCACCAGCAGCCTCTTGCCGTCGCCCGAGACCTCCATGCTGGACACGTCCTCCAGCAGCGTTTCCGGTTTGTCGCCCTTGTTGTCTATATTGGCGCACTGCAGCACACCCCTGCGCGGCTCCACCGGGCCCCGGTCCACCCAGCACAGGCGATTCCCCGCCACCACCAATTGGCTGTAGTTGCCGGGCGGCACGGGAACCGCCACCAGCCGCTCCGCGATGCCGTCCAGGTCAATCGTCACCTTGGGTGCGCCTTTGTCGCCTTCTTTTTTCGACGGCGCCGGCGCATCCGGATGTAGCTCATCGGCCGGCTCAAATGGCGATCGCAGTCCCTTGCGCAGCGCCAGCGCATAGATGCGGTATGCGCGATCGAAGTTTGGCTCCGGTTGGCGGTTTCCCCACGGGGCCGGCACGGTGGTCTTGAGCGACCGGTCGGAGAGGAAGAAAATCCACTCGCCGTCCGCGCTCCAATCGCCCGGCGTACTCTCATACCGGTCCGTCGTCAATGTGGAGGTGGTTCCCGACTGTGTGTCGTACACCAGCAGTTGCCCGAAGCCGTTTGCGGCGCCGCGTCCGAACAACAGCCAGCGGCTGTCGGGCGACCAGCGCAGATTCTCGAATTTCGGGTCCGAATTACCTTGACCCGGCGCCACAGCGATCTGCCGGTTCGTGCGCGTCGCCGTCTCTAGCAGCCACAGCCGGTTGTCCTTGTCCTGGTGCGCGACCCACTTTCCGTCGGGCGAGGGCAGCGTATTCCAGCGCAGCACCGTGCCGTCCTTCGTCAACTGTTCGGCCGCGCCCGTGCCGTTGGCCGCGGTCTTCCACAATTCCACCTCGCCGCTCTCGGTCGAAAGCAGAATCAACGATTGTCCGTCCGATGAGAAGCGTGCATCGCGATCCCGCCCTGGCCGCGTACTCGGGATTTCGACGAAGCGCCCCTGCTTCACCGGAGCCACAAACGCGCGCCCCCGCGAAATCAGCGCGACGCGGTTGCCATCCGGCGAAATGTGCGCCGCCGTCAGAAACTCCATCGGCGTCTGGATCCAGTGCTCGCGCAATTGGTCGAAGTCCGACACCAAATCGATCGGCACCGCCCGATCGGTGGCCAAAGCAATGTCGTACAGGCGAATGTCTCCGGCGCGCTGGTATACGATGCGGCCATTGGCCAGCGCCGCATTCTGCACACCGAAGTCCTGGTGCTTCGTATGCTGGCGCAGGTCTTTACCGGCCGCATCCATGGACCACAGATTCATCATGCCATCGCGATCCGTAAGGAAGTAGAGGCGCCCGTTCCACCACATCGGATTGCGGCTGGTTCCGTGCCAGTCCGCAGTCAGTGGCACGGCCTCCTGGCCGCTCACGTATTTCCATAGGTTCTGCGCGGTGCCGCCCTGGTAGCGTTTGGCGTTGCTGCCCTGAGAGCCGAAGCGGGTGAAGTAGAGCGTGCCGCTTGCGTCGTAGCTGCCCTCGGCCGCCTGGCTCAGCGGGATGGCGGCGACACGGCCCTCGGCATCGACGGTGGCAAGTTGGTCGTCCGGCAGACCGGAGAACCGGCGAGTCGCGAAGAGAACCTTACCATCGGGGGTCCACCCTTCCACGCGCGCCCCGCCGTCGAAGGTGTGCCTCACGGGAAGGCCGCCGGTCACCGGGATCGTATATACCTCAGTCGGGCCTTCATAGTTAGCGGAAAACGCGATGGTCTTGCCGTCGGGCGAAAAGGCCGCGTGCGACTCGTCGCCGGGGTGCGTAGTCAGACGCCGCGCCGGGCCGCCCTCGGCGCCGACCGTCCACAAATCGCCTTCGGCGGTGAAGACGATGGTGTTGTCGTGAATCGCCGGAAACCGATAGTAACCGCGGTTGGTCTGAGCGGACACCGCAGCGAAAACAGTGAGTGACAGTACGAGAAGGCGTTGCATGATATGTGCCAGAGAACATCAATAATACACCGGAATATACCGAGCCGCGTCGACAAATCCAAAAAAAAGTGTCGGGATTCACTTCTCCTGCGAGGCAATCGCATGGGCAACGGGTGGCAAGGCGGAGCCGACTCCGGCGGCTCCAGTGGCGGTCAATAAGGTGCGTCGCGTCAGGGTGTGCTGTGTTGTTATGGGCATTGGGAAACCCGTCACCTTTGGGTTCACGCTTTGAGAATCGCTCAGTATTCTATTGGGTGGGTATTTAGTTGACTCGGGTAGTCCCAACATCTTGGGCCGGGCAGCGCCGCGGCTGCGTAGCATCTCACCATTGACTTGTACGGAGCCGGTTCAACGACGACGGCCTGCTGGAGGAGTCGGAAGAAGAGTTGGCCCCGCTGCGCGATCTTCGCCGGTTAAAGCGGAAGGTAAATTCGTCCAGGTAATAGTCCAGTGTGCTGGATCGCAGCGCTGCCGGTGCCAACCGGATAGGCCGCGGCAGGGAAGCAAACCGGGCGAAGGAGGGAGCGGAGGGATAGGTGTCTGT
>Ga0326728_10011390_pt1 | contig 20338 bp, 16 predicted proteins | sample MB3enrmetagenome_FD_207602 | JGI IMG/M metagenome (GOLD analysis project Ga0326728, IMG submission 207602) | Lab enriched peat soil microbial communities from McLean, Ithaca, NY, United States - MB31MN | ecosystem: Environmental > Terrestrial > Soil > Wetlands > Peat | place: USA: New York... | reverse complement strand
AAAGGTGGCGGCTGCGTATTGCCGGAAGCCGATCTTCGTGAGGCCGAAGGCATAATTGAGCAGGTTGAACGGAAAAAGCGGGATGAGGCGCGTGAAGGCTATGACCTTCCATCCGTGCTTCTCGACGGCCGCGTCTAGGCGCCTCCATCGTGGGCTCTTAAGCCGCCCCTCGACCCATTCGCGGGCGAGGTAGCGGCTGATAAGGAAGGCGATGCACGCCCCGGCCGTGGCCCCGATGATCGCGTAGACGACGCCCCAGAGCGGGCCGAAGAGGATGCCCCCTGCGATAGTTATGGGCAGCCCCGGCAAGAACAGGGCAGGGGCGACCGCATAGACGAGCATGTAGACGATGGGCGCAAGGACACCGTACCCCGCGATCAGGCTGCGCAGCGTCTGCTGGTCCATGTACCGGGAGACGCCCGTCGTTTTCACAGCAGCGACGACGGCGGCCAGAAAGACCAGGAACAAGAGGAACTTCGCCACGCCGCCCCTCTTCTGCACATCTTTGCCGGTGAAGGTGCGTTCTCTCGAAGCTGCGGCAGGGACGTTCTTCTTGAGCCATCTCTTGAGTCTTAGCCGCTTCCAGTAAGTGAGAGGGGGCTTTGCGATCTTCGCCCTGCCCGCCGGTCCCGGCTCGTCCTCCCAGAGTATGTCGAGGACGTGCGCAGTAGGCGTGAGCCGTGACAGCATGTTGGCGCAGCCCGCGCAATACGTGACTGTCTTCCTTCCGGCGGTCTCGTCGAGGCGGCGCTTCCCCCAGGCCGCTGCAAGGTCCGGCGCGAGAGCGCTTACTGCGCCGCCTTCGCCGCAGCAAAGCGTCCGGCTGCCCGCGTGGTCCATCTCATCTACGGCGCGCCTTTTGCTCCTTATGAGCTTTCGCACCGATTGGTGGATTTCCTCGTCGAAGCGCACTGCGCAGGGGTCATGGACGGTCACGGTCGCGCCGGCGGCCTGCCCGGCCCCGTCGCCGCAGTCTTCGGCGAGTATCTCGTAGATGCTCTTCGTCGAAAGACCCGTCCCGTGACGGGCGAACATTTTGTAGCAGTTCGGGCAGGCGACGATGACGCGCCCGACGCCCTGCGCGGCGAGGTAGCCCCTCATCTCTGCGAACATGGCGTTGAAATACTCTTCCCGCCCCAGGTCGTGGGAGGGCTTCATGCAACAGTCGAGCACTATGCCGAGGGAGGGGATTTTTTCGCTCAGGCGCTTATACACCAGTATGACCTTTTCGGACCTCGTGCCTGCCAGTGTGCAGCCCGGAAAGAAGATGGTGTCGCAGCCTTTCGGAAGCGCGTAATAGGAGTATCTCCGGGACGCGCCACGCCGCTCGTACCCCTTGAGCACGGCGTGCTCCGGGTAATCGCCGCCCCCCAGCCTGACCGTCTCTCTGCGCATCTGGAGAAAAAGGCGCGCCGGGTCCACCTTTGCCGGGCATACGGCCGTGCAGAGGGCGCAGAGGCTGCACTCGAAAGGCAGCGACAGGTCCTCTTTGCGCTTGACGGGGTTGTAGCGGTCCGCGATCTCTTTCGGCTTGCCGTGTTTCTTCAGGAAAGCGCACTCTTCCCGGCAGAGGTCGCATTCGATGCAGGCGTCCGAGACCGCCCGCAGCTCTTCCTGCATGGCATCGCCAAGCCCGGCCTTCCCATCGGGGAGGCCGTATTTCCGCTGCCCGGCCATATTCACCCACCTTGCTTTTTAAATAGCTCGACCGCCTGCAAGGAGCGCGCTACGCCCGCCCGCCGGCCCATACTTTGTTTTTCGATACTCTCGATTACTCGCTTTGCCATCCGGCCCTCGGCTTCCCGGCCGCAGGCAAAGACGCGCCTAGCGGCGTCGGGCAGAAAAGAGGGACGGACTCATCGGAGGCCGCACGGACCCCCGCGGAATCGATCAGATTGACATCTTGCTCAGAAGCAAGAACACCCGAAAAACCTCCATTGCCAAAAATACGTTGCGTCACTATTACTATCATAATCATTGGAAAGAATCAAGAAAGGGAAAGAGGCGTCACCCGACAAGGTGCGACGGGTGCGCTCTTTCTATCGTCCGATGTCTGTAATGATAACCCTTGCAGCAGTCGCGATTTTTCTATTGACATGGCGCGTAAAGGGGTTTAGGTTTAAGAAAATTCTGGTAAGAGGGTGAATCGCGGAATGGAAGACGACCCTGGCGGTCATATAAAACCCGGTTGGAGCGGCGGATGCGCTGCCGCTTCCGGGCGCCGTCGGAACCACTGAAGCTTCCGACCTGCTCCCGGACCGGCTAGCGTTTCCGGGAGAGGGTGAACGGATTTGCCCTGAGCCCACTCTCCTGACTGGCTCCAGCCACAGAAAAACGATCATTGCTGTGCGTAGTTATCTGACGGCGGGCAGACGCCGGTCTTCGGTCAGTCGGTCGGGGCCTGCAAGATGCGCGGCCGGCCCGCGCAACACAAGGAGACGTGGAAGTGCGCTGCTTCATCGTAGGCAAGACAGGCGCGTTTTTCATCGCCCTTGGCGTTCTTCTGGCGCTTACGGGCACGCCGGCCGCTGCCGCGGATACGGAAGCCAAATCCCTCCCCCCCTGGTTCCCCCAGCTCTTAGGCGCCCAGGTAGACGCCATCTACCAGAATGCCCCCGGCTTCCACAGCCCTTACACAGGGGAGAAGAGCTTCATTTTCGACCATACCTTCAAGCAGCAGCTTACCCACGTATACGGCGTCTATTTCGGCTCCCAGATCACCTCCTCCCTCCAGGCCTATGCGGACTTCGAGATGTTCAGGGGATCGGGCATCTCAGGGGGCTACGGTCTCGGCGGCTACACGAACGCAGACGTCATCAGGGCAGGCCCTGCGGACCTGGGCCAGACCCCCTACCTTGCCCGTCTTTATGGAAGGTACGTTATCCCCCTCTCCAATGCCGTGACGGAGCCTTTCCAGAGGGGCATGGACCAGATACCCGGCGTCCAGGCAGCGGACCGCATCGAGATAAAGGGAGGCAGGTTCGCCCCTACGGACGACTTCGACCAGAACCGCTATGCCAACAACGGCAGGACCCAGTTTATGAACTATGGCTTCCTGTTCAATACGGCCTGGGACTATGCATCCGACACGAGGGGCTACAGCGTAGGGTTCTCCGCAGCCATAGTCCATCCCACGTGGAGGCTCCTCCTGGGCAGCTTCCAGTTGCCGACCTCGAGGAACGGCATGCTCTTAGACCCCCAGGTTTACAGGGCAAGGGGGGACCAGATAGAGCTCGACCTGGCCCGCTGGGAGAAAGGCCCCGTGGTCCGTCTTCTGGCTTACCGCAACCAGGGAAGGATGGGCGACTACAGGGACGCTATGGCATTCGGCGCCTTGACGGGGACGGCGCCCAACACCGTCCTCAACGACACGCCGGGCCGCGTCAAGTACGGCTTCGGCATAAACATCGAGCAGCCCCTTGCAAACGGAGGAGATACGGGCCTATTCGCAAGGCTCGGCTGGGCGAACGGGACGAACTCCAACTGGTCCTACACGGAGTCCGACAGGCACGCAAGCATAGGGATGCAGGTGAGCGGCAAGAACTGGTCGAGAGAGGATGATGCGGCAGGCATCGCCTTCGGCCTGAACGGCATCACCTCCTCCCACCAGCACTACCTGCAGCAGGGGGGCATAGGGATGCTCGTAGGCGACGGAGCGCTCAACTACGGCTTAGAGCAGGTGATGGAGGCCTACTACCGCATCCAGATAGGCAAGTATGTACAGCTCAGCCCGGACTTCCAGTACATCTGGAACCCTGCCTACAACAAGGACAGGGGGCCTATCCAGGTGTACGGGATGAGGCTCAGGATATACTATTGAGGCGTCCGGCCGGCAGCAGCGCTCGCTACTTTTTCGGCGCCGGTTTCAAGGGAGATCCCGGAGCCACCCGTATTGCCAGGCAATCGTATACCACCCGGTTGGCCTGGTAGACGACGTTCCCCCGGCTCACTACCCGCCATCCTCCGTTTTCGTAGACTCCATCGGACGCAAGCGCGTCGATGAGGCCGGGCGCGGAGTCGAGGGATTCCACGAGAGAGGGGTTCTGGGCAAGGACCACGTGTTTCGTTCCCGGGGCCGCCACGAGGGTCACCGGCTCGATTACGAGGCTCGACAGGTCCGGCGCGGTCACCTCGGCGACAGCCGCCCTGGCCTGGAGCTGGATCATCCTCGCCCGGGTATCGGGTCCCACGGTCTCCTTCGTGGAGCTTATGAGATCGAGGAGGTCGTCCCTGACGTCGTTCAGCTCGTTGGCGGAGCGCCATTTCTCCGCCCCTTCGTAGGCGGTGAGGGCCTTGGCGAGGAGGGAGATCTCCCTCAAATAGTGGTTCCGCTGATTAGCGGGCACGAGGTACATGGCGACAACCGAGACGGGGACGCCGTCCGGGGCGCCGTAGTCGATGCCTGTCGGGCTCCACCCGACGACGCACATGAGGTCTTCCTCGAAGGGCACCCGCGCGTGCGGGCACGCCCAGCCCTTTCCGATGGCTGTATTGAAGGAGCTTTCCCTTGTCATCACCAGCCCCACCACGTCCGTTCCGGAGGGCACCGATGGGATTGCTTCAAGAATATGGGCGAGAAACCGCAGGGCATCGTCCTTGTCGTTCTCGGGCAGCTCGATCAGTCTGCCTTCCTGGAGGGCATCGAGAAGGGTATCCATAATCAATCACCTCCATACCGTTTAAAGAACCACGTCTTGACTATGTGCGTCAGGGTGCCGTAGGAAAAGAGGAAAAATGCGATCCACGCCCAATAGACCGCCGGCAGAGGGACGAACCCCAGGGTGGCCGCGAAGGATGAGTAAGGCAGCCAGGCGCCGATCGCCATCACGAGAGCCGTCATGAAGGTCATGGGCATGGACGCATGGCTCTGGATAAAGGGTATGCGCCTGGTCCTGATGATGTGGACTATCAGTGTCTGAGTCAGCAGGGATTCCACGAACCATCCCGTATGGAAAAGCTTTGCGGCGGCCTCCCCCTCTACAGATCCTGCGCCGGCATACACATAATTACGGCACCCGAAGAAAAACCACATCAGGGCGTAGGTCGCGTAGTCGAAGATCGAGCTCACCGGCCCTATGAAGACCATGAAGCGCTTGATATTGGCTATGTTCCACTTGAGAGGCTTCGCGACCTGCTCAGGGTCCACGCTGTCGGTGGGTATGCCGGTCTGGGAAAAATCGTAGAGCAGGTTGTTCAGAAGCACCTGTATCGGCAGCATGGGCAGGAAAGGAAAAAGGTAACTCGCGCCGACCACGCTGAACATGTTTCCGAAGTTCGAGCTCGCCCCCATGCGAATGTATTTCACGATATTGGCGAAGACCTTCCGGCCTTCGATGATCCCCTCGGCAAGCACTATCAGGCTCTTCTCAAGGAGCACGATGTCCGCCGCCTCTTTTGCGACATCGACTGCCGAGTCGACCGAGATGCCTACGTCGGCCGCCCTGAGGGCCGGGGCGTCGTTGATCCCGTCTCCCAGGAACCCCACGACGTGCCCGCTCGATCTAAGGCTGCGGACTATCTCCTCTTTCTGCGAGGGGGTAAGCTTTACGAAGACGTCAGCGTCTCGCACTGTACTGTAGAAGGCGTCCGGCGACAAAGCCGAGAGATCTCCACCCGCGACGATCTTTTCCGCCGAGAGATCGACCTCTCTGCACACCTTTTGCGTTACCAGATAGTTGTCCCCGGTGAGGACCTTTACCTTCACCCCTGCCTGGCTCAAAAGGTCGAGGGCCTCCGCGGCCTCCGACTTCGGAGGGTCGAAGAACGCGATGTACCCGAGGAGGATCATTCCCGATTCGTCGGCTGCCGTAAAAGTGCTCTTGTCCCGGGGAAACTCCCGGTATGCAATGCCCAGGACCCGGAAGCCGTCTCTGTTGAGCCTATCGACTTCCTCGAATAGGTCCGCCCGGATCATGGGAATAAGGGGGTAGACCTCGTCGCCGATCTGGTGGTGGGTGCAGCACGCGTAGATTTCCTCCACCGCGCCCTTGCAGATGAGCACGTGGTCGCCTTCGTAATCGACCACGACGGACATGCGGCGCCGCTGGAAATCGAAGGGCAGCTCGTCCACGAGGGTGCAGTTCCGCTCCACGTCCAGGTCTGCGTGCTCGAGCACTGCGCGGTCGATCAGGTTGCGAAGGCCCGTCTGATAATAGCTGTTCAGGTACGCGTAGGCGAGCACATCCGTGCTGGGATGGCCGATGATGTCAACGCTGCGCTCAAGTACCACCTTATCCTGGGTAAGAGTGCCCGTCTTGTCGGTACAGAGGATATCGATGGCGCCGAAGTTCTGGATCGAGGGCAGGCGTTTGACAATAACCTTTTGCTTCGCCATGGCGAGGGCGCCTTTAGCCAGGTTCACCGTGACGATCATGGGCAGCATCTCGGGGGTCAGGCCGACGGCGACCGAAAGGCCGAAGAGAAGGGCCTCTATCCAATCGCCCTTGGTCATGCCCACGATGAAGAAGACGGCGCAGACCAGGACTGTCATGAACCTGATCATGAGCCAGGTAAAGGAGCGCAGCCCCCGGTCGAAGCTCGTTTCTTCCCTCTGCTCGGCCAATCGTTCGGAAATAGCGCCGAAGATAGTGTGTGATCCGGTGTTGATCACCAGCCCGCGAGCGGAGCCGCTTGTGACTGTGGTGCCTAGAAAGCAGGCGTTCGTCAATTCAATGGCGGACTGAGGGTGGGCGTTTTCGGCTTCCGCTGTCTTTTCCACCGCCATCGATTCGCCGGAGAGGGCAGACTGGCTGACAAAAAAATCCTTCGTCGAGATGAGGCGCAGGTCTGCCGGGATGAGCGATCCCGCCTGGAGAAGCACGACATCGCCCGGCACGACCTCCGATATCCTTATCTCCACCGCAGCGCCGTCCCTGAGGGCAACGGTCCGTGATTGCACCCGTTTACCAAGGGACTCGACGGCACGGTTCGACCGGCTGTCGAGGACATAGGAAAGGCCGACGCTGAGCAGGACCATCGCGCCGACGATGAAGGCCGACCTCATCTCGCCGATGGCGCCGGAGACGATGGCGATCACCAGTAACTGAATAACGAGCGGGCTCTTGCAGCGATGAAAGATATCGGCAAAGAAGCCGACACGCCTCGTATGGGAGAGCTCGTTCGGCCCGTGCTCGTCCAGGCGGCGTTCGACCTGTTCACTATCGAGGCCCCCCGGGTTCGTCCGGAGGACCTTCATGGTTTCCGATACCGGCAACACACAAAGGTCGATGAGGCGGCGTTCGTCCTCCGGGGCGGTCCGGCAGTTATTGGCGGTCAGGGGATCACGCCTCGATTTGTTCGAGTGATTGGTGAATGTGCCCGTGTTCGTGTCGCAGCCTCCACCCCTTCCCGGACGCACAAACAACCCGGGCAGGAATAATAAGCACCGCGCGCCGGCAAGAACGTTAACCGGCCGTGGATATGTTCTTGAACTTCTGCGTTTCTACGTACCTGTCTTGGAAGCGAATGAGGGAAATCTCCCCCCGATGCCGCCCGGGATCAAGGGGAGACAAGAAAGGCTGCCGAATCTTCCCTTAGTCCCGGACAGGAGCGGCTTCGCTCCCGCCAAACCAGTGATGACCGCCAGGGTCGTCTTCCATCTAGGACCTTTCCTTTATAGTATTCCAGGCTCCTTCGAATTGTAATTCATGGGCGCCTATCGGTCAACAAAAAAAGAAGCCTTAGCTTCACAAATGTCATCTTTTTCTCATCGGGCCGCGGCTCGAACGCTTTTAGGGGTAAGCAACGAATCCGGCGCTCACTTTATTTCATTTGATAGCGGTTGCACGTTTTGGCCCGCCCAATCTCGCTTTATCCCTTGATTATTACTGCCTTTCCTGTAATACTTGTCGCGGATACCTGTCCTTGCTGCATTTCCCGATGCAGGCCCCCGGCCAAAGCGCATGAGGTGAATGATGCCGCGAATCAAGATAACCAGGGAGATCGCAGAGGTGCTTGAGGGGAGGGGCATAAGGCCGGAAGACGTGGAAGGCGTCCTTGCATACGTGGAGGAGACGGGGAACTTCTTCACGGAGGCGCCGGGGGGCCGCTGCCTGGCGTACCGCAAGGCGGAAAGAACGACGTACTGGGTCGAATACGAGAGGGAGGACGACGGCTACAGGGTCATTACCGCTTACTCCCACCGTATGGAGATACTGGAAGGCCTCAACATGCCGGCCGGGAACAGGGACGAGCGGATAGATTGGGTCTGCGCCGGATGCGCGAGGCCCCTGGAGTGGGCCACGGTGAAACTCAGATATCTGGACGAGACCTTTGCGGCGGACATCCCCGCGTGCCCGTCCTGCCAGCGCCCCCTCGTCAGCGAGAAGAACGCAGTGGAGAAGATTGCGACGGCGGAAAAGATGCTGGAAGATAAATAAGGAGCTTGACGGATGGTGCGCAGCCTCGACCTCGGCGGAAAAGCGATGGACATCATGCTCCTGACCCGTAAGGGCTACTGTTGTAGCCAGATCATGGCCCTCCTCATGCTGCGGGAAATGGGCCGGGAGAACCCCGAATTGGTGCGCGCCATGGGCGGCCTCTGTTACGGCCTGGGATATTCCGGCGATACGTGCGGGGCGCTTGCCGGCGGGGCGTGCCTCATATCGCTGCTGGCAGGGAAGGGCGCAGACGATCAATCAGAGAAGGCGCCCGTGCCCCTGATGCTCACCGAGCTGGTGGACTGGTTCCGGGGAAGGACGGAAGCCCCTTACGGGAGCATGAAGTGCGACGACATACTGGCGGCAAGTCCCGACAAGAGCGCCTGCCTGGAGCTCGTGAGCAAGACCTACGACAAGGTCCTGTCGATTCTCGCAGCCCACGGGTTGGAGCCGTTAAAGGTCTCATAATCTGACTGGCGTGTCAATATCCTACCCCGCAAATATAGTAGAACCCGCTCTTGCCACCGACCCCTTACAGGGCTTATCTTACCTTCAAGGTCGTAATGCCGAATGACCGGGGGGCCGAAGACAATGGACCTGGACGAGAACGCGCTGCTTGTCCTGAACAAAAGGTATCTCGTTAAAGACGAGGCAGGCAACCCGGTCGAGACGCCGGACGGGCTGTTCCGCCGCGTCGCCGGCTCCATCGCTGCGGTCGAAGGCGGCTACGCATCCGGCCGGCGGGAAGAGATGAACGAGGCTTTTTACCGGATGATGGCGGGCCTCGAGTTCCTTCCCAACTCCCCTACGCTCATGAACGCAGGCCGCCCGCTGGGCCAGCTCGCAGCGTGCTTCGTGCTGCCCATAGAAGACTCCCTCGACTCGATCTTCGATCAGGTGAAGCTTACAGCCCACCTCCATCAGACGGGCGGGGGCACGGGCTTCTCGTTCTCCCGGCTCCGGCCCAAGAACGACGTGGTCAGGTCCACGACGGGCGTGGCAAGCGGCCCCGTCTCCTTCATAAGGGTCTTCAACTGCGCGACAGGCGTCATGAAGCAGGGCGGGACGAGGCGCGGCGCGAATATGGGCGTCCTCAGGATCGACCACCCCGACATAGAGGAGTTCATAACGGTAAAGAGGGACCCGGCCGAGCTGACCAATTTCAACCTGTCGGTCGCCGTCACGGACGATTTCATGCGGGCGTACGAGGCGGGAGGCGCTTTTCCCCTCGTCAACCCGAGGACGAAGAAAGAGGTGAAAATAATCGGCGCCCGCGAGCTCTTGGGCCTGGTAGCGGAATCCGCCTGGGCCTCGGGCGAGCCCGGGATGATCTTCATCGACACGATCAACAGGGCAAACCCCACGCCCCATATAGGAGAGATCGAGGCGACGAACCCCTGTGGTGAGCAGCCATTACTTCCATACGAATCGTGCTGCCTGGGGTCTATCAACCTCTCGAAGCTGGCGAAGAATGGTGCGATAGACTGGGAGAGGCTGAAGGAGCTTACGCACCTTGGGGTGCGCTTCCTGGACAACGTGATCGAGGCGAGCGTCTACCCGTCGGAGACGGTCACGGCTATCACGAGGGCGAACCGAAAGATCGGTCTCGGCGTCATGGGCTTTGCCCACCTCCTCATCCGCCTCGCCATCCCATACGATTCCGCGGAAGCCGAAAGGCTGGGCGGGGAGATCATGGCCTTCATCGAGAAGGAGTCGAAGATCGCGTCGGGAGACCTCGCAAGGGAGCGCGGGCCGTTCCCCAACTTCAAGGGCAGCTTGTGGGACAAGAGAGGCCTCGCGCAGCGGAATGGCACGACGACGACGATCGCCCCCACGGGCACATTGAGCATCATCGCCGGCACGTCTGGCGGCATCGAGCCGGTTTTCGACATAGGCTACACCAGGCTCATCCTGGGGGGCATCGAGGTGCGCTTAGAGGACCCGCTGTGGCGGGAGATGAAGGACCGGCCGGACGCTGGTGAAGAGCTGGAAAGGCTCTTCCGCAGGGCCTACCAGGTGGCCCCCCTCGACCACCTGCGCATCCAGCGCGCATTTCAGGCGCACGTGGACAACGCAGTGTCGAAGACGATCAACCTGCCGGAGACGGCGACCCCCGGCGAGGTGCTCGACATCTACGTGCAGGCGCACCGGATGGGGCTGAAAGGGACGACGATCTTCAGGAACAAGAGCCGCGCGTACCAGATACTCTCGTGCGGCACCCACCAAATCTGCTAGGAATAGGGCACGGGCAGTTCTTAAATATCCGGGTTCATCTTGAAAATCGCAAAATCTCCCTGTCCCAGCTTCTCGGCCTTGGTCAGCTTGCCCGATGCAACGGCGATGATCTCGTCGAATATGCGCTTGCCTGCCTGAGCTAGCGTCTCCCTGCCTTTGAGGAGCCTGTCCATATCCATGTCGATGTTGTCGCGCATCGCAAGGTAGGTCTGCCGGTTGGCCGTGATCTTGATGACAGGCGCGACGGGCGAGCCGCAGGGGGTGCCCCTGCCTGTAGTGAATGCTACTATCTGGGCGCCGCCCGCGACCATCCCGGTAAGCTGCTCGATGTCGTGGGCGGGCGTGTCCATGTAGACGAGGCCCTTTTTGGCCGGCCGCGAGGCGTAGCCGACCAGCTCTTCGAGGGGGGCTGTCCCGGCCTTGTAGATGCAGCCGAGGGATTTTTCCTCCAGCGTGGAGATGCCCCCCGCTATGTTGCCGGGCGCAGGGTTGCTCTCCCTGATATTCTGGCCCGAGGCGATTGCCCTCTGTTCCCACCACGCGGCCACGTCGATGATCTGTCGCGCCGTCTTCTTAGTGCGCGCCCTGGCTGCAAGGAGGTGCTCCGCGCCGATGATCTCCGGGGTCTCGGAGAGTATCACCGTGCCGCCTTCCGCGACGAGCATATCGCTGGCGAAGCCGAGAGCGGGGTTCGACGCGAGGCCGGACGTGTAGTCGGAGCCGCCGCACTCCGTGCCCAGGACAAGCGCGCCCGCGGGTATCGGCTCGCGGCCGAGACGGGCCGCCTGCCGGAGCATCTCCGCTACGACCTTTCTCCCCTGAGCCGTCGTCCTGCGGGTGCCTCCCGCCTCCTGGATGACCAGCGCCTCAACGGGCTTGCCTGCGCGGGCAATGTCGCCCGCAAGCTCGCCCGCGCTCAGCTCCTCGCACCCATTGCCGACTATAAGGACGGAGAATACGTTGGGGTTGGCGCCGAAGCCGGCGAGCGTCCTCCTGACGATTGCGCGGTCCTCTCCCATCTGGCCGCAGCCGAAGACATTCGGCAGGCAGACCGCGCCCCTGAAGCCCCTCGCTATCGCCTGCGCGCAGACCTGGGAGCAGCCGACGCTCGGGATGACCAGCACGTGGTTCCGCGTCCCTGCCCGGCCGTCCTGCCGCCTGTAACCCTGAAATGTTGTCATGCCCTGCCCCCCCTCGGCCCGCTGGTCAGGTTATGGATATGGACGTGCTCGCCCCGAGCTATCCTCGATACGGCGCGCCCTATGGTCTCCCCGTACTTTATGACTGCCTCGCCTTTAGCGATGGCCTTCAATGCGACCTTGTGGCCCTTCGGTATCTCCGAGAGGACCTCGATCTTCTCTGTGTGTCCCTTGACATTTATGGAGACCGTCGTCCCTTTTTCGAGCCGGTCGAGGGCGGTTGCAACGTTATCCTTCGCGTTGATGACTATGACCTTCGCCTGCCTCAAGCCAACCTCCTTTCAATTTATTGATTCCCTGCAACTCGCTGCAAGGATACAATTACTCTTCCCTAAGGAAAGCTTTTTAAGTCGCTTTCTCATTCCCGCGCTTCTTGCATCAGACTGTCATCTCTGGAGCTTTGGCGCACCTTATAACAGGCAATTATTGGGGCTCAGCGCCCCCTCCACCGGCAAGCCGGTGGAGCCTTCCCCCTCACGATATGACCCTGCTGCTTGCAGCAGGGTCATCTATTGCCTCATATTGAGCGTAGGGATAACAAGGCCGCCGGAGGGCAGCACCGCCACCTTCGCCTTCGGGTAGGCTGCCGCGAGGCGCCCCAGACCCTCGGCGAGCGTAGGGGCGTGCTCCAGGCCCATGGCCGCTGCCTCCTCGCGGGATATCATGGAGGAGACGAGGACCGTCCTGATTTTCGGTCTTAAGAAGAAGCAGGACATCGCCATGTTGAACTCTACGGCCTTGTCGGGCAGGAAAGGCCGACCGGCCGACATGGTCTCCGTTATGAACGCTGCCGGGTCTGCGCCTGCGCATCTCTCGGTTACCGCCTTGAACGATGCGGTGAAGAAGTCGGGCACGGGCTGCACAAGGGGCGCGGCCATGAGGATGGCGCCTGTCTCCCTGGTAATCACGTCGGGGGTGCTCAGGCCCTTCGCAAACTGGTGGCCGTGGGTGTGGGGGTAGGTCGATGTTACGGTCACATCGACCTTGGAGCCGAACCTGTGGCCGAGCTTGTCCGCGCAGACGGCCGTTGACGCCTCGAATGCGCTGTCCAGGCCGCCGCCGATGATGCCGACGATCTCTCCCTGCTGGTCGTAGACGCAATTTATGGAGAAGTCGAGGCCGATGGCGTGGGCGATTTTCATGCAGTCCTCGTGGAAGGGATTGCCCTTCGCTACGCCCGCCTTTGCATTCGGGTGGACGGTAAGCCTCATGTGATGGTCCATGATGAAATCGAAATCGCAGACGCCGGGCATGAGGATCTTCGGCCCTCCGCCGAAGCCGGCCATGGGGTGGGGCAGGATCGAGCTCAGGCCGATCTTGAGATCGGCGTGCGCCACGACCGGGTTGACCTTCAGCTTCCTCGCGTCTCCCGGTATAGCTACGGGGACGAGGTCAGCCTGCCGTGCATCGTGCTGCACTATCCGGTAGGCTGACACTACTTCCCTGCCGACCCTGTTCTCCAGCGTCTTTCGGTCGAGGGGGAGATGGGTGCCGAGGGCGATGACTATTGTGATGCGATCCCTCGGTATGCCTCCATCGACAAGATGCGGCAGCATCACGCCCAGTATCTGCGCCACGGGGGTGGGCCGCGTTGCATCGTCGATGATGACTGCAATGCTCCGGGCGCTTGCGCAAAGCTCCCGCAAAGGCTTTACGCCGGCGGGCTTTGTCAGGGCGTTAAAGGCCATCTCGGCGACAGGGGCAACCTCGGGAGGAGGGCTTTCTACGAAATCGGTCACCTCCCACCCGGATGGGAGCGTAAAGTAGTCCTTCTTTCCCGGACCGCTGCACAGGTAATAACGCTGCTCCATAAATGTAATGCCCTCCATCGAACTTATTGGTTCCCTATGTCTTGCTTGTGGAGCCTCCCCGCTCTTAAAAAGCGTTCGTGAGGGGCGCCCACTATTACTATACCATCTTGCGTGCGATTTTCAGCGGCTAATACGTCATTGAAAAAAAGAAAAGGCCCCCGGACGGGGGCCTTTTCGAAGAGGCAGGATCAGACCGGCACCACGTTCGTGGCGCGCAGGCCCTTCGGCGTTTTCTCGATATCGAACTCAACCGCCTGACCCTCGGACAGGGTCTTGAAACCGCTGCCGTTGATCGACGTATGATGCACAAAAACATCTTCGCCGTCATCCCGGGCGATAAACCCGAAGCCCTTCGACTCGTTGAACCATTTCACGATTCCCTTTGTCATGCTCGAACACCTCCTTTCATGGATTGAAAGGTTACGAAACGCAATAAAAAAAACCGCAAAGCCCGGTCGTCTTTGCGGCTTCAATACGGCAAAAACGTAAACCTGTCGCACGTAGTATGTCACGGGTAGGGTGGAAAGTCAAGATTTTTTGCAGTGCGCCGCCGCGAGCGACGGCAGACCACGAACACGGGCTATGCGTAAACGCACGGACAGACGTTCAAATCTTCCTTGACAAAAATATTACAAAGAGACATAATCATAAAATCTTCTGGTATTCATGCTTTTAGTAGCGTTTGGACACTCCAGAGCCAGAAAGGGGGCATCTGGAATTTTTTTTATCGGGACGGTTTTAACGGTGCGCGGAGGGAACGGTGCGGCAAGGCAGGGTCGGTCGGCTTGCGTAAGCGGCGGCGGAAAATCAGGCGCGGAAACAGGCCCGCCGGCCTGGCAGGCTCATGTGCGGCTGTCGGGGCTGTAAAGAAGCGACTCAGCAATTATTATTCTAAGGAGAAGCAATGAACATCTACGTGGGGAACCTGGCTTACAGTGTGACCGAGGAAGATCTGAAAAAGGCCTTTGAGGCGTTCGGGCAAGTTTCGTCGGTAAACGTCATTCGGGATCAGTACAGCAACCAGTCGAAGGGATTCGGCTTCGTGGAGATGCCGGACGCGTCGGAGGCTAAGGCTGCGATAAGCGGGCTCAACGGCAAGGAGCTGAACGGCCGCAGCATGAACGTGAACGAAGCCAGGCCCAGGGCAGACAAGGGTCGCGGGGGCGGCGGCTTCGGCGGGAAGCGCGGTGGCGGCGGTGGCGGAGGCGGAAACTGGCGCTGATAGAGGGGCGCGCAGGAAAGGGAGATCCGTTGCGCCTGTTGGGGAGCGGATAGCGGAAAAACGGATGCGGAAGGCGAATAACGGGATAGAAGGAGGGGCGCAGTAGCGGCTGCGCCTTTTCTATTGCCGTAAGGCGGGACATGAGGGGTTGGAGAGGGGGTTTTAGCTGCCTCTTTTTTTCTGATGGAATATTGAGTCCGGGCATATACCTTGCGTCATATGAGCGCTTTTCATGAGGGGGGAGGCTCGCCGGGCAAAGCCCGGCGAGGGGGCGCCGGCGGGGTACCCACGCAGTGGGTCGCGCGCGGCGGCACGCCGCGTGGGTCGCCAATAATTGCTGTGGTTAGGTGTGCCAAAGCTCCGGGAATGACAGTCGGATGCAAAGCGCGCGGGGGGAAGGAGAGCGTAAACAGGCTTTTATTGGGGGCATGGCGATAGTATTCTTGTAGAGAGTTGCAGAGGATCAACAAGTCAAGAGGGGTAGCGGAAGCTCCATGATAACATATGAGGACCGGGGGGTTTCGGCGGGCAAGCAGGACGTGAAGGCGGCAATAAAGGCGGTCGATCCGGGCATCTTCCCCGGCGCCTTCTGCAAGGCCGTGCCCGACGTCCTTGGCGGCTCCCCCGACCACTGTTTCTTGCTCCACGCGGACGGGGCAGGCACGAAGGCTGCCCTCGCCTACATGCATTACCGCCGCCATAAGGACGCGTCGATATTCCACGGCATCGCCCAGGACTCGATGGTCATGAACCTGGACGACCTCGCTTGCGTGGGCGCGGCCGGTCCTTTCGCGCTGTCGAATACGATAGGGCGGAACGCAAAGCTGGTCCCCGGCGAGGTGATCGAGGCGGTGATAACGGGCTACGAGATGCTCGCGGAGAAACTGAAGGGGCACGGGATAGAGATTTACGGATGCGGAGGGGAGACGGCCGACGTGGGCGACCTCGTGAGGACCATCATCGTCGATTCGGTTATGGCCGTACGGATGGAGAGGGACGCGTTCATCGATTGCAGCAGGGTCGAGGGCGGCCAGGAGATCGTCGGCCTTGCGTCGAGCGGCCGGGCGGTGTACGAAGACGCGTATAATTCCGGGGTGGGGAGCAACGGCTTCACCGCCCTGCGCCACGAGATCCTTGCGGGCAAATACTGCGAGGAATTCCCCGAGACATTTGCGCCGGAGATCGCCGGTCTCGCTTACAACGGCAAGTGGGATATCGACGACGGGCTGCCCGGCACGGAGATGACGGTCGGCGAGGCCCTTCTTTCGCCGACGCGCACGTACGCCCCGGTCCTGAGGGACATCATAAGCCGCCACAGGGAGTCGATCTCGGCCATCTTTCACAATACGGGCGGGGGGCAGACCAAATGTTTGACCTTTGGTCGAGACATCCGATATGTAAAAGACAACCTGTTTCCCGCGCCGCCCATCTTTGCGTTCGTGAAGGAACAAACGGGCTTGCCGGAGAGGGAGATGTACAGGGTGTTCAACATGGGGCACCGCGTGGAAATAGTCTGCAAGCCGGGCGTCAGCTCCGCAATCGTTGATATAGCTGGAAGATTCGGGGTTGAGGCGCGCATCGTCGGCCATACGGAGCACAGACGAGGGGGCGTATCGCTAGACATCGTCAGTCCGGCAGGATGCGTAAGGTATGAAAGAAATGGGTAAAATGCGATTTTTTTTGATGACACGAACATGTATATTCTATACAATGTTCAACAACGGGTTTTTTACGGACCGGAAAGGTATGGAGGTACGTGATGCCTTTGGACCTTGATAAAATCGGCCGGCTCTTAAAAAGTGCGCGCGAGGAGAGGGGCCTGACGATCGAACAAGCCGCGGCCCGCCTCTTCATAAGCAAGTCGAAGCTGGACGCGGTCGAATCCGGGGACTGGAAAAGGCTTCCACACCAGGTCTACGTAAGAGGATACATCATTCAGTATGCAACATTCCTGAATGTTCTGAATCTCGTACAGCCCGAGCTTGCTGCTGCCGAAGGGGACCCCGATCATAGCAGGGAACAGGAGGCGTCGAGGCGTCGCCTGGCGATACCGATGAGCCAGGGTCTGAAAAAGAGAATAGCCGGCATAGGGATAACGGCTGCCGTCCTGCTCGGCTTTCTCATTTTCATGAACATCCAGAGACCCCCATATACCCATACGGTCCAGCTCCCGCAGCGGCTCATCTCCCGGAGCCAGCCTCAGACGGCGATGGAGTCTGCGGAGCCGGGCAACCGTCGGGAGGTAATCAGCGGGGCACAGGCCGCCTCGAGCGAGCGGCAGGAGGAGAAGGCGCAGGCCAAGCCCGAGCAGGAAGGCTATCAGACCGTTGCAGGGCAGGACCGCTCCTCAGGCGCCTACGACAAGAAGCAGGACAAGCTGGTCCTTGCAAGCAAGAAATTGATGATCGCGTGCCAGGAAAGAACGTGGGTGGCGATCGTGATCGACGGGACCGAGCGTAAGGAGTTCACCCTCAACCCCGAAGAGGTGGTCGTCCTCAACGCCAACGAGAAGTTCGACATCCTTATCGGCAACGCAGGGGGCGTCAAGCTGTTCATTAACGGTAAGGACGTAGGCTTCACCGGAGAGAGCGGGGAGGTCAAGCGGATTACCTTATCGTAAAAAGTTCTTTTGCGCGTCTTTCGTCCCCTCGTTTTTTGCATCCGACTATCATCCATGGAGCTTTGGCACACTTTCCCACAGGCAATCCTTGGCGACCCACGCGGCGTACCCCGCCGCGCGCGACCCACTGCGTGGGTACCCCGCCGGCGCCCCCTCCATGCAACGGCCTGTTTCTCCCCGCCCAGGAAATTTTGATTGCACTCCCCGCCGTATTATGCGAAAACGATAGTGGTGTAAGCGTGGTTATTTTGGGCATTGATCCAGGATTGGCCAGCACGGGTTTTGGGGCGATCACCTGCGGCCGGGGCTCGGCGTCCCTGGCGCGGTGCGGCGCCATCACGACCTCGCCCAGGTCCCACGTCTCGCAGCGCCTCTTCCAGATACACACCGACCTGGGCCGGCTGATGGAATCCCTCGAGCCGGAGGTCGTCGCAGTGGAGAATATATTCTCCCTGGTGCGATACCCGAAGGCGGGCATGATGCTCGGCGGCGTCATGGCCATCATCTATCTCGCGGTCGCCCAGAGGGGTGCGCGCGTCGTCGAGGTGACGCCCAGAGAGATAAAGAACGCCCTTGCCGCTTACGGCAACGCCACCAAGGTCCAGGTCAGGGAGGTTGCGAAAAGGGTGCTCGGCATCGGAGAGGTCAAGTCCTTTCATGCAGCGGACGCCCTTGCCGTCGCACTGACGGTCTTCTACAGGAGCTACCGGGGGAAGCATGATATCCTACCTTGAAGGGGTGCTCAAGAGGCTTTACGCGGACAGGATCACGCTTTTGGTCGGCGGCATAGGGTACGAGATACTCATCCCGGCCTACGTGATGAGCGAGATCCGCCGCACGGCCAAGGTGGAAGAGCCGCTGAAGCTTTACATCTCCTTCAACCAGACGGAAAGACAGCCGAAGCCCGTGCTTGTGGGTTTCAGGACGGAGCTTGACAAGGAGTTCTTCGAGCTGTTCATATCCGTGGAGGACATAGGGCCGTCGGCAGCCATCAGGGCGCTCACGAGGCCGGTGCGGGAGATCGCCCGGTCGATAGAGGAAAAAGCGGTGAGGGACCTCCGGCAGTTGAAGGGGATAGGCGAGAGGAAGGCGGAGAAGATCATAGCCGCCCTCAAAGGCAAGGCCGCGAAGTACGCCCTCATACCGGAGGAAGAGCTGCCCGCCGAGCAGCCTGAGGATTTCAAGACGGAGGTCGAGCAGGTGCTGACGAGCCAGTTGGGCCATAAAATAGGCGAGGCGCGGAAGCTGATCGAGGAGGCCATTAAGAGGCAGCCTTCGATATCGACCTCCGAGGAGCTATTCGAAGAAGTCTACAGGGGCCAGAAGAAATGATACAGGACGAGTCCGACAAGCTCACAGGTGCCGAAAAGGAAGGGGCCGCGGACGAGGACATCCTCAGCCTGCGGCCGAAGGCGCTCCCCGAGTATATAGGCCAGGAAAAGGTCGTGGAGACGCTGAGGATAGCGATAGAGGCGGCGCTCAAGAGGGGAGAGGCCCTGGAGCACATCCTTTTGAACGGGCCGCCCGGCCTCGGAAAGACGACCCTGGCCCATATCATCGCCAACGAGATGAGCACAAAGATCATCACGTCTTCGGGGCCTGCCCTCGAAAAAGGCGGGGACCTGATGGGCCTGCTCACGAACATGGAAAAAGGCGACATCTTTTTCATCGACGAGATACACCGGATACCGAAGATCGTAGAGGAGTTCCTTTACCCCGCCATGGAAGACTTCGCCGTCGATTTCATATTCGACCGCGGCGTCCATGCCCGCACGCACAGGTACAGGCTGGAGCGGTTCACCCTGATAGGGGCCACGACCAGGGCGGGCCTTTTGTCGTCGCCCCTGCGCGAGCGGTTCGGCATCGTGCGGGACCTCGATTTCTACGGAGAGCAGGACCTGGTGCGCATCGTCAAGCGGTCGGCTCTCATCCTGAAGGTACCCGTCGACGAGGACGGGGCATACGAGATAGCCAGGAGGTCGCGGGGCACGCCCAGGGTCGCAAACAGGCTGTTGAAGCGCGTGCGGGACTACGCCCAGGTGAGGGCGAAGGGCGTCATAACGAGACCTGTCGCGGTCGAGGCGCTTGAGCTTGAGGGTATCGACGAGATGGGCTTGAGCGAGCTCGACAGGAAGCTCCTGAAGGCGATCATCTTCAATTACAAGGGCGGACCGGCGGGGATAGAGGCCCTGGCAGCGACGCTGCAACTGGAGACGGACGTCCTCCTGGAGGTAGTCGAGCCTTTCCTTTTGAAGACGGGCCTGCTGATAAGGACATCCCAGGGCAGGAAGGCGTCGGAAAGCGCCTATGAGCACCTGGGGGTGGCGCACAAGGGGAAGCACCGGGGGACGGAGGGGTTGTTCGAGGGGAAGGAATAGGTGCTGTGGGCGGTTGAACTGGCGCACGGCGGCAGGCAATTGCGAAAAAAGCTAATGCGTACGAACTCTGGCGGCTGGACTCGCGCCTCTGGCAGAATCGCGATCTGCGGCGCCCTGCTCGACGTGTGGCCTCCAACATACGTAAAGTATAGTTTCCGGCCGACACGTCTCACAGTGCATCCACACCTCCCGATTCCTGGAGGCGTTCGTCCACGCCGCGACCGCCGCGAGTGGAATAAAGAGCATTCGTAAAGCGGCGGTAAGAACGGACTGTACTGTATTCAAGATGATACGTTAAAAGTGTAAGAGTAGAAATTCAGCCTATCAGACACTGTGAGGTCACGTAAAAAGTTCTTCCTGAAATCGAGCGGGGGAGAGTTCTTCTGTCCCCGCAAAATGATAATGTCCTATTTGCGCAAAATAGAAATGTCCTATTCGAAGGATGCTACACTGCTTCTTTTCCAAGGAGGCAGACGTGGCGGGAGGGGGCATTAT